>Ga0209048_10006180_pt1 | contig 11231 bp, 9 predicted proteins | sample FrelakmetCRP12CR_FD_187146 | JGI IMG/M metagenome (GOLD analysis project Ga0209048, IMG submission 187146) | Freshwater lake sediment microbial communities from the University of Notre Dame, USA, for methane emissions studies - CRP12 CR (SPAdes)... | ecosystem: Environmental > Aquatic >... | reverse complement strand
GCCGAGTGGAGCGCGATCACCTCGGCGGGACCCAGTCTCAGCCGGCTGGCGACCGACTCCAGGTCCGGACCGTCATAAAGGACCGGGATCACCACGAGCTTACCCTCGATCCCGGCTTCCGGTCCGGCTTCCAGGGAGCCAAGCTGCGATTCCAGGGCGTCCAGGTCGGCTTCATCCGGGTCGGCGAAGACGGCGGCCGAGCGATAGGCCAGGACCACGTCGGTCACCCCGCGCAGCCCGAGTGAACGGACAGCCATCACCCATCGGGCCGCCTCGCGCTCGGTCGCGAAATGCGCCAGGAACGCCCGATCACCGAGCGGCTCGAGAGCAATCATCACGAGGGCCTCCGAAACGCGCGTGATTCCTCGGCTGGTACCGGAACATGGGTCGGCGCCTGGCTCCTGAATGGGGAGTCAAGTGCTTCACGGGATTCCCTTCAGCTCGCGGACCGCTAGAATCAGGGAGGTACCCCTTCCAGTGTATCCCGTGGCGGAGACGAGGGTCATCATGATCTGTGGCACGCTCATCCTGGCGGGATCGCTGATGGCACTTCAGAAGCCCGCGCAGAAGGCTGTACCGGCTCAGAAGCCGGCGGACAAGGGTGCACCCGCGGCCGCAGCCGCCACCGAGCGCGTCACGCTCCGTGATGGATCCGTGGTTCTTGGCCTCGTCACCGCGGTGAGCGCCGGCCCGCGGGGAGCCGTCGAACTGCTGGTGCGGCGCGACTGGGCCGAAAGCCATCTCAAGACGTGGGCAGGCAAGTGGAACCGAGCGATCGAGGCCGGATCGAAGCTTGCCGCGCGCCAGCGCCGCGAACGGCTGGGAGCCTGGCGGTGCGAGCGGGCGGCCAGCACGCCGGCCGATGACCGGATCGTCGCCTGGATCGATCAGGAGCTGAAACGGCTCGATGACCCTGCCTTCGCGTCTCGCCCTCCGCTCATGCTGGTCCATCTTGCCCGCGGCGACGTCCGGGCCCTGGCCAGGCAACCCCGGTCGAGCACCCGGCTGCTTCAGCTCGGCTGGCTTTGCGGATTGCCCGAGGTCGAAACGATGCCGCTGGACGACCTGAAAGACGCCCTCGAGGGACGCGGCTTCGCCGCCGACGGAGAGCAGACGCCCTCCCTGGCGGGGCTTCTTCCGCTCGTTCCCGAGCCCGATCTCTCCTGGCTGGGACGGCGCGCCGCCACCGAGCTGGCCGTCGATTCCGATCTCCGCTTCATCCGCCACCAGAACATGGTTCTTCCCGACTTGAAAGCCGGACAGCCCCTGGATGCCCTGAACGTAACCTCCGCGCTCGCCGAGGTGGCCAAGCTGCTCGACCCCGAACAAGGGAAAGAAGATCCTCTGGCCTCGACGCTCAAGAAGGTCGGCAGCCGCGGCCGGGTCGGGGCCCTCGTTACCCGGCTGGAGATCCCCGTCGACCTGAGCCAGTCGACCGTCGAGACGACCATGTGGGTCCGGGCCGAGGGTGATCGCTGGGTTCCCTTCGTGACGCGTTCCGCCTCGGTCCGCCCCGAGGAACTGCCCGCCGAGGCCGGCCGCAACCTGGCCGCCGATCCCCAGGTCCAGTCGGCCTTCTCGCTGGTGGAAGGGCTCGGGCTGGGTAGCATCTCTCCCGAGCTCAAGCAGCGCAGCCTGAAGATGGGAGCCACGACCGAGAAAGCCCTGGGAGCAGCGCGCGCCGCGATCAGCCAGGATCTAAGCGCCTTGATGCTGCCGATCTTCGATCATCCGAACGAGACCCGCGCTCCGGGCCGACAACCCGATAAACCGTGAGCCCCGGGAACTGACTCTCGCTCAAGGATCGGAACAGGTTCGGCAAGGGCAACGCGGCGGCACCCTGCTTCGTCCCGACCGCAACGTAGACCTCATGCGTCGGCTCGTTCTCTGGACCCGCGGAAACTGCTTCCTCCAGGGGAACGATCCGGCAGCGCCGGGGCAGATAATATCGGGCGGTCTCGACCTCTCTATTGCGTGCCGGGTCTGTTGACTTCACAAACACCGTGATCTCGGTTCCGGGGCTCCGCGCCATTCGCGCCGCGAGCTCGGTCGAGAACGCCCTCCAATCGGCCTTCAGTCCCGATGCGTAAACCGTGGCACCCAGTTCCGGGATGATCAGGAGGGCAAGTCCGATCGCCACAAAGGGACGGGCCAGCGACGGCAGCCGGGCCATGCCCTGGGCAACCAGGATCAAGTAGGCGGGGGCGGTGTAAAGCGTGTAGCGGGACGGTCCGAAAATGGGGTTCCCGAGCCATGAATAAACGTACAGGGCGACTGGAGGCACGAGGAGCCAGAGAACCAGGCATACGGGTCCGGCCCGTTCCGAGTATCCTCCAAGAACATCGCGGCGACGCAGGAGCCCGAAAACGATCAGGACAAGCAACCCGAGGAGAACGGCGGAATTGCCGCCGATGAAACCGATCGGCGTTCCGAGCAGAAACTTGAAGGGCAGCCGGCCCGAGAGGAACTCGGGGGCATGGTCGAAATAGTGCCCGATCCAGGGCGCCGCCAGCAGGAGCGCCGCCAGATGAGCCCCCAGCCAGCGGCGCCAGCGGCCGAAGAACGGACTGACGAAGAGCATGGATGCCAGGCCCAGAGTTCCGGCCATCAGCAGGCCCAGCGGATGGCAGTAGAACAGGGCGGCCAGGCCAAGCGAGTAAGCAGCCGATTTGCGATGGGAATACGAGTTCCGGAGGGAGAAGAGTAGTCCCCAGCACAGGCAAGTGATCATCACCAGCAAGGCGTACATCCGGGCCTCGCGGGAGTAATACACAAGCGGCGGGCTCACCGCAGCCAGCCCGGCCGCCCAGAGGCCGGTCGCCTTATCAAAGACCAGCCGCCCGATCCAGCAGACCAGGCCGACCGTGACGATCCCGCAAAGCACGCTGAGGGCCCGGCCCGAGGCTTCGGACGAGCCCAACAGCCCGATCCATCCCTGAAGCAAGAACGGATGCAAAGGCGCGCGGGTCGCGTCGATCTGAAACAGCCGATCGATGAGCGCGGCGGGCGTCGGTGCCTCGGCCAGCCGCATGGTCACGACCTCGTCGTACCAGAAACTGAGCTGACCCAGCTTCCATGCGCGGAGTCCCGCCGCCACGGCCAGGATGACGACAAAGATCATCATCGCGGTCAGATCTTGGCGAGATCTCGGACAACAGGGGTGTCTCGGCAATTCCGTTTGGCGGTTCATGGCACCGGGCGATTCTCAGGATCACGGCGAACCGAGTCGTCCCGTGGGCGGGGGGGCCGGCTGCGCTGGTATTCGAGGTAGTCGAGCAGATCGTTCTTGAGGTCTCCGTGTGAATCGAACGTCCGCGTCCGCCGCTGGATAGTCTTCTGCCAGAGGACCTCGGACGCCTCTCCGTAGAGCAAGAAGCCGGCCAGGGCCAGCGTCACCAGCCAGCTCGAGCGGCGGCCAATGGCCGCCACGCCCTCGGAGAGCAGCAAGAGGAACGTGGGGACGAGAGAAAGCAGCAGCCGGCCGTGAAAGGGATACTGATGAAGCCCCGAGGCCGCGACGGCAAGGAAGAGCGGAAAGATCACCAGGAACAGACCGCCCGGCCACCGCCGGCCCAGGGACAGGCAGCCGATCAGGGCCAGGATCGACGCCAGGGCCGCCGTGTAAGGCAGGGGAAGCGGCGTGAGGATGCTCCCGGGATTGATGAAGACGTTGGCGATCGTCTCGGCCAGCAGGGAAGCGTCGGCCAGCGAGCGGGGCGGCAGGGGGAGAAATGCGAAGTTCCACCAGACCCAGAGGAAATCGCGCCGGCTCATGATCGACCGTGAGAGCAGGAAGCAGCCGGCGAAGCTCATCAGCCAGGCCAGGCAGATGCCCATCGTCATGGCTGCTTTTCGCCGGTCTTTGCGGAGGGCCTCGGTCACGATCAGGTGCAGGCCGACCCCCGCCAGAACGAACACGGCCGTGAATGAGAACCAAGGCGCAATCAGCCCGAAGATCGCCAGGGCCTTGAATCGTTGGTTGCTCGTTTCCTCGGGCGGCCGGGGAGCGGCCAGGAGAAGCGCGGTCAGCGCCATCACCAGGTCGCACGAGTATTGCTTGATCTCGGACGAATAGTAGAGCAGGTGGTCGCCCAGGGCCAGAAGCCCGACGGCGATCGGCACGGCGCGGCGGTCGAGGTAGCGCCCCGCTGCGCTTCGCATCAGGAACATCGAAGCGATTCCGCAGAGAAGCGGCAAGAGCCGTGCCGCCACCTTGACGTCCAATGGCAGCCGGACCAGCAGCCGCTCGATGACCAGAAACCCCGGCGGGGCCATCTGGTCCTGTTCGAGAACCTGGTGGAAATCGAAGACCGCGCGGCCGACCAGGTTCTTCAAGAGCGCGATCTCGTCCATGTAAAGCGAGCGGAATTCAAGATACTCCCAGACCCGCAGGATCACCCCGATTGCCACTGCCAGCCAGGCCAGGTTCTCGCACGTCAGCTCCAGGTTCCACCAGCCGGAGAACCCGGTAAGCCGCCCGCGGTGAACGAAGCCACTCCACTTACTATCGACGGATCCACCACTCGTCACCGTTGTCTCTCCGCCATGCTAAACCCCAAGTATCAAGGGGGTCGAGTCCCACCACTCTCAACCGTCGTCAGGAAAGTCGAGGTTGAGTGGGTCCATTGGTCCGGTTATTTTACAGCACTGAGAACGCAGGTCGATGAGCCTGATGTGAGGGATCTTCCGAGCCGACGAGCCGAAAGGGGTCGCAGATGGGGATGTTCGCGGGGAAAAAAGGGATGGTGCTGGGCGTGGCCAACGATTTCAGCATCGCCTGGGCGATCACGCGGAAGCTCCTGGACGAAGGAGCGGAGATCGGGTTCACGCACTTGCCCGGCGACAAGATGGAACGGCGGGTCCGCAAGCTCGTCGATCCGATCGGGGCCAAACTGCTCGTCCCCTGCGACGTCCAGAAAGACGAGGATGTCGCCCGCACCTTCGACCAGGCCGGCCAGACTTTCGGCTCCCTCGACTTCGTGCTCCACTCGATCGCCTTCGCCCCCCTCGACGACATCAAATGCAGCTACGTGGATTGCAGCCGCGAGGGCTTCAAGACCGCGATGGATGTCAGTGTGTACTCACTGGTCGCCGTCGCGCGGCAGGCCGCGAAGGTCATGCCCGAGGGCGGGGCTCTCCTCACGCTGACCTACTTTGGCGGCGAGCGCGTGGTCGCGGGCTATAACCTGATGGGCGTGTGCAAGGCTGCGCTCGACGCCTCGGTAAAATACCTGGCTTATGACCTTGGGCCCAGGAAAATCCGGGTCAACGCCGTTTCCGCCGGCCCGGTGAAGACCCTGGCCGCCTCTGCCGTGGGCGATCACGACAATCTGGCCGGGCTGTACTCCGCCGTTTCGCCCCTGGGCCGCAACATCACTCGCGAGGAGGTTGGCGCCTCCGGAATGTTCCTGCTCTCTGACCTGGCCAGCGGCATCACCGGCGAAATCCTCCACGTCGATTGCGGCTACAACGTGATGGGCTCTCCGGGCCGGGCCATCGAGGCCGCCAAGGCCGGATCTCTCTGAACCGGACGTCTTCTCGAGTCCCTCACATCAAGCTCGGAATCGACCCGACCTCACCCATGGACCAGCCGATCGATCGCGGAGCCGGTTTCACCGACGTGGGCATCGGCTTGATCCGCCGCGGCGGCGACTTCTTGGTGCGCCGCCGGCCCGAGGGAACGGTTTACGCCGGCTACTGGGAATTCCCTGGCGGCAAGTGTGAACCCGGCGAGACGCCCGCCCAGACCACGGCCCGGGAATGCCAGGAAGAGACCGGGCTGGAGGTCGTGGTTGGGCGCCTGCGGCGGGTCATCGAGCACCACTATCCCCACGGCCCCGTCAGGCTCTTCTTCTTCGACTGCGAGCCCGCCGATCCCGCCGCGGAGCCCGCGGCCAATTCAGACTCATGCTGGGTCCCGGCGATCGAGCTGACGCGTCTCCGGTTTCCCGAGGCCAACGAGCCGTTGCTGGAAGAGCTGGCAAGCAGTGGGCAGTCCTAGCCCACTGCGGTGCGTCATCGAAGTCTCGACGCACCCTACCCACTGGCCACTGCTCGATCAGATTCGCTCCGGATTGGTGGGGAAAACGGGGGCACGGTCGACGACGTTATCGATCAGGCCGTACTCGCAGGCCTCTTCGGGGCCCATGAAGCGGTCGCGGTCGGTGTCTGCCTGCAGCCGCTCGAGCGTCTGCCCCGTGTGCCGCTGGTAGATCTCGTTGAGCTGTTTCTTCATGCGGATGAACTCCTCCGCATGAATCAAGATCTCGGTCGCGGTCCCCTCCATGCCGGCAAGCGGCTGGTGGATCATGATCCGGCTGTGCGGCAGGGCATTCCGCTTGCCCTTGGCGCCGGCGGCCAGCAGGAGAGAGCCCATGCTGGCGCACTGGCCGATGCAGTAGGTGGCCACGTCGCACGGGACCCACTGCATCGTGTCGTAGATGGCCAGGCCCGCGGTCACGCTTCCCCCCGGGCTGTTGATATAGAGGTGAATGTCGGCCTTGGCGTCTTGATGGGCCAGAACAAGCATCTGAGCCACGACGAGGTTGGCGACGGTGTCGTCGATCGTTGTGCCTAGAATGATGATGCGGTCCTGGAGCAGGCGGGAGTAGATATCCATCGCCCGTTCTTCACGACCGCTCCGTTCGATGACGATCGGAACCAGTGGCATGGGTGAAAAGCCCTTAAAAAGGCCGGCAGCCCGGGGGGCGGTCCAGGAATGATCCGTGGGGAACCGTCCTGGTAACCTGTCGCCAGACGGCCAGACGGCCAGCGCGCCGAAACGCCGCCCAGCCAGCCGGGCAAGGCGACCGGCGGCGGTCAGTGCGGTTTGAGCTCAGTTCCCGGCGGCGGGGTGGACACCACGGTCGAGCCCGGTCCCTTCTCAATGCTCGTGCCGGCGATCCGTCCCACGACTTCATCAACGAGGCCGTACTCCTTGGCCTGCATGGCGGTCAAGTAGCGGTCGCGCTCGGTGTCCCGGGTGATCCGCTCGATCGGTTGACCGGTGTGGCACGCCAGGATCTCGTTGATCACCTGACGGCTCTTGATGATCTCCTCGGCCTGGATCTCGATATCCGAGACCTGCCCGCCAACCTGCCCGTAAGGTTGATGGATCATGATTTTGGAATGCGGAAGGGAGAACCGGCGGCCCTTGGAGCCGCCAGCCAGCAGGACCGCTGCGCCGGACGCGGCCAGACCGATGCAGTACGTGGCCACGGGGCACTCGATGAACTGCATCGTGTCGTAGATGGCCAGCGTGCTGCTGACGCTCCCGCCCGGGCTGTTGATGTAAAAACTGATGCCCTGCGTCCGGTTCTCATACTGCAGATACAAGAACTTCATCACTGCCAGATTGGCCGCGGCGTCGTTGATAACCCCCTCGAGGAAGACGATGCGGTTCTCGAGGAGCAGGTCGCCCAGGGTCATCTGCCGCTGCCGGGCGTAGTCGCGGTAGCGTTGAAGCGTGGGGTCCGCAAGAGGATAGTCAGGAGGCATGGAACGGTCCTGGGGAATCAAAGCCCGGGGCGACCGAAGCCGGATTGACGGGTCGATCGCTCAGGGCCGGGGCTCTTGAAGATATCATATCACGACAAAGCCAGAGGGACGGCCACGACAAGAGGCGCCCGCACCGCGATTGCGCCCGGGCCGAGCTGGTCCGCGCCGGTCGGTTCCGGGACGGCCGGGCATGGACACAGGATCGGGAATCACTCCTCCACGGCATCCGACCCCACGGCCGGCGACGCGGTCTGGTCCACGGTCTCGACGGCGGTCTCGGTGTCGTCGAGATGGACGTCCTCGATCTCGACGAACTTGAGAATATGGTCCAGCGCCTTGCGCTCCAGGATCTGGGTCGCGAGGACGTCGCCCAGGCCTTCCTTCTCGACCCGAGCCCGGATTCGCCGGATACTCTCGTCGCTACGCTCCGCCATCGATTCGATTTCCAGCTCCAGGTCCTCCTGTTCGACCTTGATGCCCTCCGCGTCGGCGATCCTCGCCAGGATGAAGAACTCCTTGAGCGAGCGGAGGGTCATCTCGTGCGCGTTGGCGCGGATCTCGGCCTCGCGAGCCCGGATGTCGCTGTCCGAGAAGCCTACCTGCCGCAACTCCATGATGAGCCTGGACGTCGTGCTTTTCTCCTGGCGCGAGACCAGATCCGTGGGCAGCTCGAAGGGGGTCGCGGTGATCAGGGCGTCGAGGATCTGGCGGCGGACCGCCTGTTTCTGCTCCGACTCATTCTGCCGCTTGAGCGCCTCGTGAACCGCTTGCCGCAACTCCTCCAGATTCTCGAAACCGATCGAACTGAGAAACTCGGGATTGATCTCGGGCAGGCGAACCTGCTTCAGATCATGGACTTCGACCTTGACCTTGACCGACTTGCCACGCAAGTCAGGTTCCGCCACGGCCGAACCGAGCTTGGCCTCGATCTCCCGAGTCTCACCCGGCCTGATGCCTTCCAGGGCCGCGCCGATCCCCGGGATCTGACCGTCCTGGAACCGAAGTTCCGGCTGCAACCGGAACTGGATCTCCTTGACCTTATTGAGAAGGCTGCCGTCGGGCTTCAGAAACGTGAGGTCGGCCGTGAGATAATCGCCGATCCTGGCCGCCCCCTCGAGCTTGGGAACGATCTGGGCATAGCGCTCGAGGAACCGCCCGAGTCGGGCTTCCACATCCGCTTCGCGAATCGACTTGACCGGCCGCTTGACCTTCTGGCCTTTATACTCCGCGACCGCGAACTCGGGTCGGACCTCCACATCCATCTCGAAGGCCATCGGGCCATCGTCAGGAAGGGTGATCGCCTCGACATCGAGCTTGGGCTGGACAATCGGGTTAAGCTTGTAATCTTCGTCGATCTGCTCGAGGGACGCCATCAGCAGCGACGACTTGACCTGGTCGGCGACTTGCTTGCGGAAGCGTTTGACAACCAGTTGCCGGGGGGCGCGGCCGGTACGAAAACCCGGAACCTGTGCGTCACGCTGAAACGTACCCAGCGATTCCTCGAACTGACGCTCGATCTCCGATCGCGGGACCGTGACCTTCAGATGCTTCTTGCAAGGGCCGACATCCTGGATCTGGACGTCAAGTTCGAGCTTTCGCTTGGCCTCGACTTCTTCACCCTGCTCGGAGGGTTCATCGAGGGGCTGATCGGTCACCGAGACCGATGTCTCGCGTTCATCTTCGCCGTTACTCATCTGAGGCTTTCCCTCGGATCACTTCTGGCTGAGACGGCTTGATCCGCCATCACGCAACCAACGCGCTCGAGCGAAAGCGGCCAGCCCAGGAGGCAACACACCAGAGCGGGAGATGGGATTTGAACCCACGACAACCACGTTGGCAACGTGGTGCTCTACCCCTGAGCTACTCCCGCTGATCCCGATGCGGTCGGGTAAAACCCGGTCCTTCACGTCTCGGTGAGGTCCCCGCATCGACGACTTTTCCAGTATAGCGCTGTCACCCCGGATTGCAAGGCGCTTACGCCGAATGTCCCTGGCAAAACGGCACGCAAACGACATGCGGCTCCGGCTTTCCATTTGCGTGTCCTTGATCGAACGGGTAGCCTGAATTGACGGCGATGCCGCGTCCCATTCTGCTCATTGTCGTCCCCAGGGTTGTTACGCTCAGCCAGCCAGTCGGGATTGCCCAGACCATGAATTATGCTCTCCAGGTCGTGCGAGGCCGCAGCGAGGCAAACACGCTAAGATTGATGGATGGAATCAGCAGCATCGGCCGCCACGACGATTGCCTGATCCGCATCCGCTCGTCGCAGGTCAGCCGCCGCCACTGCGAGCTCTTCGAGGAGGGCGGCAAGCTCGTCCTCCGGGACCTGGGCAGTTTCAACGGTACGTTTGTCAATGGGAAACGGGTGCTCGGGCAGCAGACCCTCAAGCCCGGGGACGTACTGACCATCGGCGGCGTGACCTTGCGTGTGGATCTGGTCCGAACCGCTCCCAAGCCGGCGGCGGCCTCGCCGGCACCCCAGGCCGAGGCCGGCGACACCGCGGAGGTTAACGCACTTCCCGTCCCGGAAGGTGACTTTGAACTGGAAATGGTAGAGGATGAGGACGAGTTCGAGGTCGCGCTCGACAACGAGCCGGAGCACATGGATATCATCCCGCTCGACGATGAACCACATCCAACCCAGCCGTCGAAAGCCGCAAAGCCGACGACCGCAACCCCACACCAGAAGGATAAGGCCAAAGGGTCGGCCGAAACCACCGATGTCACCCCACCAGCGGCCCAGCCTCAGTCCGCCGAGGAGGAGGAAACCGTTGCCCAGTTTCTCATGGACCTGAAGCTCGATGAGGACGACTGATTGCCGACTCCGATTCCAGTTGAAAACCGAATTGGTGATCGCGTCCACGAGTCGTTCAGGGTACGCGGCCAACCATGTGCCGCAGGAGAACTGCGGGTGAGTTCCGGAGCTCATCCGGGATTGCACTGGACAAAAGGTACGCCCGTACCGTGCAATCGCATTGTCAACGCTCGAATACCGTTGATCAATGCGGAAGAGCAGAGAAGAAGGATGGCTCGGCGTGCTCTGGGCGGCTCTCTGAAGCGAGCCGGTTCCTCGTGAGTTCGACCAAGACGGGCTGATCACGCGGGAAATCCGAGGTGCGCTCCACTCACTGGTGATTCCATTCTCCACTGTTGAACTTTCGCATCTTTTTTCGAGACCACATTGATTTCCGCGGTGAATCGCTTTAAATAGCTATAGCATACGTGATGGAATTCGTTCCGCCTTTGCCTTTCGCCTCGACATGTGTCTGATTGGTCGTCGGCATCGTTTAGGATTTTCCTCATGGCTCGTCGCAAGACCTTACCTGAGTCGCTACGCGCCAAGCTTGCGCTTGCCGAGCGACTGTCAAGCCTGCGTCTGGAACTGTTCGGTGAGCGGGGCGGCCCGGAGATGGCTCGACGGCTGGAGATTCCCGTCCGCACCTGGTACAACTATGAAGGTGGAGTCACGGTCCCCGCCGAGGTCGTCCTCAAGATCATCGAGTTGACCTCGGTCGAGCCTGTCTGGTTGCTCCATGGCAAGGGGCCGAAATTTCGCCAGCAGCCAAGAACCGATCAGCGCGAAATTTCCACCAAGCCGGCGATCACCGTCGGCGCCTTGTTGCGGACCGCTCTCCAATTGCTCGAGAGCGATGGCTCGAGCGCCGCACGTGGCGAGGAGACCTCACTCCCGTCCGACTCGGCCCATTTCGAGCTGCCCTTGGCCACCCCCGCCA
>Ga0209048_10006179_pt1 | contig 11233 bp, 10 predicted proteins | sample FrelakmetCRP12CR_FD_187146 | JGI IMG/M metagenome (GOLD analysis project Ga0209048, IMG submission 187146) | Freshwater lake sediment microbial communities from the University of Notre Dame, USA, for methane emissions studies - CRP12 CR (SPAdes)... | ecosystem: Environmental > Aquatic >... | reverse complement strand
CATGGCCGGTGCCGATGCCTCTGGCCAGCGGCTTGACCAATTTCTGACCAGCCAGATTCCGGACATCAGTCGCGCCCGCGTGCAGCAGTTGCTGGAGGAGAAGAAGGCGCTGGTCAACGGATTGGATTGCAAACCGTCGCATCGGCTGCGCGGCGGAGAGCAAATCACGATCCTCGGCGATCCCCAGCCGCCACCACTGCGCGCAATTCCGGAAGACATCCCACTGGACATCGTTTACGAGGACGACGATCTCGCCGTCGTCAACAAAGCCGCCGGAATGATGGTGCACGCCGGCGCGGGCGCCACCGATGCCAAACGAAACCGCGGCACGCTGGTAAACGCGCTGTTGCATCGCTTCGCCGTGCTCTCCGAAGTTGGAGGCGAGATGCGGCCCGGCATTGTGCACCGGCTCGACAGGGAAACCAGCGGGCTGATCCTCGTCGCCAAGAACGACGTAAGCCATCGCGAGTTGGCACAGCAGTTTTCAGGACGGCAGGTAAAGAAACGCTACCTCGCGTTGGTGCACGGTTGGCCATCGAAAGACAAGGGAACGATCAACGCTGCGATCACTCGCGATGCAGTTCGACGCATCCGCATGACAACCCGCGGCAGTGGAGGACGAGCAGCAGTTTCCCACTACCAGGTGCGTGAGCGGATTTCCTCTTCCTATGGAAAGTTCGCGCTGGTAGAAGTGCGCATCGAAACCGGTCGTACCCACCAGATCCGCGTGCACATGGCCTCCATCGGGCATCCGGTCGTAGGAGACGCGCTGTATGGTGCGGCGAAAGAGCTGCGACTGGCCGGTCACGAACGCAAAGCAAAAGCGCCGGCTGGCGGAGCCGTCTTATCCTTAGACCGCAATTTCCTGCACGCTGCGGCCCTCGAGTTCACTCACCCGCGCACCGGTGAGGTACTTTCTTTCAGCGCGCCATTGCCCGTGGAATTGACGGGGTTTCTGCTGGCGCTCCGAGGCTGAAGCCCAATCGCAACAGCTATAATGAAACCTCGAATGAGATACAGGTGCATTCTGGTTGTGCTGGTGGCGCTGTCGTGGGGGCTCGCCGCTCAGAACCCGCCGCAGGAGCAGCTTCCGACCGCGCCCTCGTCGTCGAAGTTCCCTCCTCAGCAGCCTCCTACGTCAACTGGGAACAACCGGACCAATCCAGCTGTAACAACTTCAGCACCTGAGGCGCCGCCCAGCGTCGATCCGCCGCAAGATGCGACACTACCACCGGCAGCTGCGCAGTCGGTCACCAACAGCAGTGGGGCCAAGGCGGGATCGTCTGCGGCACCCTCGGACGATCTTCCCAAAAGTGAAAACGGCGAAGAGATCACCACCATCCGCAAGCGAGTGAACGAAGTAAACGTGGTCTTCACTGTCACCGACAAGCGCGGCCACTTCGTAAAAGACCTTACGCAGAGCGACTTTAGGGTCTTCGACGACAGCAAGCCGGCAGAGAGTATTCGGTCCTTCAGCCGGGAGACGAACCTGCCGTTGCGCGTCGGCCTGCTGATCGACGCCAGCAACTCGGTGCGTGACCGTTTCAAGTTCGAACAGGAAGCGGCCATCGAGTTCTTGAACCAGATCATCCGCCCCAAGGATGACAAGGCGTTCGTCATCGGCTTCGACACCACACCCGAGGTCACGCAGGATTTCACTGACAGCACAGAGTCGCTCTCCCATGGGGTGCGCATGTTGCGTCCCGGCGGCGGTACGGCCATGTACGATGCCATCTACTTCGCGAGCCGCGACAAGCTGATGAAGGACAAGGCTACCGGCCCCACGCGGCGCGCCATCATTCTGCTGAGCGATGGCGAGGACAACCAGAGCCGCGTCTCGCGCGAGGAAGCTGTAGAGATGGCGCAGCGCGCTGAGGTCATCATCTACGCCATCTCGACCAACACCAGTGGCCTGAAGCTGCGCGGCGACAAGATCCTGGAGCACTTCGCCGACGAGACCGGCGGCAAGGCGTTCTTCCCTTTCAAAATTCAGGACGTCTCCGACGCGTTCATGCAGATACAGGACGAACTGCGCAGCCAGTACGACGTCTCCTACAAACCAGCCGATTTCAATGCCGACGGCAAGTATCGGAAAATCGACATCGTCGCCGACAACAAGAAGTACAAGGTGCGCGCCCGCAAGGGATACTACGCGCCACGGCAATGATTTCTCTGTGCCTCTGTACCTTGGTGCTGCATCACCGTTGAAGCCATGGGCCGTATCCACGTACTTTCCGAAAACGTCGCCAACAAGATCGCCGCCGGCGAGGTGGTGGAGCGGCCTGCTTCCGTGGTCAAGGAATTGCTGGAGAACGCTCTGGATGCAGGCGCACAACGCATTCGAGTCAACGTTGAGGCGGGCGGCAAGAAGCTGATCCAGGTGACCGATGACGGCTGCGGCATGGTGCGCGACGATGCCATGCTGGCTTTCGAGCGTCACGCCACGTCGAAGATCCGCAATACCGACGACCTGCTCAACATCGCGACCCTGGGCTTTCGTGGAGAAGCGCTGCCTTCGATCGCATCCGTAAGCCGGCTCCGTTTGGAGACGCGTTCGCCGGAAGATTCCGCGGGCACAGTCATCGAGATTGCCGGCGGCAAACTGCTGACGGTGGAAGAAGCCGGGCTGCCTCTGGGGACAGCCATCACGGTACGCGACCTGTTCTTCAATATTCCCGCGCGACGGAAGTTTTTGAAGGCCGAGTCGACCGAACTGTCGCACATTGCGTCGCTGGTGACGCACTACGCGCTGGCGCATCCCGAGATGCACTGGGAACTGCACTCGGCGACCAACGCCATGCTGATCGCTCCGCCGGTGGCTGACCATTCGCAGCGCATCTACCAGGTCTTCGGCAAGGAGACTCTCGACCAGCTGGTTCCCCTGAGCGCGTTGTTGCCGCTGGCGCATGTCGGCTTGCCGCAACCACCGCCGTGGCGGCGGGATGAGGACTACGAGCCGCCGGTTGCCGGCGAAGTGAAGCTGTCGGGTTTCGTCTCGCGGCCGGAGATCCAGAAGCTCAACCGCAATTCCATCTTCATCTTCGTGAATGGCCGCCTGATTCGCGACCGGCTGGTGCAGCACGCACTCACCGAGGCCTATCGCAATATCATCCCGCCGACGGTCTTTCCCGTCGTGCTGCTCTTCCTCGAGATGCCATTCACCGAGGTCGACGTCAACGTGCATCCCTCGAAGACCGAGGTGCGCTTCCGGCAATCGTCGCTGCTGCACGACTTCATTCGCGACTCCGTCCGCGCGTTGCTGGTGAAGACCCGGCCGGTCCCGGCCTTCATGACCGAGATCCACGCGCAGCCAACTGCTTCGCCGTCGTTGTCTCCCGGAGGCCGCGACTTCGGCGCCGACCAACTGCACGTTACGGAAGCAGATGCCGCCTTCGCACTGCGTCCGCCCGAGAGACCGCTGTGGACGGATCGTCTGCAGTTCGAGGGCAGCGGTTTCGCCGTCGAAGGAGATGCCGCTGTTCCCGTCGCACGGTTCGGGCCGCAGACCTTTGGCGGCCCGGCGACAGCGGCCCCCGCGAAAATGGCTCCTGGAGAGAACGGCTGCTCGACCGTCGTGCCGGAAGACGACGCGCCGGTTGGCCTGGAGTCACTCGCCTCGCTGAAGCCAGTGGGGCAAATTCGCGACTCGTTCATCCTCGCCGTCAGTCCGCAGGGCTTGTGGATTATCGACCAGCACGTGGCGCACGAGCGCATCCTGTTCGAGAAGATATGCAAACAGCGGTTGGCGGAATCACCGGAGAAGCAGCAACTGCTGATGCCGCTGATCGTAGAGCTGACACCGGGACAGATGGCGGTGTTCGCCGAAATCTCCGACGAACTGCATCGCAACGGTTTCGAGATCGAGCCTTTTGGCGCGCGCACCATCGCAGTAAAGACCACAGCGGCGGGCGTTGCCGCGGGAGAGGTCGAGTATCTGCTGCACGAGATTCTGGAGCAGTTCGAACGCACGGAGCAGTCGCTGAACCTGGAGAAGATTCGCACCAGCATCGCCGCCAGCATCGCCTGCCATGCGGCCATCAAGGTAAACATGCCGCTTGAGCAGAACAAGATGGAGTGGCTGCTGCGCGAGCTGGCGCAAACCGATTGCCCGATGAGTTGCCCGCATGGCCGGCCCGTCGTCTTGCGGTATTCTGTTAAGGACATCCAGCGGGCGTTCAAGCGTATCTGAACGAATACCCGGCATTTAGCACTCAGCCGTCAGCATTCGGCTACTGGTCGGCAAGTCCTGGTGTCCGAGCCGATGATTTCATTGATGCTGGTGATGTCCGCCAAGCACTACGTTGGCTGAAGGCTGAGTGCTGCACACCGATTGCTACTATGCAGGAACAGCAACTACAGGAACTGCGCCGCGAAAAGTGGCGGTTGAACGGGCAAGCGACCCGTACGCTGGAAGAGGCGCGCGCGTTCATCGATAGTGTGGGGTTTTGCCTGCTCTATCCGCAGCGGCCGCAAGTGCTGGCTCCGACTTTCGTCGGGGCTTACAAGGGCACCGACGAAAAGCTGCCGGCGCCGCAGATGGCATTCGCCGATCCCAGCGCGCGCGCGGCCAAGGACCTGATGGTCCGCCTTCTGCGTGCCAAGTCGGCTTACGAGGCCAACGTTTTCCCCGACAACAATTTCCTGCTCTCGGCGTCGGTCTTTCCGTACTTCTACGGGTTGGTGGGTGACCGGAATCCGCGCCAGCCGCCGAAGTCAGGCGCCCGCTCCGAGTATTCGCCGCTGGCGGTAGACACTTTTCATATCGTGCAGAAAGACGGGCCGATTTCCAAGTATCGTCTGCGCGAGCTGCTGGGGGGCGATATCTCGGAGGCGGCTCTGGACCGCGCGCTCGACGAACTGTGGGCCAAGCTGCGCATTACTCGCGTGGATTACAAGCACGATGAAGGTGTCTTTTGGGATGTGCTTTTCCGCTGGTCGCCGGATGCCGTGCGAAAAGGCATCGAGGTGTCGGTTCCGGAGGCGGTCACCGCGCTGGTTTCGAAATATCTCGACTGCGTAGTCGCCGCGGAACAGGAGCAAGTCGAGAAATTTTTCGGCAAGTTGATCAGCCGCGCGCGCGTGCGTGACGCCATCAACGCTCTACAAGCCGCCCGCGAGGTCCGCTTCCTGCACGTCGGCGGCAAGGTCATGCTGCAAGTTTCCTCGCTGGAGATAACACCGTCGAACCGCACCTACAAGCCCAGGCGCTTTGAGCCGTTGCCGCCACGGCCCGGCATGCCGCTGGTGGAGCGCCGCCCGCGACGCACGACGAAAGCGAAACCGGCTCCCTCCAAACAGGACAGCAGCAAGCCATGAGCGCGCTCCCCAAGCCGGTCATCGCGATTGACGGCCCGGCCGGATCGGGCAAAAGCACCATCGCCGCGCAGCTCGCCAAGCGACTGGGCTACATTAATCTGGAAAGTGGCGCCATGTATCGCGCGGTCGCGTTGAAAGCCCTGGAGCAAAAGGTGCCACTCGACGATGCTGAGGCCCTGCGCGCCCTGGCAGAAAACACCGTGATTCAGCTCGAGCCTCATGGCGAAGGCAACCGCGTGCTGCTCGATGGACGCGACGTCTCCCAGCGCATTCGCCAGGCTGACGTGACCGCCGCCGCATCGCGGGTCTCGATGCATCCGCCGGTGCGGCAGGTACTAGTCGCGCGCCAGCGGGAACTCGGCGCCAATGGTGGCGTCGTGATGGAAGGCCGCGACATCGGCACCGCAGTCTTTCCCAACGCAGAGGTAAAGATCTTCCTGGACGCCAACCCCTTCGTGCGCGCTGAGCGGCGCGTCTTGCAAAGCGGTGTCCATTCCCTCGAAGAGATGCAGCGCATTCTGGCGGAACTGGCCGTGCGCGATGAACGCGACCGCACCCGTTCCGCCTCGCCGCTGGTGGCCGCTCCCGACGCGGCGATCCTCGACACTACGCACAAGACTATTACTGAGGTGGTGGACGAGATCGAAGAAATCGTGAAGAAGGCGGTCAGGGGCTAGATACCTGCTGCAATTATGGCGGGAAGGGTGACCGGCTCTGCTTCGTCGGTGTCAGATCCCACCCGCGGCATTCATCGCTTGCTCGTATTCGCGCTCGGCCTGAGCGGGCAACAAAACCCACATGCTATAAATCCCCAGCGCCGTTCCGAACGGGATGTTGAACAATGCCAGGAATGAAAGCACGATGGTCAGCATGCGCGCCCACGGTTCGCGTTGCAGCAACCCCCAGCCGGCAAAGAACCCTAACGCGGCCTTGGTCAAGATCACGATGCCAATTATCGTAAAGAGTGACCTCAGGAAACCGGCAGGCATCTCCGGCGGGGCTCCCATCTCGGGCAGATGCGTGAACAGGGTGTGGCCAATGATGAACATTACAACACCGGCAAACGCAGTCAGCGCGGAAAGAGCGAGCCACAGAATGCCTAGCAACTGGATGTGCTTCTGCACGCGGTTAGGCAACGGAGCGATGGCGACGCCGCCAGGGAATTCTTTGCCGCATCGGCCGCAAAAGCGCTGGTCGGGCTGTACAGTGGCGCCACATCGATCGCAGAACATACGTTTTCCTTCGCGTTGCCCTGATGTCACCGAGTGCTTCTTAGCGATCGGCTTATATTGGACCGACCGACTTTATCCCTTCGATATTCGGATATCGCCGGTGTCGGCGCTGACTTGCAGCTTGCTGGCCCCGTTGCCTACGGTACCCGCAGCGCGTGACGAGTCGTTGGTTTGATCGATCTTCAATGTGCTGAAATCCGAAGTGATACTGCCCTTGCGCGTGGTCGCGTCAATCTGGAATCCGGCATTGGACGGTAGCGTGAGAGTGATGTCGCCGTGCTTGCTGCTGATGGACATCTTGCCCACCGGCAGCTTGCTGGCAGCGGTGACTTCGACGTCTCCGTTGCTGTTGTCCACCTGCAGGTCGCCAGTGACGTCTTCCAGGTGAATGTCCTTGGAGCGTGTGGTGACGCGGCTGGGCCCGGTGAGTTGCGTACCGCGCACGGCGTCGCCGGAAATCTCAAGGTCGCCAGGGACAGAAGCGATTTGCATGTCGGAGCGCGACGACTTAAAGCTCACTGTCCCGGTAATCTTGCTGAGACGCATGTCCTCAAAGAAGTCGCCGTTGAGGCGGACTGCCCCGGTCACTTGATCGATGGTCACGTTGTCGATGCGGCCTTCGACGTCAAGATCGCCGGTAATCTTGGACGCGCGGATCGAGCCCTTCTCCAGGCTGATCTTTGCCGAGCCGGTTACCTCGTCGAGCGCCACGTCGCCACGTTGCAGCGTGACCTTCACGTCGGCTTTGCGGTCGTTGATAGTCACATCGCCACGCTTGCTGGCAGTGTCCAGCGTAGCGTCGCGGGGCACGAAAATCTCCATGTCAGTTGCCACCGAGTGGTCGCCTGCCCCGTTGGTGTTGGCATTCAGCAGGACTGAACTGCCGGTGACCGTGATTTGCGGCTTGCTGCCTTCGTTGTACTTGTTGGCTTCGTCCTGGCTCTTGGCGTAGAGCTTCTTGTGCACCACCACGCGGATGGTGTTGTCGTCGGACGGCATAATGTTCAGACTGCCGTGGTCGCATACCACGCGCAGGTTGCCCTTAGCGGGGAACGGCTGCTGCAGAGTATCGTCGAACGTGTACGCAGTGCCGAAGATACCGCCCAGGTCGTCGTCCATCTGGATCTGGTCGCGCACTCCGCCCCAATCAACGTCGGAGCTGTAATGCGCCGACAGGCCAACGACGGCGATGACGATCAAGAGCAGCACGGTACCCGCTCCCAGGCCGCCAGTGCGATAGCCCTGGCGCTGGCCCATGGAGTGCTCGATCAGGCGGATCACCCCGAACAGGATCAGCAGTAGCGGCCACCAGTGCCCAAACCAGTGCCACAGAGGAATTCGCAGTCCCATGTTACGCAGCAGGAACACCAGGCCGATGACGATTAGGACCAGTGGCCCGGCGATGGAGCGGCGGTAACGATACTGCGGCGGCGGCGGCACCGGTGGCGGAGATGGCGGCTGTGAGTAAATGTTATAAGGGCTAGCCATTGCGCACCTCCGGATCGTTGGGATTGTTCCAAGTCGTACCCTCCGTGATCGACCCAGCCGGAGGAACCGGAGGAGGCGTCACGACAGCAGGAGGCTGCACCGGATAAGTAGGTGCGCCCGGCTGTGGCGGATACACCGGCGCTGCCGGGTGGGGAGTATACCCCGGCGCTCCCTGCTGCATGGCGGTGTACTCGCGGGGAATGTGCCCCGAGGCCGGCGCGCTGTGCTGCAGGAACATCACCAGACCGATCACGATCAACAACGCCGGCCAGGTGCTTCCGAAGTCGAGCCAGTGGACACGGGCAATCTGGTCGAGGAGGAACAGGACGCCCAGCGTAATCAGGACGGCGGGTCCCATGTACCCGTGAACGCGGCAGCGGCTGCAAGGACACGATGGATTGTAACGATATTTCATGGCGACCTCCTTACCAGCCCCTTCTGCGGATCAGCACGCGAATTCCGATAGCAATCAGCACCAGGGGCCAGAACCGCCAGAGGCTGTGGAAGTGCAACACACCGATTTCGTCCAGCAGAAACAGCACACCCAGTCCGATCAGCACGAACGCACCAATCGGCACGCGAGACGGTGGACAATAGTCCTCCTCTAGAGGCTGTGCTTCGGGACCTCCTATGGGAGCGCCCGCCGCGACCGGAACTACTCCGGCAACGACGCCGGAGGCCGGCTGAACCGGAGTGACCCTCGATCCCGGACCGGAAAAGAGGTTGTTGAGTCCGAAAGGATCGGGTGCCGGCAGACCCATCTGTCGCGCCTGGGCGGTCTGATAGGCCTCGATCGGCATATAGACGACAAAGGCCGCGATGGCTATGCCAAACAGGCCGCTCACGTTGTCGCTCATCCAGATGAGGGTGGCGAAGACAACCACGTGGATGAAGCCCTTGGCGTACTCGCCGTTGTACATGGCGCCGACACCGGGAATGAAGCCCAGGATCGCAGCCAGCTTCGGATTGGTGCCGCCGACGGACGGTGGAGCACCCGGAGGCACGGCAGTACCGGGTGGCGGCATGGTGCCGCTTAAGTGCGAGGCCAGACACTCCTCGCAGTAGATAACGCCACGGACGTCTCGCGCACAGCTGCTGCACAGTGGCTTGCCACACGTGCGACAGTATGCGGTGGCGGGAACATCGACATGATTGGCGCAGTTCATGCGGTTCTCCTGTTCAGCCGGGCCTGAGGGATCACTTCATATTTCACTTCGCAGATCACCTGGTCTTTCACCGTGGGAGCGGCGGCCAGCACGGGCTGGCTGCCATCGCCACGGTTATAGTTCTGATTACGACGTTCGTTGTCCTGGTTGTTGTCGCTTTTGGGCTGGGCCTTGGGAGCGGGCGTTTCCTGCTTCTCGGCTGGTGTCGCCACGCGGCGCAAGTCCCGGACCCGCGATTCAATCTCATACACCAGGCGGATGTTCTCGTAGTAGCGCACCACGCGCGCCTGGGTGGAGTAGTAAGCCTTCACCACGCCCTTTGAGCTCAGGTCCACATGCCGCAGGTCGCTGGCATGGAAACCTGCAATCGAGAGCAGCATGGTGATGGAGAAGAAGGCCATGCCAAACGACATGGCGAATCGCGGCGTCACCACCGGAGCGAAGATGGGCGACAACCGGCCCTTCAGCCGCTCCAGCCATCCTTCGCCTCGCACTGGCACCACCTGGTTCTCTGACGGCAGAGCTCCGATAGTCTGGGCAAGAATGTTGTGAACCAGGTTGCGTGGCGGCTCGGCTTCGTCCAATCCCTTGAGCCAATGCATGCCGGCACGGGCTTCGTCCAGCAGCAAACGGCAGGCCGGGCAACCCGACTGGTGGACCTCGAAGGCCGCCAGCGTGGAGCCGTGCAGGCTGCCGTCGAGCGCTTCGGCCACCAGGGCCTCGAACTCGACATGCTGCATTCCGGATTGGTTCTGCTCTGCCATTAACTTACCTGCCTGTAGTTACGTTGCAGGAGCCGCGCAAGTTCCGTTCGTCCCCGATTTATGCGACTTTTCACGGTTCCCTCGGGCACTTTAAGCACTATGGCAATGTCCTTGTAGTCCATGTCCTGCAAATCCCGCAGAATGACGGCCTCCCGGAGCTCGGGAGAAAGCCTTTTCAACCCCTCATGGACCATCTTTTGCGCCTGTTGGCTCTGCACCCTTGCCTCCGGTCCGGCGGATGGGTCTTCCAGCTTCTCGGCTAGGGTCAGGCCCTCTTCCTGGTTACCGGGCGTCGCGTCGAGGGAGTCGGTGACCCGGTCGTACTTCCCTTTCCGGAAGTGATCCACGAGCAGGTTTCTGGTTACTGTAGTAACCCATGTCATAAACGAAGCCCGGGACGTGTCGTAGGTGCTAAGGGTGCGGTACATCTTGATGAATACTTCCTGGGTCAGGTCAGCCGCGTCGTCGGGGGAGCCGGAAAACCGGTAGCAGATGTTATAAATCCGGCGATTGAACTGCTGGACAATTTCCTGCCATGCCGCAGCGTCGCCGGCCACACAGCGGCGGACAAGCGCATTGACGGCCTGAGTATCGTCCAATCAGTGCTCCCAAGGGCGTGACTCCTGGCCCAAATCCTTCTCACTGCTAGAGGCTTATACGAGAAAAAAGGCCCGGAGTTCGATGGAGTCACCGGGGCCCGGCCCGGTCAGCAAAAGCATGATTGCAAACGACCGCCACGGCTCGGCGGCGTTTTCGCCTGAATTGTAGCAGGAGGATGCGGGCTACAGTCCGTGCTATCCGCAAAGAAAAAAGCGTGTGTGCCGTTTTGGGAATCTCGAGCGACAGAAGCTAAATCAAGCTCAGCCTTCGGCCTCGGGCAGTTCGCGCGATTCGACTTCCTCGTAGTAGTCGAAGTTCGTCATGCCAGTGATCGCCGTCTCGGCCAGGGCCTGTGCGCCGAAGAAGCGGGCCTCAGGCTCCCCCGCGAAGTCCATAACGCGGGGCATGGCCGCAGTCAGACCTGCCAGTCCAGCGTCCATCTGGCCGTGCATTTTGTAGGGGATGACCGGATACTTGCCGCCGGGATAGTCGGTCAGCATCACGTTTAACGCATTCGCCCCGGCGCAGATCAGGGAACCAAGCGCAGCCCTTTTGTTGCGCCTCCAGAACAGCGCTCCGCCCAGCAGACATGAGCCAATGACGGCATAGTCCAGGAAAGCGTGAGCCCGGGGCTTGACCACCTTTGGCAGCCTGCCAGCGGCAAGCG
>Ga0209048_10006178_pt1 | contig 11234 bp, 9 predicted proteins | sample FrelakmetCRP12CR_FD_187146 | JGI IMG/M metagenome (GOLD analysis project Ga0209048, IMG submission 187146) | Freshwater lake sediment microbial communities from the University of Notre Dame, USA, for methane emissions studies - CRP12 CR (SPAdes)... | ecosystem: Environmental > Aquatic >... | reverse complement strand
GACAAAGACGGCAACCTGCCGACCCGCGAGCAGCTGGCGCCGCTCGCCAAGACCAATGTCGAATCGCTCGCCGAATTCGGCTATTTCACGGTCGGCAAGGCTTCCGGCAAGGCGCTCGAATTCGCGCCGCCCGTCGATTATTTCCTGGAGGAGAGCAAGGATAAGCTCGTCACGCTGACCTTTACTCTGCCGCTCAAGACCCCGGCCAGCGTCGGCAAGGCGTTCTCGCTACAGGTCTATGACCCCAGCTATTTCGTCGCCTTCGACGTGGCAGATTCCAACCCGATCAGGCTGGAGGGCGCCCCCAAAGGCTGTTCGTCGAGCGTCGTCAAGCCAGCACCGCTTGAAGCACCCGAAACCCAGAAATTGTCGGAATCCTTTTTTACCGGCCTGTCGCCCGGTTCCAATTTTGGCATCAAGCTTGCTAATCGCATCCTTATTGCCTGCCCCTAAAGGAAAACGCCCGGTCATGCCATCAAGACATCGCTTTGCGCCGATCGCCATGACCTCGGTCCTTCTATTGGTCTTGGCCTGCCTGGTCGCCGCACCAGTTCTGGCGCAAGTGCCGCGCAATCCCTTTGCGGTCGGCGGCCAGGAAGTCGGCGGCAACGCCACCGGCATCGCCGGCTGGATCTTGGCCAAGCAAAGCGCTTTTTATCAGCAGATGAGCGGTGCCGTGCGCGCCGCCAAACAAAACGGCATGGCCTTCTGGAGCCTCGCCGGTCTCAGCTTTGCCTATGGCGTCTTCCACGCCGCCGGACCCGGGCACGGCAAGGCTGTCGTTGCTTCCTACATGCTGGCCAATGAGCGGGCCCTGCGCCGCGGCCTGGTCATTTCGGCCGTTGCTGCCCTGCTCCAGGGACTCGTTGCCATCGCCATCGTCGGTTTGTTCGCGCTCCTTTTGCACGCTACGGCGCGCTCGATGAACGAGGCCGCAACCGATATTGATCTGGCAAGCTTTGCCGGTATTGCCGCGCTCGGCCTCTGGCTGGTGCTGAAGAAGGGCCGCGCTTTCGTCGAGGCCTGGCGACGGTTTGCCGGGGCCCAAGCAGCGCCGCCGCCGGTACCGGCGGCGGGGCATGATCATGCCGAAACTTGCCACACCCATCACGCCCAGGCTCACGCAGAGCACCAGCACCACGATAACGGCGCCGCGGGACACAGGTCTGCGGACGCACGGCCGGGGCACGACGCCCACACGCACGATCCCCATTGCGGTCATTGCCACGCCCCCGATCCGGCGATGCTTGGGGCCGATTTTTCCTGGAAGAGCGCGCTGTTGACGATCCTTGCCGCCGGCTCCCGCCCCTGCGCCGGCGCCATTCTGGTTCTGGTCTTCGCTCTATCGCAGGGCATTTTCTGGGCCGGCGTCGGCGCGACACTCGCGATGGCGCTCGGCACGGCGATGACCACCTGCACGCTTGCCGCTGTCGCCGTTCTTGCCAAGGGTATGGCGGTGCGTGTAAGCGGAATCGGTTCGCAGCGCAGCGATGTCGTGGTGCGCGGCCTCGAGCTGGCGGCCGCGCTTGTCGTGCTGGTATTCGGAGTCGGCCTGTTTTTCGGCTTGCTCGAATCGGGCGCCTGAAGCCCGCTTCGATGGAGTCAGCAACCATGCCCGCCAGTCTGGCGCTTGCTGCCGTTGCGGTGCAAGCTGATCTGTCGGTAGAGCATAATGGTGCTAATATTCGCGATGCTCCAGCGTCGCAGCCCCGTTGCGCGGCAGACGCCGGCGGGTGAGGCAAAGGCAGCAATGGGACCCATGCAAGCGACCGATCTGTTCGACCTCAAGGGCAAGGTCGCTGTGGTAACCGGGGCTTCCTCCGGCCTCGGCGCCCGTTTCGCCAAGGTTCTAGCCGCCAATGGCGCCCAGGTCGCCTGCCTGGCCCGGCGCCAGGAGCGACTCGACCAGTTGGTCGGCGAGATCCGTGCCAGCGGTGGCGCGGCACTTGCCTGTGTCGCCGACATGGCCGACCGCGATACCGTCAGCGTGGCCTTCGACAAAGCATGCGCCCAATTCGGTCCGGTCAGCCTTCTCGTCAACAATGCCGGCATCGCCCAGGTCGGCCGGATCATCGACCAGCCCTATGCAATCTGGCGCAGCACGATGGATGTCAATTTGGACGCCGTCTATGGCACGGCCCAATTGGCCGCCCAGCGGATGATCGCCAGCCAGGTCGCAGGCGTCATCATCAACATCGCATCGATCCTTGGCTTGGGCGTCAACAAGGGAACCTCCGCCTATGCCGTAGCCAAGGCTGCCGTTATCCAATTGACACGCGCCTTAGCCCTCGAACTTGCCGAGCGCAACATTCGCGTCAATGCGCTGGCGCCCGGCTATATCGTAACCGACATCAACCGCAGCTTTTTGCAAAGCGAGCGCGGCGCGTCGCTTCGCCAGGCCATACCCCTCGGCCGCTTCGGAGCCGAGGACGATCTCGACGGCCCGCTGTTGCTGCTCGCCTCCGATGCCGGCCGTTTCATGACGGGGGCGACCCTCGTCGTCGACGGCGGCCACATCATCCAGTTACGCGGTTAGTCGCGGGAGGAGCCCGATGGATTTCATGCTTCCGGCCGAAATCGAGTCGATTCGACAGCGCACGCGCGCCTTTGTTGGCGAGCATATCCTGCCGCTCGAAACGCAAGCCGAAACCTATGACGATCACGAGAACATCCGCCTTAACCGCCTGCGCGAAATGCAGGCAAAGGCCCGCAGCGCCGGCCTTTGGTCGCCGCAGGCGCCGGTCGAATTTGGCGGCATGGGCCTGCCGGTCATCGGTTGGGCGGCAATGTATGAAGAGGCCAATCGTTCGATATTCGGCCCCGCCTGTTTCAATTGCGCGGCACCGGACGACGGCAACATGAACCTGCTGGCGCGGGCCGCAACCCAGGCCCAGAAAGAGCGATGGCTGCGCCCCATTGTCGAGGGCAAGGTCCGCTCGGCTTTCGTCATGACCGAACCGCATCCCGGCGGCGGCTCCGACCCCGGCATGATCACGACCCGGGCCGAGCGCACGCCCGGCGGCTGGCGTATCTACGGCCGCAAATGGTTCATCACCGGGGCCGGCATAGCCCAGCATTTCATTCTGGTCGCCCGCACGTCCGACGACGCTCGCAAGGGCTTGACCGCCTTCCTCTATCATCGCGACCAGCCGGGCTGGACCCTGATGCGCCGCATTCCGATCATGGGACCGGAGGAGCATGGCGGCCATTGCGAATTGACCTTCGATGGACTCGAAGTGCCCGACGAAGACGTTCTTCTTGGCGTCGGCGACGGGCTGAAAGCAACCCAGATCCGGCTCGGCCCAGCCCGCCTGACCCATTGCATGCGCTGGCTCGGCCTGTCGAAGCGCTGCATGGAAATCGCGCAAAACTACGTGTCGATGCGCAGCGGTTTCGGCATCAAGCTTGCCGATCGTGAAAGCGTCCAGCTGAAACTTGGCGAAGTGGCCGCCGCAATCGACATCGGCCGCCTGCTGGTCATGCGAGCAGCCTGGAAAATCGACCGCGGGGAAAAAGCGCAAAAGGAAATATCCATGGCGAAGAATCACGTCGCCGCCACCCTGCACCTAGCCGCCGACACCGGCATCCAGCTCAACGGGGCGCGCGGCTATTCCAAGGACACCGTTCTCGAATGGATCTACCGCTACGCCCGCCAGGCCCGCCTGGTCGACGGCGCCTCGGAAGTCCATGCCATGGTCCTGGCCCGCGCCTATGCGCGGGAGGGCGACGATTTCTGGCACTGGGGCTAGGGGCTCAAGCCCCCGGTGACGGCATCCGAGCACGGAGCGGCCGCAGCAATGCCGGGTCCGCCCAGGATCAACGGCGGGCGAAGCCTGCATCCGAACCGAACGGCAAACCTAGTCCCGTCTTGCGCAACCCCGATCAATGCTATAGGTGCACAGGCGGTCAGAAACTGGAATTGCAGCCGTGCCGGATCCACAGCCCATCAATTGGACAAACCTTTTGACGCTGGTCAGCCTTGCCGTCCTGGTCGGCACCGAATTTGCCGGTATTTCCTGGGCCGCTGGCTGGGCACTCGGCGGCTGGTTCCATATGTCCGATTCGTTCAGCCGCGCGCTTGAATTCGTGTTCGTCGCGCTCGGCCTGATTGTGCTTTTCTTCTTCATGCGTCAGGCAGTGAAATACGAGCCCATTCGCGGCTGACCAGTTGCGCTCAGCCGGGGACCGGGCAGAATTGACACTGCGGCAGCCGACCGCAAGGTCGCGGCGCGCATGGTTTGCCAAAAGAACGCCCGAGGAAACCAGAAGAACGCTCGAGGAAATCCATGACAGGTGCGCCGATCGATCGCCGTAGTCTGTTGAAAGCTGCCGGCGTGTCCGCCGTCACCGGCCTTGCCCTGGCCGGCGGGACAAAGGCCATGGCCGATGACGGATTGAAATTCGGGTCGCCGCAGCCCTTTTCCTTCGAACAGCTTAAGGCGCGGGCCGGCGAGATGGCCGGGCAGCCCTATGTCGGCCCGCGCCTGCCGGCCCCCGACGTGCTTGACCGAATCACGTATGAGGAATGGGGCAAGATCCATTTTCGAACCGACCATGCCCTGTTTGCCAATGGTCCCGGCCGCTTTCCCGCGACCTTTTTCCATCTCGGCAAGTTCTTCAAGAAATCGATCGAAATTTTCGTCGTCGATGGCGAGGGCCCGCAAACCGCTCGCGCGATTGTCTACGACACCAGCTATTTCGAAATGCCGGCCGAATCGATCGCCCGCCAATTGCCGCAGGGCGCCGGATTCGCCGGGTTCCGCTTCCAGGAGGCGCGCGATGGCAAGCTGGATTGGCAGAAGAACGATTGGGTCGCCTTCCTCGGCGCCTCCTATTTCCGCGCCATAGGCGAATTATTCCAATACGGCCTGTCGGCTCGCGGCCTTGCCGTTGACGTGGCCGTCGCTGACCGGGCCGAGGAATTTCCCGATTTCACCGAGGTCTATATCGTCACGCCAGCCGATGTGAGTGACCAAGTGACGATCTACATCTTGCTCGAAGGACCGAAAGTGGTCGGCGCCTACAAATTTATCATGACCCGCGGCAAGGGCGTCATCATGGATATCGAGGTCGCCCTCCATCTGCGTGGCGACATTGTCCGCCTCGGCCTGGCGCCCCTGACATCGATGTATTGGTTCTCGGAAACCGCCAAACCGACCGCCATCGACTGGCGCCCGGAGGTTCACGATTCCGACGGGCTGGCGATGTGGACCGGTTGGGGCGCCCGGATCTGGCGGCCGCTCAACAACCCGCCGCGGATCATGGCCTCGGCATTTTCTGACGAAAATCCGAAAGGGTTCGGGCTGCTCCAGCGCGATCGCACGTTCGATCATTATGGCGATGGGGTCTATTATGATCGCCGGCCGAGCCTGTGGGTCGAGCCCATTGGCAATTGGGGCAAGGGCGCGATCCATTTGGTCGAAATTCCGACCGACGACGAGATCCACGACAATATCGTGGCGCAATGGGTGCCGGCCGAACCCGCCCGCGCCGGTCAATCCCTCAATCTCCACTATCGGCTCTATTGGCTTGCCGAGGAACCCTTCCCGCCGGCTCTCGGGCGTTGCGTTGCGACCCGCCTCGGCAATGGCGGCCAGCCTGGCCTGCCGCGGCCCAAGGGCGTCCGCAAGTTCATGGTCGAATTCCTCGGCGGACCACTCGAGTCGCTGCCCTTTGGGGTGCGTCCCGAGGCCGCGCTGTGGGCCTCGCGCGGCACGTTTTCCTACATTTTCACCGAGCCGGTTCCCGATGGACTCGTCGGCCATTGGCGGGCTCAGTTCGACCTCACCGCGGATGGCAAGGATCCGGTTGAACTGACCTGTTTTCTTAAAACCGACGACCGAACACTCACCGAAACCTGGGCGTTTCAATACCACCCGACCTGACCGACGCGACAGACCGGCCTACCCAAGGGACGCCGCCAACCCAATATGAGGGGTCAACCTTCATGGCTGGAGCAAGCATGGATCAGAAAATCCCGGTAACCGTCCTGACCGGCTATCTCGGCGCCGGCAAGACGACCTTACTGAACCGCATTTTGTCGGAACCACACGGCAAGAAATTCGCCGTTATCGTCAACGAATTCGGTGAAATCGGCATTGACGGCGACCTCGTCGTCGGCGTCGACGAGGAAGTGTTCGAAATGAACAACGGCTGTATTTGCTGCACCGTGCGCGGCGACCTCATTCGCATCCTCGAAGGCTTGATGAAACGGCGCGGCAAGTTCGACGCGATCATTGTCGAAACGACGGGGCTGGCCGATCCGGCGCCGGTCGCCCAGACATTCTTTGTCGATGCCGATGTCTCGAATGCCGCCTTTCTCGACGCCGTGGTGACCGTGGCCGATGCCAAATGGCTGAGCCAGCGGCTCAAGGACGCCCCCGAAGCCAAGAACCAGATCGCCTTTGCCGATGTGATCGTGCTGAACAAGAGCGACCTGGTCTCGCCAGCCGAATTGCGCGAGGTCCAGGCCCGGATTCGTGCCATCAACCCCTATGCCAGGCTGCACGAGAGCGTCCGTTGCGCGGTGCCGCTTGATGCCGTGTTGGGCCGCAAGGCCTTTGACCTCGATCGCATCCTCGCGATCGAGCCAGCATTTCTCGAAGCCGAGCACGAGCACGATCATGCGCATGAGCATGCAGGTGATCACGACCATACCCATGGCCATGATCACCAGGCGGGCCACAGCCACCGCCATTACCATGACGAAGATATGCAATCGGTCGCCATCGAAATCGATGGCGATGTCGATCCGGAAAAGTTCCTCCCCTGGATCAATAATCTTAGCCAGACCGAAGGGCCGAACATCCTTCGCTCGAAGGGGATCCTCGCCTTCAAGGGCGAGCCGAAGCGCTTCGTCTTCCAGGGTGTCCACATGATCCTGGACGGCGATTTGCAGCGCGATTGGCAGCCCGGTGAGGCGCGGCGCTCGAAAATCGTCTTCATCGGCCGCGACCTCAAGCAAGACATGATCCGGACGGGCTTTCTAGCCTGTGCGGCCTGACGGCGGCACCAGCCCGGCATGCGTGAAGATCCCGCCGTCTCGCTCACCGGCCACGTCGTGGAGACGAAGGTCGAGGCACACGTGGTCGCCGCGACGTTCCTGTCAGGATTGCCGGCCTTCGCGCTGGCCGACGGTTGCCTCGTGCTGCAAGCGGACAATCAGTTGCGGCGTCTCGTGCTGCACCCCGAAGCCACGCTTCTGGCCGCCAGCAGCAGCGAGACGCGGTTAGCATCGGGCGGCGATGACGGCCGTGTCGTGTTCACCGACGGACACGAAGTCCGCGAGATTGCCCGGGAAACCGGCCAATGGATCGATGCCATAGTCCTGCGCGCCGATGGCGCGCTCGCCTGGAGCAGTTCCAAGACGGTGCGTTGCCGCGATTCTGCCGGCCTGACGAAATCCGTGAGGCTAGCCTCTTCGGTGCGCGGCCTCGCCTTCCTGCCAAAGGGCTATCGCCTGGCGGCCAGCCATTACAACGGCGTCTCGCTATGGTTTCCCAATGCCGAGGCCAACCCGGACCTCCTCGCCTGGAAAGGCTCGCATATCGACGTGACCGTTTCGCCGGACGGACGCTTCATCATCTCCTCGATGCAGGAAAATTGCCTGCATGGCTGGAAACTCGCCGACAAGCAGAACCTGCGAATGAGCGGCTATCCGGCAAAGACACGTTCGCTGTCCTGGTCGCATGACGGCAATTGGCTGGCGACTTCGGGCGCTGATGCCTGCATCCTGTGGCCGTTCCAGGCCAAGAACGGCCCGATGGGTCAGGCACCGCGCGAATGCGGTGGACGCCCGGCCCGGGTGACAAAGGTCGCCTTCCATCCCTCGGCGCTGATTGTGGCAATTGGCTACGAGGATGGCTGGCTGATGCTGTGCCGCATGAGCGACGGGGCAGAACTGCCGGTCCGCGCCCCCACTGAGGCCGCCGGCGCGATCAGCGCGATGGGTTGGGATGCGCAGGGCCGGCGGCTGGCCTTTGGCAGCCGCACCGGTGAGGCCTTCGTTCTGACCCTGCCCAGCTGAACCACACCGGCCCGGCCCTTGCCGCTGGCGCGGGTCATGCTAGGAGAACGTTGCCTCGAAGAAGTTGGGAGAACGTCATGACCGCAAGACCAAGGGTCGGATTCATCGGCGTCGGGCTGATGGGCTACGGCATGGCCAAGAACATCGTCGAAAAAGGCTACCCGCTCACCGTGCTTGCCCATCGCAACAGACAGCCCGTGGACGACCTGGTTCAACGCGGCGCCGAGGAGGCCAAAACCGCGAAAGCCATCGCCGAAAGCTGCGAATTCGTTTTTCTGTGCGTCACCGGCTCGCCGCAGATCGAGGCAATCGTGCGCGGCGAGACGGGCTTGAAGAGCGGGGCCCACCCGGGCCTCGTGATCATCGATTGCTCGACCGCCGATCCGACATCGACGGAGGAATTGGCGCGCGAACTCGCACCCCTCACCGTCGATTTCATCGACGCACCGCTCGGCGGAACGCCGGCCGGAGCGCTCGAAGGAAAGCTCTCGGCCATGATCGGCTCCAGCCCCGAGGTCTTTGCCCGGGTCGAGCCCGTCGTCGCCACTTGGGCGGCCAAGATCGAGCATATCGGCAAGGTCGGTGACGGCCACCGGATGAAGCTGATCAACAATTTCCTGTCGCTCGGCTACGGCGCCATCTACGCCGAAGCGCTGACGCTCGCTCAGAAATCCGGCCTCTCCCCTCAGACCTTCGACCGCGTACTGCGCGGCAGCCGGATGGATTGCGGTTTCTACCAGACTTTCATGAAATACATACTCGAGCACGATCGCGACGCCCATCGCTTCACGCTTGCCAATGCCGCCAAGGACACCCGCTACCTCGCCGCCATGGCCGATGCTGCCGGGATGGCGAACCCGATCGCCAGCGCCGTCAAAAACACCTATGCGAGCGCGCTGGCGAGCGGCAGGGGCGAAGATTTTGTGCCGATGATCGCCGATTTCATTGCCGCGCTCAACGGCACGAAATTGCCCTGAAACTCACTCAACGGCGTTACGCCGGCGCAAGAACGCATCGATCCGCTCGAGAGCCTTGCTTATATTGTCCGGCGAATTGGCGTAGGAAATCCGGATGAAGCCCTCGCCGAAAACGCCAAAATCCGGTCCACCGATCACCGCGACCCCGGCCTCCTCCAAGAGAGACGAAGCGAGCGCCTTGGCCTTCCAGCCGGTCTCCGAGAAATTGGGGAAGGCGTAGAAGGCGCCCTTGGGCATGCGGCAGGACACGCCGGGCAAGCGTTTGAGGCCTTCGACGACCAGCTTGCGGCGGCAGTCGAATTCGCTGACCATTGCAGCAACCGCGTCCTGCGGGCCCTGCAGCGCGGCGATACCGGCGTGCTGCGCCGCGGCATTGACGCAGGAAAAGGAATTGACGGCGAGCTTGCGGGCATTGTCGTAGAGCGCCGCGGGCCAGACCGAATAGCCGAGCCGCCAGCCCGTCATTGCATAGGTCTTCGACCAGCCGTCGAGCAGAATCAGCCGATCGCGCATTTCGGGATAGGCAAGAAGGGTCTGGTGGGCCAGCCCATCATAGGTCATCTGGCCATAGATTTCGTCGGAGAGCACGGCAAGATTTGGCCACCGCGCCAGGCCGGCCACCAGCCTATCGATCTCGGCCTTGGGGGTGACGCCGCCGGTCGGGTTAGCGGGCGAATTGACGATCAGCAGCCGGGTAGCCGGCGTCAGCAGCGCCAGGGTCTCGTCGGCCGAAAAGGCAAAGCCATTCTCTTCCCGGATCGGCACCGGAATCGGCCGCGCCCCGGTAAATTCGATCATCGAGCGGTAGATCGGAAAGCCGGGATCGGGATAGAGAATGTCGGCCCCGGGTTCCCCGAACATCAAAATCGCCATGAACATGGTAACCTTGCCGCCCGGCACGATCATCACCAGCTCCGGCGAAACGTCGACCGCAAAACGCCGGGCAAGATCGACCGCCACCGCCTCGCGCAGGGCCAAGAGCCCGTTCGCCGGCGTATAGCCATGGTGGCCCTCGCGCAGCGCCTTGACCGCCGCCTCGACAATGTGGGCCGGCGTTTGAAAGTCCGGCTGGCCAATCCCAAGATTGATGATGTCGCGGCCCTGCCGCTGCAATTGGGTGGCCCGGGCAAGTACCGCAAAGGCATTCTCCTCACCCAGGCGAGAAAAGCCGGCAGTAACCGGTAGTGCGATGGCAGGCGACATGCGGGGCGCCCCAGACTGGCGATTGATTTCAGACGCCAGTTAGTAGCATTCTCCGGGCGACGCAAGTTGCGGACTTGCACCAAGAGGGGTTGGAGGAAGCTGGAAATGCCCAAGAATGATCGCAAGGGAAACGGCAAGCCTAAGGCAAAGGCGCAAGTCGAAGGGCACAAGGTCGGAAAATTGCGGCTGCGGTCGCAGCAATGGTTCGACAACCCCGAGAATCCCGGCATGACCGCGCTCTATCTGGAGCGCTACGTCAATTTCGGCCTGACCCCCGGCGAATTGCGCTCGGGCAAGCCGATCATTGGCATTGCCCAGACCGGCTCCGACCTTTCGCCCTGCAATCGTCACCACATCGAGCTCGCTAAGCGGGTGCGCGACGGCATTACCGCGGCCGGTGGCGTCGCCTTCGAATTCCCGGTCCATCCGATTCAGGAAACCGGCAAGCGGCCGACCGCCAATCTCGACCGCAACCTTGCCTACCTCGGCCTGGTCGAGACGCTCTATGGCTACCCACTCGACGGCGTGGTCCTGACAACCGGTTGCGACAAGACGACGCCAGCCTGTCTGATGGCCGCGGCAACGGTCAATTTGCCGGCCATTGTTCTGTCCGGCGGCCCGATGCTTAACGGCTGGTACAAGGGCGAGCGGTCAGGGTCGGGCACGATCATGTGGGAGGCACGCGAATTGCGGGCGGCCGGCAAAATAACCGACGAGGAAATGATTGCGCTGGTAGGCTCCTCCGCGCCTTCGATCGGGCATTGCAACACGATGGGAACGGCAACCACGATGAACTCGCTCGCCGAAGCACTCGGCATGAGCCTGCCCGGCTGCGCGGCGATCCCAGCCCCCTATCGTGAACGCGGCCAGATCGCCTATGCGACCGGACGGCGGATTGTCGAAATGGTCGACGAAGATCTCAAGCCCTCCGACATCATTACCCGGCAGGCGCTGGAAAATGCCATGGTTGTCAACAGCGCCATCGGCGGGTCGACCAATGCAACCATCCACATTAATGCCGTCGCCCG
>Ga0209048_10006177_pt1 | contig 11234 bp, 12 predicted proteins | sample FrelakmetCRP12CR_FD_187146 | JGI IMG/M metagenome (GOLD analysis project Ga0209048, IMG submission 187146) | Freshwater lake sediment microbial communities from the University of Notre Dame, USA, for methane emissions studies - CRP12 CR (SPAdes)... | ecosystem: Environmental > Aquatic >... | reverse complement strand
TTAACATTTCAAGTCAAAATAGGAAATAATCAATATAATGTCTAAAAAATCATTTTATAAACCATCATCAAAATTAACCTCACATATATTCTGCTACGATCTAGAGTGCGGTTCAGCCTCATGGGAAAAAGCGGAAGTATTAGAATGTGCGGGCGTGGTTATCGATCTAGATATATTGGAAATAAAAGAAGATGGAATATTCGGCCCGGTATTAGTTAAACCTAATTGGGATTTAGTTGAGCAGGGCGCGTTAGCTGTTAATAAAATTATTCCCGCCGAAGTTAACGAGAAAGGGCTAGACCAAAAAGTTTTCTTTGATCAATTAGTAGCATTCCTACAGAAATTCCAAAAAAGTAATAAGAAATGGGACGCCCTTATTCCGGCTGGATATAATACAGTTCGCTATGATGATCGAGTATTAGAAAAATTAGCTAAAAAATATAATTATATTGATTCATCTGGAGATAGCCTTTTATTCCATCCTTTTCACAATTTCGATTTGATGAATATTTTAAGGGTTTTTTTCTATTCGACTAATACTCTTGAAAGTTTTTCTTTAGAAAATGTAAATCGTTACTTTGGAATAGATACATCAAAATCACACACCGCTATGGGCGATGTTATTTCGACCGCTAAAATTTTATGTAGATTTTTAAAATTCTATAAAAGTTTGACTCCAAAATATTTGGAAAAATTTCATAATTGTTTTTCTGAGGAAAATAATGGACAAACAAATTCTTGATGGATTTCTTAAATTTTCGTGCGGCTGTCAATTTTCAATTAAAGAAGATAACTCTTTAGATATCTGCTTAGATATTCATCAACAAAATCACTCAATAAATTTTACATGTAATGAAACTTACAAAGTATTAGCGGAATTCTCTCAAGGCGTCTTCCAACTTGAAAGTTCGCTTGGCAAGAGTTTTTGCAAGAAATTAATGCCAGAGAATTTAGAAGAAATTGCGGCTTTAGGAGCTATTCTTCGACCTTCAGCTTTAGACAATAGAGATACAGAAGGAATATCGACAACCCAGCATTATGTAAATAAAAAAAATGGAAAAGAAGAAATACAGTCTTACCATCCTATTATAGATAATATTTTAAAAGATACTTATGGAGAGATGATATATCAAGAACAATCTTTACAAATAGCTAGAAAATGTGCCGGATTTTCTTTAATGGAAGCTGATATTCTTAGGCGGGCAATAGGTCACAAGGAACCGGAGACAATGGTTAAATGTAAAATTCTTTTTCTAGAAAAAGCTAAAACTTTCGGAGTATTATCTGATCAACAAGCGGAAGAAGTGTTTGGTTGGATAGAAAAATCCCAGCGTTACTCCTTTAATAAATGCCTTTCAGGTGATACAATAATTGATTCCCCCCACGGAGTGCGTAGAAAGAACATTCGAGACTTATATTATGGTAAAAGAAAAAATAGTATAGCTTATGGTATTTCTATTATTGAAGATGAGACTCTTATTAGCAATAAAATTCTATCAATTAATTATGCGGGCCACCAAGAATGTTTTAGAATTATCACGGAGGATGGATGTTATGTAGATTTAACAGGTAATCATAGTTTGCCAACAAGTATAGGGAAAAAATTAGCTCATGAAATTAAAACAGGAGATAGATTATATACGCGGCTAAATAATAAATTAAAAACATCGCAAGTAGAAGTATTAGGCATACAATCAATCGGAGTAAAAGACACATACGATGTAATGATGAATGAGCCATATCATAATCTCGTTGTTAATAAGGGTATAATTGTTAACAACTCCCATGCCGTGTGCTATGGTATTACTGGATATATTTGTGCTTATATTAAAACTCACTTCCCATTATTATTTTACACCGGATGGTTAAAGGAGGAAAAAGACCGCTCGGTTTATAAAGAATTAGCATCGGAAGCTAAAAAATTTGCTGGGATTTCTGTTAATGTTCCCAACTTATTGGATATGCAAGAAGATTTTTATTTTAAAAAGAATAATATCTACTTTGGACTCGCTAATATAAAAGGAATGAAAGATAAAGATATTAATAAGTTAGAATATATGTACGATCAAGGCAAATTTAAAGATTGTTCTTGGACTTGGTTTTTAACTCATGTTATAAATAATATTGATTTTGGTTCGGCTAAAGTTATTATTAAATCTGGAGCATTAGATTTTTTCAAATTAGACCGACAAAAACTACTCTCGGATTTATTAGCATGGAGAGAACTTAATGATGGAGAACAAAAACACGCTTTAGAAGTCCAAATCAATGATGATGATATTATTTCCCTTTATAAAGAATTAATAGTCGGACGGAAATTCCGTAAAAGTAAAATAGGAGGTCGTAAAGAACGTCTCACAGAGATATTGAAAGGTCTTGAAAATCCCGCCGCTCCCGTTTTGGATACGGTGGACAGTATAATATATGCAGAGGAGGATCTCTTAGGATTCGCTATCTCAAACCATATAGTGGATAATATACCAAATGCTATCGAAACTCATACTTGTGAGGATATTTCTAAAGGATGTAAAGAATATGCGGTGTTAAAAGTTAAAATAGACAGTTCGCGTAGCTGGGAAGCAAGTAATGGTACAATGATGTTTGTTAATTTTTCTGACGGTAGTGGTAGCTTAGAAAACGGTGTAGTATTTGCCGATTCTTACGAAGCTTGTAAAGGATTACTTTCAGAAGGTTCTTTAGTTTTTTTGAGTGGTAAATTAGAAACAAAAAATAATAGATCAAGTTTCATTATTAAAAGAGTATATAATGTTTAATGAGGATGAAGTTAAATTTATTAACGAAGTAATTGACAGAAATAAATTCTATATAGAAATATCTCTTGCGGAACAAGGAGAAAATGATAGATTAATTAAAATTAATTATTTAGAAGAAATTTTTGATGAATATAAAATTTTTGATAATGGAATAATAATTTATAACGGAGAGGAAAATTTTTTTATTAATCCCGCTTTAACAAAGCTATATATTACACTTCATATGTTCAAAAATGTAAGGAGAAAAAAGCTCCCGGTTAGTATAATAAGATGTAAATACATGGATGGGACTCTTGCAGAAAATATAGATATTCTGTTTAGAACTTTAAATAAGGATGAAGTGGAGTTAGAAACTTACGTATTTAATTTATTAAAAGCTATGAGAGATGATAGAAAATTAATTAATAAATCAGACGAGACACTTCGTGAAAAAAATCTATATCACACCTTTAATAATTTGAAAGGATTAATAATATAATGGCTGAAAAATTTACAGTTGATGCGATTGGAAGATTAACACGAGATCCAGAGCTGCGCTATTTACCAAACGGAACTGCTCTAGCGGAATTTGGATTAGTTACCAGTAAGGACTGGAAAAATAAAAATACTGACGAGTGGGTAAAAAATCCTCTTTATTCTAATTGGCAAGCATGGGGGGATAATGCTGAATTAGTTGTAAAAAGTCTTCATAAAGGACAAAAAGTTAATTTGAAGGGCGAATATAGCACGCAAAGTTGGGATGATAAGAATACGGGGGAGAAAAAAACTTCACATAAGTTTAAACTGACAAGTTTTTCAGTAGAAGAAAATACTACCGCACAAACTAAACAAGAAGTTTCTCCAATAATTGAAGAAATAGAAGAGGATTTACCATTTTAATAGGATAAAACAATGAGTTTAAAAGCTAGTTATGGTTATGTTATTGTTCGTTTAGATAATTTTGAATTAAATAAAGGCGTAGTTGTATCAACGCCAAATGATGAAGAAAATTTTTACGAGGAAGAAAGAGAGTTCGATTTAAAAGATAAAATAATTTATTTTAAACTGGGGGCGGGTAATATAATTAATTATAAAGGTAAAGATTTTCTAGCTGTCGCTGACGAGGATATTCTTGCAATAGAAGAAAAAGATGATTAAAAAGGACCTTGATTTAGATATGAATAAAAAATTAATAGATAGTTCAATTTCAATTGATGTGACAGAACTATTATATCCTAGTGGATATATACAAGGAGAAGAAAATTTTTTGGAATATCTTAGAAAAATGATAATAGGCTTAAATAAATTTGCGGAATCAACCAATGATTAAAAAAAGACTTTTATTTAGAACTGAAGCGACTTTTCTCAACACTGGGTACGCAAATTATCTAAGAGAATTATTAACAGAGCTTAATAAAAACCCAGAATTGATAATTGGGGAAATGGCCTCATATTCGCATCCACAACAACACGCCCAGCAAATAGCGGCTACTCCGTGGAAAATTTATCCAGTTTTACCAACCTCACCAGAAGAGGAGCAATATTATAATAATAACCCCACTTCAGAATTTGGATCGGCCCGATTAGAACAAACTTGTTTAGATTTTTTCCCACACGCTTTTTTAGACATATCCGATGCATGGATGTGCTTAACTAAGCGTACTTTAATTCAAACTTTTGATGGGATAAAAGAAGTACAAGATATTAAAATTGGAGATTTAGTATTAACGCATAAAGGACGTTATAGAAAAGTAACTAATGTATTTGAAAGATTACATAAAGGTAATTTCGTTACAATCAAAACTACTAATAATAATTATAAATTAGAATTAACTGATAATCATCCAGTTTTATCTTTAACTAGTAAAAAATTCCCAAGAAGTTGTTCAACACAAAACTATATATATAAAACTAATAAAAAATTATCAGAAATAAATATAGATTCGGAATGGATACAGAGTAGGGATTTATTGCCCGGGGATTTAGTTTGTTTTCCTCAACAAGAAGAAAATGATGATTTTAAATGTAATATAGATTTAGCTAGATTAATTGGGTATTATGCTGCGGAAGGATGTATATTATATGAGGGGAGAAAAATAAATAATCATCCCAAAGGTATACAATTAGTATTTCACAGAAAAGAGGAAGATTTTATAAAAGATACTATTGATATAATTAATAAATATTTTTCGGGAACAGTGTCGTTTAAATACAAAGGCCCTAATAAAAACGCCGCTCAAATTAGAGCTTATAGTTCAGAATTAGCAAATTTTATGATTTCAATTATTCCAGGATTATCTGGTACTAAAAAATTTAAAGGAAATATAATAAATTCAAATTTAAAAATTCAAAGATCTATTTTAACAGGATTATTTAGAGGGGATGGGGGTTACGATGACCATAGAGGATATTATTGTACTAAAAGTCGAGACTTAGCTTATCAAGTTTTTCAAATGTGTGTTAATAATAATATATTACCTAGTATGGGATATAATAAAAATTTTATTAAAAATAAAATATTTTTTAGGTATATGTTTAATTTTTCTACTAATTCATATATTAATTTTAAAAAATTATATACAAATTCAAATAATATAATTGATGAAAGAAGAATACAGAATGGATACGCTTTCTTAGCTATTAAAGAGATTATAAAAGAAAATAAAGAAGAGGTAGTATATAATTTTGAAGTAGAAGAAGATAATAGCTATGTATCTTCAATAGTATTACATAATTGTATGTATGTAGATCAAACGCCATTTCGCAGATTTTTTAAAACAATTTTAATGCCTACTGTTGATGCTTGTTTTATTGCTGGTACGCCTGTAATTTGTGAAAATAATGTTAAAAATATAGAAGATATAAAAGAAAATGACGTTATAGTATCTCACGATGGATCTTATAATATTGTTAAAAATACATATCAAAGAAATTATAATGGAGAATTAATTACTTTAAATTGTAGTGGACCTGCATTACCAATAACATTAACTCCAGAACATCCTGTTTTTACTATTAAATATAAGGGACAAAAATGGACGCATGATAATAGATTGCATAGATCTATTAATCATTCTTACATAGATGGGGAATTTATTTCAGCTAAAGATTTAGAACCAGGAGATTATTTAATAGTACCTAATACAAAAACTTTCCAAAACAAAATAGATATAGATATAACAGATTATTTAGGAGATACACCATATTTTTATAATGGTAAAGAATTAATCGCTCAAGTTAATATACGTTCAGTCAAAATGTCTAAAAATATTATATTAAATGAAGAATTAGCCGCATTTTTAGGCTTATTTGTTGCCGAAGGATATATTAGAGATGATAATTTATCTGGTCAAATATCTATGTGTAAATCTAAAGAACAATATTATTTAGATTTTGCCCAAGAATTTATAACTAAAAATTTTAACATTAAAAATAGAAGATATCCACATAAAATAGACGATTCGGAAATATTAAGTTTTACAGGGAAATTATTTTGTTCATTTTTAAGAAATAGTTGTGGACATAATGCTCATACTAAAAAAATTCCAGATTTTATTTTTCAATCAAATAAAAAAATAGTAATTGCGTTTTTAGAGAAAATGTTTGTTGGAGATGGATGTGATAAAAATAGAGTAATATCATATGCTACTGTTTCTAGAACACTAGCTTTACAAACCACAAGACTTTTATTACAACTTGGAATTTTAAGTTCATTGTCTAGATCTAAGGAAAGAGCTGGAAATAAATTTACTTATACTATTGTTATTTTAAATAATAATGGACAAAAATTAGCAAATCTTTTTGATTGGCAAAACGATAATTTTAATTTTTCAAATTTTGATAATAGTAAATCTTGGATAGATAAAAATAGTGGGCATGGTATAGTAAGACTAAAATCTATTACTAGATTTAAACCAGATAATGAATTACAAGTATTTAATTTTCAAGTAGAAAATAAAGGAAGTTATTGTGTTGGATTTGGAGTTCATAATTGTAATCAAAATACTGAATGGTTAGATTTTTACAAAAAATCCGATTACATTCTTACTTATACTGATTGGGCAAAAACGATATTAGATAAAGAGGGTGGAAATTTAATTAATACAGTTGGTGTTGGCGGTTATGCTGTTCGTCCAGAAATATATAGATTTGAAAAAAATAAACGCGAACATAAAGAAAAAATGGGAATTCGTCCCGACAGTTTTATTATTGGAATGGTTGCCCGTAATCAAAAAAGAAAACTTTATCCGGAATTCGCTAAATCATTTGTAGAATTTTTAACATTGTTAGATCAGGAAGAAACTAAAAATGTTTTTCTCTATTGGCATACTAGCTATCCAGATTTAGGGTGGGTATTACCATCTATAATTTTAAATAGTGGATTATCCCATAAAATTTTGTTTACTTATTCTTGTATGAATTGTCGTTATTCATTTCCCTCTTTTTATAAGGACGCAAGAACGATTTGTCCGCGATGCCATACAGGATCGGCTATTTTATCGAATTCGCAGCAAGGTGCTACAGAAGAAGATATGGTAAATATATATAATTGTTTTGATTTATATGCACAAATAATTTCAAATGAGGGTTTTGGGCTCAGCCATGTTGAAGCCGCTATGTGTGGAGTCCCTGTTTGCGGGACTGATTATACCGCAACTTCTGAAATTAACAAAAAACTCAATGGGTACAACATTCCAGTGGAAAAGTATTGGACTGAAGCCGAGACTGGTCGAACGATGGCATATCCTTCCAATAAGGCGTTGGCCGAGTATATAAAGAAATTTGTAAGTTTACCCGAGTCGGTTAGAAATGCGAAACGTTTAGAAACCCGTCAGTTAGCGGAGAAACATTATGGAAGTTGGGCCGCCGTGGCGAATAATTGGATGAAAGCTATCGATCAAGTTCAACCAGATGATAATATATGGGCCTCGCCCCCGCAAATTATAAATATTCCCCAAAATATGCCTGACGAGTGTAATCGAATGAGCGATGAACAATATGTGGGCTGGGTTCTTACTAATTGTTTGGGAGAGCCACGGTTGGTAAATAGTTATATTGGATTGAAAATGTATCGGGACTTAGTTTGGGGACGGAATCAGACTGCGAACCTCGGATTGTATGCGAACGAGGCATCTTTATTAGGAAGTCGTCCTTGCTATAAGTCCTTTAATCGTAACGATTTGTATCAATACATAAAAAGTTGGAGAGATAACATTAATAGATGGGAGTCGATTAGATTCGATAAAATACAATCTATGCAAAGGAATAAATAATGAAAGTATTAATTGCTTGTGAATATTCTGGTATAGTACGAGATTGTTTTTCAAAAAATGGTCATAATTCTATTTCATGCGATTTATTACCAACCGAAAGTAAAGGAAAACATTATCAAGGAAATATATTTGATATAATAAATAATGGAAATGAAGAGCGATCTAGATCAAAAAGAATTTATAAAACTTTGTGGATTAATATGGGAATATAGCAAATGGCAATTAGAATCTTAGTAGTCGGAAATTTTTTGGAATGCAGCGGTTGGTCAATTCAGTGTCAAAATTTAATATTAGCATTGGATACGATCAAAGATGTCGAGGTCGTTCCGAGAAACATTAATATACTTAACAACCGCTCTCAAGATATTCCTGAACGAATAAAAGAATTAATGGGTCGTTCCGACAGAAACCCAGATATAATTATCCAAAACGTTCTCCCCTCTATGCTGGAGTATACTTCGCGGGTTAAAAAAAATATTGTCTACGCAGTTAGTGAAAGTAGTAATTTTAAAGCAACTGGATGGCAATATAAAATAAATTTAATGAATGAAATGTGGTGTCCTTGCTATTATAATAAACAGGCCGCAATAACGAGCGGTGTAACCAAACCAATTTATATCGTTCCAGAGGCAACAAATTTAGAAAAGTATAATAAGAAATATCCGACCCATAATATAAGAAAAACTTATCCCGATAATTTTATTTTTCTCGTACTAGGGGAGTGGTCAACTAGAAAAAATATTGAATTAATAATAAAATCATTCGCACTAGAATTTGAACCAACCGAACCAGTCCAATTATTTATTAAGTGCGGCCCGGTGAATTTTAATATAAATGATAGACTTAGTAAAACTAAAGAAGAGTTGGGTCTTTATAAAGATATACGAAGATATAAAAAAGAAAATATACAGGCTGATTATGTTTCCGAGGAAGAAATTTATAGCATTCATCAGTCTACCGACTGTTTAGTTTGCGGAAGTCATGCGGAAGCCTGGAATATTAGCTCAATTGATAGTATGGGGTTTGGCAAACCTATCATAGTTCCAAATTATGGAGGTTTCCTTGAATATGCTAATGATAAAAATTCTTTTCTTATAAATGGTGTTGAGGACCATATACAGACCGGGGGAGAAGATAAGGGTTTGCCTGATATTTACACTGGAGGAGAACAGTGGTTTTATCCTAGTTTAAAAAGTTTGATGTTTTGTATGCGAGAATGTTATTCTAAAGAAAATTTGAGAAGAAAAAAAATACAACAGGCTAAAGAAGATATTAAGAAATTTAGTTTTGAGTCGGTTGGTCAAATTATAAAAAAGGCTCTAGCAGAGTGATTAATAAAATTTTTTATTCAGATCGCGATCTAAAAGAATTTATTGGTACATTACCAGATCGTTCTCCCCTGATGAATTCTCCCAAAGAATATCCTGTTTTACTCGCAGACGTAGTTTATAAATTTCACAATGGAGATTTTAGACGTTTCCTCGATCTTTTATATAAAGAAGATTGTAAGGCTCTTTTCCATCAGTTAGAGGATAAAAAGAATGTTAACAATACTTGAAGAAATGGTAGCAATTTCCGTTCGTAGCTATAAAGAAAGTCTAGATGTAGATTATAAAGTCGCCGCACAAAATCTTAAAGAAAAACTCGCAGAATTTATGCGAAGCTATAAACAAATTGCAAAAGATTATTGCCTGTCTGATGAAATTGAAATACCATTTTTTAACTTAATTGATAATGATAATACCGAATATCTTAGAGAATTAATGAAATATTTAAAACAGAATTGTTTGGAAGAATTTAATAAAAAAACAGGATTGAGCTGCGAAATTTATAATAAAGAAGAAGGCGAGGATAAAATCTTACACGTAACTATTAAATGGAAAAGTTTTAAAGGATAAATAATGCAAATATCATTTCAATTTATTTTACTTAATGAGGTATAAAATGGCTACCGCTTTGGGATCTATTATAAATAGAAGTGTAAGAAAAGATTGTGAACCATATAATATCCTTTCGTATGTGACACATGAAAGATTTTCAAGTAATATGGCTCGTATAAATGGAAATTTTTGGATGCTTCAAGGTGGACAAAATTTTGGCTTAAAGGGCCGCTGGAAAGAATGTTATGCTAGCGTACCTACCAATCACATTTTATTAGAACCAACAGAAAACCCATTTGAGATTATTCCACCACACGTAAATTTTTCCTGTATCATCTCGGGCCATAAATTTGGTCAGTGGCAAGGATCTCAACAATTATCTCAAATTTTACAAATTGGTATTGTACAAATCGAGCACACTGAACCTACGAGTGACGAATTAAAAAGAAATATTCCTAATTTTAAGCAGATGAGGGGCGATATTAATATCTTTATTAGTGAATATAATGCTAATGCTTGGGGATGGGGACCGGGAGATGATTATCAAGTTATTCATCACGGTATAGATACTAATTTATTTAAACCATTACCAAATATAAAAAAGAAAAAACAGGTTTTGACGGTAGGCAATGATATGATTAATCGCTCATTTATTTTGGGGTTTGATTTATTCGACCAATCTATTATTAAAAATAATATTCCATTTAAAATTATTGGAGATACAAAAGGAATAAGCGAACCAGCACAAAACGTTTTTGATCTTATAAGGAATTATAATGAATCATCCATATATATTAACTGTTCTAGAATGAGCCCAATCCCAATGTCTGCCCTAGAAGCCCTAAGTTGTGGATTGCCCGTTATAGCATTAAAAACAGGAATGTTTCCTGAAATTATTATTGATGATTATAATGGATATTTAGTGGATGATATTAGACAAATTAAAGATTATTCTGAAAAACTTTTAAATAATCCTGATAAATGTGCGGAATTAGGAAAAAATGCACGTCAAACAATTATTAAAAAATTCCCTTTGGATAAATTTATTTCATCTTGGAACAATGTATTAGAAAGGGCATCTCAAATAGTAAAATGATACTCCATGAAAAATTATTTGCGGATATCAAAGATAAAGATATCATTATGGGGATTATAGAAAAAGTTAAAAAGGTTAATAGTATACAAAGGGAAATAAACATACTAAATCAATCAAAACGTGAAGAAAAAGAAAAATATATGAAAGCTATTGGGAGGATAGATTTTTTAATTGAACAGCAACGGGAAAGATGTTCGCATGAATTAACAAGTTATTATGGTGATCCAGCGGG
>Ga0209048_10006176_pt1 | contig 11236 bp, 15 predicted proteins | sample FrelakmetCRP12CR_FD_187146 | JGI IMG/M metagenome (GOLD analysis project Ga0209048, IMG submission 187146) | Freshwater lake sediment microbial communities from the University of Notre Dame, USA, for methane emissions studies - CRP12 CR (SPAdes)... | ecosystem: Environmental > Aquatic >... | reverse complement strand
CAAACCGGCATGTCTCGATCACACTGATGAAATCATTGCAACCTGCTGACTTTAGCAGCAAGCGATAATCTCTTTCGCTTGACCGCGATAGCGCGCGGTTTACATGTTCCCTGCGGTTCACGGAGAAGTGCATGTCGCACCCGGCGGTTAAGGATCTCATGGTCGAAGAAGTGAAGCCCCGCATGGATGCCGGCAAGATCTTGCTTGTCGATGTGCGCGAACCTAATGAGCTTGCGGTAGAGCGCATCCGTGGCGCCGTTGACATGCCACTGAAGAGCTTCAATCCGGCGGCCTTGCCCGATCCAGGGGACAAGCAGCTCGTGTTCTTCTGTCGTTCCGGCAATCGCTCGATCACTGCGTCGCTGCTCGCGCAGCAGGCGGGCCTTCCCTATGACGCACATATGGCGGGCGGCCTCAAAGCCTGGAAGGAAGCCGGCTTCGAGACTGAGAGTGGATGATCCAGAGTATTAACGTGAGCAAGCGTTCAGGGCGTGGTGGACCTTCGCGAACACCGGAAAACGTCGATGTGGCATTAGCATTAGACCGTTTGCGATTTTGATGTGTGGGTGCTGTTCAGCAAGCTCGGTAAATCAAAGTTTCCGAAAAAGCGGATCCATAAGGATGCTCTGGATAATATGTCTGTTTATCTGCCGCTTGGGATTTTAGTGAAGCTTTACTCCGTCGCAACGCACCACCATCGCGTCTAGATCAGGTTAAAAATTGGGTACTTGGCTTGACTTAGCGGCGCAATATGACGAATTTCACCAATTATTGAAAAGGAGTCGCTCATGGCTGATAACAAGAAAAAGCGTGGCAAGGCGGATCGTGCGCGTGTTGCGGCAAGCGAACCCGGTGAGGTTAGATACTTCGCCAAGAAAAATCGTATGACGCCGTCAGCGGTGCTTAAGTTGATTAAGCGCGTCGGCAATAGCCGTAAGAAACTCGAAGCCGCGGTGAAGCGTATGCGCGCGAAAAAACGCGGCGGTAAGAAGCGGAAAAAACGCTGATAATTTTTCTATCTAGATGTCAATGATACGACCCCATTCTCGGTCAGAGTGGGGTCGTATTTTTTGAATCAGCAATTCAGAATCGCACGACGACCTTACCGAATACGCGGCGGCCTTCGAGCTTTTCGAGCCCGCTCTGGAAATCGGTAAGTGCGACTTCCGAGTCGATCACGGGCGTCACGCCCTTGGCGATTTTCGCGAGCGCTTCGGCGATATTGCGGATCGTGAAACCGAACGAGCCAAAGATACGGTATTGCTGCTGGAAGAGCTGCATGAGATTGATCTTACCGATAGGACCGGAAGTTGCGCCACAGGTAACGAGGCGTCCGCCGCGTTTCATAGAGAGCAGTGAGCCTTCCCAAGTGTCGGCGCCGGTATGTTCAAACACTACATCGACACCTTTTTTCTTGGTGATCTTGCGGACAAGATGCTCGAAGCGCTCGGTCTTATAGTTGATGACGTAATCCGCGCCGATCGCCTTGGCCTTTGCAGCCTTCTCATCGTCGCCGACAGTAGTGATCACAATTGCACTGATATCTTTCGCGAGCTTGATCGCAGCTGTGCCGATACCAGAGCCACCAGCGTGAACAAGCAAGGTTTCGCCAGGTTCCAGTTTTGCATTGTCGAAGAGCATATGCACGGATGTCGCGAAGGTGAGGGGGGCGCAAGAAGCGTTCACCGGGGAGACACCCTTCGGAACCGGCACTACGAGCCGAGCCTGATAATTATAAAGATCGCGCGCGAAACCATCGACGTGAAATCCTGTGACACCGTTCACGACTTCACAAAGATTGTCGCGACCCGCAAGGCACTCCTTGCACTTGCCGCAGGTAAGCGCGCCATACGGCGTCACCAGATCGCCTGGTTTGAAATTCTTCACGCCTGCACCCACCGCGACGATCTCGCCGGAGGCTTCGGCGCCCACAATCAGCGGCATCTTGCGCTTGGCGAATGCCATACCGCGCCAGCCCCACACGTCGATATGATTCAGCGCGATAGCATGCGTCTTGATCTGGACTTCACCTTCGCCCGGGGGCGGTGGCGCTGCGACTTCGGCGATTTCGAGCTTCCGGTCGGACACAAGTTGAAGCGCACGCATGCAAGCGGTTCCAGCGATGAAGGGGAATAACGATGACCGATGAGAGGGCTAACGGCCCTTGCGGCCCCCAGTCAGTGTGAACTGAGAATTCAAATTTGCCTCAGATCGGTTCACCCGCGAGTACGAGGCAGGCGTTTTGGCCGCCGAAACCGAATGAATTTGAGATTGCAGTGCGAATTTTGGCGTCGCGCGCCACGTTCGGCACCACGTCCAGCGAGATGCCTGGATCGGGTACTTTGTGGTTGATCGTAGGCGGAATGCGCTGATTCTGGATCGTCATCACTGTGATCACCGCCTCGACTGCACCAGCAGCGGTGAGCGTATGGCCGATCATCGATTTGTTTGAAGAAATCGGAATCTTCGACGCGCGCGCGCCGAAGACAGCCGCAAGCGCGGTGTTTTCCATTTTGTCATTTTCGGGCGTCGAAGTGCCGTGGGCGTTGATGTAATCAACGTCCTCCGGAGTGATCCCGGCGTCGGCGAATGCATTCTGCATGCAGCCGATGATCGGCTTGCCGTTTGGGCTCGAACGTGTGCGATGGAAATTGTCCGATTTCTCGCCGCTACCCTGAACGATGCCAAGAATTTTCGCGCCGCGCGCCTGGGCATGCTCGAGATTCTCGAGCACCAACGCCGCCGACCCTTCCGCTAGCACGAATCCGTCGCGATTTTTGGAGAACGGCTTCGATGCTTGCTCGGGTGGATCGTTTTGTGTGGAGAGCGCGGACAGGAGTGAAAACCGCACGACGGATTCGGGTGTTACCGACGTATCGGCGCCGATCGCGAGCGCTGCCTCGCATTCCCCGCGGCGGATCGCCTCAACGCCGAGCTGAATGGCAGTCGCGCCTGAAGCGCAGGCGGTCGTGAGCGAGATGGGAGAGCCCTGGCTACCGAAATAATCTGCAAGATGTTCGCCGACGCTGCCGTATTTCGCCATTTCAAAATATGGCGAGAAACGCGATTGCGTCGCGACGCGTATGAGATCGGCATAGGTCACATTATCGTTCGAGCCCGTCGCGCTCGCGAGGTCAAAGCGATGCGGCCATTCGAGCTCAATCGGCGCCATAGCGAGAAACAGAGGACCGGGAAAAATTCCTTTGGAGCCGATGCCCGCTTCGGCGATTGCTTCCTCGCCGACGATTTTCGCAATCTTTTCCGTCATGACGGAAGGCGCCATGTCCGGCTCATAGCTGACGTCGACGGTACCCGCAATCGTTGTGCGGAGGCCTTCGGTCGAAAAGCGCGAGATTCGGCGGATGCCCGATTCGCCGGCCGTCAATTTCTTCCAATTGTCCTGCTTGCCGGAACCGAGCGAGGTCATGATGCCCATGCCCGTGATTGCCACCACCGGGCGTCCCGCCTTGTCCTTGAATTGCTTGCCCGCCATGGCCGTTCTCCTATCAGCCGATCTTTTCAATCAGCGCCATTCCTTCGCCCCGCCAGTTCCCGACGCTGGTCACCGCCACCTGCGAAATCTGTGCCGGGCATTCGCCTATGTCGCCCGAGCCGGAGGCCGGGAATAGCTTGCCTTGGCGTAGAGTTTCGCACGCTATCGCGATATTGGCCAGAAACTGTGTGTCAAACCCATGACCAATATGGGAGCCCGTAGCACGGACTGGAAGACCTATCTTTCCGAGTGCCTTTTTCTCGGCGGATGTCGGCGGCTCAAGCCCCGATGCTCCCGAAATGATCACTGCGCTTTCGCGCTTCACCTTCGGTTCGATCGTTGCCCATTCACGTTCAATGGTTGCCTCGATGTCGCCTGCTTTGCGCCGATTCCGATCGGACTGTACACCAACGATTCGCGCGATCGGCTTCGCGCCTCTCGCTTCGGCATATTCCCTGCTCTCGACCACGAGGGAAGCGCCCATTGAAGCGAGCGCGAGACCGCCTTTTTCGCCGCGATCCCAGACGGGTGCGAAAGGCGCCTTCAGCAGATTTTTGCCAAGCTCCGTAACAAGCAACAAATCCCAGCGTGTGCCGTGAAATGAGCTGCCGACGAGCGAAATGTCACTTTGCCCGGCTGCCACACGTTCAAAGGTTACGCGCAGCGCATCGACGCCCGCTGCCTCCTCGCCCATAAATGTGCGCGACGAACCGACGACGCCGTGAACGATCCCGATATTGCCAGCGAGCAAATTAGGAAGCTGTGCGAGAAAGAGAGTAGGGCGCAGATCGCTCTGCAGTCTTTCGTTTAGGAAAGCGCCTGGGTTGGAGGCACTGCGGATGCCGCTGAGGATCGCGCTATCGACGGCGATATCGCGCTCGCCGCCACCAGCCGCGATGACCATGTCCATGCGATCGAGAATATCGACCTTGCCAGCGACGTCTGCATTGGCGAGCGCGAGACCGGCGGCATAGACGCCGATTCGTTGCCAGAGCTCCATCTGGCGCTGGTCACCCTTTTTCGGAATTTGCTTATCGAAGTTCACTGGCGCAAGCGGATGAACAACGAATGGTGCGTACATTTTTTCATCGTGAGCCACGGGCGGGTTGTCCGCCATCAACTGCGTCCAATTCGCCTCGAGACCCTCGCCGAGACAGGACAGTAAACCCACGCCCGTGATCCAGACCTCGCGGCGTGTGCTCATTTCGAGAACTCCTCGACGGAGATTCCGACTTTTTTGCCCATTTCGACCATGGCCTGGCGGAATTCGGGACCAGGGTAGGGCGTGAGCCGGAAGACGAGGCTTGCATCACAAACGGGCCCCTCTTTCGACGCTCCTTTTGCTTCTGCCATGGCATAGCCGGAACCTTCATGCGTAATATGACCGTCGAAAGTGAGTTCCGTTCCAGGCAGCACAATGCTTCGGATTTTTGCGTTTTTGACGCCGACAAGGAGCGGCAGGCCAGTGAAACCGGTCAGCACGCTCACGAGCCAACCGGTCGTCTGCGCCATGCACTCGACCAGCAGCACACCGGGCATCAGCGCGAAACCAGGAAAGTGCCCTTCAAACACAGGGCTTTCCATCGGCACCTTGCAGACGGCTTTGATTTTCCGCTCGCCGGGGTTTACCTCGACGAAACGGTCGATCATCTGAAAATATTCAAGACGCATAGCGCCAACTTTAGGCGCTCTTGGCGGCGACCAATCCGTCGATACGCGCGCAAAGATTTTTGAGGACGAAGTATTCTTCGGTCGTCGCCTTGCCCTCGTTCACTTCCTGCGTCCACTGCTCCAGCGGCAGTTTAATGCCAAAAGCCTTGTCGATTGCAAAAGCGATATCAAGGAAGTCAAGACTATCAATTCCAAGATCATCAATAGCATGACTGTCCGGCGTGATAGTGTCACGCGGAATATCACAGGTCTCAGCGATGATGTTCGCGACCGTGTCGAAGGTCGAAGCCATGATGAAGTCTCCTGTCGCGTCCCCAAAACGGGCTTTGGCGCGACACAGCGGCCTGAATGCCCGGTAGCACGGCCGTCCTTGCAGCCCCTAGGTTCGCGGTTCCTATAGCGGAGGCGGCTGCCGCTTTCAATGCCGGGAATATCCCCGTGGGGGCAGAGTAGGGCCGTGACAGGCCAAGAACTTGCACATTGGTGCGCCTTTCCGTAGGGAGCTTGCGAGCAGCTATAGGGGGCGTACGCGTTAGCAAGTCATGACAGTTGGAATTGTGAAGAAGCGCTCTTTTTTATGCATCGGCGGCTATGAGCCGATCGCAGCCGACTGGTGGCACGAGCGCACCATTCGGGAACTCAAGCGCTTCGAGATCACTTGGAACGTTACGTCAACTGTTTCGCCGCCGGTCAGTTCTGATGAGGCGGTTACCAGCTGGAAGATCGATACGAAAGGTCCAAACTGGCGAGTCGAGACCGACTACTGCTTGTTACGCTGGGATGATTTCGTCTCCACCGATTTAGCGCGCTCGAAAATTGAACGCATTCCGCGCGGAATTGCTACACTGATAAATTTCATATTTTCGGGCACCGCCTATCGCTATATTCGGACGAGTTTCCGTTACTTCCTCTTTTTTATTTATCCGATTGTTCTGCTCGCGGGGCTGGTCGCAGCCGCCGTTCTGATACCCTATCTGTTTTCCCGCTATGGTTATCCTCTGCCCGGCCTACTGGCGATGATCATCTCTATCGCTGTTTTCATCGGGCTACTGTATTGGCCCGGCCACTTACTCTTGTTCGATTACATGCTCGACGACTGGATTTTTGCTGATGAGTTTATCCATCAAACCCGCGCCGGCATTGATGAGCGCATCGACCGTTTCGCCCATGAACTCATCGAACGCTCGCGCGATCGGTCCTATGATGAGATCGTTCTTTCAGGTCAGAGCCTGGGTGGTGCATGGATGATGTTGATCGCCGATCGTGCGCTGAAGCTCGATCCGCAGCTCGGCAAGCATGGCCCAACGCTTTGGTTGATGTCCACGGGTTCTTCGCTGCTTAAAGTCGCGCTTCATCCGAAGGCGGAATGGATCAGGCTTGCAACCGGTCGCGTGGCAGCGGCGAAAAATTTGAGTTGGGTCGATTATCAGGCGATCGTGGATATCATCAGCTTTTACGGCGCCAATCCTGTCGAGGCGATGGGATTGGGAGAGCGTGAAATGCCGAACGTGCAGAAGGTGCGCATGAGGAAGATGCTTCAGCCCCAAACCTACAAACGATTCTGGGGAAATTTCTTACGCCTGCATCGCCAATGGGTTATGGGCAACGAGCTTCGTTATTTCTATGACTATCTGCAGATTTGCTGCGGGCCGGCGCCGCTCGCGAACAGGGTTACATTGCGTGACCGACTATTGGAGTCTTTCGCGCCCGATGGTTCATATTCAGGAGCTTCTGCATCTGCGCCTCGCAATGCCGGTAGGGCCGGTTGAACGATGACGCAGGTCACGGCAATGCTCATTGTCTTCGCCGGAATGGTGACCTGGTTCATCATTCGGCATCCAGCACGCCGCCGTGCCCGCAAGACCGCGGTCGCGGTTAGCGCACGTGGTTTCCGCGAAACCTTGCTGATGGTGATTTCTGGGATCGGCCTCGGACTAATTCCAATGACTTATATTGTGACCAATTTCGAGAGCGCCCGCTTTCGCTTTCTGAGTTTCGCCGATTATCCGTTCGAACCGGGCTTGGCCTGGATAGGCTCAGCGATGCTGATCGCTTCGATGGTTCTGTTCTACCGGACCCACAAGGATCTCGGCCGCAATTGGTCCGTGAGCCTCGATATTCGGCAAAATCACAAGCTCATCACGAAGGGGGTTTATGCGTGGGTGCGCCATCCGATGTATTCGGCGTTCTGGCTATGGGCAATCGCTCAGGCCTTGCTTTTGCCGAATTGGATTGCGGGTCCGGCCGGAATTTTGGGTTTCGGAACACTTTTTTTCGGGCGAGTGTTTGAGGAAGAGCGCTTGATGCTGAAAGCATTTGGAGAGGAATATCGTAATTATATGAACCGAACGGCGCGGGTCTTGCCAGGTATCTATTGACTGGCAATCCTGCAAAATCTTCTGACAAAATTTAGGTGCGACCTAGATCATCGATCGAAACGACGCTTCCGCCTTCTTCGGAAAGCAGTTTGCGACCGACGATGGCGCCGGCCGTTCATCCCACATAGACGCACTAATCAAAACATCGTATTTTCATTCGCCGATTTCTTCGGGATGATCTGTAGCACGTCCCAGTGCTCGGCGATCTTGCCGTCTTCGTCGAAACGCAAAATGTCGATGCCGGCATAGTTTTTACCGCCGGGCCATTGCTGATAGCAATGGAGCACGACAAAGTTCCCTTCCGCGATCGCACGTCGGATCTGCACGCTCTTGCCGGGATATTCCTTTGCCATTTTGGTGAAGTACTGGATGAAGCCGTCCTTGCCGTCCTCGATCAGTGGATTGTGCTGGATGTAATTCTTGCCGACGTAGAGCCGCACGGCTTCCATCGGCTCCGATTTGTTGAACATCATGTCATAAAAAGCGATAGCGTTCTTTTTGTTTTGCTCGGTGTCGACCATGTTGACGCCCTCGCTATTTTAGATTGTGGGATAGGCATGACGTAATCCCTCGCGCCGGCAACCGCAATGCGCTAGAAGCCACGTAATCTCGGGCAGATACCCCCCATGCGCTGCCTTGTAAGACCATCGATCGTCCTTTTCGCCACCTATGGACTCGTCCTTGCGATCTTTCTTGCCTCGATTTCAGCGGGCGGGGCACTGCGCTCTTCCGCAGACCTTTGTATTTCTTGGGCAAGTCTCGACGCTAGCGGCCCGCCGCCCGCCAAGCAAAAAACCCATGATCTCGTTTGTCTTACCGGTTGCGGCCTCGCGATGATTGGATTCGTTCCGCCCATCTCCTCGTTCATGCAGTTGGCTGCCTTCTCGCTGATTTCCTGGAATGGGCACCGCAAAAAACTGCGTCAGTCAAATAGCTTTGGCGCTCTTTTCGTGCGCGGGCCTCCCATGCAGGTCTAACTAGCACTTCAATCGGATTCGAAGCGGCCGATGGTGGCCTGCTTCGCCATTTTCGCCAAGGAGCATTTTATGCGTTTCCTATTCATTTTTGCGGCAACCGTGCTGGTCGCTTCAAGAGCTTTTGCTCACGACTACAATGTCGGCTCGATCCACATCGATCATCCCTGGTCGCGCAAGGTTCCGAAAGGCGCCAATGTTGCAGGTGGCTATCTGACCATTGAAAACAGAGGCGCGACTTCCGACCGTCTCATCAGCGGCTCATCGGAGATCGCGGACCGTTTCGAGATCCACGAAATGAGGATGGAGGGCACCGTCATGAAGATGCGGCCGCTAGAAAGAGGCGTCGAAATCGCACCAGGCAAAAGCGTGAAGTTCGGACCTGGTGGCTATCACCTAATGTTTCTCGATCTGAAACAGTCGCCCATGGAGGCGAAAAGCTTTAAGGGCACGCTCGTGTTCGAGAAGGCAGGCAAAGTCGATGTCGAGTTCACAGTCGAAGAAATGGGCGATATGGGCGGAGGTAGTGGCGATATGCGTCACTAATGTTTCCGCGGCGGTGGCCTGCTCAGGAATGGGTCGCCGTCGTTGCAAAGATCTTACTATGCTGTAGAGAAACGGGCCATCACGCCAAAATCGAGGGAAGCGCTATGAAGAGCAGTGCAAAGGCCAGTTGGTCCGGTTCGATGACGGAAGGCGCCGGCAAGATCACAGCGTCCAGCGGTCTATTCAAGGACGCGCCATACAGCTCGAAAGGCCGCTTTCAGGGTGGCGTGAGGGAGACGACGCCGGAAGAGCTGATCGCGGCGGCGCATGCCAGTTGTTACACGATGGCGCTCGGTTTTGGCCTGATGCGGGCGAATATGCCTGCGAAATCAATTGAAACCAGCTGCGAGGTTGAAGTCGTGATGGGTTCGGCCGGAGCCGACATCACCAAAAGCGCGCTGACCTGCAAGGTCGAAGTGCCGGGCGCCGACGCTGCCAAAGTCCGTGAGGCCGCCGAAGGCGCCAAGAAAGGCTGCCCGGTTTCCAAGGCGCTAGCGGGCGTGAAAGAGATCTCGTTAGCCTTAGACGTGAAGGTCTGATCGGGCCTGGGTTTTTGCTCCTTACCTAGTCCATTGAAGTAAAACTATCTTTCTTTGCCTGCTGGGAGAGATTGGCTCACCGATTGATATCTGCCGCGCTTTCGTGTTAAAGTAAGGAACTTTAATATTGTAAGGAATATGTATCTTGACTTACAAATTTCAGTCAACTCTCACTAGTAAAGGGCAGATCACCTTGCCGGTGGAGCTTCGCCGACGCTGGGATCTGAAGCCTGGCGATCAGCTTGATTTCTCTCTGCAAGAGGACGGCCGGGTCGTGCTGCGCAAATGGGTCCGCCGCTCAATCTTTGAGGCGCGCGCCGAGCTTCCGGAGTTAAGCCTCGATCGTACTTTTACTGACGACGATATTCAGAAAAGCCAGCCCCCCAAAACCGGTGACAAGCTTTGATTGGGCTTGATACCGGAGTGCTTTTACGGCTGTTCGAGCGAGGTGAGGCCATGCTCTCGGCTACTGCCGAAAGTCTGGTTGAGCGGGAGGGTTTCAGCGGTAATTGCCTGATTCACCCGCTAGTCCTGGTGGAAGTCGCCTGGACGCTGGAGCGAGCTTTCAAACTCGACCGGGTCGCAATTGCAAATTATCTCGATTGCATTGTACGCGCACCCGAATTCACCATTCCCGGTGTCCAGGCAGCGCTAACGGCGGTCGAACGGTTCCGCGAAGGACCGGCGGCCTTCTCCGACTGCCTGCTGGCAGAGCTCAATCGTGAGGCAGGCTGTAATACAACAGCCACATTCGACGTGTGCGCTGCAAAATCCGCAGGGTTTACGCTACTTACGGGTTAAAATCACTCTGTCTTGGTGTGATTGAGGCCCTTCGCTATGTTCCCGCGCCGCCTCGCGGAGATGTGCTTAGGGCACAGTTATTGGAAGCCAGGCCCGTGTTAATTCCAGCGAAGGGTGACGGACTTAAAAGCTGATCGACCGAAACTCCAGCGCATGTGCGGAATTCTATTGAAATTAAAAATGCCAAAAAAACTTACGAAGTTGCTCAAGAATTTAGATCGCCAGAATCTTGATTTCAGAAAACTTGACCGGCGTTCTGCCGCGATCGGGATCGGCCTGTTGGCGTTCGTTGGCGCACTGGGCTGGTGGCTCGCGGGCGGGATGGGTGGCGCTGTTCAACCGCCGCGCGCGCGGGTCATTGCGGTTGCGGTCGGCAGAGCGTCGATTAAGGATTTACCGTATCGCGTCGAAGCTCCGGGTTTGGTACAGCCAGTCGTCAGCGTCGCGATCCGCGCGCGTGTCGATAGCCAAGTCGACAAGGTTTTGTTCGAAGACGGCGCGCAAGTCAAAGTGGGTGATCTTCTTTTCAAGCTCGACTCGCGTGCGATCGATGCGATGGTGGAACAAGCTGAGGCGACGTTAGCCCGCGACCGGGCCTCGCTCATAAAAGCCAATCGTGATGTCGAACGCACTTCCGGGCTCGTCGCCAAGGGCACCACCTCGAAAGTGACGCTCGATGATGCACAAACCAATGTGGATGTGCTGGCTGCGACGGTGAAGCAGGACCAAGCCAGTCTCGACAATCTTCGCGCCCAGCGCAGCTACTATGACATTCTTTCGCCCGCGGATGGGCGCATCGGTATTTCCGGCGTGCGCCCCGGTACGGTCGTGCGC
>Ga0209048_10006175_pt1 | contig 11237 bp, 11 predicted proteins | sample FrelakmetCRP12CR_FD_187146 | JGI IMG/M metagenome (GOLD analysis project Ga0209048, IMG submission 187146) | Freshwater lake sediment microbial communities from the University of Notre Dame, USA, for methane emissions studies - CRP12 CR (SPAdes)... | ecosystem: Environmental > Aquatic >... | reverse complement strand
AGGGTGGAAGGGCGCCTCATGGCCCCGGATGAGGTCTACCGCAAGGTCCAGGCCGTCAAGCTGGCGGTCCTCACCCAGGTGGAAGACTCCTGGGAATAGGTTTTTTGTTTTTTTGTATTTTTGTAAGGGCGTGATTTAATCACGCCCTGGAGGGCGCCAGGCATGGCGCCCCTGCATCAAGGCGTTGCTGGGTAAGGGGCGGGCCGGTGGGTCCGCCCTTTTTGTTATGAGGAGCTGCACCCTCGCCTGCTCAAGTCCAATCGGCAAGGTTATGCCGAATTTGTCATTGATAAGGAAAATTTACCCGGTAATTAGGGATGAGATACAGTTAATATAATTATATCAAGCAATTATTATTTTGATCTCAGTCGCGCATGGATAGCAGAGATTAGCATTCTGGTTAATCTACTGAATCGGGTACATTCCGCTTACATTTAGTATTTAACGTCTCTAGACCTCCACCCACTCTCTATTCACAACTAAGATGGTTTAATTGCTATGGCCATATCGATTCAACTGCATCTTAGCATTTTTTTATCATTTCCTTTTGAAATCCTTGCCACCTAACGGGAACTCTTCTGGCCATTCTCATATTTGACTCAAGACCGTTCTGTTTCTTTCAAATGCGGTTCTATTTACTATAGCCATTTGAAGCAATGGCCGTCACTCTGTCGACTCTGACAGCCCACCCCATCAAGATTTAATACCTTATTGCCCCCCGGCGCCTTAATTTGTCACCCTTTCAGGTCTTGGCCATTCCTGGCAAAAAGATTGGACGTAGCCATCAGAAACTTAAGCAATTGCTCGGCCCCGGGCAATAAACGCTCCGTAGAGGTAATCAAGTCGGGGCCTTCTCCTCCAAGAGAACATTTCTCAGGCCAGACCTAAGGCTTTCCCTGATCTGTTATTCAGGAAAATCGAGGAAAGATTTCCAGTAATCCCCTGGTTTCTCCTTTATCCTTTTTGAAGGATACTACACTCCAATTAAACCAAATTTTTAACAAGGTTTTTCAAAACGATATTTTTATAAAATCCTTTCAAAATCACGGGGCAGGCAGGATGAGGGGCGAGAGAAATTCTCAAGAGAATCAAAGGGGTCGCACTGCCGTCAGGCAAGATGCTCCTGAGGTTCCCAACTTGATCTCCATGAGTTATCCAACCAGAAACCAGGTGGCGGCCGGGAATCGGAGGTCTGGCCCCAGGGGGGCCCAGGTCTGGTTCGGGGCCTTGATTGCCCTGCTATTAATGGCTTTACCGGGCCCCTCCTGGGGGGCCGGCACCGTCAACGCCGTGGTGAATGTCAACGCCCCCCTGGCTGCTTCGGCGCAACTGACGCTCAATCCCACGGTGATCAATTTTCCCAATGCCGACCCCGACGCGGTGCCCTCCATCCCAGCCAATGAGAACCCGGTGCAGGTGACGGCTAACGTCAGCACCGGGACCAACAAGATCGCCACCCTGACGGCTTTGGCCCAGGGAGACCTGGTGTCCGGCAGCAACACCATCCTTATCAGCAACGTCACCTGGACGCCCGGGGGGAGCGGTTTCATCGGCGGCACCATGAGCAAAAGCGCGGCGCAGCCGGTCGGGCAGTGGAGGGGACCGGGCACCTACAAGGGAAGCCTTTCTTTTTTTCTGAATAACAGCTGGTCTTATGCCACCGGCAATTATACCCAGAGGGTGACGTTCACCCTCACTGCACCATGAAGGCCCTTCTCCCATGGATGGGAGAAAACAATAAGGTAGGGAACAATCCATGGGACGAGGAGGTAGACAAGGCGGAGACACCTAAAAGCGAATTATAAGAGTTATTTTCGTTCGGTTAAAAACTTTACCAACGATTTCCAAAACCTTTGCACTTGGAGAAACAACCAAACTTAGGGGATAATCCATGAAAACCTGTAAGATTCTGATAGCATTTCTGGCCTTAAGCCTGCTGGCCGCGGGGGCCGCAAACGCCGCCACGGACACCAATACCCTGACCATCAATGCCACGGTCACCAACCAGGCAACCCTGACCATTGGCGGGACTAAAACTCCCTCCATCAGTTTTCCGGACAGCGACCCGGAAAGCGTGCTATCCATCCCGTCAAATCCTGCGACTCTGGCCGTGGTAGCCAAGGCCAAAACCGGCAGCGCCAGTAACGTCACCTTAACGGTAAAAGCCAATGGAGATCTAACCTCGAGCGGGCCCGCCGAAACCATACCCATCAGCAACGTCACCTGGACCGCCAGCGGCACGGGGTTTTCAGCCGGCACCATGAATAAAACCACGGCGCAAACTTGCGGCTCCTGGACCGGCAGCGGCAAATATACCGGCTCGTATAGTTATTTCCTGGCTAATAGCTGGACTCTCCCGGTGGGCACTTTCACCCAAACCGCAACTTATACCCTGCTGGCGCCTTGACCCAGGGAGGGGATGGGGGATAAACTTGTTGCGTTGGAAAACAACCGCATATATCATCCTGATGGCGGTCTTGGGGTTGGCGCCCCGGGCAGCGGCCCAGATGCCCGGGGTGCAGCTCATCGTCACACCCCCCACCATCTCCTTCCCCAAGATTGTGGGGAACATCCCGGTGGCGGCGGCCGTGCCGTTGACCGTCCAGGTGGTGGCGCCGGGGCAGGCCCCCTGGCGCCTGATGGTGACGGCGGTGGGGCCCCTGCAATCCGGCGAGGGGGCGCAGATACCCAACCAGCAAGTTAGCTGGCAGGCCGGCCCCTCTCCGGCTTTTACCAACGGCACCCTGAGCACCGGCCAGCCGCAACTGGTGGGAAGGGGGCAAGGGTCCAAGGTGGGGGTGCTGCAGTTTTTCCTGAAGAATCGCTGGGAACATGCCGAAGGCAACTATTCCCTGCGACTACATTTTACGCTGAGTTCGCCATGAAAACGATATTTGGCTTTTGGGTTGCTCTGGCCGTGGTTATGGGGGTGCTTAGTCTTGGGGCGGCCCCGGCCGCGGCCCAGGTGGATATGGTGGTGAGCCCCATTCGAGTGGAACACCAGGTAGAGGGCGGAGCCAACGAGACCAGCATCATTATAGTCAAGAACGAGGGCAAAGGCTCGGAGCGCATCAAGGTTTACCTCGAGGATTGGCAACTGGACGCCAAGGGGAATGTCACTTATTCCCGGGCCGGAACGAATCCTCATTCCTGCTCCGCCTGGCTTCAGGTCAATCCCACGGATTTTCGCCTGGACCCCGGGACCCGGGAGGTCCGCTATACCCTGACGGTGCCGCCCGGGGTTAAGCCCGGCACCTACTGGACTGCCATCGTTCTTGAGGCCCTGCCGGCGACGGAGGGCAAACCCGTTGGCCGCCGGATGGGGGTCCATGGGCGCATAGGCGTGGTGATCTATGAGACGGTGGGCAAACCCGAAATCAAGGCTGCCTTCAACGACTTCCAGGTTCACCCGGCTAAAGGAAAGTTGACCTTCAACCTGGCTCTAACCAATTCTGGGACAGCCTTCTACCGGATCAAGAAGAGCTGGGTAATCCTGAAAAACTCCCAGGGACAGGAAGTCTCCCGCATCGAAGTCCCCGATATTCCGGTGCTGCCAGGCACCAACCGGGACCTGGAGTTTTCTAAGGAACTGACGCTGCCCCCCGGGGAGTACCTGGCCGAGGCGGTGTTGGATGTGGGCCGGAGCGCACTCCTGGGCAGTAAAAAGAATTTCATTATTGGCCGGTAACCCCCCTTCCCCAGCAATTCTCTAGGCCGAGGCGACCGCAGCCCTGCGGCCACCCCGGCTATTTTTCTTAGATAACCTCTGTATAAAAACAATATCCTTTTGGCCAAATTCGATATATACATCGACTCATAGCCAGGGATGGCTTCAAGACCTTAAATATACGGAAACGAACGAAGCCTTGAGCCATTCCAAACTGCGAACACCCTCGTCTCTCCTGGCCCTTTGGGGTCTCTTGGTAATCCTTTCTCTAACGGCTTTCCCGAATTCCGCCCAAGCCCTGGAATCCGGGGAAGGACATCTGGGGTCATCCTATTATTCGGTGCAATTTCGAACTTTTGGACAACAGTTTAACCTCAGCGAATACTACGGTTTTATGGATTTCCGGCAGACCCTGAGCAATTATGGGGTGCTGGAGGGCAAACTGGCCTACTCCTACTTGCGGGAGCCCCCGGGAGGATTTGCTGAGTCCACCGGATGGCAGCAAGCTTACGGTCGCCTGAGCCTGAAGGATTACCATTGGGGCCGCGGGATTCTGGCCGCCTCGGCCGGCGATCAGTCTTTTCAACTATCCCTCCTGCCGGTGCGGTTCACCAACTTCTTCTATCCCGAACAATATTTTCGGGGGTTCAGCCTGCAATATGCCCATCCAGACATCCAGGTGATGGCGCTGGGGGGAGAGGTTACCATTTCCCGAGGCCTTATGGGCGAGACCTTTCGAGGACTGGGCGAGGGGCTTTACGGCATGTTGCTGCGGCTGCAACCCTGGGAACGGTGGAACCTGGAGAGCGGATTTTTTCTGACCGACAATGAAAAGGATTATACCGGGGCGTTGGTGACCCGCCAGAATGCGGTGTACCGGTTGGCCAGCCAATACCGGATTTGGTCCCAGCTTTACCTTGCAAGCGAATTCATGCAAAGCTTCTCCGAAAATCCGGCCAACAAGAAGCAGCAGGACGTGGCCTACCGGGCGGGGGGCCTCTGGAAGGGTGAAAAGCTCCAGTTGGAGGCCAATTATCGGGATATCGGCCCCCAGTTTCACCTGATCAACCAGATCTATCAGCCGGATATTGCCGTGAAGGGCTATTACTTATCCGGGGATGCCAGGCCCTGGCCTTCTATCTCTCTGCTCGGCAGCTACGATTCGGCCAGGAATAATCTGATAACCTCCGTGCCCGGGAGCAGTATCAACGAAACGGAACTGCGGTCCGTGGGCTTTCGTTTCTACCGCCAGCCCTGGCCCATCTTTTACTGGCGCTATTATGAAAGTAATCTTGCCACCCGCAGTGATTTTCCCGTGGTGGTGCGCGGGCAGACCCTGGGTCACTATGGAGAACTGAGCAAACGCATCAAGTTTTTGGATTTTTATACCCGCTATGAGCACTTTGAATTTAAGGACCAGCTCGATTCGGCCAACAGTTACCGGAAGGACGCCCCCCTCTTGGGCGTACGCGGTTATCACCAGAAATTTTCCTGGTATGTGGAAGGGGAATACGACCGCTTCAGCCCGGTGAGCGCCGGGGCAGGGTTTGAGGGCCCTTATTTGAAAATTGGCGGAGACTATACCGCAACCCAGAACCTGTTTCTTTCCGGCGAAGTGAGCTACCGGACCATGAGCCACCGCTATGGCGGGCAATTCACCGTTAACTGGCAACTGCCCCGCGGCTACTCGCTACAGGCTTTCGGTCGTCTGGAGAAAGGCAACACCGGGGTCGGGGACTTTATCAACAATTATTCCACCAACTCGGTCATGGTACGCCTGGTTAAGACCCTTTCCTGGGGTAAGAAAGAAGGGTTGGCCGGGCTCAAACCCGGACAGGAATGGCTGGGGGCCGGAAGTATCGAGGGTTGGGTGTTCAACGATGTCAATCTGAACCAGGCCCTGGACCAGGGGGAAGAGGGAGTGGAAGGGGTCAAGGTCAGGCTGGAGGATGGTAGTGAAGTGGCCGCCGATCATCGGGGCTATTATAAATTTGCCGCCGTCGCCGCGGGCAAACATGTGGTTACTCTGGAATCCCGCCGCATTCCTGCCGCTTATACTTTTGAAGGTTCAGAAACCGTGGTCGTGGAGGTCAAGCGCCGAAGTACCGCTCGAGTGGATTTTCCCTTTGTGAAAGGGGTCTCCATTAAGGGGCGGGTCCTGGAAGATCCCCAGGGTACCGGCAAACCCACCCCCGAGGCCAAAGGCATCCCGGATGTGCTGGTGCTACTGGGTCCCGGGGATCTGAACACTTACACCGACAGCGAAGGCTATTTTTCGTTTGAGGGGGTCTTGCCAAAGGCATATGAGTTGAGTATTTCACCGGAGACCTTGCCGGAATACTCACAGGTCACTTCTCCCCGACTGCCTTTGCCGGTGACCCTGAAGCCGGGTGAGCAGGTTAAAAACCTGGTCTTGCTGGTGCACCGTCGGGAACGGACTATTATCTTTAAATAGGTAACCTCGATGAGGATTTTAAGGAGAAGTGAAGGTGAAGTTGACAAAGGTGGCATAGGTTCCTGGTGGAAGGTTGCTAGTATTTTTCAATGCAAACATCAGTCGGGTTTGATGGACGCCACTGGTGGTGTAGCGCTCCACCGGTTGCTCATTAGTCCGGCTCAAGACGCCACGGGAGGTCCCTGGCCCCAGGGCGGTCCATTCTACCTGCTGGATAGGAATTGAACCCCCAAGGCCCTCCAGGTCGGATTCAGCCAGCATATTAAGGGTTGCCGACTTGATGGCGTTAGCCCTGACCTTGAGCGTTAATTGCACCGGCCCTGCCTGGGAGGGAATAAGCCCCTGATCTTCCGGCCCGGCGAAGGTAATTTGGGTGCGCTCCAGACTGAGGGAAGCCCGGGGCTGGATTTGGACCACCATTTGGAGGGTATTACGATCTTCGGCAGCCCAGATTAAACCGCCGCCGATCATTGTCAAAAATAACCAACCGACTCCCCAAACCTTGCCGAATGACATGACACAACTCCCCTAAAGGCACGAGTTGCCAGATAGAATGATCTCTTGATTACAAGAAAATCCTTACCTTATAATCGGCAGATTTGATCTTTCCTTGAATTTCAGCCAAGTTTGTAAAAAATAGCCGTTATTTGACATTCGGTCAAGAATATTAAATAAAAAACTATCACCGGATTTCCTCTTGCAGCCATCATAGAGCTACCCCGTTATTTTGACTTTGCCCGGACCAGCATATCGTTATCTTGCCAAACCATAAAATTATCAATAATATCTAATTGTTGAATGTATGATCTCCATAACGAAATTTTCTTTCCCTGGGGTGATCTCAAAATCTGGCAACCAAGAAAATGGGCAACTAGCTGGTCATGATTAAATTAAGGCTCCACCCCCCCTTTCCCCTCCCCTCCTGCTTTAGGCAATAAATTATCCCTTGACAGCGGTATCAATTTGCCCTAATCTTGTGAAAAATTTAACAAGAGGTGGGTTATGCTGTTTCCCGTGTCCGGCGTGGAAGTCAACCCGCTCATACCGCCTCTCATCGCCCTGGTGGTCTCCACCTTCACCTCCATGGGCGGGGTGTCAGGGGCCTTTCTGCTGCTGCCTTTCCAGGTGAGCATCCTCAACTTCTCCAGCCCGGCGGTTTCTCCCACCAACCTGGTGTTCAACATCGTGGCCATCCCCAGCGGCGTCTACCGCTTTATCCGGGAGGGCCGGATGAACTGGCCGGTGACCTGGGTGGTAATTCTCGGCACTCTCCCCGGACTTTTGTTCGGCGCCTTTATCCGGATCAATTGGCTTCCCAAGAAAGAGCATTTCACGCTTTTTGTGGGGTGCGTGCTCCTGTATATCGGCCTGCGCCTGCTCTATGAACAAACCCCCCGGGCCAAACGCCGGAAGGCCAGGATCCTGGAATTTGAATCCAAGGTTCAGGAGCGCCTGAAAAAGGTCCTGGCCGAATCGGGCCACGCCACCGGCCGGGGCCTGCCGGCCGCGGCCCGGGTCAAGACGGTGAGTTGGAGCCTCAAGCGGGTCACTTATGAATTTTTGGGAGAACGCTTCACCTTCAACGCCCCGGGCCTGTTTTGCCTCGCCCTGGTGGTGGGCCTCATCGGCGGCACGTACGGTATCGGCGGCGGCGCCATCATTGCGCCGTTTTTGGCGGCTATCTTTCAACTGCCCATTTATACCATTGCCGGGGCCGCCCTTATGGGCACTTTCCTGACCTCCATTGCCGGTGTAGGGATTTATTCAGCCATCGGCGTACCTCCGGACTGGGCCCTGGGAGCGCTCTTCGGCCTCGGCGGCTTCTGCGGCATGTACATCGGGGCCCGCCTCCAGAAATTCTTTTCCGGCACGGTCATCCGCATCGGCCTGGGCCTGGTCATCTCGGGCCTGGCCCTGCGCTACATCGTCGGGTTTTTTCTGGGTTGATCCTGACCGGGAGAACTTCCCATATCGGTGGAAATCCCGGATTATTTTTTTGTGTCCCCGCGGAAAAGGGTATACCATCAGGTATATCCTTTCTTTATGGGAGCGGTAGGGCGCGTTTCAGGCGCCACTTTATGGTGCGTAGAACGCACCCCACATTGCCGCCAGCAATATCCGGATAGAGTTCTCATCGCCTGGTTGTGGCCGGATGGTCATGAACCGTTGGTGATTATGGGTTTGCTGGAAGCGGATCGTACCGCCAGCGGGGCCGCCATGATCCTCGAATATTCCGAAAAGGGCATCGTCTTTTTCCCCGATCCTTATCTGGTCGGCACCCCGGCGGATTTCGGCCTGGACTTCGAGGACGTTTTCTTTGAGGCCGCCGACGGCGTCAAGCTCCACGGCTGGTGGGTGCCACGGGCCGGGGCCCCGGTCTTGGTGTGGTTCCACGGCAACGCCGGCAACATCAGCCACCGTCTGGAAAATATCAAGTTGTTGTGGGAGTTGGCGGGGGTTCAGGTCTTTATCTTCGATTACCGGGAGTACGGCCGCTCCCAGGGCCGCATCAGCCGGGAGGGCACCTTTCTGGACGCGGCCGCGGCCTACGGTTACGTCACCGAGACCCGGGGGATTCCCGGCAAGGAGATCATCCTGTTTGGCCGCTCCCTGGGCACCGCCCTGGCCACGGACCTGGCCATCCAAAAACCTTGCCGGGCCCTGATCCTGGAGTCGGCCTTCACCAACTCCTCGGAGATGGCCAAAATGCTGGCGCCCTTCCTGTTCGACTGGCGCCCCAAGGTGCCCTATGACAACCTGGGGAAAATTACCAGAGTTAAGGTGCCGGTGCTCATCATCCACGGTGCCAACGACGAGATCATCCCCGTGGAGATGGGCCGGCGCCTCTTTACCGCGGCCAACTCGCCCAAGGATCTTTACATTATTCCCGGGGCCCACCACAATGACACCTATGTGGCGGGGGGATTGGCATATTTCGAACGTCTGAGGGCGTTTATCCATCCGGCGGAGAAATAATTGGCGGATACCGAGTTGCGCCCAACAAATGTTTATTTGAAGGAGCAGGCGTCAGCCTTCCCTCGCACAGGCGAGACGCCGGTGCCACCTGAACTTTTCGAAGCAGGCGCGATGGTGCGTAGGACGCACCCTTCGCCTTGCCGACCCAAGGTCTTGGCTAACTGCTCATTGCTGACGGCTGACAGCTGATTATGACCAACCTGCACCGGCAAGCATTATCCCTCTCCTACTTCACCGTCGGCTACAACGTGGTGGAGTGCATCCTGGCCCTGGTGGCCGGCTCCCTGGCGGGGAGCATCGCCCTGGTGGGCTTCGGCCTGGACAGCCTGGTGGAGTCTCTGTCCGGCGGCGTGATGATCTGGCGGTTCGCTCGCCACCAGGGCCTGAGCCCGGAGGAGGAAAAGCGCCGGGAACGCCGGGCCATCCGGATCGTAGGCTATACCTTCTTTGTCCTGGGGGCTTACGTACTCTGCGAATCCCTGGAGAAATTAATCTTGCAAGAGCCTCCCGCTCCTAGCCTGTTGGGCATCCTGATCGCCCTGGCCTCCATGCTCATCATGCCCGTGCTGTTCACGCTCAAGTACCGGGTAAGCAAAGCGCTGGGCAGCCCCAGCCTGATGGCCGACTCCAGGCAGACCCTGGCCTGCGCCCTGCTATCCGTGGCCCTGCTCATCGGCCTGGGGCTCAATTATTGGTTCGGCTTCTGGCAGGCCGACCCCGGCATCGGCCTGGTGATCGCCGTCCTCCTGGGCCGGGAGGGCTACCACACCTTAAAGGAAGGGAAACTCTGCAGCTGCGCCTCGTGCGGCTGATGGCCGCGTCCTTCGCCCCTTAATCCGTCTGCGGCTCCCCCTGACTCACGCCCATCCACCCGGACCAATCCCTGAACAATATTAGGATTATCCGACCACAAAATCAGGGAAATCCCCATTGCCAGGTCGGCCTATTAATTATAGGTTCGGTTCAGGCTCCACGGCACGGAACCGGAGGGGAATGATGGACTACCCGAGGTATCTGAAGGCTGTATATAAAAGCGATACGGGAAAAGGAGTGATGAACCGCATGAGATACCTAAAGGCAGTAAATAAAATCGATACTGCGAAGCTGGCGCTGTATGCGGCGTTGCTTGCCGTAGTGGCCGTCGCCGGCCTAGCGGTTTTGAATTCCGGACTGTCCTGAGAAATCAAGCCGGATTATGTCTAAGCCGTTGGCGCTTTGTTAAGACGCTGGCTGACGCCCTTGAGGAGGAGGGGCCAGGCGATGGTGGCGTCGCACAGGACCTCGGCGTAACGGCCGCCATCCTCGAACGAGACAAATTTGCCCCAGGAGACCCCCTCCTTGAAGGTGCAGCCGCTCAAGCCGCCCCAATGGGCCGGTTCCGGGCAGAGCCGCACGCCGTAGTGAAACCGCACTTCCGGCAGGTTCAGATTCAGGCGGGTATGCAATAACTCCAGATAGGGCGCCACCTGTTGGGCCCAGTTGCGGGGGACGCCGCCGCCCACCGTAAAGATTCCCAGTTTCGGGGCCGCCAGGGCCTGCTGGGCATAAGCTCCCAGGTCCAGGAAGGGGTTGAATTTCAGGGAAACCGACCCCAGGGCCTCGGCGATGTCCTGGCCCTCCGCCAGCGCCCGCCGCACCATGAAGCCCGCCAGGTCCAGACCCAATTCTGAATCGGTGAAGGCCGGGATGAACACCGGCACCCCCTTCAAATAAGCGGAGCGCAAGATCCCGGGGCTGTCGCTCTGTTCCGCCAGGTACCTTCCCAACTCCCGGCAGATGCCGGCCGAGGACCAGACCTGGTCCGGGTCCAGCCCCTCCAACACCGCCCGGAAGACGTCTTCGGCGTAATCCAGATTGGCTTCCATCTCCAAGGTGTCGTAAATGCGGTTGTAGCCCTGCTGGAAAAGGACCCGGTCCGACACCTGCTCCGGGTACTTATAATGGACCCGGCCCAGGGTCTCGATGAAGCCGTGGGCGATGAGGGCTCCGGTGGTGATGATAATCTTAAGCCAGCCCTTCTCGATCATCTCGCAGATCAACAGCCCCATCTTGGCCACGCTCATGGCCCCGGAAAAGGTGCCGACGATGGCGCACTGCGGGTCCCGCACCATGTGGGTCAAGACCTCGGCGGCCTCTCCC
>Ga0209048_10006174_pt1 | contig 11238 bp, 9 predicted proteins | sample FrelakmetCRP12CR_FD_187146 | JGI IMG/M metagenome (GOLD analysis project Ga0209048, IMG submission 187146) | Freshwater lake sediment microbial communities from the University of Notre Dame, USA, for methane emissions studies - CRP12 CR (SPAdes)... | ecosystem: Environmental > Aquatic >... | reverse complement strand
GCAGGCAGTTCACTACAAATGCCGGCGAGCATCGCGATCACCTCGTCCGGCGCCGCGCCGGTCGGCGTCGGCCAGTGCAGCACATCGCCGTCGAGGCGGCCCACCTCGACGTCGACCAGACCCGCCTTCACGAACGAGCCGCCGACGTCGAAGGCCAGGATTGACTCTCTTGGCATGAGGACTCAGGTGCCCTTCCGGCCGTCGATCATGGACTGGTCCGCCGCGAGCGCCATCTGCGCATCGCGCTCCCGCATCTTGCGCTGCCGGGTCATCGCGAAGCCGGCGATCGTCACGCCAACGGCGACGATCGTCACCAGGATCGTGGCGAGCGCATTGATGTCCGGGCTGACACCGAGCCGGACCTTCGAGAAGATCACCATCGGCAGCGTGCTCGAGCCGGGGCCCGCCACGAAGCTCGTGATCACCAAGTCGTCGAGCGAGAGCGTGAAGGCAAGCAGCCAGCCGGACATCAGCGCCGGGAAGATGATCGGCAGCGTGATCAGAAAGAAGACCCTTGACGGGCGCGCGCCCAGGTCCATGGCGGCTTCCTCGAGCGATTCGTCCAGCTGCGTGAGCCGCGACTGCACGATGACCGTCACGTAGGCCATCGTGAGCGTGATGTGCGCGATGACGATCGTCGTCATGCCGCGCCCCGCCGGCCAGCCGACGAGCTGTTCCATCGTCACGAACATCAGCAGCAGCGAGAGGCCGGTGATGACCTCGGGCATGACCAGCGGAGCGGTCGTCAGCCCCGACAGCAGCGTGCGTCCGCGGAACGGTCCAAAACGCCCGAGCGCCACGCCCGCCAGGGTTCCGAGAATCACCGCGACGCTCGCCGACAGCGTCGCGACCTTCAGGCTCAGCCAGGCGGCGTTCAGTATCTGCTGATTACCGAGCAGTTCACCGTACCACCTGGTAGAGAATCCGCCCCACACGGTCACCAGCTTCGACTTGTTGAACGAGAAGACGACCAGCGACACGATCGGGATGTAGAGGAACGCCAGGCCCAGGACCAGTGCCATCGTCCGGAACCAGGACCGGCCGCCGATCATCTTTGTGCCCCTCTGGTCGCTTCGGCGTCCTGCGCGCGCTGAAAATACATGATCGGCACCACGAGGAACATCAACAGGGCGATGGCCACGGCGCTCGCGATCGGCCAGTCGCGGTTGTTAAAGAATTCGGTCCACAGCACCTTGCCGATCATCAGCATGCCCGGGTCACCGAGCAGTGACGGGATGACGAACTCACCGACCGCCGGGATGAACACCAGCAGGCAGCCGGCGACGACCCCGGGCAGGGACAGCGGCAGCGTGACCTTCAGGAAGCTCTGCCAGGGCTTGCAGCCGAGGTCGGCGGCCGCCTCGAGCAGCGTGAGGTCCATCTTCTCGAGATTCGCGTAGAGCGGCAGGATCATGAACGGCAGATAGGAGTAGACGATGCCGACGTAGACGGCGAAATCCGTCTGCAACATCTGGATCGGCTGGTGGATGATGCCAAGCGACAGCAGCGTGTTGTTCAGCAGCCCGTTGTTCTTCAGGATGCCGATCCACGCGTAGACGCGCAGCAGCAACGACGTCCAGAACGGCAGCACCACCAGCAGCATGAGAACGCTCCGGGCAGAGGCATCGCTGCGCGCAATCGCGTAGGCGATCGGGTAGCCGATCAACAGGCACAGCAGCGTCGAGACGCCGGCCACGAAGATCGAGTTGAGGTAGGCCTTCCAGTACAGGTTATCCTCGAGCAGGAACGCGAAGTTGGCGAGGTTGATCTGGATCTGCAGCATCTTCTGCGACGCCCAGTGCACGAGCGGCTGGTAGGGCGGCATCGCGATCTGCGTCTCCGAGAAGCTGATCTTCAGCACGATCACGAACGGAATCACGAAGAACAGCACCAGCCACAGATACGGCACGAACGCGACGAGACGCCGACCCGTCAGCCCGAAGCGGCCCTGCGGGGCGATCACTTCGTCACCACCACGGGGCTGCTCGGATGCCAGGACAGGTAGACCCGCTCGTCCCACGTGATCCGGTCCTCCGCGTGCCGGTAGACGTTCGGCTGGGTGACGCGCACGACCTTGCCGGAGTCGAGCTTCAGCAGGTAGATGGAGACATCGCCCATGTAGGCAATGTCGCCGACGAGCGCGCCCGCCCAGTTGTCCGCCGCCGTGGGCTTGTCGCGGCTCAAGGTGATCTTCTCCGGGCGCACCGCCGCCCAGACCGTGGCGCCGGGGGCGCCGCTCACGCCGTGGTCCACGTAGATCGGCGCCTCAAGGTCATCGCACTCGATGCGCACGTAGGACGGCTCGTCCTCGATCAGCCGACCTTCGAACATGTTCACCGAGCCGATGAACTCGGCGACGAAGCGCGAGTTCGGATACTCGTAGATCTCACTCGGGGTGCCGACCTGAACGATCTCGCCATGATTCATCAGGCCGACGCGCGTCGACAGCGTCATCGCCTCCTCTTGATCGTGAGTCACGACGATGAAGGTGACGCCAAGCGTCTCCTGGATGTTGATCAGTTCAAACTGGGTCTGCTCGCGCAGCTTCTTATCGAGCGCCGCCAGCGGCTCATCGAGCAGCAGCAACTTGGGCCTTTTCACCAGCGAACGGGCAAGCGCGACGCGCTGGCGCTGGCCGCCGGAGAGTTGGTGCGGCTTGCGCTTCGCGAACTGGCCGAGCTTGACCAGCTCGAGCATGTCGCCGACCCGCTGCGCGATCTCGGGCTTCGCCACGCCCTCCTGCTTGAGCCCGAATGCGACGTTCTGCTCGACGGTCATGTGCGGGAAGATTGCGTACGACTGGAACATCATGTTGACCGGCCGTTCGTAGGGCGGCACGCCCGTCATGTCCACACCGTCGATGAAGATCGTCCCCGCGGTCGGCCGTTCGAACCCCGCCAGCATCCGCAGCAGCGTCGTCTTGCCGCAGCCGGAGGCGCCCAGCAGGCAGAAGATCTCCTTCTTGTAGATGTCCAGCGAGACCTCATCGACGGCGACAAACTCGCCGAACTTCTTGGTCACCTTCTGAATGCGGACGTACGGCGTTGCGCCCGGGTCGATCCAGGGCTCGAGTCTCTGCTGCGTTTCAGGCGGTGAGGCAACCATAGTGTCCCTGGCGTTGGAGGTCCATTCGGTGCAGGTGCCGGCCGGCGGCTCAGCGACCGGTCGCGAACCGCGTCCACGCGCGATTCAGCTGGCGGGTGAATTCGGCCGACTTCGTCAGGTTGGGCCGCAGGCCGGCCTTGACCTGTGGTGTCGGGTACAGATTCGGATCATCGCGCAGCGACTCGTCGAGGAGCGGCGTCGCCTTGGCATTGGCGTTCGCGAACTTGACGAAGTTCGAGTTCGCCGCGGCGATCTCGGGCCGCATCAGAAAGTCAATGAACGCATGCGCATTGTCCGGATGCTCTGCATCGGCCGGGATGGCGAGCGTGTCGAACCACATCAGCGCGCCTTCCTTGGGAATGGAGTAGCGGATTTGCAGCCCCTTGCCCGCTTCCTCCGCCCGCTCGCGCGCCTGCATCACATCGCCGCTGTATCCCACGGCGACGCAGATGTCCCCATTGGCAAGCCCGTCGATGTACTGCGAACTGCTGATGATCCGGATGTAGGGCCGAATGGCGAACAGAGTCTGCGCGGCGAGCTTGAGGTCGGCCTCTGACTGACTGTTCGGATCCTTGCCAAGGTACACGAGTGCGGTCGCGACCATGTCGGTGGGATCCTCCAGAACGGAGATGCCGCAGCCCTTGAACCGGGCCAGCACTGCCGGATCGAAGATGAAGCGCCAGCTGTCGAGAGGAGCATCCGGCATGATGGCCCTGACTTTGGCTTCGTCGTAGCCGATGCCGGTCGTCCCCCACATGTAGACCACGGCATACTGATTGCCCGGGTCGTGCCCCGCCGCACTGCGCATGAGGTCCGGGTCGAGGTTGACGAGGTTCGGCAGCTTTGACTTGTCAAGCTTGCGAACGACGCCCGCCTTGATCTGACGCTCGAGGAAATAGGCGCTCGGCACGACCACGTCGTAGCCGGAATGGCCGGTCAGCAGCTTGGTCTCGAGGACTTCGTTGGAATCGAAGACGTCGTAGCGGACCTTAATCCCGGTCTGCTTCTCGAAGGCCGCGACCACCTTGGGGTCGATATAGTCCGACCAGTTGTAGACGTTGAGGACCTTCTCCTCGGCCGCGCGAGGGGGCGTCGCCGCGGCCTGCCCGCCGGCCGGTGCCCCGGACTTTCCGCCACAGCTCACGCCGAGCAGCGCTGCGAGGACGGCGACGAGCGCGGTTTTGGTGCCGCTTCGCATAAGACTCCTGCTCTGGAAGGCGCACGCCGCAGCGTCTTAATGTTCGCGGCCGGCCGAGCGTTTATATCTCACGCGACCGTCAATGTGTAGTTGGACCGGAGGCGGCCTGAAGCCGCAGCTGGCTGAACGCCGATCGCCCCGCGTGTGACCCCCGCGCGACGCAGACTACTTGCCGGTCGTGAACCGCGTCCAGGCACGGTTCAGCAGCCGCGTGTACTCGGCCGACTTCGCTAGGTTCGGGAACAGCTTCGCCCTGACGTCGGCGGGCGGATAGACACCCGGGTCGTCGCGGACCGCCGGGTCGATCAGTGTCAGGGACGCCGCGTTGCCGTTCGCGTAATGCACGATGTTCGAGTTCGCCGCCGCCACCTCGGGCTTCATCATGAAATTGATAAAGGCGTGGGCGTTATCCGGGTGCGGTGCATCGGCCGGGATCGCGTACATGTCGAACCACACGATCGTGCCTTCCTTCGGCACCCGGTAGGCGATCTCAACGCCCTGGCCCGCTTCCTTGGCCCGCGACTTCGCCTGCAAGATGTCGCCGCTCCAGCCAACCGCGATGCAAAGCTCGCCGTTGGCGAGCGAGTCGATGTACTGCGAGCTGTGGATCATGCGGACATAGGGACGGACCTTCACAAGCGCCGCCTCCGCCGCCTTGAGATCCTCCGGGTTCTCGCTGTTCGGATCCTTGCCGAGCCAAGCGAGGACCACGCTCACGATCTCGCTGGATGCATCGAGCACGGAGATGCCACAGCCCTTGAACTTGGCCGCCCACGCCGGATCGAACACGAGATTCCAGCTGTCGACGGGCGCCTTTGGGTCGATCGCCTTGATCTTCGCCACGTTGTAGCCGATGCCGTCGGTGCCCCACATGTAGTTCACGGCGTACTGGTTGCCGGGGTCATGCAGGCCGACGCGCCGCATGATCTCCGGGTCCAGGTTCGACCAGTTCGGGAGCTTGGACCTGTCGAGCTTGCGGAACACGCCCGCCTTGATCTGGCGCTCGAGAAAGGATGCGGTCGGCACCACGACGTCATAGCCGGTGTTGCCGGCGAGGAGCTTCGTCTCGAGGACCTCGTTCGAGTCGAAGACGTCATAGTTCACTTTGATGCCAGTTTCCTTGGTGAATGCCTCCAGCGCCTTTCGATCGATGTAATCCGACCAGTTGTAGACGTTAACGACCTTCTCTTCTGTCGGTGCGGGCCTGGCGGCGACGGGCGCCTCGGGGGTCGCCGCGGCCGAAGCCGGCGGCTCCTGCTTCCTGCCACAACCGGCAAGGGCCACGGCGGCAAGCAGGCCGATGAGCCCGGCGCGGATGCTGATCCTCATTTGGACGGTACCCCAGTGTGCGAAATCGAGCCGCGTGGGCGCAGGGCGGCGCGCGCGAAATCGGACGCCTGTATAACGCAATCGGCACGCCGAGGAAAGTGACGGGTGCGTCGCACCCGGCGCCCGGCAGCAAGCGCGGCCCGCGCGTCGGCCGAGCGCCGGTGGCACCGTCGCTAGATCCTGCCTTCGGCGCGGCAGCGGGCGAGGGTCAGGTCGAGACAGCGCCAAGCCTTCTCCGCCAGCTCGTCGAGTTGCTCGCGGTCAATGACCAACGGCGGCGAGACGATCATCGTGTCGCGGACCGCGCGCATGATCAGCCCGTTCCGAAAGCACAGATCGCGGCAGATCGTGCCGACCTCGCCGGGCTTGCCGAAGAACTGCCGCCGGCCCTTGTCGCGAACCAGCTCCAGCGCGCCGATCAGCCCTTCGGAGCGCGCCTCTCCGACCAGCGGGTGCTCGGATAATTCGTGCCACTTCTTCGCAAGGTACGGTCCCATTTGATCGCGGGTATGAGCGATGAGATTTTCCTGCTGCAGCAGTGTGAGGTTCACGCTCGCCACCGCGCAGGCGACCGGGTGCCCCGAGTACGTGAAGCCGTGCGCAAACTCGCCGCCCTTGTCCATCAGCACCTCGGCGAGACGGTCCGCCACCATCACGCCGCCGATCGGCAGATAGCCCGACGACAGCCCCTTAGCGATGATCATAAGATCCGGCCGGATGCCGTAGCGCTCGGATCCGAACCAGAAGCCGGTGCGGCCGAAGCCACAGACAACCTCGTCGGCGACCAGCAGGATGCCGTGACGGTCGCAGATCCTCTGGATCTCAGGCCAGTACGTCTCGGGCGGAATGATCACGCCGCCGGCGCCCTGGATCGGCTCGCCGATGAAGGCGGCAACCTTCCGCGCGCCGAGCTCGAGGATCTTCTCCTCGAGCGCGCGCGCAGTCTTCAGGCCGAACTCGGCGGGCGAGAGCTCGCCGCCCTCCCCGTACCAGTACGGCTGCGCGATGTGGACGATCTCCGGGATAGGCAATCCGCCCTGCTCGTGCATGAACCCCATGCCGCCGAGGCTTGCGCCCGCCATGGTGCTGCCGTGGTACGCATTGCGCCGGCTGATGATGACCTGGCGTTCGGGCTGCCCGAGCAGGTCCCAGTATCGCCGCACGAGGCGCACCACGGTGTCGCTGCCCTCCGATCCGGAACCCGTGAAGAACACGCGGTTGAACTGCGGCGGTGTCAGGTCGACGAGCTGTTTCGCCAGCTCGATGGCCGGCGGGTGGGCGGTCTGGAAGAAGCTGTTGCAATAAGGCAGTTCCAGCAACTGACGGTAGGCGGCCTCCGCCAGCTCGCGCCGCCCGTAGCCGAGGTTGACGCACCAAAGGCCGGCCATCGCGTCGAGGATGCGCTCACCTTCGGAATCGTACAGGTAGATGCCTTCGGCCTTGACGATGACCCGCGAGCCTTTGGCGTGCAAGGCCTTGTGGTCGGTGAACGGGTGCAGGTAGTGCTGGCGGTCGAGCTGCTGCCAGGCGGCCGTATTGCGCTCGAGGACGATGGGTGTCGGTGCAGTCATGGCGGCAGAGGAGTGGTTGGCGATCAGTGACCGGTGGCTAGACGATTTGCGACGCAAGTGACTCGCGGCCGGGAACACGACCTGCGCCTCGGCGCCCGCCGCGCGTCGGTCGGCCCGCCGACCGCCCATCGCTGCGCGATAGCGCAGCTCTGCTAGACATTCAGCAGAAGGTGCTCGCGCTCCCAGGAGCTGATGACCTGCAGGAACGTGTCGTGCTCGCTCTCCTTGACGGCCGTGTAGGCGAGCACGAAGCGATCGCCGAGGACCTCGATCAGCTGGCGGCTGTCGCGGAGCTGGCGCACCGCCTCCTCGATGTTCCGCGGCAGGCCGAACGGCATGTCGTAGGCGCTGCCTGAGACCGGCTCGGAGGGCTTGAGGCCTTCCACCATGCCAAGGTAGCCGCAGGCGAGCGACGCCGCGAGCGCGAGGTACGGGTTGGCATCGGCGCCCCCGAGGCGGTTCTCGACCCGTCGGTTCTCCGTGTTTGAGATCGGCACGCGCAGCCCGGCCGTGCGGTTGTCGTAGCCCCACTGCGTGTTGATCGGCGCCATGTGCCTCAGGATGATGCGGCGGAACGCGTTCACGTTGGGCGCGAACAGCGCCATCGCCGCAGGCATGTACTTCTGCAGCCCGGCAATGTGCGAGAAGAACAGCTCACTCGGGTTGCCGTCCTTGTCGCTGAAGACGTTCCTGCCGCTTCCTACGTCGACCACGCTTTGGTGGATATGCATGGCGCTGCCGGGCTCGCGGGCCATCGGCTTCGACATGAACGTTGCGTACATCTTGTGGCGGAACGCCGCTTCGCGCGCCGTGCGCTTGAACAGGAACACCTGGTCGGCGAGCGACATGGCGTCGCCGTGGATCAGGTTGATCTCCATCTGCGCCGCGCCATCCTCGTGGATCAGCGTGTCGATCTCGATCTCCTGCGCCTCGCAGAAGGCGTAGATATCGTCGAAGAGCGGATCGAACTCGTTGACTGCGGCGATGCTGTAGGACTGCCGTCCGATCTCGGGGCGGCCGGAGCGGCCGACCGGCGGCTTGAGCGGGTAGTCGGCATCGATGTTCGGCTCGACGAGGTAGAACTCGAGTTCGGGCGCGACGATCGGCTTCCAGCCCTTCTGGGCGTACAGGTCAAGCACGTGGCGCAGCACGTAGCGAGGCGCCATCGTCACCGGCCGCCCATCCGAATAAAACGCGTCGTGAATGACCTGCGCGGTGGGCTCGGCCGCCCATGGCACCACGCGCGTCGTGGCCGGATCGGCCTTCAGCACGATGTCGATCTCGGAGGGGCTGATCGCACGATCGTCCTCCGGATACTCGCCCGTGACGGTCTGCAGGAAGATGCTCTCGGGCATCCGCATGCCTTCCTCTTCCGCAAACTTCATCGCCGGCATGACCTTGCCGCGCGCGATGCCCGCCATGTCCGGGACGACGGCCTCCACCTCGGAGATGCCATGTTCCTTGAAGAACTGCTGAATCGGGGTACTCATACGCTCATCACTTCCGTGCGTTGGCGCGCGTCCTCGCCGCATCGCCGAAGGCGGCAAACAGCGCGCGCGAAAATGGGTTCTGCATCACCTGCCATTCCGGGTGCCACTGCACGGCGACGGCAAAGCCGGGCGCGGAGCGGACGCGGAAGCCCTCGACGAGGCCGTCCTCGGCGCGCGCCTCCACCTCGAGGTCCCGGCCGAGCTGGCGCACACCCTGCGAGTGCAGCGAATTGACCATCACGCGGCCAGCCCCCGCGATGCGGCTCAGAAGACCGCCCGGCACCAAGTCCACGGCGTGCGCCGCGGCGTACTGACGCTCGAGCGGCTGCTCCCCGTCCTCCCGGTGATCCCTCATCCCGGGCTGCTCCTGCACCTTCTGCCACAGCGTGCCGCCGAAGGCGACGTTCATCTCCTGGAAACCGCGGCATACGGCGAACAGCGGGATGCCGGCCGCCACCACCCGCGGGATCAGCGGCAGAGTCGTCGCGTCACGGTGTGGATCGTGCAGCGTCTCGGGATCGCTCGGCGGACCTGCGTAACGGGCGGGCTCGACGTTCGAGGGGCTGCCGGTGAGCAAGATGCCGTCGATGCGCTCGATGACCTCATCGAGATGGCGATCGCCAAGCGCCGGGATCAGCACGGGGATCGCCTCGGCAGCCTCCGCCACCGCGTCGATGTACTTCTCCCCGACGCAATGGAACGGATGCGGGCCGAGGATCCGCCGGTCCGCGGGAATGCCGATCATTGGTTTGCGGCGAGGCACGTTTAAGATCCTAGACGGCCTCTGACCGACCGCCCTTCGCAGCGAGCCACAATTAAACCACAGGCCGCGGCGAGCCGTCGCTAGGCACTGCAAAAAGGCCTCCGGAAACCGGCACAAACACAGCCTCTACTTGACAACCGGTGGCCGCCGTGCGCTTGCCGATCCGGTTCCAGAGCGGCTATGCTGCCCATCTCGCAGCTAGCGCACCGTCGATAAATCTTAAACATTTTGCGTCGTCATCCAGGCGCCAAGTGCGCGGCGGCCGCGTGCGGTCGGTGGGCGTGGGGCGAAGCGCGCTCGCGCGACGTCCCGCGCTGCGTTGCGACCGGCCGGCCGGCCGGTGGCGCGGGTCCGCTCCCCGAAGGCGCGAGCGGGGGCTGACGGTACCCGCGGCATCGCTCGCACCGCAGCACGGCGGAGGACGACTGGCGCCCGACGATGAGTTGAGCGGGGCGAACTTGGATTACATTCGTTCGTATTACGCGGCCACTGCCAATGCGGCCCCCCGCCGCCCCGCACTGCGGGGCGAGCTCGCTGCGGATGTCTGCATCGTCGGTGGCGGCATCGCCGGCTGCTCGACCGGCCTGCACCTTGCGGAGCGCGGCTACAAGGTGGTCGTCCTCGAGGGACGACGCGTCGCGTGGGGCGCCTCCGGGCGCAGCGGCGGCCAGGCGATCTTCGGCTACGCCTGCAGCCAGGACAAGCTGGTGGCGCAGGTCGGCAAGGACGCCGCGCGGCGGCTGTTCGACGTCTCGGTCGAGGCCCTTGACCTGCTGCGCGAGCGCGTCGCGCGGCATCAGATCGACTGTGATCTGCACGCGGGCCAGATGCACGTCGCCATCAAGCCGCGGCAAGTGGCGGAGCTTCGCACCTGGCAGGAGGAACTCGCCGCGCAGTACGGCTACCGGAGCCTGCAGTGGCTCGACGCCGCGGCGGTTCGGGAGCTGCTTCAGACGCGGCGCTACCGCGGCGGGCTCCTCGATATCCGGGGCGCGCACCTGCATCCGCTCAATTACACGCTCGGCCTGGCCGCGGCGGCCGAAGCTGCGGGCGCGACGATACACGAAGACAGCCTCGTCACCCGCATCGAGCAGGGCACCACGGTCGCGGTGCGCACCGCCTCGGGCACCGTGCGCGCGAGGCACGTCGCCCTCTGCTGCAACGCTTACCTCGAGGCGCCTCTCGCGCCGCAGCTCCGGGCGAGGATCATGCCGGTCGGCACCTACATCGTCGCAACCGAGCGGCTGGGCGAAGCACGCGCGCGCGCGCTCATTCGCGACAACGTCGCGGTCACCGACATCAACTGGGTGCTCGACTATTTCCGCCGCTCCGCGGACCATCGCCTGCTGTTTGGCGGACGCGTGAGCTACTCCGGGCATGATCCATTCGGCACGGCACGCGCGACGCGGGCCCGACTGGTGAAGGTCTTCCCGCAGCTCGCCGAGGCGAAGATCGAGTATGCCTGGGGCGGCTACGTCGACATCACCATGAGTCGCGCACCGGACTTCGGCCGGCTGGCAGGGAACGTGTATTACCTGCAGGGCTTCTCGGGCCAGGGCATCGCGCTGGCCGGGATGGCGGGCAAGCTGCTCGCCGACAGCATCGCCGGCCAGGCGGAACGCTTCGATCTGTTCGCCCAGCTCCGCCACCGCGCCTTCCCGGGTGGTGCCACACTGCGCACGCCGGCGCTGGTGCTCGCGATGCTGTGGTTCAGACTCAAGGACCTGCTGTGAGGAAGTGCGCGTCGGCAGCGCCGCCGCGGCCGCTGCGTGCGCGGGGCAT
>Ga0209048_10006173_pt1 | contig 11241 bp, 12 predicted proteins | sample FrelakmetCRP12CR_FD_187146 | JGI IMG/M metagenome (GOLD analysis project Ga0209048, IMG submission 187146) | Freshwater lake sediment microbial communities from the University of Notre Dame, USA, for methane emissions studies - CRP12 CR (SPAdes)... | ecosystem: Environmental > Aquatic >... | reverse complement strand
GACGGTGTGTTCAACACTGGATCAGGAACCAAGACGTTTTCGTCAGGGACGTACGGTTCTGCGGGTCAACGCGTCTATACGGTATCGTTTGCCGGCGACAGTTCGTATGCAGCCTCCTCAGGAACCGTTACGGTGAATGTCGGTACGACGACGACGAAGATTGCGACCACCACCACGATCACCGCCTCGAATGCGAACCCGGCCGTCGGATCATCGGTTACTCTCACCGTCAGCGTGAAGGCGGGCACCACCGTGCTGACGAATAAGCAGGTCACGGTCACGCACACGTATCCTGGTAGTACAACTCCAGCAACAGACGGTGTGTTCAACACTGGATCAGGAACCAAGACGTTTTCGTCAGGGACGTACGGTTCTGCGGGTCAACGCGTCTATACGGTATCGTTTGCCGGCGATAGCACATTTAAAGCTTCGTCAGGCACCGTCGCCGTCACGGCGTACCTCGGTTCCACCCCCACTGCCCTAAGAATCGAAGCGCAGACGCAGACGCCGACGCCCAACCAAGGCAACTACATGACAGTTAGGCTATGGTCAGGAACCAGCGTTTTAGGCGGTCAGCAGGTAATGCTGCACGTATCGGGAAGCAACACGTATCTCTACTCGGTAACGACATACGCAGCTGATGGTGCCGCAATGAAGGATGTCAGGCTGCCAGCTGGTGAGTATTGGGTCTTTGCATCATTTGCTGGCTCGGCAAACTATGCACCCTGCAGAAGCAACTTAATATATGTCAAGGTGGCAGCGACGCCCCCGGCTCAGAAACCGACAACCCTGTACGTCTATACCGGTGCGCCGTACCAGAAGACAACGGTAAACACGCCTTTCGTGCTCAACGGAGCTCTCGAAACCGGCGGCACCCTCTTATGGGGCAAGCCCTTGACGATACTTTACCTGTACAAGCCGCCATCAGGGTCGTGGGGCACACTCAAGACACTCGCCACGATAAATAGCGGGAATGGGTTCTATTCGTACCTCTGGAAGGCGCCCGCCAAAGGGGAGTACGTGTTCCGGGTCGGATACTTAGGCAATTCAGGGTTCTATGCATCAGACAGCAATGACCTGCACGTCATTGTAAGTTAGCTACGTTGTCGGGAATGCCCTCTCTTAAGGCCCATAAAGGGCTGCACGGGGGCATTTCCTTCCTTTTTTCTTTTCCTTTTATTAACGTTTGATAACAACTAATGACGTCTAAGAGCGACGAATGATGATAAAACGGGAGTAACTCACGTCTTTATCGTCAACTTAGCCCTCGAATCTCGAAAATTGAACAAAATGAGACCCCGCGTTACCTTAAACCAGCACAAGACATAATAGCATCACGCGTATTAGAACGTAATTCACTACCGGATAACGGTGGTGGAAGAAGGGCACCGTTGAAAGGGGGTAAAAGATCTATGAACAAACGCTTGAAGTCCACGGCCATTCTGATGGCCCTATGGACAGACGATAATTCAACGATCCGAGTCACAATGTTCGAGTCAATTAATGGGCGACCGACGTAATTCTGAGGTTTAATTGTAGCCCACATACGACCTCAATGCAGGTTTACGTCAAGATTGTGATATCGTTCAGTAGGATCATTCAAATCAAACAGATTTATCTACAGATAAGCGCTCCTTGCGGAGAACATGCTGATCCCGTGTAAGGCTAGACCCAAGTCATTATAACCACGTCTTATAGAATCAGACGCTCCGACCGCAACGGTACGCTAACATACTTTCTTAAAAGAGCGGCGCAGGATCGCAACCCCTCTATCAATATCACCTTTTTCTATCGTCAACGGAGGGCAAAATCGAATCGCTGATTCCCCCGCTGGCAGCAAGGCCAAACCGTTTTCAAACGCGTCATTGAGGATGACCCGTCGTTCTTCCACCGCAGGCTTCTTCGTTTCCTGACTGTGGACGAGTTCGATGGCCGCCATAAGGCCCATCCCGCGCACGTCTCCGATGAGGTCGTAGTCTTCTCGTAGCTCATCGAGACGCCGCAACAAGTGCTGTCCCGTATCAACCACCACGTCGCCAAACCCATCGCCACTTAAAATATCGAGTACGGCCAGCCCCGCTGCGCACGCGACGTTGTTACCTGCAAACGTGCCAGCGTGCGATCCGGGCAGCCACGTCGTCACCTCCTCAGAGGCGACCATTGCCCCAAGCGGCAGACCGCCGCCGATTGCCTTTGAAAGGCAGACGATATCTGGCGTCACCCCAAACTGCTCTGAGGCGAGAAACGTGCCCGTCCGATAGCAGCCGGTCTGCACTTCGTCGACGACGAGCAGAATCCCGAGATCATCGCAAAGCGCCCGGATCTCCCCTAAAAAGTGCCTGGGCGGAATGATATAGCCCCCCTCCCCCTGAATCGGCTCAACGAAGATGGCCGCAACCTCTTCGCCAGGCACTTCCCTTTTAAAGATATCCTCAAGTGCTGCGAGCGACGCTTCAGTTGAAGCGCTTCCCTGCCCGCGATACGGGTTCGGAAACGGCGCGTGGAGGACCGGCAAGAATGGTCCGAACCCCGCCCGCTGGATTGATTTTGTTGAGGTGAGGCTGAGCGCCCCGTAGGTGCGTCCGTGGAAACCGTTTGAGAACGCAATAAAGTATTTTCGCCCGGTATGGTAGCGTGCGAGCTTCATCGCCGCTTCGATGCTTTCCGCCCCCGAGTTCGCAAGACAGACACGATTAAGGCTGGGGGGCAGGAATGCCGTGAGCTGTTGTGCAAACGTGACTGGTGTTTCTGAGCTAAAGGCCAAGAACGCCCCATGAGAGAGCAGTGCGGCCTGCTGCACAATGGCGCTCACGACCTTAGGATGATTCCACCCTACGTTCATCACGGCAAAACCGGCGGTGAAGTCAAGGTACCGGTTTCCATCCACGTCCCACAAATTAACGTCCTGCGCGCGCTCGAGTACGAGCGGGTAATGCCGCGCCATGGACTGAGAGATCACCTCAGCGTCCCGTTTTAGGACCGCAACAGCGTTAGGACCGGGCGGCCTCGTCTTGATAAGCGGTTCCATTCTGAAACAGGGTGCGACTTGTTAATACAAAAACGTGTGCTCGTCTCGTGAGCTTTTACTGATTCAGCAGCGTCAAGTATGTTAGAGTGCACGTCATAGAGACACATGTATACAGTGTGTGGGGGTGCAGAGACGAACGACGAACGGATAGTAACGTTAGAAAGACGCGTTAAAGAGTTAGAGATGTGTTGTGAGAAGCTTAAGCTCTACGTGGAGGACCTGGACAAGAGGAAGGCAGACCGAGTGTCTGATCGCCCGGATGTGTACTTTCATCCTATAGAACCCCCGCGTTTTGGGGGCAGCGAGGTGACTAGGGAGCAAAGGCGATAGAGTCTTTACCCTCTATTTTTTTACTTTTTTTATAGATGAAAAACTAAAAAAGGTAGATATGTTGGTGTTGTGTGATGATAACAAAGGGAGATGAATCAATGATAATTGGCTTCACAATGGTGAATGTTGTTCGTGGCGCAGAATACGAAGTGTGGCAGGAACTAGTGAAGATTAGTGGCGTAACAAGCGTTGTGCATGTTTTTGGAGAGTTTGATTATATTATCATCATCGAAGTGAAGGAACTTTCCGAATTGAACAACGCGGTTGACAACATACGGCTCATTCAAGGAGTTACGACCACACATACGTTTGTTGAACATAAGCTTCCATTTATGAAATAAGGGGGGCGAGACCGTTAACTCACGAGCAGACGCTATCGGCACTGCAATTTCGTCGCGAGCATGACCACTTTTCTCGCCAACCCGATGCACTCCTGAGTACATCGGTCATCGGGGCTGCCGCTTGCCACGGCCCCATAATGCCCTCCAGAGGACATCGGGTCGCCGCACACGACCATGCCATGAACGATGAAGGCCCCTAGAAGTGCCATAATGGCCGTCTCTCTGCCCCCAGCACGGTGCCCAGAGCTGACAAAAGCAGCGCCCACTTTGTTTTCCAGTTGTCTCCTGACGCTGATCGAGTCGTCGATAAATTTCTTGATCTCACCTGACGGCAGGCCAAAGTAAACGGGTGAGCCGATAACGATGCCGTCGGCCCAAACAAGGTCATCGTTCGAGGCGTCTGCAACCTCCTTGAGTCGTACTTCCGCCCCTTCTTCACCCGAAGTATCGGCTATTATCTCTGCCATCGCTTTGGTATTTCCGGTGCGTGAATAATACACGACGAGTACATTAACCGTCGGACTTCCCCCCTATGTGAAGGTAAACGAAGGTTCTTTAGCTTTACAGCTGATTTAGTGCTTCTTATGCTACGCGCACGTCATCTTCAAGTGCCAGTTGAGCTTGTGAGTAGTGTGTAATCGCAATCAGATTGTGCTAAGTAATCTTGAAGGAGTCGATCATCTGCTGCGCCGCGCTAAGGTGAGTGCCGTAGTTAGCAGGGGCACCTTTATACGTAACGACGTACGCCTTGCCGTCTTTTACCGTCACCGTTTGAAGTAATTTTAGCTGATCACCGTTTACTGTTGCCGTATAAACGATCTTGTAGGCAGGGAGCCCGGCAAGCGTCGTGTTTGTCGCCTCGATTTGCTTAAAGTTATCGTATCCCTGTGCATTTGATATAACATCATCCGTGACGGTTGCGAGTGTGTCATTCGCTGAGAGATTGACCACCTGCACGTTGATGTTCTCAGTCACGTTATTGGTCGGCGTTAAAAAGACTACAAAAGCGCCGCTTTTTTGCTCCTCAGGTTTCCCCCAGTCAGACGGGTAAGCAATCGAGTAGCCTTTCGAACTTGTATAGGTTGTCGTTGAAGGAGACGTAGTTGTGTTGCCTACGTTAAAGGTACATCCCGATGCCAGCACTGAAACAATCAGGACGGCACCAACCAGTAATATAGCGCTTTTTTTAATCATAAAATCTACCACACTGTGCTTGGAGGGCTCCGTATTATTTTTTCCGGTTTGAGACCACAACGTAGCATCGAATTTGCTAAGCATCGAAAGAATGAAAAACAAATATAATTTAGGGTCTTAGTTGTCGCCTAGGTAGATACATCTTTTTTAGCTTTTTAGCGATGAAAAAGACATAAAAGGGAGATACGTTTAGGAAAAAGTAGCCTTAGAATGGGATATAGTGGACTAACAGGAGGTCTTAATCCTGTTTACACTAAATATTTAGCAAGGATTTTTTAACTAATCCTGATGCTATGATAGGCTGATTCGGATTAAATTAAGACTAACATTGTAAGGGGTACTAATTATGAAAACCGTGAAGATCATGCCGTGCCTAGATATGAAGGACGGCCGTGTAGTGAAGGGCGTACACTTTATAGACTTAAAAGACGCCGGTGACCCGGCAGAAAGTGCCGCTTTGTACCAGAAAGAGGGTGCAGACGAACTGGCTATGCTGGACATAGCCGCCACCCTGGAAAACCGCGGAACCCGCTTGGAATGGGTAAAAAATGTGTCTTCGGTTGTTGACATTCCACTAACCGTTGGCGGAGGTATTGCGACCTTGGATGATATAGAGCTGACCCTTAAGGCCGGAGCAGACAAGGTGTCCATGAACAGTGCCGCTGTCAAAAATCCTGAGATCATAAAAGAAGCGGCCGAAAAATTTGGCTCGGAGCGCATAACCGTGGCCATTGATGGCCGCCGGAACCCAGAGATGCCCTCTGGATTCGAGGTAGTGGTGGCCGGTGGGACTAAACCAGTGGGTAGAGACGCTGTAGAGTGGGCAAAGGAGTGTGAAAAACGGGGTGCAGGGGTGATCTTACCCACCAGTATGGATGGTGATGGGACCCAGGATGGCTACGATTTAGAATACACGAGGGCCATCGCGGATGCGGTTAACGTTCCAGTCATCGCCTCTGGCGGAGCAGGAAAACTATCACATTTCTACGATGCAGTTAAAGATGGTGGTGCCACCATACTGCTGGCTGCCTCAGTTTTTCACTTCCGTACGTTTAGTGTCCGAGAAGTCAAGGAATACCTGTCCCAGAGAGGTGTGGAGGTATCCCTTTAGATTCTATAATCGATACGCTTTCAGGAACACCATTTTGATTTTGATTTTCGCTTAGCGACGGTCCACCAAACGCTTTGGTCGGCCCTTGATCCGGTAGAACTCTAGGCCGCCTGGTTCAGCGAAGTCGAATAAGACGTTAAAGGTACCGTCCTGGTGAGCCTCAGAGAGGAGTGGCCGGTACTGCAGAAAACTTTTAAGAAAATTCTCTTTGACTAACCCCTTTTCACAGTTACTAGCATCCATACATTCCATCCTGAGCTGGAGAGTGGTTTCCTCAGCATCACCATAAAGAAAAGCCTCGTACTCCCCTGTGAGGTAATCCATGTTTTCCCGCTGGAATACGCCCTTTTCCATATCCACCCGGTTAAAGGGTGTACCCGCCACCCACACCGTCTCGGCTTCCCTTTGAGGGAGCGTGATCCGAAGGTGGGTGCGACCACAGGGACACTGATCCCGAGAGAGCACCGCAGTGGTATCTTCAGTGTCGTAATTCAATAGAAGTGTCCCGGTCTTACCCCCAAGAGGTAACAGCGTGGTTAACACTATCCTCCCACATTCTCCGTCTTCCACAAAGCTGTCTAAAGCAGGGTTGTAAACGTCCAGGTGCACCAGATCCTCGGGTACGTGTAAACCCACCTGAGCGTGACACTCTCCGCACATAGTCCCCTCGGTGCTGCCGTAGTTGTTGTAAACCGGCACACCCCAGACTTCTTCAAGGAACGCTCGTGATTCGTCAGCAAAGCTCTCCCCACCAGCTATCAAACGTTTTATACTGGATGCTTGTGGGTCTAATCCCTCTGATTCCATCCTTCTTGCCAAACGAAGCAGTTTAAAGACGCTACCCACAATCCCGGTGGGATGATACTTGCTCATTATGTTTACTGGGAAGGTGCAGCGCCCCATGGGGATGATTGTCATGTTTATCTTCTGGGCGGCCAGAGTCATGGTGTTAGCGCCCACATTCATGCCATAAGAGGCACAGACCACCACCCGGTCGCCGGAAGTGAAGTTTTGAGAGACAAATGCCCGGGCATACTTCTCTGCATAACGATTCCAGTCCTCCCAAGTCAAAAAGAACGATTTAGGGTTACCGCTCGTGCCGCTGGTCTCGTGGACGGTAAACACCTCCGGCCAGCCTATGCATTTGAACTCGAATTCCTCTGTCTCAGGGGGCTGCCTTTCTCTGACGTTTTTCCCAGTTATAATAGGTAAATCGTGTAAGTCGTCATGTTCCCGGATAATTGAGGGGTTAATCTTGTTTGCACGAAACCATTTGCGATAAAAGGGAGAATTTTCCGCAGCAAACTTGACCGTATAGCGTATGCGCTCATCAACCAGGGCGTCCAGTTCACCCCGGTCCATGGTTTCGATTTCTTTAGAAAAGAAACTCATAACCACCACTTACTACTAGATCATGGGCAGTTCTCATCTATTATAGTTGATCCTAACCTAATGATTCCTGACATGAGCAACCGCTACATTCAGATGAAAGAATGTTGCGCAAGTGAGTCCAATATTGCGCAACCCATGAGATACGTCGACCTTAACCTTTTATCCGTGACGCTAGTTGAACGCCTAACTTATAATACTCAGCAAGCTCTTCTTCGGTCGGCACGTAGTAAGTCTCCACTTCCTGAATAACCTCAAAGCCACACGATGATAGGTCTTCTGCTAACCTCTTAGGCGAGCCACCCAACCCCCCCATGGAGCCGAACGTGACGGCAAGCTTCTTTTTACCGGTCTTGTCAAACCGTAGCCCCCTAAGGTAATACACTAAGTCGCCGAGGCTCGGGTACGGCTCGCTATACAGCGTTGGAGCGCCGAAGAGGACGAGCTTGCTATCAAGGATGTCCTTTACCACCTCGCTTCGTTCGTCGACGTGCAGGAAGTACATCACCACATCAGCCCCCCCAGCGATGAGTCCCTCGGCAAGCGCGTGTGCCATCTTTTGGGTGGAATGATGCATGGTGTCGAACACGATCGTGGCCTTATCCTTCGCCTTACCCGTGGCCCAGTCGGTATAAGCACTGATAATCTTGGCCGGATCGGTCCAGATCTGCCCGTGAGAGGGGGCGATGACCCATATCTGATCGAGCAGCCCGAGCGTTTTGATTTCGTCAAACTTCTTGAGCAAAATGCGGGCCGACGGAGTGCTAAGGTTTGCAAAGAACTTTTGCGCTGCCTGCATGAGCACGTATTCAGGAACGTCGATATCATCTCGTTGTGTAAAGCAGAGGTGTTGTCCAAAGGCGTCGTTTGAGAAAAGGATCCCGTCCTCCATCAAGAAGGTGAACATACTGTCCGGCCAATGGAGCAGGAACGCTTCGAGGAACGTTAACGTCTTCCCCCCAAGCGCGAGCTCATCGCCCGTCTTAACGGTGATAAAGGGCACCCCCTCAAGCGATGTAAAGTGCTCCTTGATCCCTTTTGCCCCAGTTTCGGTAATGTAAATGGGCGCGTCAGGGAACCTCTTGTGGACCTCGGTCAATGCCCCGCTGTGGTCAAGTTCGATGTGGTTTTGAACGATCACGTCGATTGCAAGCGGTCGCCGCTCCTTCTCGCACGCATCTCTAAGGCGCCCCCACATCTGTGCGGACGCGCCCGGGTAAGCGTTGTCGATGAGGGCTATGCGATCCTTGCCAAAGACGAGGTACGCGTTGTACGTCGTGCCGTGCAGCGTGTAGCCGTGATAGGCGCGAATGTCCCAGTCTAGCACGCCTACCCAGTAGACGCCATCCGTGATTTTTACAGCATCGGCTTTCATGTGTTACCTCCTGCTACAAACGAAACATCCCATAATTAATACTTCGCCGCTGTTTTTTGCGTGTGGTGAACGACGTAACATCTAAGCCACATTTTTATGATACACCTCGCACGACCGCTAGTCTTCCCAAACGTTTTTACCGCCAAATCTTGCCATGTGGGCAAGCTTGAGACATATCTGTAGCGTCTAATTCACGATAGTTAAAGTCAAAACAGGAACTATAAAGTTATTTATAGTACATTAATGTCTAATATTATACATCAGGAGTAAGATAATGGGTGACTGTTTTTGGCGAAACCGATAGCTTGGCCGCGACCCCACGTAGCGTGAGTTTCCAGCGAATTCCCTACGGTTCACCCGCGTCAATTTTCTTTAAACTGGCTTCAGAATACGACTACGCTTTCCTGCTTGAATCTCGAACTGGCTTGGGAAACACTGCCCTCTACTCCTATGTCGGATTTGGCCCTGCCGTAACAGTGCGCGTAAAGGACGGCATCGCGACCGTCAACGAACGTCAGGAATACGTCGTACAAGACCCGTTAGACGTCGTTCAGGAGCTCATCGGCAGCAAGCGTCACATACAGCACCGATACGGATTTCTCGGCGGCGCAGTCAACTCCAGAGGCCCGACTGGAAAAGCTGCTGAACGCCTCGTCAGGTTTCTTGTACCTCATTTCGGCGAATGGCGTTACAGGCGCGCGCGAGGTAGTACAAGAAGAAAGCATTGCGTTTATAAAACGAACGGCCTCTATCGCAAGAGAGAGTTCCTTTAGCCGTAGGATTCGGCCTTTCGCTGCCATCCCACGTCCGTCAGGTGATTGACAACGGGGCGAACGCGGCGATTATTGGGAGTGCGTTTTCACAGATAGTGGAGGAGAATCTTGATGACGGCAGCAAGATGTTAAAAACGTTGCGCGCGCGCTCTTATACTAAAGAGCGGGACTCGCACAAGCACAGAATGAGATAAGGAGGCCATTTAACGCGTTAGCAAGCGAGATGATGCGCGCTAAGCCTTGTACTTAGCTGTCATCTCTTGAAAGCTGACAACTTCCGACCACCATTGTGTAGGGTTATGTAGTGTGAGATATGCTTTGACGTTTATCTTCATCCGCGTCCACAGGCGGGCGTCTCGACCTTGCATGAATTGGCGCCAGCCCCATCATAACGATGATAAGCACATATGCCACATTGCTCACTGGTGGCGAGACAAACGCAATGACTATTGCAAGAGCTGACGCGATGGGCAGGCTCACGCTTCTAAACGTGATGGCCCTTAGCGTCCGTACGGATAGACCTTTTTTAAGAAGCTCCTTGTGTCGTTTCACGTACCACCAGTTCGCGTAGAGAACGAGCCCCGTAACGAACATCACGACGTGGAAGAACATTACGCCAGCTGTAGTGTCAGGGTAGTTAGTCCATACGGTCGTTGCAAATGGGACGAGCACAACAAACGACAAGAAGAGGACGTTGATAAAGTACAACACCCAATCGGCATAGCATATATTCTGAAATTGTCTCCAATGGCTATTAAGCAGGATACCCAACAGGGCGAATGCCAAGAAATAACCGATAAACGTAGGCCCCATTCCAACAAGTGATGCCGAGAGGACCGCATTCGAATGCCGCACGATCGGTACGACTAACCCCAGCCCGAGGAGTGTTATAGCGATAGCAAAGACTGCGTCTACAAATGTCTCTAATCGGCTCTTGTCCCGCGCCTCAAGCTCGATCAGAGTCTGTTTAAGCTCGGATTTCGCCAGTTCTTTAGGCATGTACTTTTATCTTAACGTCGTATAGGCATTTCCGTTTTTGATGCGCTGTTCGCTCCATTGCCATGGGTCTTAAACCGGGCAGTATACGCTTGTGTGGTATAAAATTTATTCTATTTCAATGTGCCAATTCGCAAGCTTCCGTCCCGTTAAGTAGCGCGCCATGCTAGCGCCTGTCAACTCAAAGCTGCCTTCATCCCCTGTCGCTGTCACATATCACTTTCTCGATACACGTAGAAAGCTTATCTTAACGCGCATTCCACAGATCTATTGTTATGAGACAAGCCTTTGGCGGCGCGGTATACGACACAGATGCTGCAATTCTACTTGCGCGAAATGAACACCGTTTCTGCATTGAAGCCCTAAAAACCGGCCTTAAAAACGTCGACCTATTCCGCACACCTGATGGACGCTACTTCAAATACGAAAAAACAGTGCCGTTCTTTGGCGACGAGGACAATTACGATCCGGAACTAACGCCACTCACCTTGGAAGAAGCGGTAATGTTGTTCAACACGCTCACGGACAGGAGGCTCGAGTTCGAAGACGCCTTTCCAAACACGGAGTACGTGGACGCGTGAATGAACAGCTGCACGCACTATTGATAGAGTGCGTTTCAGTTACAGTTTAGCTTGGAACAAGATCCACTTTCTTCGGTCTGTGTCTGCGGCAGCACCCAAGAGCGAATAGCCATCGTTGTCCCG
>Ga0209048_10006172_pt1 | contig 11242 bp, 8 predicted proteins | sample FrelakmetCRP12CR_FD_187146 | JGI IMG/M metagenome (GOLD analysis project Ga0209048, IMG submission 187146) | Freshwater lake sediment microbial communities from the University of Notre Dame, USA, for methane emissions studies - CRP12 CR (SPAdes)... | ecosystem: Environmental > Aquatic >... | reverse complement strand
CCTCCCTTGGCCCCGCCGAACGGGATGTTGACGACGGCGCACTTCCAGGTCATCCAGGCGGCGAGCGCGCGGACCTCGTCGAGCGACACGTTCTTGTCGAAGCGGATTCCGCCCTTGCCGGGGCCGCGGGCGATGTTGTGCAGCACGCGGTAGCCGATGAAGACCTCGATGCGGCCGTCGTCCATGGCGATGGGGATCGAAACCTTCGTCTCGCGCACGGGCTCGCGCAGCACCTTGTACAGTCCGGGATCGAGCCCCAGCTTCTGGGCGGCCAGATCGAACCGCGACATCATTTCCTCAAACGGGCTCGCGGAGTCCGTGCCCTGGGGATGCGACCCGATGGTGGGGAACTGCGGTTCGGCCGTTGTGCTCATGGGCTGCTCCCGTTCGGGCACGCGCGGGGCCCGGTCCACTAAAATGTCGGGGGATTCTAGCACCGGGCCTCGGGCCCGGAGTCCGGCCGGCGCCGGCGGAAAGCGTGATTGGAACCGATCGAGACCGAGCTCGAGGACAGCGAGGTCGTCCGCCGCGTGCTGTCGGGCGAAGAGGACCTCTTCGGAGTGGTGGTCCGACGCTATCAGGTGCGTCTGGTATCCCACGTGACCCGGATGGTCGGCAACCGCGACGACGCCCTGGATCTGACCCAGGAGGTCTTCCTCAAGGTGTTCCAGGCCCTCGACCGCTTCAACCCGGCCTACAAGTTCTCGACCTGGCTCTTTCGGATCGCCGGCAACGCCGCGATCGACCACCTCCGGAAGAGGCGACCCCGCACCGTGCCTCTCGAGACCGCGGATCCCGACTCCGGCGCGCCCGCGGTGCCCGAGCAGAAGTCGCCCGGCCTCGATCCCTACGGCCAGCTGCGAAACGTCGAGCGGGGCAGCGCCATCGCCCGGGCGATCCAGGAGCTGCCGGCGGATTTCCGGGAGCTGATCGCCCTGCGGCACTTCGCCGGTTTATCGTACGAGGAGATCGCGGGGGTCAAGAACATGCCCCTCGGAACGGTCAAGAACAAACTCTTTCGCGCGAGGGCCGTATTGAAGGAAAGGTTGTCTGGAGAAGTGACGTGAAACCGTGCCATCGCCCCCTGGATCCGATTGACGCCGAAGCCGTAGCGGCCGGCGCGGAGCCCGTATTCGCTGCCGACGCAGCAGGGCACGCCCTGGAGTGCCCCTTCTGCGGGGCAATGGTAGGGGCGGCAGCGAGCTTCTCCGGGGCGCTGGACGGCCTCTCCGAGGCCTCCGAGGCAGTCTCCGACCTGACCGAGCGGGTTGCCCGTCTCCGGGCCTTCTCCCGGCAGGAGCGCCGAACTTACGCCCTCTGGGCGCCGCCCGGGAGTCTGGCGGTCGGCCTGGCGGTGATCGGGTTTGGCCTGCTGGCGGTTCCATCCCTGACGGCGGCCGACCAGGTCTCCCTCGGTACGGCGGCCCTCGCGCCGCTTCTGGCGCTGGCGCGCTCGGCCTCCCGCTCGGCCTTCGACCTTCTGGCCCTGGCTCCCCGCAGCCTGATCGCGCTTTCGGACGGGTTGCGGCGGGAAAGCGGAATGGGCCTGGCGGCCCTGGCGCTGCTCGTTCCCCTCGGACTCGGATTGCGCCGGGCCCTGGCCCGCGCCCGAGTTCCCGGCCGCCGATGAAGCGTGCGCGAATCGCGCTGCGCGGACTGGTGCTGCTCGCTCTGCCGGCTGCGTCGCTCGCCGCGTCGGAGTCCCTGACATCGGTCGGTCGCGACGTCGTCGTGTCCGAACCCCTTCGCGGCCGCGTGGTCGCAGTGCTGGCGGACGTTCGGGTCGCATCGAGGATCTCGGGCGACGTCGTGGTCTGGGGGGGCAGCGTCTCGTTCTCCCCGGGCGGATCGATCGCCGGCGATTTGCTCGTCCTGGGAGGTCGGATCGAGGAGCCGCCGGGCCGGGCACTTCCGGTGGCGGGCCGCGTGGCCACGCCGGATTCCATGCTGCGCCTCTACCTGGCCGAGATGCGCCGCGCCCCCTGGGGGGGCAGCGGGCCCGAGAACGGCGTGATCGGGGGACTCCACCTGATCGCGCTGGCGATCTGGCTCGCGGTCGCGCTGACGCTCCTCTACCTCTTCGCCTCGCCGTTGTCGCGCGCGGCGATGTCGGTGGAGGCGGACTGGTCCGGCTCCCTGCTGATCGGCGCCCTCGGCGTTCTGACCCTTTTCCTCGCGGCGGGAGCGGCCCTGTCGCTCCTGCCGTCGGCCCTGGCCATTCCGATCGCGCTCGCCTCCGCTGCGGTAGCCGTCGTTGCGAAAATCTTCGGCATGGCCGCGCTCTTCCTCGTGCTCGGGCAGAAGCTCCTGAAGAGCGTCGAGCCCGCGCGCCGGCCTGCCGCGCTCGCCGCCGGGTTCATCGTCCTCGGCGGGCTCTCCCTCCTGCCCTTCGTCGGTGCGCTCGTCTGGAGCGCCGCCTCGATCGTCGCGGTCGGCGTGGCGCTCATGTCCCGGTTCGGGACGCCGCGCTATCGAATCGTGGTCGGCTGACGCTGTCAGCTTCGGCCATCAGCTCTCAGAGATCAGCCCGGGCCTGGTGCCTGGCTGATGGCTGACAGCTGATAGCGGATGGCTATAGAGTCCCCCCATGGACATCGCCAGCCTCGGCGTCGTCGGCGCCGGGCAGATGGGCGCGGGGATCGCCCACGTCGGCGCGGCCTGCGGCTGCGCGGTCACGGTCGTTGACGTCGAACAGCGCTTCCTGGATCGGGCCCGGGCGTCGATCGAGAAGAACCTGGAGCGCGAGGTCGCGAAGGGGAAGCGCACCGCCGAAGACAAGGCCGCCGCGCTCGGCCGGATCGCGGTCACCACGCGGCTCGAGGACCTCGCCGCGTGCGACACCGTGGTGGAGGCGATTCTCGAGAGTGAGGACGCGAAGAAGGAGCTCTTCGGGAAGCTCGACCGGATCTGCCGGGCTGGGGCGATCCTCGCTTCGAATACGTCCTCCATCTCGATCACCCGGCTCGCCGCCGCGACCCGGCGGCCGGAAGCCTTCATCGGCATGCATTTCATGAACCCCGTGCCGGTGATGCAGCTGGTCGAGGTGATCCGCGGCATGGCGACCTCCGACGGGACGGTCGCGGCGGTCGAAACGCTCGCGCGGCGGATGGGCAAGACGCCGATTCTCTGCAGCGACTATCCCGGCTTCATCTCGAACCGCGTGCTGATGCCCATGATCAACGAGGCGATCGAGGCTCTGAGGGAAGGCGTGGCCACGCGGGAGGCGATCGACGGGATCATGAAGCTCGGAATGAATCACCCGATGGGGCCGCTGACCCTGGCCGACTTCATCGGGCTCGACACCTGCCTCTCCATCCTGCGGGTCCTGCAGGAGGGCTTCGGGGACCCGAAATATCGCCCGAGCCCCCTCCTGTGCCGCATGGTCGATGCCGGCTGGCTCGGCAAGAAGTCGGGCCGCGGCTTCTACGAGTACGCGGCCTCATGAAATCTCACGACGCGCACCTCGCGACTCGCAACTCGCAACTCGCCTGATGTATTGCCAGGTCTGCGGCCTCAAGAATCCGGACGACGAGGAGTTCTGCGCCCGCTGCAACTCGAAGCTGCTCGTCCTCTCGGGCGTGGGCGTGGTCGAGGAGCAGGGCGAGCCGCAGGAGGAGATTCCGTTCGACGAGCACCTCCTGGAGCGCATCTCGACGCTCGAGGACGTGGTCAAGCGCACGGCCGAGGCGGTCAAGTCGCTCTTCGAGTCCATGGGCAACCTCGAAAAGAACCTGTTCGTGGCCCACACGGGGATCCTGGCGCTGCAGGAGACGCTGGAGCGGCGGGGGGCCGTCCGCGCCGAGGAGGTCGTCGACCTCTGGGAATCCAAGATGGACGAGCGGATGCAGGCGGTCGAGAAGAAGGACCGCTTCCTCGAGCGCCGCGACCGCATCATCGCCCGCTCGTCGGCACCGGATCGCGAGAGCTTCATGAAGAAGCTGCGCGAGGCCGAATTCGCCATACTCGCACTCGACGCGGATCGTGGCATCCGCGTCCTCGAGGATCTCTTGAGGGCCGACCGCGCAAACGTCGAGCTCGGCTTCTACCTGGCCGAGACGTTCTTCTCGGCCGGGGAGCTCGAGAAGGCGTCCGCCCACTTCAAGAAGATCCTGGCGGTCGACCCCAGTCACTTCGAGGCCCTCGTGTACAGCGGCATTGCGGCGTCGGAGTCCGGGGACACGGCTGCCGCGGAGGTGGCCCTGCGGCGCGCCATCGAGAGGAAGCCCGACGCTTTCCTGCCGCACTTTGCGCTGGGCACCCTCTGCGCGCACCTGGCGCGCTGGGACGAGGCCGAGAGCGCCCTGACTCGCGCGCTCGACTGCGCTCCCGTCCCGTCGGCGCACATCCTCCTCGGCAGCGTTCTGCGCGAGAAGGGCGAGCTCGGGCGCGCAATTCACGAGTTCGAGGAGGCGCGGCGGCTCGCGCCCGAGTCGGAAGAGGCCGTGTTTCAACTCGGCCTGTTCTACCTGGAGAAGAATTGGCACAAACGGGCCCTCGAGTGCTTCCAGCAGGCCCTGGAAAAGAACCCGCGCCGGCTCGAGTACCAGGAGGCCGTCCGTGTCCTCGAGCGCCGGCGCGGCTATGAGTTGCCGCGCGTGGACGGCCCGGGTGCCGCCGCATTTCGCGACGCCGAGGACAGCGCGGCCAAGGGCTACCTGCAGCGCGCGCAGGAGCTCTACCGCAAGGCGATGCGCGCCGAGCCGCGCAACCCCACGATCCGCGTCTCCTTCGCGCTGCTGGCGGCGTCCATGGGGCGCTGGAAGGAGGCGATCGCCGCCTGCCGGGAGGTACTCGCGGCCGATCCCGAAGACGTGGTCGCGGCGGCCGCGTGCTCGACTCTGGCCGAGGCGCTGCGCGCCGAGGGAAACCCGCGGGAGGCGGCCGAGTTCCTGCGCCAGTTCCTCGACCAGCACCCCTCGAAAACGGCCCAGGCGGTGGGCTACTACGAGCTCGCGACGAGCCTCGCCGAGTCGGGAGAAGACCTCGACCTCGCCCTGGACTATGCCGGCCGCGCCCTCGCGTCGGCCCCCGAAGAGTTGAAGCCGTATCCGCTGGCCGCCCTCGGTTGGGTCCATTACAAGAGGCAGGAGTACGACCGGGCGATCGAATGCCTGAAGCGCTCCTGCGAGCGCGCCGCCGCCCCGATGACGCTCCACCATCTGGGAATGGCGTACCTCGCGGCGGGAAGGGCCGAGGACGCGAAGGCCGCGTTCACGCGGGCCAAGACGGCCACGCGCGGGGCGGGGATCGAGGACCGCATGATGCAGCAGCTGCGCACGAACCTGCGCCTGGTCGAGAAGGTCGGGCCTCGCAAGAAGGAAGCCGCGGCGGCCCCCGGCAAGGGCCGGTAGGCGGCGCCGACGGCTGATCGCCGGCAGCTCCTCTAGTATCCTCTCGTCCCTATGCGCTGGTCCCGTTACTTCCTGCAAACCGTGCGCGAGGTCCCCGGCGACGCCGAGGCCATCTCGCACGTCCTGCTGTCCCGGGCCGGAATGATCCGCCGCGTGGCAGCTGGCGTCTACTCGCTGACTCCCCTGGGCCTGCGGTCCCACCGCAAGGCCGAGATCATCGTCCGGGAGGAGATGGATCGAGCCGCGTGCCTGGAGGTCGAGCTGCCGATCCTTCAGCCGCGGGAGCTCTGGGAGGAGAGCGGGCGGTGGGCGCGCTACGAGCAGGAGCAGATCCTGTTTCACCTCGAGGACCGCAAGAAGGGCGAATACTGCCTCGCGCCGACGGCCGAGGAGGCCGTGACGACGATGGTTCGCTCCGGCGTGACCTCGTACCGGCAGCTGCCGGTGACGCTGTACCAGATACGCACCAAGTTTCGCGACGAGATCCGGCCGCGCTTCGGGCTCATGCGCGGCCGCGAGTTCCTGATGTACGACGGCTATTCCTTCGACGTCGACGAGGCCGGTCTCGATCGGTCCTACAAGGCCCAGGACGCGGCGTACCGCCGCATCTTCGCGCGATGCGGCCTCGACTACACGGTGGTCCAGGCGGACTCCGGGGCGATCGGCGGCAGCGCATCCGAGGAGTTCATGGTGCTGGCCGATACGGGCGAGGACGCCGTGGTGCGCTGCGCCGCCTGCGGCTACGGCGCGAACCTCGAGAAGGCCGCCACGGGGCCGCGGCCGGCCCCCTGGAAGGACGAGACGGAGGCCCCCCTGGTCGAGGTTCCGACGCCGGGCAAGGGTGGAATCGACGACGTGGTTTCGTTTCTCGGCATCACGGCCTCGCGGATGATCAAGTGCCTCGTCTACGAGACCGAGCAGGGCTTTGCGGTCGCGCTTCTGCGCGGAGATCTCGAGGTCAACGAGGTCGCGCTCAAGAACCTCCTCGGCGTCGAGCACCTCGCTCTCGCTTCGGAGGACAAGGTGGAGACGGCGACGGGCGCGCCCGTGGGGTACGTCGGGCCGCACAAGCTGCCCGGCGAGAAGGTCCGCATCATCGGCGACGAGTCCATCCGCGACGCGGTCAACGCGGTCACGGGCGCCGGGCGGCGCGACTGGCACGTCGCGGGCTTCGTCCAGCGCCGCGACGCGCCCGTGCAGCAGTGGGGTGTGTTCGCGGCGGCCCGCGCGGGAGACCCGTGCCCGCGGTGCGGCAAGCCGCTCGCGATCGCCCGAGGCATCGAGGTCGGCCACATCTTCAAGCTCGGCACCAAGTACTCGACCGCCCTCTCCTGCGCCTTCACGGACGAGAAGGGGGAGACCCGGCCGGCGGTGATGGGCACCTACGGCATCGGCGTGGGCCGGACGATGTCGGCCGCGATCGAGCAGCACCACGACGCCGACGGGATCGTCTGGCCGCTCGCCCTCGCGCCCTTCGAGATTGCCCTCGTGTCGCTCAATTCCTCGGACGAGGCGACGCGCTCGGCCGCGGACGCCGTCTACGAGGGGCTCGTGGCGGCCGGGCTCGAAGTCTTCTACGACGACCGCGACGAGCGGCCCGGCGTGAAGTTCAAAGACGCGGACCTGATCGGGTTTCCCATCCGCGTCAACGTCGGGGGCCGTGCATTGAAGGATGGCAACGTCGAGGTGGTGCTGCGGCGCGACCGCAGCGTGCGCGCCGTCGCCCGGGCCGATGCCGTCGCCGCCGTGCGGGAGCTTCGCGCGGAGCTCGCCGGCAGGTAGCCATGCGGAAGATGTCGGCGGAGGAGGCCCTCGAGTACCACTCCCGCGGGAGAAAGGGCAAGGTCGAGGTCGTGCCCTCCAAGCCCTGCCGCACGCAGGAAGACCTCTCGCTCGCCTACAGCCCGGGTGTCGCGGAGCCGTGCCTGGCGATCGCGAGGGACCCGGACCTGGTCTACGAGTACACGGCCAAGGGGAACCTGGTCGCCGTCATCTCCAACGGCACGGCGGTGCTCGGCCTCGGAGACATCGGCCCGCTCGCCGGAAAGCCCGTGATGGAGGGCAAGGGAGTCCTCTTCAAGCGGTTCGCCGACATCGACGTGTTCGACATCGAGGTGGACGCGAAGGAGGTCGACGCCTTCGTGGACACGGTGGCGCGGATCGCTCCGACCTTCGGCGGGATCAACCTCGAAGACATCCGGTCGCCCGAGTGCTTCGAGATCGAGACCCGCCTGAAGCAGATGCTCCGGATCCCGGTCTTTCACGACGACCAGCACGGGACGGCGATCATCTCGGCCGCCGCCTTCCTGAACGCCCTCGAGGTCGTCGGCAAGAAGATCGAAAACGTGAAGGTCGTCTTCTGCGGCGCCGGCGCGTCGGCGATCGCCTGCGCCAAGCTCTATCTTTCCTACGGCGTCAGGCGCGAGAACCTGCGCATGGTCGACCGGTCGGGCGTGATCTATCTCGGCCGGCAGCAGGACATGAACCCGCACAAGACGGGGTTCGCGGTCGAGACCTTCGAGCGCACTCTCGAGGACGCCCTGACCGGAGCCGACGCCTTCATCGGACTCTCGACGGGCGGCATCGTCAAGGGCGAGATGCTGAAGGGCATGGCGCGCGATCCGATCGTCTTTGCCCTGGCCAATCCCGACCCGGAGATCACGCCGGAGGAGGCGCGGGCGGCGCGGCCGGACGTCATCATGGCGACGGGCCGGAGCGACTATCCCAACCAGGTCAACAACGTCCTCGGCTTTCCCTTCATCTTTCGCGGCGCTCTCGACGTCCGGGCCACCGAGATCAACGAGGCGATGAAGCGGGCGGCCTCGCAGGCCCTCGCGGCGCTCGCCAAGATGGACGTGCCGGACTCGGTCTCCAAGGCCTACGGCGGAGCGTCCTTCCGCTTCGGCCGGGAGTACCTGATCCCGAAGCCGTTCGACCACCGGGTTCTCCTGTGGGTGGCGCCGGCGGTGGCGGAGGCGGCCATGCTGTCGGGCGTGGCGCAGCGGCCGATCACGGACATGGGCGCCTACCTGCGGCGGCTCGAGTCCATGCTCTCGCGCTCGCGCGAGGTCATGAGCGTCGTCCTCGAGAAGGCCCGCCGGGACCCCAAGCGGATCGTGTTCCCGGAAGGGGAGCATCCCCAGGTGCTGCGGGCTGCGAAGATCCTGGCCGAGGAGGGCATCTGCCGGCCGATCCTGCTCGCGCGCGAGACCGAGATCGAGAAGCTCGCCCGGGACCTGCAGCTGCCGATGGAGAAGATCGACTTCATCAACACCAACCGATCGGAGAGGCTGCCGGCCTACGCGCGGCGCCTCGAGGAAATCCGCCGCCGGCACGGCATGACCGCCGAGGACGCGGCCAAGCAGGCGCGCGTGCGCAACGTCTTCGGGCCCCTCATGGTGGACGCCGGCGACGCGGACGGCGTCATCTCCGGGCTCACCCAGTCCTATGCCGACACGATCCGCCCGGCCCTCCAGATCTTCGGCACCGCGCCGGGGGTCCGGCGCGTGTCCGGCCTCTACATCCTGATGCTCAAGCAGCACCGGACGTTTTTCTTCGCGGACACGACCGTCAACATCGACCCGACGGCCGAGGATCTGGCCGAGATCACCCTCCTGACGGCCGACGCGGTGCAGCGGTTCGACATGGAGCCGCGGGTCGCGATGATCTCCTTCTCCAACTTCGGGTCGAGCACGCACGCCCACGCCCTCAAGGTCCGACGGGCCGTGGAGCTGGTGCGGGCGGCGCGGCCCGGGCTCGCCATCGACGGCGAGATGCAGGCGGATTACGCCGCGGTGCCGGAGCTCCTCGAGACGCACTACCCGTGGGCCGCCGTGCGGGACCCGAACGTGCTGATCTTTCCGGACCTCCAGTCGGCCAACGCCGCCTACAAGCTGGTCTGGCGGCTGGCGGGCGCCGAGGCGATCGGCCCGATCCTGCTGGGCTTGAAGCGGCCGGTGCACGTCCTGCAGCGCGGCGTCGAGGTCGCGGACATCGTCAACATGGCCGCCATCGCCGTCGTGGACGCGCAGGAGAAGGCCGCCGCCGGCGCGAAGTAGGGCGGAGCGAAGCTACCGGAGGTACCCCCAGTTGTGGAGGCGGTCCGAGTCCTCCGCCCAGCGCTCGCCGATGTCGTCGCGGTAGTACATGTTGGGTATGAGGATGTTGCGCACGCGGCTGTAGGCCTGCTCCCGGGCCTGCTTCATGGTCTGGCCGAGGCCCACGACTGTCAGCACCACGCCGGAGGTTCCCGCTACGAGCCACTGCCCCTCCACGATCTTCGTGTCCTCGATGTGCACTTCCTCGGGCGTGCCGCGCTTGAAGACGATGACGGCGTTCCGAGAGAAGGAGTCGAAGGTCGCGTCATCGTCGAAGGGGAAGGGCGGCATCACGATCCGGACGCCGACCTGGAAGCCGCTCTTGACCTTGAGCTTCGGGTCCTCGCCGTGTGCCAGGTCCGCAAGAAACAGGCCGATCGGCGTGATCATGCCCTCCTGCTGAATGAAGATCGTGGGGTACCCGAAGCGCGAGGTGAACTCCAGCGGGTAGATCCCGTTGTTGTTGACGATGCAGTTGACGTCGATGTAGCCGACGTAGCCTTCGGCGGCCAGCTGCGACGACATCTTCAGGAGCGTCTGCTCGAAGATCTTGTTCGGCTCGCTCCAGAACATCGTCGTGCCCATCTCGCCAGTGGGCGGGCCGCTGTTGCCCGGGAAGAGCTTCTTGTGCTCGAAGTTCGTATTGACCGGGTAGATGAAGCTCTTGCCGTTGAAGAAGGCGCCTACCGCGACCTCGACGCCCACGACCCGCTTCTGGAGCTGGAAGACCTTGATCTCGTCCGAGAAGGCCTTCTTGTACGCCTCGAGCATGCGGACGACGTCGCCCCCGTCCTCCTCGTCGCCGACGAAGAGCCGCCGCTTGACGTTGCCCGCGGCGCCCGAGGGCTTGATCACGTACCGCGACGGGTTCTCCTGGACGTAAGCGATGGCGTCGTCGAAATTGTCGAAGTCCCGGTAGGGAATGATCGAGACGCCGGCCTTCTTCAGCTCCTCCTGCCCGAAGGAGCGGTCGTCCTCGAGCCGGTCGGTATACGGCGTGCCGCCGACGACGGCCTTGCCCTTCGCGCGCAGGGCAACGGCTTTCTCTCCCTGGCCCAGCGTGTCGTCGAAGACGATCACGTCCGCCCAGTCGACGTCCTTCTCCCAGTCGTCCGTCTTCGGGACGAAGCCGTCGGCGATGTCCTTCTCCTCGGCGTCGCCGATGAAATAGCGGACCTCGTGGCCTTCCTTGAGGACCTGCCACGCGATGTCGCCGATGAGGCCGGTCAGCGAGACGAAGAGGAACTTGCGCTTCTTTTCCATGGTTCGACAGCCGGCATTCTAATCGACGGTCCGGGCCGCTACGGCTTCGCGGGGAGCGAGGCGGCGAGGCGGCGCACCTGGCGGGTCTCCGGATGGTCCGCTCCCTGCGAGGGCTCCAGGTTCTCGAGCGCGGCGGTGAAGGCGGCGCGGGCCTCCTCGGGCTTGCCCTGCTCCAGCAGCGCGCGGCCCAACACGACGTCGCAACGGCCGATCTTGTTCGAGAAGATCCCCGGGCCGACGGCGGCTCGGTAGAGGTCGAGGGCCCTCGCCGCATCGACCCGGGCCGGCTCCCAGAGATGCATTTGCAGCTCGAGCTGGGATCGTCGCAGGAGCATGAGCGGAAGGTACGTCGTTTTCTGCCCGCTTGCCTCGGCCAGAGAGACCGCCCGATCGGCGGATGCTTTCGCCGCGGGCAAGTCGCCGCGAGCCTGTTCGAGGAGCGCCTGTTCGGACGATAGAGACGCGAAGGCGACGTGCCCGGGCGGCAGCATTCGCTTCAACCTCGGCTCGAGCTCGGAGAGCAGCGTGGAG
>Ga0209048_10006171_pt1 | contig 11243 bp, 9 predicted proteins | sample FrelakmetCRP12CR_FD_187146 | JGI IMG/M metagenome (GOLD analysis project Ga0209048, IMG submission 187146) | Freshwater lake sediment microbial communities from the University of Notre Dame, USA, for methane emissions studies - CRP12 CR (SPAdes)... | ecosystem: Environmental > Aquatic >... | reverse complement strand
GAGGATGACGACGTGCGCGGGCCGCACACCCGATGCGCCGCTTAGGAGAATGCCTGCACCGCCATTTGGTGCCTGCAAGCACCAGCTGCCGACCTGGATGGACAACCGCCCCGCCACTTCGCTCATCGGTGCGAGCAGCGGCAGGGTTCCGTCATCGAGCTGGATTGTCTCATAGCCGATGGCGCTGACTTTCTTGGCGCGCAACGTCTTGGTCAATTCCTCGCTGGCGGCGAGATGCAGGTAGGTGAAGACCAGCAGGCCCTCGCGCAGGTGGCGATACTCGGCGGAGAGCGGCTCCTTCACCTTGAGGATCATCTCGGCGTTGCTCCACACCTGCCGCGCTGTGTGCAACACCTGCGCGCCGGCGGCGCGGTACTGCGCATCGGAAAGGCCGCTGCCCGAACCGGCGTGCCGCTCGATGAGCACGCGGTGCCCGTGCGCGACGAACGCGTTCACCCCGGCCGGCGTGATGGCCACGCGGTTTTCTTCCGCTTTGATCTCCTTCGGAATGCCGATGATCATGGGCGGAACGGTAAACTGAAGGGTCCGCGGGTTCAAGGGTTCGAGGCCCCAGTGTGAGTCGTCGCTGTTTCCACCACGGGGGATTTACAACCCACAGTGCATTGGGTATGGCCGCCGCATGGGCGAGATCATCGACGGTTTCGCGGCGGCGAAGGCGCTGCGCGGGAAGATCGAACTGGAGGTTGCGGCGTTTCAGCGCCGCCATGGTTTTCCACCCGGGTTGGCGACCGTGCTCGTCGGCGACAATCCGGGCTCGGCCAGCTATGTGCGCAGCAAACGCAAGGCGTGCGGCGAGGTGGGGGTCTTCTCGGAGGGTATCGAGCTTCCCAAGGAGGCGACGCAAGACGAGCTCGTGGGTGTCGTGCGCTCGCTGAACGCGCGACCCGACATCCACGGTATCTTGGTGCAGCTGCCGCTGCCTGCGCAGATCAATTCTGACGTCGTGATCGACGCTGTCGATCCAGAGAAGGACGTTGATGGGTTGCATCCCATCAACCAGGCGCGCCTGGTGCAGGGACGCGACGGCTTGCGTCCGTGCACACCGCTGGGTGTCATGCATCTCATCGATTCGACCGGTGTGGACCTGAAGGGGGCACGCGCCGTCGTCGCGGGCCGCAGCAATCTCGTCGGCAAGCCCGTTGCCTTCATGCTGCTGGAGCGGCACGCGACCGTGACCATCTGCCACTCGCGCACCAGGGACTTGGCGGGCGAGATCGGACGCGCCGATGTCCTCGTGGCCGCTATTGGACGCGCCGAAATGATCCGCGGTGAATGGGTGCGGCCGGGCAGCGTGGTGATCGACGTGGGCATCAACCGCGTCGCCGATGGGCGCTTGGTGGGTGACGTCGAGTTCGCCACGGCGCGCGAACGCGCCGCGTTCATCACCCCAGTGCCACGCGGCGTTGGTCCGATGACCGTCGCCATGCTGATGCAGAATACGCTCACCGCAGCGCACCGGCTGGTGACGACGCGCCGATGAATCGCACCCCCCTCTACGCTGCCCACCAGGCCCTCGGCGCCCGCTTCGTCGACTTCGGTGGCTGGGAGATGCCGGTGCAGTACACCAGCATCCTCGACGAGCATCAGGCCGTGCGGCAGCGCGCTGGCTTGTTCGACGTCAGCCACATGGGCGAGATCGAGCTGCGCGGCCCGCAGGCGGTCGCGGCGGCGCAGGAGCTGACGGTCAACGACCTGGGCCGTTTGCACGACGGCCAGGCGCAGTACTCGCTGCTGTGCCGGCCGACCGGCGGCGTGGTCGACGACATCATCGTCCACCGCGTGTCGAGCGAGCGGGTGCTGCTGTGTGTGAACGCGTCGAATACGGAGAAGGACTTCGCGTGGATTGCAGAGCATCACAACGGTGCCGAGGTCATCAATCGCAGCGCTGAGTTCTCCCTGCTGGCGTTGCAGGGGCCGCGTGCCACGGAGATCCTCACCGGGCTCACGTCGCTGCGCTTGTCGCAGATCGCCCCGTTTGCGTTCGCGGAGGGAAAAATCGGCGGTCGCCAGGCACTGGTAGCCCATACCGGCTACACCGGTGAAGACGGCTGGGAGATTTACTGTGCGCCGGGCGATGCGCGCACCTTGTGGGACGCACTGCTCGAGGCGGGCCAGCGTTTCGACATTCGCCCGGCAGGCCTGGGCGCGCGCGATACGCTGCGCTTGGAACGCGCGCTACCGTTGTACGGTCACGAGCTGACGGACGAGACGACGCCGCTCGAAGCCGGACTGAGCTGGGTGGTGCGTTTCACCAAACCCAGCTTCATCGGCCGCGCCGCTTTGCTGCGGCAGCGGGAGCGTGGTTTAACCCGCTGTCTCGTTGGCTTGGCAATGACCGCACCCGGTATTCCACGGCAAGGATACACTGTTGTTCACGACGCCGTCGTCGTGGGCGCGGTGACCAGCGGAACGAAGTCGCCGACGCTTGGCAAGGCCATTGGACTAGGCTATGTGGCGAGCACCTTGGGGGCGGTCGGTACGCAACTCGGTATCGACATCCGCGGGCGCGTCATCGGTGCAGAAGTAGTCAAGCTGCCGTTCTACAAGCGTGAGTGTTGAGGAGGTATATATGGAGTTCCCCGAAGACTTGAAATACTCGAAGCAGCACGAATGGGTGCTGGTCGAGGGCGGCGTTGCGACGGTTGGCATCACCGACTATGCCCAGGATCAGCTTGGTGACATCGTCTTCGTGGAATTGCCCGCGGTGGGCGACAAAGTGAGCAAAGAAGACGCGTTCGGTGTCGTCGAATCGGTCAAGGCAGTGTCCGACATCTACGCGCCGGTGAGCGGCAAGGTCGTTGAGGTGAATGACGATCTGCCCGAGAATCCCGAGATGCTCAACGAAGACTCGTACGGCGACGGTTGGATCATCAAGATCGAAATGAACGATCTCGACGAGCTGCAGGATTTGATGACGGCAGCCGAGTACGAGGAGTACGTGGCCGAAGAGAAGGAGTAGGCGCGCCGCGCTTTCCTTTTCGGATCTTTCAGGCACGATCTTCCAGTGCGCTTCCTGCCTCACACTGCTGAGGACATCCGTGCCATGCTCGACGTCGTCGGTGTCCCCGACGTCACCGACCTGTTCACCGACGTGCCGCAGGAACTGCGGGCCCGCGCCGCGGTCAACTTGGCGCCGGGACTTTCCGAGCAGGAAGTGCGGGCGCGGTTGGAACAGCTGGCGACACGCAACACCGCCGCGCAGCGGCATTGCTTCCTCGGTGCCGGAACCTACCCGCACTTCGTGCCTGCAGTGGTCGACCAGGTACTGCAGCGGGCAGAGTTCTACTCCGCCTACACACCATACCAACCCGAGGTCAGCCAGGGGACCCTGCAGGCGATCTTCGAGTTTCAGACGCTGGTGGCGATGCTGCTGGGGATGGAAGTGGCGAACGCCAGCATGTACGACGGCGCGTCGGCGACTGCGGAAGCCGTGCTCATGGCGCTGCGCATCCAGCCGAAACGGTCGCGCGTTGTGTTGTCGCGCGCACTGCACCCGCAGTATCGCGAGGTCGTCCGCACGTACGCGACCGTCGCCGGCGGCGACGGTGCACACCATGCCGACCTCGTCGAAGCACCGGTTGCCGGCGACGGACGCACCGATATCGACCGGCTTGCGAATAGCGTCAACGATCGGACGGCAGCCGTCGTGGTCGGCTACCCGAACTTCTTCGGTGTCGTGGAAGATCTCGACACGATCGGCGCGCTGGCGCACGCGCACGGTGCGTTGCTGGTCACCGCGACGGCTGAAGCGACGGCGCTCGGATTGCTGAAGCCGCCCGGTGCGTTCGGCGCGGACATCGCGGTGGCCGAAGGGCAGAGCTTGGGAGTGCCGATGTCGTACGGCGGCCCCGGCGTTGGCCTGTTCGCGACACGCAGCGACTTCGTGCGCATGATGCCCGGCCGCCTGGTTGGCGAGGCGGCCGACGGCGGCGGCCGACGTGGCTATGTGCTGACCCTGGCGACGCGTGAGCAACACATCCGCCGTGAGAAGGCCACGTCGAACATCTGCACCAACCATGGCCTGATCGCACTGGCGGTCACCGTGTATCTGTCGACCGTCGGCAAGGCCGGTCTGCGTGAGCTGGCCATCGCCAACACTGCTGCGGCGCACCGAGCGGCGGAGCGTCTCGCGACGACCGGCAAGTGGCAGCAGCAGTTCAGCGCACCGTTCTTCAACGAGTTCGTAGTCCGCGGTGTCAACGCCGCGGCCGCTTGGGAGGCGGCCAGGGCGCGCGGTGTCCTGGCAGGAGTGCCGTTGCGCCGGTGGTATCCGGAGCTGAGTGAGACGCTCATGCTGTGTGTGACTGAGACGCACGACGCAGCGGCGGTCGATGCGCTGATTGCAGCGTTGAGCTGAACGCGTGGAAGTCGGCAGGGTGTCCCAGACTGCGAAGAAACAAGCCGGCCTACTCCTCGACGAGGCGCTTATCTTTGAGCGCAGCCGTCCCGGACGGCGCGGGTTTGCCGTCCCGGGCGGAAGCGAAGACCCCGGGAAATTCCTGCCTGCCGACTTGCTGCGTGGGCCGATCGACGGGTTCCCGGAAGTCAGCGAGCCGGAGGTGCTACGCCACTTCTTGCGCTTGTCGCAGTGGAACCTCGGTACGGCGACGACCTTCTACCCGCTGGGTTCGTGTACGATGAAGTACAATCCGGTCGCCAACGAAGCGGTCGCCCGTCTGGCGGGTTTCGCAGGGCTGCACCCGTTGGTGCCGGACGAAGGCGCGCAGGGTGCGTTGGAGCTCATCTGGGAGCTGGAGCGGATGCTGGCCGAAGTCAGCGGCATGGATGCTGTCAGCTTGCAACCGGCCGCCGGCGCGCAAGGCGAGCTCACTGGCATGAAGATGATTCGTGCCTACCACGTCGACCACGGCCGTGCCCGCCGCAAGGTGCTCATCCCCGCCAGCGCGCACGGCACCAACCCGGCGAGCGCCGCGCTGTGTGGCTACAGCACGGTCCAGGTCGAGGGCAACCGCATCGGGCTGATCGACGCCTCAGCCGTGCGGCGCGCCATGGACGACGAGGTGGCGGCGTTGATGATCACCAACCCCAACACGCTCGGGCTGTTCGAACGTGAGATCGTGCAAGTCGCCGAGGCGGTGCACGAACGCGGCGGCTTGGTGTATCTGGATGGCGCCAATCTGAACGCCCTCATGGGGGTTGCCAAACCGGCGCACATGGGTGCCGACGTCATGCAGATCAATCTGCACAAAACGTTTTCGACGCCACACGGTGGCGGCGGACCGGGCTCCGGCCCAGTAGGGGTGCGGGACGTGTTGGAACCGTATCTGCCAACGCCGCGCTTGCTGCGCGATGGCGAGCGCTGGCGCTGGAGCGAGGACCATCCGAAATCCATCGGCCGGGTACGCTCGTTCCACGGCAACTTCGGCATGCTGGTGCGCGCCTTCGCATACATCCTCGCCCTAGGTGGTGACGGGCTGACGCAGGCGACGCGTATGGCCGTGCTCAGCGCCAACTACATCCGCCGCCGTCTCGAAGCGACCTATCAGCTCGCGTTCCCGGCGGTGTGCATGCACGAGTGCGTCTTTAGCGACAAAGGCTTCGAAGCGACCGGCGTGAAGACGCTCGACATTGCGAAGCGGCTGCTCGATCATGGTTTCTATGCGCCGACGATCTATTTCCCACTCGTCGTGAGCGGTGCGCTCATGATCGAACCGACCGAAACCGAAAGCAAAGAAACGCTCGACGAGTTCATCGCCGCAATGCTGGCCATCGCCCGTGAAGCACATGAAACGCCGGACGTGGTGCGCAACGCGCCGACACAGACGCCGGTCGGCCGCCTCGACGAAGCGCGTGCAGCGCGCCGCCCGGTCCTGCGTTGGACGCCCCGGAGCAGTGCTGAGGGCTGATTACAGAGCGCTGGGTGCCGAGCCGCAGCGCTCTGCTACCAGTCTTCTTCCCTACTCAGGATACAGAACTCAGTGCTCCTACAGCAGTCCCGCTTGAAACAACGCGCGGTAGCCGACAATCCCGCGGCCTGGGTCGGTGAGCAGCCCGACGTGCGCGTCGAAGAGGAAGTGGATGTTGCCGTCGGCGGCCTCAGCGCCAGGCGGCGGATTGCGGTCGAAGAAGCCCTCGCGCGTCGCCGCCTGCAGGTTGCGGTCGGTTGCCAGTGCGGCGTTGCCGGAACGGTCCTTCGGTTGGATCGACAGGAGGCGGCCCTGCTTGTCCATGATCGCTTCGATGGTGGCGAACTCCTCCACCGACTCGGCGCTGCGCGCGTCGATGCTGCGGCGCAGGAGGATGCGGAAATTCTCGAAGACGCGCACGGCAACGCGCCGCACGAACGGTGCGAATTGCTCGGCCTTGGTGTTCAGCATGGTGATGTCACCTTCGCGCACGGACGGCAGGAAATCGAGTGACCCGCCATGAGTGCTGCCGGTACGCCAGGGATCGCCGTGGCGCAGCAGATCGTTCCGCTGTACTGATGCCTGTTGCTGCGGCGCCGGCTCAGGTGGCGCCGCCTGCGGCCTCACTAATCCTTCATTGATGAGGTCGCCGGTCGGCGGCAGGAGCTGGTCGAGCTTCGGTAGTGAGGCCACTTGAGTGTGCGCCGGCTCATGCGCCGGCTGTGATTTCGGCGCGGCTTGCGGCTTGGAAGACGCCGCCGGATGCTCGACTTTGGGGACCTTGGCTTCCTGCGGTGGCGCCGGCTTGGCGTCCGGGTCGCCCGCTGCGGGTTCGGCCTTATGCACCATCTCTTCCTTGACCGTGTTGTTCCGATCACTCAGCAGGTGCGTCTTCTCGGGTTCCTTCTCCTCGCCCGCATCCGGTGGGCTGACGATCTGTCGCTCCGGAATCAAAACTGGTGGTGGTTGGGCGGGCGCCGCCTGCTGCGCCGGCGCTGGCGGTGCGGGCACCTTCGCTGCCGGCGCGGCTTTGCGCAGCGGAACGACGTCAACGTCAAGCAACGGTGGTGGGCTGGGAATCTCGATGTGCGCTCGGCGAATGAAGGGCAGGAGCGTGAGCAGCAGACCGTGCAGGAGCACGGACACGATCAGCGCCCAGGTCAGCCGGGATTGATCAGTCATCTCGGCAGTATTCTAGCGATGCGCGGCCACCAGCGGCAAGACGGGGTGTGGGCACCGTCTTGCATCTCGCGCCGCGCTCGGCGAGAGACAAGGGAACGGAGGGCAGCGCAAACCCTGCGGGCGATGATGAGTTCGACGCGTGGCTGGATGGCTTCAAGACTGGTCGCGAGTGATGCCTGCACGCCAGATCAGGGCAGGGTAAGCCCTGCCGCTACACTGATCGCCCACCGGTCCCTGGCACCTTGCGCCGGGCGGCGACGTTTGCCTATAGTCCCTCGGCGGGGTCGGAACGATGTTCGGAATGGGTATCGGCGAGCTACTGGTCATCTTGGTCATCGTCCTCATCATCTTCGGTGCCGGCAAGCTGCCCGAGATCGGCGAAGGACTGGGCCGCGGGATCCGCAACTTCCGCAAGGCGGTGAAGACCCCGGACGAGATCGACATCACGCCCAAGAAGGATGCGCAGGACGGCAAAGACCAGAGCAAGACTCAGGCTTGACGTTGCGCGGCAACGACCTGTGTGGTGAATTCCACGGCCTGGCGGGGCGGATCCATGAAGACGATTACAAAGGTCGACGATTCCCCCGGCTCGATCACGAACTTCTTGGGGGGATTCAGCTTCTGCAAGATCGACACTTCCTGCGGCGTTAGATCCTTGAGCACTTTGGTCGAGATGACGTTGCCGCAGGAGATGACCTTCTGGTCGAGCGAGCCGCCGCTGTTGTCGAACAGCTTGCCGGCGATCTGCACGCCCTGCAGCGCCAGGGGCGCGGTGTTCAGCGCTTTGCCGGTGATGACGAAGACCTCCTTGCCGTCCTTGATCCGCTGATAGCTGCCCGCCACGTCTGAGAGTGCTACCTTGCGAACCAGCAGGCGTTCATCGCCAAGCGTGCCGATCAGCGGGATGCGGCCGACGAGCTTGTCAGACAGCGCGGGATTGGCGAACAGTGCGCTGGTGAGCATGCCGTATCCCGCCGCGACCAGCGCCAAGAACACGAAGAGCGGCACGATGTGCGCGCGCTCACGGGGCGGTGGCGTGCGTGCCCGCCGCGGGCGCTTTGGCGCTTCCTCCTCGAGCTCATGCTCGTGGTCGTCGCGCCTCAGTTCCACGTCCATCTCGTCGGGCTCATCGGGCTCCTCTGCGGGGGCTAATGTGGCAGGTGCACGTGCCGGTGGCTGCTCGGGCTCCGCGTCGACGTCGGGCAGCGTGAGTTCGTCGGCGTGTGCCTCGGTGCCGAGGGTGAAGTCATCGTCGGCTTCCGGGAGGGTCAACTCGTCGCCGCCGGCGGTTTTCTTCCCGCGCGATTCCTCAAATGGGAGCGTCAGGTTCTCTTCGCTCGGTCTGTTGGGCTTTGCGCGCTCAGCGGCAGCCGCTGGAGGTCGTGGCGCGGAGGACTGCGCCGGGAAGATGTGGCGGCAGCGCGAACACTTGAACATGGGATTCGGTCCGGTCATGCGGGCCGCATCGAGTTCGTAGCGCGTCGCGCAGTATGGGCATTCAATGATCATGATGCTGTACCGTCGTTGAGGGAGAATTCTATGGTGAACGGGCCAAAAAGCAACTCTGCTGAAGCTGCCGTGTCGACTGGCGTCGTCCAGGAGCTGTCAGTTGTCCTGCCGGCGTTCAATGAAGAGGAGAACATCGAGGACGTGGTCCGCAAGTGTGTGGCGTACCTGGAGATACGCGTCCCCGAGTATGAGCTGCTGGTGGTCAACGACGGCAGCCGCGATCGGACCGGCGATATCCTCAACCGGCTCACCCCCGAGCTGCCGCGCTTGCATCCCCTCCACCACCCGCAGAACCGTGGCTACGGTGCAGCCCTGCGCACCGGCTTCGACGCCGCAACCAAACGCTTCGTGTTCTACATGGACGGCGACGGTCAGTTCGACATCCACGACCTGGACAAGGTGCTGCCGCTGGCGACCGATGACGATCACATCGTCACGGGCTTCCGCATCGAGCGGCGCGACCCGTTCATTCGCCGCCTCAATGCCAAGCTGTTCGGTGGCTGGCTGGTGCGCATCATGCTCAACGTGCGGGTCCGCGACTTGAACTGCGCCTTCAAGCTGATTCCGAAGAAAATACTGGACGCCATCACACTGGAATCGACCGGCGCGCTGATCAACGCCGAGATGTACGGCCGCGCGGTGCGCAAAGGCTTCGCCATCAAGGAGGTGGGTGTGCATCACTACCCGCGCATCGCCGGGGTGCAGACCGGCGCGCACCTGTCGGTGATCCTGAAAGCGTTCTACGACCTGTTCCGTCTGCGACAGAAAATCGTATCCGGTGGATGAGTGCGGGCGCCGGCGGCTACTTGCCGACCGGCGGTAGCATGAACTTCTGCATGCGGTTGTTCAGTGTGTCGGAGACGTAGACGGCGCCTTGTGCGTCCGCTGCGATACCGATCGGGCGGTTGAAGTCACCCTCGCCCGCTCCGCTCTTGCCCCAGGAATACAGCAATGCACCGGCGTCGGAGTAGCGCGCACAGCGGTGACTGAATGAGTCCGTGACCAGCAGGTCGCTGCCCAGCATCGCGAGGTACGGCTCGGTGTAGAACTCTTCCCACCCGGAGACAGGGAATTCCTTCACGAACTTCCCTTGGCGATCGAAGACCTGCACCCGGCGATTGCCGGTGTCGGCGACGATCACCTGCCCGCTGCCGTTCACGACGATGCCCACCGGTTCGATGAATTCCCCCGGCTTCGACCCATCACGTCCCCACGTCGTCAGCTGATTCCCGCCGGGATCAAAGCTTGCCACCCGCTTGTTGCCGGTGTCGGTGACGTAGACGGCGCTGCCGTCGGGCGCCACGGCGATGCCGCGCGGACCCCAGAAGCCGGAGGTCTGTTCACGCCACTCCACCAGGAAGCGTCCGTTGGCGTCGAACTTCTGGATGCGGTGATTCCACGTGTCGGCGACGTAGAGCGAGCCGTCGGGTCCCGCGGCGATGCCGCACGGATCCTTGAACTTGCCGGTTTCCTGCCCTTCGTGTCCCCACTCCAACAGCGGCTTGCCGTCCGGGCTGAACTTCTGGACGCGATTGTTCTTACTATCGACGACGAACACGTTCCCGGCGGGGTCGACAGCCACGCCGCGCGGCTCATCGAATTGACCCAACGATGTCCCCTTGCCTCCCCACACCGCAACCGGTTTCAGGATCGATGCGGCGCCCGGGTAGCCGCGGGGCGCCGGCGGCGGATTGACGGCGACGGCGGCGATGTTCGTGCCGGGCTTCAGCTCCTTGGCCACGTACATGACGGCGTCGCTCGAGCCGACGCCGCTGAAGGCCTCGCGGGTGAGGAGGTACTTGCCGAGCTTGCCCAGATCCATCTTGCCCCAATCGGGTTCCCACCACCCGCGGATCTGGAACGGCACCTTCTCGTAGGTATCGGCCAGTGCCTTGTCGAGCGCGGCCGTAGCCTCTTTGTCGATGATCACCACCGGCGTGTCCACTGAGCGCACGTCGGCCGACCAGTTCACCGGGTAGTGCCGCAGGTACCAACTCATTGGCCAGGTGGCGTTGCCCGACACGGCAAGCCGCGTCTGTGCCCCGGTGCCAAGCGTTTTACCGACTTGCTCGATACGCTTCATGACCTTTTCGATGTCGTAGGTCGATTGCACGTATGCCAGCAGCTCGGCGTGGCGCGCGTTGGGGTTCTCGTCTGGTCGCGGCGCATCATACAGGTAGTTGCTGGCGACCAAGGTCCACAAGGTGAATCCTCCGACCGCGGCAAGCACCAACGCCGTGAACGGTTTCGTGATAGCCCGCGACTCGATGAGCTGGGCAAACCACATCGCCGCCAGCAGGACGGTCGGCAACAAGATCGGTACGAGCAGCCACGGTACCTTCTCCTGTGCCCAGCTGTAAAAGCCGAAGCTCCCCATGGTCCAGATGACGACGAAGCGCGTGAAGCGGTCCGGCAGCCAACGCTTCATGAGCGTCAGACCAGCCAGGGCCAATGCCGCAAGCAGGACCAGCGGGGCGCGCGCCGGGAAGGCGAACAAGCTCAGGACGAAGGCGCCGGTCACTGCCCACGTCGCGTACGCGAGTAGGCGCGTGAAGCCCGACTCACGCGGGCGGGCGCGGACGAGTGGCGTGAGCAGAAACAGGAACGCCGGGAACAGAATCAGCGGGTCGTAGAGCACCAACTGCGGAAAGTAGTACCACCACG
>Ga0209048_10006169_pt1 | contig 11244 bp, 9 predicted proteins | sample FrelakmetCRP12CR_FD_187146 | JGI IMG/M metagenome (GOLD analysis project Ga0209048, IMG submission 187146) | Freshwater lake sediment microbial communities from the University of Notre Dame, USA, for methane emissions studies - CRP12 CR (SPAdes)... | ecosystem: Environmental > Aquatic >... | reverse complement strand
GCGGCCAGCAGGAAGTTCAATGGCAATCGGCTTATCAGCATCTACAAAATTGTTCACATAGACCCAATCGGAAGGGCTGGGTTTTGCCCGTGCCTCGTCCGCCAAGACAGCTTTTACGGCATCCTCCATTCTGGCGCCGTTGGGACCGATTACGAAAAGATTGAAACCCGCCTTGTCGACGCGCGTTGCAAATTGGATCGCTTCGAGGGCGCGTGGTTGGCCGACAAGCCCGTCAATCGATTGCAACTCTGCCGTTGTCGAGAACTTGAAATTCGACAGATCCGTCGAACGATAGAGCTGATCGGCCCGTAGCGGCCGAATGGCTGTTCCTGTAGTGACGGCATTGTTCACGTCATGCACTCCTAACTTAGGTAATGATTTGAGGTCAGATCTTCCTCCACGGGCGTGAGCATGTCGATGACGTCTACAACCATACCTCCAAGTGAGTGACTGGCTCATTCCCGGAGAACGCCACCATCCCCGTTCCGTCTAAAACAGGCGAAAGCGAGTTTGATTGATCCAGCTCAAGATCAAGGTGCAAAAAGTTGATAGTTTTCGTGATGCTAATGTGTTGCTGCATCAAAAAGCTTTTCTTTTGCAATTTTAAACCCATGCGACTGTGGCCGAGTTGGGTTTTTGTTGACGTCGATCAACCCGACCACTAATGCGAGACATGAACTTCGATTATCTTGCCTCTGCGCTGGTCACGCTCTTCGTAGTCGTTGACCCGATTGGTCTCGTGCCCAGTTTCTTGACCGTGACCGAGAAAGTCTCGGCATCGGCGCGCCAACGCATCGCTGTTCGCGCGGTGCTCATAGCGGGGATAACGCTCACTGCTTTCGCGCTTGTCGGTAATTGGTTCCTGGGAAAACTCGGCATCACGCTGCCTGCTTTTCACATCGCTGGCGGGTTACTTCTGTTCATGGTCGCATTTGAAATGGTGCTTGGGCAACGCACTGAGCGCGAGACCACAAACGCGGAGCAGGCGACCGAAAAACATGTCCGACATATCGCAGCCTTTCCACTCGCCGTGCCGCTGATAGCAGGACCCGGGGCGATCACCGCAACGCTGCTCCTGGCGGGCCAAGCCGAGCTGCAATCTCTTCGGGTTGTCCTCTTGCTCGCCGTGATCGCGATCGTCCTTGGTCTTTGCCTGGCAGTCTTCAAGCTCGCGAATTCAATTCATCGGCTGCTCGGTACCACCACCACGATCGTATTGTCGCGGCTACTCGGCGTGGTGCTGGCGGCACTCGCGGTGCAGTATGTCATTGACGGGATACGGGCAGCATTCAAACTGTGACCAGTGATTGTTGCGATCGATTTGGGTCAAAAGTGCCGGAAGATATAATGTGATTGTGCTTCAGAAAAGAAGCACAAAGCCACTGTTCCCAGCATGAGCGTTCGTAAACATTACAAATGGTGGATCGAATTTGACACATATCAACACAAATCGATGCAGTTGGCGTTGAAGAATATTATGAGGGAGCAATCTAGAACTAACCAACGGTGATCTATGGAATCCGAAGCCCGCAAACGTGGGATTATGATTTGGTATACTATTGCCGCGGTCATCGGCGTCCTTCTCTTCCAATACTTTTGGATGAGCTATTCGCAAATCGAGACGATTCCCTACAGCGAGTTTGAGAGCTTGCTCGGTGAGGGGAAGGTCGCCGAGGTCACAGTTGGAACTGACTCTATACAGGGCTCCTTGAAGGAGCCCCTACCCAGCGGCAAGCGCGCCTTCTTCGTGATCCGCGTCGATCCGCAGCTCGGTGATAAGCTTGCGGCACAGAATGTCGTCGTCAGGGGCGCGCCCTCGGGTGCCCTCGTTCAAACGATTCTGTCCTGGATTGTTCCAGCAGTCATCTTCTATTTGGTCTGGATGACGTTATTTCGCCGTGTCGCCGAACGACAGGGAATCGGTGGACTTATGACGGTCGGAAAATCGCGCGCCAAGGTTTACGTCGAAACCGACACCAAGGTGACATTCAAGGACGTAGCGGGAGCCGATGAAGCAAAATTTGAGCTTGAAGAAATTGTTGCTTTCCTGCGCAATCCGAAGGCATACGGGCGGCTCGGCGCCCATATTCCGAAAGGCATTCTGCTGGTGGGGCCGCCAGGAACCGGAAAAACACTTCTGGCACGCGCAGTTGCCGGCGAAGCAAATGTTCCCTTCTTTTCGATCTCCGGATCTGAATTTGTGGAGATGTTCGTTGGGGTAGGCGCGGCCCGCGTGCGCGACCTCTTCGAGCAAGCACGAAAAGCGGCTCCCTGTATTATTTTTATCGATGAACTTGATGCTCTCGGACGTAGTCGTATTCCAGGAGGATTCGGCGGCATCGACGAAAAGGAACAGACACTCAATCAGCTTCTTGCGGAGCTTGACGGGTTTGATCCTAGCATCGGCGTAATTCTCCTTGCGGCAACAAACCGGCCAGAGATTCTTGATCAGGCACTGCTGCGCGCTGGACGTTTCGATCGTCAAGTTTTGGTCGACCGTCCGGATCGCAGGGGCCGCTTTGAAATTCTTAGAGTTCATGTGCGTAAGGTGCAACTTGCACCGGATCTCGATCTCGACGCAATCGCTGGGCTGACGACCGGCTTTACTGGCGCAGATATCGCCAATCTCGTGAACGAGGCCGCAATCATTGCGACGCGTCGCAATGGCGCTGCAGTCACCTTTGACGATTTCACGGCGGCGATCGAACGGATCGTCGCAGGTCTCGAAAAGAAGAGCAGGGTTCTGAGCGCTGATGAGCGCCGCCGCGTTGCTTACCATGAGATGGGGCATGCCTTGGTTGCATCAAACTTGCCCGGCGTCGATCCGATCCTGAAGGTCTCGATCATCCCGCGCGGTGTTGGTGCATTGGGCTATACGATCCAACGGCCGACTGAAGATCGTTTCCTGCTCGCCGAGAGCGATCTTAAGAACCGAATTGCCGTACTCATGGGCGGACGAGCGGCGGAAAATTTGATCTTCGGCGGTGATGTTTCAACAGGCGCCGCCGACGACCTTCAGCGCGCTACGGAAATTGCACTCGAAATGGTTACGCGCCATGGAATGGATCACAAGATCGGACAGCGAACCTATGCGCGGGCGCAGCAGTCGTTCCTTCCTGGTGCTGCAACCGATCATGTTGAGGCTGCCGAGATAACCACGCGAGAGATCGATGTTGCCGTGCGCGACATCATTGCAGGTGCTTTTGAGCGTGCGACCGAGATTCTGCAGTCGCGGCGCCCTGATTTGGAAGAAGGGGTTAAGTTATTGCTGAAGCGGGAAACATTGACTGTCGAAGATTTCCCGGCAATCCGCTCAAAAGTCATCGTTCAGCGGTAGCTAGAATCAGTCGCGGAGTGACGGTAAAAGCTGCCAGCCTGTGGTTTCCGGGGAATCCCGGCGTTCTGCTATCGTCTACGCTGTCAGGAGTTCATCTGGGAATATCGCCTAAAATCGCGTGGCTTGTCGGCAAAGAGGATTATGCTGGCAAGATCAAATCCAGCGTCATGGATCGATCAGCACACCTGGATTGAGCAAACCGGCCGGGTCTAGAACGCGCTTGGCAGCCTTGAGCGCCTCGGCGAAGAGCGGCGGCCGCTGGCGGTCGTACCAAGGGCGATGATCGCGCCCGACCGCATGGTGGTGTGTGACTGTCCCGCCGCCGGCGAGCACCTCGTCGAGCCCCGCGGACTTGATCGCAAGCCATTGCTCGGCAAGCTCGCCGTGCCGACCCGCTGCGTGGAAGGTGAAATAGGGTGCTGGTCCGTCTGGATAGACATGTGTGAACCGACAGGTGACCTGGCCTTCGTGGCCGGTTGCATCGCGGATTGCCTGCTCGGTTGCTGCCTTGACCTTGTCGTGAAAAACCTCGAACCGCTCCCACGTGATTGAGGTCTCGAACGTATCGCCGATCATTGCATGCTGGATGGTGCGTTCGCGTGCATATGGCATGCGGATGAAGGCATTGCGCCACCGCCCGGCTGCGCCTTCGCGATGCGCATCGGCGCTTCCTTTATGCTCCAGGTCTCCGCCATGGTCACGGCAACATTCGAGCGCACGCGCCATCCAAGCTTCAACCGGATGATCGCCCGACTCAAATGCGAGCATCATGATTGCGGATTTCCCGTCGCCTGCGGCAGTATTGTAGGCCTCCTGCGGATCAAGGATGCGGCAGTTCGCAGGATATAATCCTGCCTGCGCGATTCGGCGGAGTGCCCGTGCCGCGGTGAAGAAGTCCGGAAATCTAACAGCGCCGCCAGCACGAAACTGCGGCCTTGCTTGAAGCCGCATCCAGGCTTCGGTGATGATGCCCAAAATGCCTTCCGATCCGATCAGCAGTCGGTCGGGGCTCGGGCCGGCTCCGGAACCCGGAAGCCGTCGTGTCTCCAGTGTGCCCTTGGGCGTGACCAGGCGTAGCGATTCAACGAGATCGTCGATGTGCGTGTAGAGCGTGGCGAAATGCCCACCAGAGCGCGTTGCGATCCAGCCGCCCAGCGTGGAGAATTCGAAGCTTTGCGGAAAGTGCCGGAGCGTGAGGTGATGCGGCTTGAGCTGCGCCTCGAGGGCCGGTCCGAATGCGCCCGCCTCGATCCGTGCTGCGCGCGAGGTCGCGTCCACTTCGACGACGCGATGCATCTCTCGCAGATCGATCGTCACCGCCCCCTTGTGCCCGTTGACGCGCGGCTCGACGCCACCGACCACGCTCGAGCCACCGCCGAACGGCGTTACGGATGCTTGCGCTGCGCCCGCCCAGTCGAGAACAGCCGCGATTTCGTGCTCGTTGCGTGGATAAGCGACAACATCTGGCGCGGCGGAATAATCGCCGACCAGTCCGCGCACATACTCGGGGTAGGATTTTCCGTACGTATGCGCCGCCCGATCGTAGAGCTCGGTCGACGTGACTGCGGCCAGCGTTGCCGGCGGCTTAACGCGCGGGGAAGGAAGCTTGATCTCTTCGAGCCTCGGCGGCGTGACCTTGTCGACTTCATTAACCTGGAACCGTTCCCGAATTCGCAACCAGACGAACGCCTCCTCTTCGGGCGTAATCCCTTCGCCTTCACGACCCCAACCGAAATGTTTGAGCCGCGGCTGTGTCATGGATTCCTCTCGCATTCAGGGGTCTCCGAGTTAGTGCCTATCGCAAGCGGCGTTGCCGCCTCCCGAAGGTCAGTTTTCGAAGCGGGGACCGAGGTATGTTGCGGATTGTTCATGTGGTCGCCTCAAAGTTATTGCAGCGTCTGCGGTTTCGACAGCGCCCTAAGCGGTGCTGATTCCAAACTTGGACCGTCTTGGGTGCTTGCCCGCAATTGGGTGTGAGTATGATCACATTTCGCTCGGCTACAAGAATTTAAATTTTACCGGGACTAATGCTACAGTTATCGACAGTGTCGCATAAAATCTCGATAAAGTGTCTGTGGGTATTAACGATCACATCGAAGTAGACGCATGAGCAATCAGCTCTCTCGCCTTGCCACACGCGTCGCGTACGGCGCCAGCCAGCTGCCGCGCGTCGCCTGGTATGTCGGGCACAGCCTTGCGTTGCGCCGATTATCAGAGGCGGTGCGGAGACGAGATGGCGAGAAAGTCTCGCCGCGGCGCACCCTCACCAATGCGCCTTTGCCAGACCGGAGACGCCTCTATGCGGATATGGCCATCCTTTTCCAGCAGGACCTCGCCAATGTCGAGGCCGGCATTTACCCGCTTCCCGCCGATCATGACGGATCGATGTTGACACTGCTTCACCGTTCGCGGCTTTTTTTTGAAGATCTCCCTGAGATCCATCGGCGCCGCAAGAACAATTCGCATAGTGAAGTTCTGAATGAGGAGACGCATGGAAAGCGGCCTCGCTATTATCTGCAGAATTTTCATTTTCAGTCGGGCGGCTGGATGACGGACGATTCGGCGAAGAGATACGACACGCAGGTTGAGGTTCTCTTCAATGGGACAGCCAATGCCATGCGGCGCCAGGCCTTGCCGCAACTTCACGAAATTTTTGCCGGACGGGATCAGCGCAAGTTGACACTTCTCGATATTGGCTGCGGGACGGGGCGATTTTTAGATTTTCTCAAACAAGCTTGGCCGCGACTTCCGGCCATCGGGCTCGATATGTCTGAGCCATATGTCAGACACGCCAAGCGTCACCTGAAACGTTGGTCGCGGATGAACTTCGCTGTTGGAAGCGCGGAGTCGCTGCCCGTACGCAATGAAAGCCAGGACGCGGTGACAAGTGTTTTTTTGTTTCACGAATTGCCACCGGAGGTGCGCCGCATCACATTTCGCGAATGTGCCCGGGTGCTGAAACCTGGCGGGCGCCTTGTCCTCGTGGATTCGCTCCAGCGAGGTGATCAGCCGGATTATGAAGGACTTTTAGAGCTCTTTCCGCAAAATTATCACGAGCCCTATTATGAGAGCTACAGCAACGAGAACTTTGACGCGCTCGCTGCAACTTGCGGTTTGAAATACGTCCGAGACGTCAAGGCCTTCGTCTCCAAGGTGATGGTATTTGATAAACTGTATTGAATGCGTGTCTGAGCGATATTCGCTTTGAGTCAAGAATAGCGGGTGATTATCATCCCTCAATCAATCCTCTCGAAATACGACTGTAAATGCATTAATCTTTTTATCGCCGTGGTAACTAAGTCAGGTCACGCGAAAAGCTTCAAATGAAATAACGAGAAAGTCTTCCAACGATGACATTGAAATTGCACTACCATCCGTTTTCTACCTACTCGAGACGGGTATTAATTGCGCTAATCGAAAAGAAAATCACCTATGAGCCTGTCATCGTGGACATGACAGCGCGCAAACATCGCGATCCTGCCTACCTCGCTCTTAATCCCTACGGACGCGTGCCGACTCTCGAGGAAGACGGTTTCGTACTCTATGAATCCACAGCAATCCTAAATTATCTTGAAATGATCCATCCTACCCCACCGCTGAGCCCTTCCGACAAACGGCAACGTGCGCTCGTGGATATGCACATGAAGCTGTGCGATCTGCAGATGTCGCGCCCCAGCGGGGCAATCATTTTTCCCAAACGCTTCCTACCAAAGGATCGGTGGGATGAGACCGCAATATCCGCAGCCAAGACCGAAATTGAAAGACACTTCGCTATTCTTGATCGTCATCTAAACAATAAGAACTACCTGGTTGGGGAGAACTTTACGCTCGCTGACTTATGTTATCTCCCATTTCTTGAGTTCCTACCCTTAATGGAGATCACGCCACCACCTAATGTTGCCTTGTGGGTTGCGAGACTTCTTGCACGACCGAGCGCTAAAGAAACACGTCCCGCGCGTTGATGCACATCGGCTACCCAGGAACTTAGTCGCACAACAAGGGCATGAGGTCCTTTGTGGAAGCGCAGGATCGCAGCAGCGTAATCCCAGCGCCTGCCAGCACACCGCGACCTCAGCTGTGCCGACCGTTAGCCGCGATCGTATGGCATGTCTTGCGATCTAACTACCGGATTGGACGGCACCTTTAGTGATAATTTAGAATTGCTGTCTTCGTTTTTTGACCGTACGATCGATTTCACAGGAGACGTCTTATGAAATTGCTGGCCGCTATCGGTGCCCTTACTATCGTTGCCGCTGTTGCAGCGGCAGGCTATTTTTTTGGGGGCTTTTACAGTGTCGCCGCGACCGAGCCACATTTTGACGTTGTCGCCTGGGCGCTTGAGCGTGTCCGAGAAGCTTCGATTACCCGACATTCGTCTGGTACACCGCCGGTCTCACTTGAGGATCCTGCTCTTGTACAGACCGGCGCACGCGCGTTCGCCGAACGTGGCTGCGTGAATTGTCACGGGGCACCGGGTGCGGCTTGGGCGAAATTCTCAGAGGCCTTGCGTCCCGATCCTGCCGATCTCGTTGAAGTTGGAAAAGAACACGACCCCGGCCAGCTCTTTTGGGTCATCAAAAATGGCCTCAAATTCACAGGCATGCCCGGCTTTGGGCTCATCGGGGTTACTGATAAAGAAATCTGGGCAATTGTGGCCTTCGTGAAGAAGTTGCCGAAAGTTTCAGAGGAAGACTTTAAGCTCTGGAGCGCACCTCCGCGCTAAGGCTTGCATCAGATTACTTCGATCAAAATTTTTCTTTGGCACTCGAAATGACATTCGAGCGCCGCATCCGCGATAGTCTCGTCCGCTAGCGGGCTCTCGGCCTGGATCGGCAGGTGCCTCTGCTTACGGTGCGCGTAAACGCGAAAACCCAAATAGATTTGATCGCCCCGGCTCGATTTCCTGCTTCATTCAGTTCTACGGCAATCGGCTTCGCTAGTTGCCCTGAAAGATGATCCCTAACTTTCTTTGCGCCTCATTAAAGCGAGGGGTATAGGCATTGAGCGCGTCAAGCAGTGCGTTGATTTCTGATTGCGTTTTTGAGTCGCTCGCTTGAACAGTAGTGCCGACAAGCTTGATTTTATCACGATGCGCAGCGAGATAATCCCCAATCTTTGCTGTTGCTGCGGCGATATTCTGCGCAATCGGAATCGCCTCGCGAAATCCTTGCGCGGGTGCGGTGACGACCTTGTCGAAAGCTGCATTATAGACGGCCTTTAGGTCGTCCGACTGCTTTAGGGCGGCGCGAGCAGCGTTTGCTGCGGCCAATTTCTGGTCTAGGGCCTTCAGTAATTTCCCCAAATCATCGCCTACTGATCTCAGATCGTCGCGCCGATCGATCAATTCCTGAAACGTGCGCAGCCCGCCTTTTTGCGCGACTTGAGCCATGTGTGCACCAATCGACGTCAATTCCGGATCCGAGGCGAAATTAAAGATGATCGCGTAATGACGGGTGTAGTCACCGAAAGTCTTTTCGTCCTCAGGTGATAGTTTGAGGACGTGAACTCCGGAGCGATCAATAATCGTGCTTTGCAGAAACCCGATGAATGCCTTGCGCTGGCTTGCTTCACTCTCGAACCAACCGGCGCTAGCAATCGCGAAAACGAGCAGCGCAGTAGCGCTCAAAGCGCGGCGGACGAAAATGGTCATATCAAATCTCTCGGACTAAAACCGGCGCTATTTCGAGAATCGTTCATGGTGATTTGATCTTTTTCGTAACGGCAGAGGTTCTCCGGACTCTATTAACCGCATCGACCGAAGGCGGATAATTCGCATCCGGGCGGAAACCGACGCCTAGACGGTTGATTACATCCCAAGATAGACCCGCCGTATACCGTCGTCCGCCGCAATTTCCTGAGCGCTGCCCTCACGCACGAAACGGCCATGCTCGAGAACGTAAATGCGTTCGGCCACCGCCATCGTTGTGCGTGCATCTTGCTCGACAAGAAGAACCGCAGTACCTGCCGCCTGGATCGCACGAATCGCTTGAAAGATCTCGACCTTGAGGCGGTGAGCGATGCCGACAGATGGTTCGTCAAGCAGGAGCAGCGCGGGACCTCCCATCAGTGCGCGCGCAATCGCCAGCATTTGCTGCTGACCGCCTGAGAGCGTGCTGGCCTGTTGCCTGCTTCGCTCCTTGAGGATTGGAAACAGCGCGTAAACCTTATCGAGATCGCGAATGACTTGCATCTGGTCGTTGCGCAAGTAGGCACCGAGCATCAAGTTTTTCAGCACGCTGAGTTCGGGAAAGAGGCGCCGGCCTTCTGGGCAATGACAGATACCGCGACCGACGACCTTGTGTGCGGGCAGGCCGTCGAGTGAACGGCCATCAAAAACGACATGCCCGCCGGAAGGCGCCACTGAGCGAGAGATGGCCTTCAATAGTGTCGTCTTGCCAGCGCCGTTCGGACCCAGCACGCCGACGAGCTGACCCCGCTCAACGGAGAGCGAGACCCGTTCGAGGGCCAATGCCTTGCCGTAATGAACGACTAGATCCGTGACCTCAAGCAGCGCCAACGCCATCTCCTGTTTTTGCCAGGCCCGGCTCGTCGAACTCTACCTTCCCGATATAGGCCTCAATCACACGTGGATTGCGTACGATTACGGCTGGCGTGCCGATCGCCACGACTTCACCGAAGTCCATGGCGATCACCTCATGAACAAGCTGCATGAATTCCTGCAGCTTGTGCTCGATGATGAGAATCGTCAGCCCTTCGCTGCGATGAAGCGCCTTAATCAAATGAGCGAGTGGTTCGATCTCCCCAGCGCCGAGACCGGCAAAAGGTTCATCGAGGAGCAACAGCTTGGGGCGGGTTGCCAGAGCGCGGGCGATTTCGAGTCGCCGCAGATCGCCATACGATAGGACATCGACGAGCTGACTTGATTTTTCGCCGAGACCAACCTGATCGAGAAGAACTTGGGCACGTACACTGGCCTTTCCCTCGTTGCGGACGCGCGGTGCGAGACAGGCAACCTCTACATTCTCCAAAACGGTCATACCGAGAAAGGGGCGGGCGAGCTGGAACGTGCGCGCAAGACCACGATTGACAATTTTATGCGGAGAGAGGCCGGCGATTGCCTGGCCGTCGAAATTCACCGTGCCGGTGTCGAACGGCAGAAAGCCAGTCAGCAGGTTGAACATTGTCGTTTTGCCTGCTCCGTTTGGACCCAGCACGCCTGTGATCGAACCAGCCTGCAGCGTAAAAGATACGTCCTTGACGGCGTGTAGGCCGCCGAAGCTTTTGTTAAGCCCGTTGACCTCAAGGAGCGCCCTCATGCAATGAAGCTCCGGATGCGCCGCCACAATGGCGCGATCAGCCCTTGCGGCATGAAGAACAGAATGAAGATCAGAAGGAGTGTGTATACCCAAAGACGGTACTCGCTAAAGACGCGCAGGCTCTCGGTTAAGACGCTCAGCAATATGGCGCCGCCAACTGGTCCATAGATCGAGCCGAGGCCTCCGACATAGACCATGATAATGATGTTGATCGACAGAACGATCGCGAACAGATCTGGTCCAACCTGCAGCTGATAATGGGCGTACAGTGCGCCGCCGAGCCCGGCGACGGCCGCGCTGATCATCAGCGAGGTGATCTTATAAAAGTTCACGTTGATACCGGAAGCTTGGCAGCTCGCTTCGTCGCCGCGGATTGCGCGTAGTATCGTCCCCCATGTTGAGGTTGCAATGAGCTTGAGAATGATTGTCGCGACAACCAAGAAAATCAGCACGAAATAATAATAGGCGAAGGGCGAATCGAAAATCGGATCGATGCCGTTCAAGCCATCCTGACCACCAGTGTAACTCGAAAAGATGATGACGAGATTTTGCATCACGACCGCGCCCGATAGCATAGCGAGCGCAAAGTACGGCCCTTTCAGACGTAGCGTCGGAAAACCGAGGATAAGG
>Ga0209048_10006168_pt1 | contig 11246 bp, 14 predicted proteins | sample FrelakmetCRP12CR_FD_187146 | JGI IMG/M metagenome (GOLD analysis project Ga0209048, IMG submission 187146) | Freshwater lake sediment microbial communities from the University of Notre Dame, USA, for methane emissions studies - CRP12 CR (SPAdes)... | ecosystem: Environmental > Aquatic >... | reverse complement strand
CCGTCCAGCTGTTGGCTAGTTTGTTCAGGCCCGCGCCCGCACCTTGATCCCGCCAAAATTATTTCTCCTTCGGTGTCTTTTTTGATTGAGGCAACACGGGCAGCCTGCCCGCCGTAGCCTTGCGGAGGAGGGTTGGGCGGTGGATGTTCTCTCCTTCTTCCAATTTCATGGTCTCCCATTCCCACAGCGCCCTTCTCATTGTTGGCCACGGTTCGACCGTGAATCCCGATTCCAGCGCGCCAACTCTCATGCACACCGCCGAAATTCGCCGCCGTGGAGTCTTCGCCGAGGTGGCGTGCTGCTTCTGGAAGGAGGAGCCCAGTCTGCGTGACGCGCTTCTTTTTTTTCGAGATGAGACAATCCGTGAGGTTTACGTGGTGCCGAATTTCATCAGCGAAGGTTACTTCACCCGCACTGTCGTTCCCAGAGAACTGGAACTAACCGGTCCGGAGACACGCCGAAGCGCGGACCAGATCTGGAAATATTGCGAACCAGTGGGGAATCACCGGCAAATGACCGAGCTCCTGCTCCAACGTGCCCACGAAGCGGCACCGGGAATTCCAGAAGCAGAAACCAGCCTTTTGATTGTCGGACACGGCACCGGTTTGAACGAAAATAGTGCGCTGGCGGCCAAACATCAGGTGGAGGTGATTCGTGGGCTCAATCGATACGCCGCCGTGCTGAACGTTTACATGGAAGAGCCTCCTCTCGTTTCCGACTGGCTCAGCCTGACGGAAACCCGAAGCGTCGTGGTCGTTCCATTCTTCATTTCCGACGGCTTGCATAGCTACGAGGACATTCCGGTGATGCTCGGGATCAACGACGGGACCGCGGGTAACTCGGGTCAAAAATCAGCGAATCCTCACCAGCTCCAAGGTCGCTCGCTTTTCTATTCGACGGCGATCGGCACTGATCCAAGGTTTGCCGATGTGATCATCGAGCAAGCCAACTCCTTCGAGCCAAGAAGGCAGGAACTGGAATCGGCCTCGTAATTTACGCACCCGCAGTTACGGTAATAAATGGAATCGACCACTACTAAACGGCTCCAGGAACTCGGCGCTTTTGTTTTGGCAGGAGCGCACGAGCCGCAGCAATTGTGCGAGTTAGCCGAGATGATTCGGGCCGCTCGCGACTTTCGCTGGGTCGGAATTTACAAAATCAGTCGCGGCGACTTCGTGATTGTCGCGAGAACTGGCGAATGCCCGCCCGCTTATCCACGCTTTCCGATCACGCAAGGGTTGGCGGCCTCAGCGCTGGAATCGAAGAAATCGATCATGGTGGCGGATGTCCACAAGGATCCCCGATACCTGCCCACCTTTGGAAGCACCCAATCGGAAATCGTGGTGCCCATCATCACAGAGGCAGAGAAAGTCGTCGGGCTGATCGACGTGGAGAGCGAGAAATTGGACGCGTTCACGGAAGACGATCGAGATTTTCTCGAGCACGCGGCCTTTCTTGTCTCCCGCGCTTTGAAGTGAGCGGCCCGGCGCAGGAAGTTGCACTTGGAAACTGGTTGGCCGCGGGTCTGCGGCGCGCCGGACAAATTTCCATCGAAGCCAGGAATGATGGAACGTTTGCTCTCACTCATCGAGAGGACGCGACGCGAGACGATCTTGTGTCTTACACCCACGCCGGCGATGCGGTCTCGCTCGCGCGATTCGATGATGCAGGAAACTATCGACCGCTCAAGACGGCTCCGACGCTGCGGCACGGGTGGCGATTGGTGGTGCCGAATCGAAGCGCGTTATGCGTCGCCCTCGATTACTTTTATCCTGGGCGGCTGGCGGCGTTTTTTGCCTGGCAATCCGGGATCCTGGTTGCGACGCCACTGCGCGAAACTCTCCATCGGCAAACGGGAATGTATCGTTCGACGGAAAAAATCACCGACAACGAAGCGAACAGGCTGGTAGGAACCTTCTGCCGGTCGGATGGCGGGTGCCTGCGCACGATTCTCTGGAAACGTGACCGGACGGGGACGCCTGCGTCAGTGCTCTTGCCTGCTGAAAAATACGATCCGGCCCATGATCAGGCGGGGTTCGGCCAGCCGGCCATTCCCTTGCTCTGCCAGGAAGCCTGCAACCTTCTGATTGCCGAGTGCCGCAAAGTCGTCAAACACGAAAGCGAGCTCAGTCCGTAGCGACGTCACTCGCGAGCGTCGCATTATCCCCCGCCGATATTTGCGACGGCCACAGACCGCCGCTACAGCAAGAACGATGATCATCCGTTCGCGTATCGTCGTGCCGATGGTTGGCGAGCCGATCGAAAATGGTGCGGTGGCTATCGCCGGTAATCAAATAGCGGCCGTCGGCCGCTATGAGGAGGTAAGAACCAACCACGGAGGCGATGTCCTGGACCTCGGCGAACAAATCCTGCTGCCAGGACTAATCAACGCACATTGTCATCTCGATTACACCATGTTGCGCGGCGAGATCCCGCCGCAACGCACGTTCACTGATTGGGTTCGCGCCATCAACGCGCGGAAAGCCGCGCTCCAGGAAGCGGATTATCTGACTGCAATCGCCGCAGGCCTCGCGGAGGTCCAAAGTTTTGGCACGACCGCCCTTGTCAATCTGGAAGCGTTTCCTGAGTTGCTGCGGCGCGTGCCACGACCGGCCCTGCGCACCTGGTGGTGTGCGGAAATGATCGACGTGCGAGGACCAGTTCGGGCGCAAGAAGTGTCGGAGAATCTTCGCGCTTGGTTGCAATCGCGTCCCGCAACTCTCGGTGGGATTGGTTTGGCTCCGCACGCGCCCTATACAGCATCGGCGCAATTATATTCTGAGGCCGCCGCTCTGGCCCAAAAGCAGAATCTGCTTCTGACGACGCATCTGGCCGAATCGCCTGAAGAGATGTCAATGTTTCGTGACGCAAGTGGCCCGCTCTTCGAGTTCTTGCAAAGCATCGGACGCCCGATGGATGACTGTGGTGGCGCGACACCCATTTCGCGCCTGAGTCGTAGCCAGGAGCTCGACGAGCGATGGATCGTCGCGCACTTGAACGAAATCACGGAAAGCGATTTCGATCTGCTCGCGCGCGGCCGGAAGTTCCACATCGCACACTGTCCGCGCAGTCACGCTTTCTTTGGCCATACACCGTTCGCATTGCGAAGATTGCAGACGCTCGGCTTCAACATTTGTCTCGGAACCGACAGTCTCGCGAGCAGTTCGAGCCTCAGCCTCTTTTCCGAAATGCGGGAATTGCGACGCCAAGAGCCGTCGGTCTCGTCACGCGAAGCGTTGGCAATGGCTACAGTAAACGGAGCCCGTGCCATCGGCCAGGCTGCTTCGCTGGGCGGAATCAGTCCCGGTTTCCGTGCGGACTTGATCGCTATTGCGTCCGTGGAAACGGAACGGGATGTCTTCGATGCGATCGTAGCCTTCGAGGGAACAGTGTCGTGGATGATGGTGGACGGGAAGAAACTGGACCTTCGTTAAGTTTCTCGTTTTTGCTTTCCTTTTCTCAATTCTGAAATATTCTCCGCCCTGCGACTATGGCTAAGATCATTATTATAGACGACGAGCCCGCAATGGTTGAGGTAATCGTGACGCTCTGTCGAGATAAAGGGCATCAGGTTTTCCCCTTCAATTCCGCGCCAAAAGCCGTCGAGCAGCTCGACGACATTAACCCCCAGGTGGTCATTGCGGACATCAAGATGGAGACGATGACGGGCTTCGACGTTCTCCGGCATGTTCGCGAACACCACCGGCAGACCGCCGTCATTTTGATCACCGCCTACGCTTCCGTGGAGACAGCGGTCGAGGCGATGAAGATGGGCGCCTACGATTACGTCACCAAACCGTTCAAGATCGACGAATTGCAGATGACGGTCCAGCGGGCGCTCGATTACCAGGCGGCACTGCGCGAGAATGTTTATCTACGGAAAGAGCTTAAAAATCGATACCGGTTCGAGAATATCATCGGCACCAGCGCCAAAATGCAGATCGTCTATAACCTGATCAACAAGGTCGCGGACACCGACAGCACCGTTTTAATTCAAGGCGAGAGCGGTACCGGCAAGGAATTGGTCGCGCGTGGTTTGCATTTCAACAGCAACCGCCAGCATCATCCCTTCGTCGCGATTAACTGCAGCGCTCTCCCGGAAAATCTGCTGGAATCGGAATTGTTCGGGCACAAAAAGGGAGCGTTCACCGGCGCGGTCGCGGACAAGCGCGGGCTCTTTGAAGAAGCGAATCTCGGGACGATCTTTCTCGATGAGGTGAACTCCATGGCGCCGCCGTTGCAGACAAAACTTCTCCGCGTTCTGCAGGAACGCGAAGTCCGGCGCGTCGGAGATAACAAAAGCATTCCCGTGAATGTTCGCGTCGTCGGCGCAACCAACGAAGTCCTCCAGGGCAAAATGAAGGACGGCTCATTCCGCGAGGATCTTTATTACCGGCTGGCGGTCATCCCGGTCGAAATTCCGCCCCTGCGGGAACGGCTTGAAGATGTTCCTCTGCTGGTAAACCACTTCCTGCAAAAACAAGCGAGCGCCGCCGGCGGAGAACCGAAGAAGATCGATCCAAAGGCGGTCGATATTCTCTGTCACTACGATTACCCCGGCAATGTGCGCGAACTCGAGAACGCGATCGAACGCGCCTGTGCCTTGTGCGAAGAAGACATGATTTTGGCGACCGATCTGCCGCCGCAAATTGTGGCCGCCGCACAAGGTGAGAAAGCAGGAGCGGCGATGGCCGCGATGCCGGTCGGTCAGACGCTTGACGAATTCATTCAGCAACAGGAGCGCGGATATATCGACTCCACTCTGCAACATTGCGGGGGTTCGCGTGAAAAGGCCGCGAGCATGCTTGGCATCAGTATGGCCACTCTCTATCGGAAAGTGGAACCGAAGAGTAAGAAATAGCCCCTCCACCGGGTTTCCCGGGGGGCTAATTCCCTTTCTAGGCCAAACTCCGAGCGCGGCAGCGGGGTCCGGTCGTGGTGAAAAACGATCGGCGATTCGAAATTCGATTCGACCTGACGAGGCTCTAATCGAGCGGCCGGGAGAACCGGCCCTAGCTGCGTCTCGCGAAGATTCTCATCTGGTCGGCCGCCCTTTCGACGTCGTCCAACAGTTCGAGTGTCGCCGCTTGTTTCCGCAGCGTTTCCTCGTTCGCAGCCTTCATTGCCTGCAACATTTTCAGAGCTGATTGAACAGAATCGGCATTGGGAGTTGTCGGGGAAGCCTTCAATGTGCCCGCTGGCGTCGCAGCTGGCACGATTACGGGCATCGGCGCTTGCGCAGCCAGGATGCAGGCAAGCGCACAAGTAACGAGAATCGACAAAGCGAAAGAGCGCATATTACCTGCCACCTCCACCTCTGCTGGAGAAGATCCGCGCGACCCGCAGGTATTCCGCGATGGTGGCGAGCTTCGCATCCATTTTCGCCTGGTTCTCCGCGATCGCCAGCTGCTGGGCCTGTACCTCTTTGGCAACCGCGAGGACCTGCTGCTCTAGCTCTTGCTGCTGAACAGCGGTCGGAGCCTCGGCTGCGCCGGCGATCATGAGCAGGGCCAATAAGAAAAAGGCAGTGACAATTGAAATGCGTTTCATTGGGAACAAAATCGGTTCGCCCCCTTGAAAGCAAGTCGCATTCCGTTCGCAGCTTTGGCTGGTTCAACGCGTTCTCACAAAGGCCGCGGCGCGGTAATTGCTTGCATTTAGGCCATTCTACCGCTTAGCGTCGGTAATCATGGCCGGCCCCGGGATGCATCAATCGCAAAACCTCTCTCTTCAGCAGGTTCTTGCGCCCCAGCTCCAGCAAAGCCTGCTCATCCTGCAGGCGCCCCTTCTCGAGCTACGAAACCTGGTCCAGCAGGAAATGGAGACCAACCCCGTCCTGGAGGAGCTCGCCACCGAACCGAACGCAGACGGCTCCGAGGAACCGGCCACGCCGACCGCGGACGAGGAGTTCAAGGCCGAGTTCGATCAACTGGCTAAATTGGATGACGAATGGCGCGATTACATGGCGCAATCGGGCAGCTACAGCGCCCGTTCGCAAGACGACGAGGAAAAGCGACAGTTTTTCTTCGATTCCATCGCGACCCAGGAAACCTTGCAGCAGCACCTGATGGGTCAGTTGAACCAATCGCCCCTGAACGCGGACGACCGGAAAACCGCCGAACTCATTATCGGGAACATCGACGATAACGGTTTCCTCCAAGTCACACCCGAGGACATGTCGCTCAATACCGGCATCGCGCAGGATGATTTCGAGACCATGCTCCTGCTCATCCAGAGCTTTTACCCACCGGGCGTCGGTGCGCGCGATTTGCGCGAGTGTTTACTTATTCAACTGAAGCGCTCGGGGAAGGAGGGCAGTCTCGAATACAAGATCATCCAGGACCATATGCAGGATCTGGGCAAACGCCGCTTCCCAGAGATCGCCCGTCGGATGGGCATCAGCGTCGAGCAGATCCAGAAATGCGCGAACAATATCGCCCAGCTTGACCCGCGGCCCGGTCAGATCTTCGCGGCCGCCCCGCAGAACTACGTCCTGCCCGATGTCACCGTTGAGAAGATCGACGGCCAATACCAGATCATCCTCAACGGCGAACAGATCCCGCACCTGCGCATCAGCAACACCTACAAGGACATCATGTCGCAGGATGGCAATGGCAGCGAAGTGAAGGATTACATTCGGGACAAGATCCGCAGCGGCAAATTCCTGATCAAGTCAATCCATCAACGACAGCAGACGATTTCTAACATCGCCCATCAGATTGTCTTGCGGCAAAAAGAGTTCCTCGATCACGGCACCGCTCATCTGAAGCCGATGACCATGGTCCAGATCGCCGACATCGTCGGGGTGCATGAGACGACCGTGAGTCGTGCCATCTCCGGGAAATACATGTCCACGCCTCAGGGTGTTTTCGAGATGAAATATTTTTTCACGCCCGGCTATCAAACCTCCAGCGGCGAATCGATGAGCAACACCAGCGTGAAAGAAGCGATCATGGACCTGGTCAAAAACGAAGATTCTGCATCGCCCTTGAGCGACAAGGAAATTGTCGAAATTCTGAGCGAACGGGGCATTCCCATCGCCCGTCGCACCGTCGCAAAATACCGGACCGAGCTAAACATCCTGCCGAGCAATATGCGGCGGAAGTATTGACGGAGGACTCTGGTAATCGGCTAAATCGTTGGATCGTTACCGTGGCCTGCTCTCCCCTTTTGACGTTGTAACGCTTTAACCTTTTTTGGCCTTTATGAACTCAGCCCTCCGCGCAGCCGTCGTGGCCGAATGGCGCGGGCTTCCGGCGAACAGGACACGCCCCGATCGCTGGCAGGCACCGGGAGATTTGCTCCCGAATCTCCTGCAGCAGCTCGGATTGAGCGAGCGTCTGCGTGAGAATGAAGTGATCGAAGCCTGGAAAACAATTGTCGGCGAGTTCATTGCCGCTCATTCGTGCCCGGTCAGTCTGCGCGCTGGAATCCTTTCCGTACGCGTGCTTCAACCCGCCTTACACTATCAATTCGAGCAAATCTCTAAGGCCGAAATTCTGCGCAAGTTGAAACAACGTTTTGGCGGGAAAATCATCCGCGAAATCCGTTTCCGGATTGGGTAACTCTTCGCTCCCGAGCCCATGCTGATCCGGCAACTTTTCATTTCGCCAGGTCACAATTTCGTTGGCCACCACGGCCAGTTTCCGGGCAACTTCCCTCTCGTGGAAGTGCCGGAAGTGGAATGCCTCGCCGGCCGCGGCCTGCGCGGCGATCGTTACTTCGATTTCCGCAAAGACTACAAAGGCCAGGTCACATTTTTCTCGGTCGAAGTTTTTGAAAAACTCTGCGCAAGCTTTGGAATCAACGATAAACCCGCAGGCGTGCTTCGCCGCAATGTAATCGTTTCCGGGGTCGATCTTCTCTCGCTCATTGGCCGGGAATTCGAGATTCAGGGAGTGAGATTTCTCGGAACACAACATTGCGCTCCCTGCGAGTGGATGAACGTCGCTTTTGCGCCAGGGGCGGAGCAGTTTCTCAAAGACAACGCCGGTCTCCGCGCGCGAATTCTGAGCGACGGGACGATCACCCCCGGCGACGCGCGATTGTCGGTCGTGTCAGAGGCTACTCAAACGTGATCGCCTGAACGCTTGTGCCGTTCCTTGAAGGTGAGCTCGGCGATTCCTGACTTGTCGAGTTCGCCCAATCCTTCGGCGACCATGCGGTCGTATTGCGCCTTCGTCTCGCGCGCCAGCGGAAGATCGAGCCCGCTCTCCTCCGCGAGCTGAAGCGCAATGCCGCTATCCTTGGCCGCGTGCGCGGCCGAGAAGAAACAGGCATGATCTCGATTCTGCATGTCTTCGCCGTCCGTTTGCAGAACCCGCGAGGCTGCGCCGGTTTGCGCAAGGACCTCACGCAGCACCTTGAGGTCGAGTCCAAGCGCATCGCCCAAGCCAAGCCCTTCCGCGAGTCCGGCAGTGTTGATGTTCATCACCATATTGACCAACGCTTTGACCTTCGCGGCCTCGCCAGACTTTCCGACATAACGAAGCGACGAGCTCAATTCCTTCAGGATCGGTTCGGCGCGCCGGAAGTTTTCTTCGCGGCCGCCACACATCAAATAGAGCGAACCTTCGCGGGCCTGCGTGATGCTGGAAGCCATGCAAGCTTCCAGGGACGCCGCGCCAACGGCTTCCGCCAGTCGCTCGACCTCCACATGAATCGCCGGCGAGACGGTGGCGCAATTAATAAACAATTTCCCCTGCGCATTAGCCAACAGGTCACCCCTGCCAGCGAAAACCTCCCGCATCGCCGCGTCATCCGTCACGATGGTAAAGACCACGTCGGCGCCCGCGCTCACTGCACCGAGCGTTAGACTGGCCGCACACCCCAGTTCTTGCGCGAGCGACGTCGCCGCCGCGCGGTTCACGTCGAAGACGGAGGTGATGTGAAAGCCGCGATCTTTCAACCGGCGCGCCATATTCGCGCCCATTCTGCCTACGCCAACGAAACCGATGTTCATGGAGATGATGATGTTTGAGGTTTGATTTTTGATGGTTGAGGTCGCGATGCTGATCGTCGTTCTGAAACATCAAACTTCCCAAAGCTCGCTTTTCATCCGCCAACATCAAACCTCAACCATCAACCATCAAACTTCCCGCAAAGAACGGGTTGTCCCGTTTCTCTTTGCCAACCGTCGTTAGCGGTCCATGTCCCGGGCAAACAATAGTGTCTTCCGGCAGTGTTAAAATTTTCTCGCGATTGTTTCGCAAAGCATCTTTGTAGGACACATTCCCGCCTCCCATCGAACCGGCAAAAAGCGAGTCGCCTACGATCGCAATGGGCCGGGAGAGTCCGGTGACCACGTAGGTCATCCCACCTGGTGAGTGGCCCGAGGTTAGTCGCGCTTCGATTTCCAACGATCCGATCCGAAAGCGTTTTCCCTCCGCGATCGCGGCGGCGCCCTCTTCTGGCTCAAGCTCCGAGATGTAAACCGGTGCGCCAGTCGCTTTCAGCCGGGGCAAATCAGCCACGTGGTCCGGATGGGCGTGCGTAAGTAGAATTAGCTTCACTTTCAGCTTTTCCATTTTTACTCGCTCCAGCATTGCTCCGCAGTCTGCGCCGGTATCGAAAGCGACCGCTTCGCACGTAACCGGATCCCAAACGAGGTAGGCGTTCACGGTGATGTCGTGATAGGTCGTATTGAATTGGGCGAGGCCTTCGATTTCGCTCAACGCTTCCGGGCCCCAGCTTCCTGCGGCCAGTGTGCGAAGGGCCGCGGCATCCAGTTTCAAAACAGGCGCAGCACGCTCGACCGCATCGTCCTCAATCTCTCCGTTGCGCAGCTTTCTTATCTTTTCCGCGCTGACTCCCGATCTTTCCGCGAGCTGACTATCAGAGATGCCGAGACCGCGTTGCGCTTTTCCTATGATGTCAGAAACGTTGTCTTCGAGCGGGATGGACATCCTGCAATGAAAGATTATCTCGTCGCGGCGTCCAGCCTCTAGATTGCTTGAGCGGTTTCTTCGCTTCGCAGATCGACGAAACGTCGCCCTGCCATCTCCCCCGCTTGCGACGCAATTTCCAAAACCGATCGCTCCGTTCCCGTCTCCCTTTCGATCGAAGTCACCGTCACGTTTGCGATTCCACAGGGCACGATCTGATCGAAGGGTGCGAGGTCACCACAAACGTTCAGCGCGAATCCATGCATCGTGATCCAGTGCCGCACGCCAACACCGATCGAAGCAATTTTTCGATCTTCAATCCAAACACCAGTCAAACCTGGCCGCGTTCTGGCTGCGATTCCAAATTCGACCAGTGTTTCCGTCAGCAGCGCTTCAATCCAGCGCAAATAACGATTCAGGTCCTCCCCGCAGCGACGCAGATCGATGATGGGGTAGCCAATCAGTTGACCGGGGCCGTGATAGGTCGCCTGGCCCCCGCGATTGATCCGAAAGAGAGGATGGGGAAGGTGCGCCCCGCCCCGAAGACTGGATCGATCCAGCGTGCGACCAATCGTGTAGACCGGCTCGTGCTCCAACAAGAGCAACTCATCGCCTAACGACTGGTCGGCCCGCTTTTTCGCGACCAGATCTTCCTGCATCGCCAGCGCGTCCGCAAACGCCACTCGTCCGAGCCAGCGTACGCGCATTGGAGGGATTTCCCGAGGCGAGTCCAGGACACGCGAAAGCCCGTCCCTCCGCAGATCGTTGCCGCCGGCCACGCCGAAGCTTTGCGAAGGCACGTTCATATGCGCGCGCCTGCCGGCACTCCAAGCCGGGCAGCTTCCTGCGACCGCAGGTGGGTCAATCCAATCGCCAGTGCATCCGCCGCATCAGGTCCCGGCGTTTCCGTCAGCCCCAGTAATGCTCGAACCATAAACGCCACCTGGTTCTTGTCCGCGCTTCCACGCCCCACCGTGGCCTGTTTGATGCGCCTCGGTGCGTACTCAAAAACCGGCAACCCTCGTTCCGCTGCCGCGAGAATGGCCGCACCACGCGCGGCGCCAAGCAGGATCGCCGTTTTGTAACTTTGCACGAAAATAACTGACTCCAGCGCGCAACAATCCGGCTCGTGGGCATGAATCAACTCCGCCAGCCGATCGCGGATCGCAACCAGACACGAAGACGAACGGAGCGCCGTCGCATTATGGATTACGCCGAAATAAAGCACGCGCGGCTTTCCGCCATTGGCATCGATCACTGCCACGCCGGTATTGCGCAACGAGGCATCGATCGAGAGAACGCGCATCGAATCAATGTGTCATCGATCCCAGAACGAGAAAGACCACGCCGCCGAGGCCGAAG
>Ga0209048_10006167_pt1 | contig 11246 bp, 7 predicted proteins | sample FrelakmetCRP12CR_FD_187146 | JGI IMG/M metagenome (GOLD analysis project Ga0209048, IMG submission 187146) | Freshwater lake sediment microbial communities from the University of Notre Dame, USA, for methane emissions studies - CRP12 CR (SPAdes)... | ecosystem: Environmental > Aquatic >... | reverse complement strand
AGCGCCCGCTGGTCGAGCTCGAATTCCACCGTCTGGCTCTCACCCGGGTTGAGGGCTACCTTCTTGAAGCCTTTCAGCTCTTTGGGCGGGCGCGCCAGGCTCGCTTCTTTGTCGCTGACGTACACCTGCACCACTTCTTTGCCAGCCCGTTTGCAGGTATTCCTAACCTTCAGGGATACCTTAACGGGGTCGCCCAATTGGACGGATTTGGCAACCTGAATATGGCTGTATTCAAAGCTGGTGTAACTCAAGCCATGCCCAAATGGATACTGCCGGCCCACACTGAGCGCGAGACCTGCTTCGCCAGTTACTATGACGTGACGGATCAGGTTCCGGCCGGGGCACTGAGCCCTGATGGGAAGAGACTCCGCTACAAGCTGAACACCGTCCGACAGACTCCGCAGAGCCACCATCTCATCACCAACCTTTATCAGGGAGACGCGTCACCAAACGATCCCGGGTGGGGTGAGTTCCGCTGCAACGGCGGCACGCTTGATGGCCAGACCTGCAACCCGACGGACGTACATTTCTGCGGAGACGGTCTGTGCTCCACTGCCATCAGCACGAGTATTGCCTGCATCGGGTTTGGCCCCGGCGACGCTGGTTTGGGGATCAACTCGATCGGATTCTCCGGCACGCAGCAGACGGCCGCCGAGTTTCGCTTCCCCGAGGGCGTGTACAGCGAGATTCCCCTCAAGGGCATGATCCTGTGGAACCATCACGCCTTCAACCTCACCGATACGGCTGGCACACTCGAGGCGTGGCTGAACTTCTATTTCGCTGGAGCTGACGAGCAAAAGATTCCGGCCCAGCAGATCTTCGACACCACCACGATCTTCAAGATGCGGGTCCCCGCGTTCTCAACGGAGGAGGTGTGCAGCATTCACGAGTTAGATCCGAATGCACACCTCTTCGAGCTGAGCTCGCACGCGCACAAACGCATGAAGCGGTGGCGCAGCTTCATCGGGGCATATACCTGCGACGGCGGCCCCAACGCTGGCCAGCCGTGCGATCCGTTCGGCGCAGACTTCGCCAGCCCCGCGTTCTGCCCGGGTGCGAACTGCACCTCGATGACGCAGCCGCGGTCGGGTGACTGCAACTTCGACCAGACAGTGACAGTGAACGAGCTGATCAGCGCTGCGAACGTCACGCTGGGCACAGCGCCGGTTGACGCCTGCGTGGAAGCGGATGTGAACGGTGATGGCGCGGTCGAAATCAACGAGATCATAACCGCCGTCAACGCGGCGCTCGGGAGCGTGCCTGCTCCGGCACCGCGCAACCTCAACGACAGTTTCATCTACGTCAGTCAGCTCTACAACGATCCGGTCGTCGAACGCTTCGATCCGCCGATGATCTTTTCGCGGCCGAACGCCGCCGATCGCTCGCTGACGTACTGTGCGCTCTATGACAACGGCTTTACCAACCCTGATGAGGTGAAACGCAAATCCACGTCGCCCAATCCACCCTTCGCCATTGGCGGCGTGGGCGGGCCGTGCAAGACAGCGACGAACTGCGTAAAGGGAAAGGTCGGCGCAGCCTGCAGTGGGGCGTCGCAGAAGACGCGGGACGCGTCCTGTGACGCATCGCCGGGCGCGGCCGACGGCATGTGCGACGCGTGTCCGTTGACCGGCGGCGTGACGACCGAGGACGAGATGTTCCTGCTCCTCGGCCAGTTTTACGTGCCGTGAGTCAATGGGGCAGGGCAGGCGGTAGCTCGCCCCGCACATCCTCGCGCTGGCGTTCCGCTGTCGATAGGTACAGGCACAATGGAAGCGCAATGCATGATACATCACTATTGGCGGCAGATCCGTGCGCCTAGGTTGGCGATGCCTTGGCGTTGGATTCCTGCTGGTGATTCCGCTCATGGCTAAGGCGGGTGCGCCACGCGCTGGCGAGCGCTTCGTGAACCTTGCCGGACCGCGGGACCTCCCCGGTTTCGACGAGATGCTGCCGTTCTTCCTGCGCAAGGCATGGACATCGCTGCTGCCGCGCTCTGGCGGCGCTCGCTGGGTGCCCTTCAATCGCGCCGCCATGATGCGCAACCCCAGCATCACGTGGATCGGCCATTCCACTATGCTGGTTCGCATGGATGGCGTCACCTTCCTCACCGATCCGATCTTTTCGGCGCGCGCCAGTCCCGTGGGATTTGCCGGACCGAAGCGCCTCGTGCCACCGGGTGTGCCGTTGCAGGAGCTGCCGGAGGTCGACTTCGTGCTGTTGTCGCACGATCACTACGATCATACCGACCTGCCGTCGGTGCAGGCGCTGGCGGCGCGCGGCGCGCGCTTCATCGTGCCGCTCGGGTTGGGCGAGTTGGTGCGCGCAGCCGGCGGCGACGCCGTCGAGCTGGACTGGTGGCAGACGCATGAGATCGGCGACATCCGCATTCACTGCGTTCCTGCGCAACACTTCTGTGGGCGCGCACTGGCGGATGGCAACCGCCGCCTGTGGGCCGGCTGGGTGGTGGAAGGGCCGACGCGCCGCTTCTATCACGCCGGTGACACCGGCTATTTTGGCGGCTTCGCGGACATCGGCAGCCGCTTCGGCGCGATCGACCTGGCCGCCATTCCGATCGGCGCTTACGACCCGCGGCCGATCATGCACTCCGTGCACTTGAATCCCGAAGAGGCCATCCAAGCCGCCGTCGATCTGCGTGCGGCGCGGGTCATCGGTATGCACTTCGGCACGTTCGACTTGACCGACGAGCCGCTCGACGAGCCGCCACAGCGCTTCCACGCGGCGGCGGAGGCGCACGGCCTCGACCCCGGCTACGCGTGGACGCTAAACGTCGGCGAAAGCCGGCGGTGGTAGCTTCAGGCCTCAGGCCTCAGACTTCAGGCCTCAGGCTTGAGTTCAGTCGTCTGGAATCCGAAGTCCGAGGCCCGAAGCCTGAAGTCCGAAGTCCGGATCTCCCAAACGGGGGTTCTTGACTCCGCCTTGGTTCGAGACGAAGGTTTCGACGTGCAGTGCGCGAAGTGTTCAACTGAGCTGATCCCCGGCAAGAAGTTCTGTCACAACTGCGGCGCCGGCGCCGTGGTGGCGTGCTCCAACTGCGGTGCGACGGTGGATCCGGGCTTCCGCTTCTGTCCGGACTGTGGGTTTCGGATCGGCGCGGAGACGCAGGATGGGGCTCCCAAAACGGTGACGCCAGGTGCGGAGTCCGGCGATGGGACGTCGAATGATCGCCTGGCTCGCCTGCCGAGCCTCATTCCGGCCGAGCTGGCGCAGAAGATTCTAGACAGCAAGGGTGCGGTCGTCGGTGCGCGCAAATTGGTCACCGTGTTGTTTTGTGATCTGGTTGGTTCGACGGCGATTGCCGAGAAGCTCGACCCAGAGGAGTACCGCGACGTGCTCGCCGAGTACCTCGAGGTCGCCTTCCGCGAGGTGTACAAATTCGAGGGCATCGTCAACCAGCTCGCCGGTGACGGCGTCATGGCCCTCTTCGGCGCGCCCATTGCGCACGAAGATGCACCGCACCGCGCGGTGCGCGCCGCCCTCGGTATCCGTGTCGCCCTGGACAGTCTCAACGAACAGCTGCGGGCGCGGCGCGGCTTCGAGCTACGCGCCCGCTTCGGCGTCAACACCGGCCCGGTCGTCGTCGGCGCGGTGGGGAACGACCTCAAGCTCGACTACACAGCGCTTGGGGATACGACAAACCTCGCGGCACGGCTCCAGTCCCTGGCAGAGCCGGGTACGATCCTGCTGAGCGAGGCGACGTACCGCCGTGTGCGCGGGTTCTTCCAGCTGCAACCGGCCGGTGTGTTCGAGGTCAAAGGGAAGAGCGAACCGGTCGCGGCGTATCGCGTCCTGCGGGAGTGCGAGGCGAGGACGCCAATGGCCATTGCGGCGGCCCGCGGACTCACGCCACTGGTCGGGCGCGATGCCGAGCTGGCGCAGCTGCACGCCTGCTACCAGCGCTTGGCGGGGCAGCTCGCGCAGGTGGTGGCGGTGGTCGGCGAAGCAGGCAGCGGGAAGTCACGCCTGCTGTATGAGTACAAGCAGCAGCTCGCCGGCGAGGACGCTGTGTTCATCGAAGGACGCTGCTCGGCAATGAGCCAGGGACTACCGTATGCCCCGTGGATCAGTATGCTCCGGCAACACTTCGATTTGACGACGGCGGACTCGAATGACTGCGGCGTGGAGAAGCTTGGCAGGGAGCTGCGCAAGCTGGGTGCCGAGTTCGAGCCGCTCTTGCCGTATCTCAGCCGGCTACTCTGCGGGCGTACCGACCACCCGGCGGATGTGTCGGCCGATGAGATCAAACGCGAGACGTTCGAAGCCATGGCCCACTTCGTGGGGCGGCTCAGCAAACGCAGCCCGGTGATCATGGTCATCGAGGATTTGCACTGGATCGACGACGCGTCGCGCGAAATGCTGGAGTTGGCGGCGACGCGCTTGCACGGGCCGCTCATGCTGATCGTCAGTCACCGGCCCGAGTACATCCCCTTCTGGCGTACGGAAGCGGCCTTTACGCAGCTCCGGCTGCGGGCGTTGTCCGACGACGATACGACCAGGGTCATTCACAACGTGGCCGGCGGGGTGCTGCCGCTCGACTTGGCACAGCTCATTCGGGTGAAGGCGGAGGGCAATCCCTTCTTCGCAGAGGAGATTACCCGTGCCTTGATCGAGGAAGGGCACGTCGCACGCACTAACGGTCGCCTGCAGCTGGCGCGGCCATTGGAGCAAATCCGCATCCCGGGCACGGTGGAGGAAGTCATTGCCGCTCGCGTCGATCGCTTCGGCGCGGATGCCAAACGGGTGAGCCAGGTTGGATCCGTGCTCGGGCGCCAGTTCCGCCGCAGCCACGTCATGCGACTGCTGGCGGATGAGCCGATCGATGTGCCTGCTGCGCTCGATGAGCTGGAACGACGCGGCGTCATCCACCGCAAGACGGTGCTCTCGGGTGACGAATACCGCTTCGGTGAGAGTCTCACCCAGGAGGTCGCGTACGAGGGCCTGCTGCTCAAAGATCGCCGCCAGCTGCACGAGCGCATCGGGCATATGCTCGAAGAAGAAGCGGTCGACAATGACCCCGAGTTGCCGGCGCTGCTGGCGCACCACTATGCGCGCAGCGACAATCGGGAAAAGGCCGTCGAGGCGTTGTTGCGTGCGGCACAACGCGCCGAGCAGCTGCCCTCGTACAATACCGCCGTGCGCTGCTTCCGCCAAGCCTGGGGGCTGGCTAGCGAGGCGCTCGACGCGACCGAGAGTGTGGACGCGCAGAGTGCCCGCCGGGCGGTGGCTGCGGCCGTGGGTCTCTGCCGTATGGCTGTGATGTACAATATCCCGGATGACGGGGCGGCAGAACGCGCCGCCCATCGCGGCCGCGAGCTGGCCGGTGCGCTCGGTGACGTGCAGGACGTGGCGGCGCTATGGACGTATCAAGGCTTGCTCGTCGTCAACGGCGGGCGCGAACGGTTTGCGGAGGGCCTCTCGCTACTCGAACGTGGATTGGCGGTAGCGCGTGATGCCGGCTTGACGCCCATCGTTAGGAACATCTCTCGCGGCCTGGGATGGGCTTACATGTACGACGGTCGCCTACAACAAGCGTTGGAAACGTTCGGTGCCGTGGTGGAATCCTTGGAGGCTTCCGACGATCGCGAGCGACTGTCGGATCTCTACCTGGGCTCACGCTTCATGCGTGACCAAGCCCTGTACTACGCCGACGAGTTCACCGCGGCGCAGACCAATGCCGTGGCGACGTACGAGTTCGGCGTGCAGGCTTCCAACCGCACTGTGCAGAGTGGCGCCGCAGCAACCCTGTCGCTGGTCTATTTCATGACGGGTAACTACGCCGAAGCCCGGCGCTGGGCGGATCGGAGCTTGGAGGTCGCCGAAGCCATCGGTAACATTGCCGCCGGGCGCACGGCGGCCATGGTGGCGCTCGCGTCTCGTCTGCAGCTGCGCGAGTCGGTGGTGGCCGCCGGCTACGTCGATCTCATCGAGCAGGGATTTCTCGGTCGTGGTGACATGGCCCTGAAGAGCGTCCTTGCGGTAGACGTTCTGATGATGGCGGGAGAGAAGCAGCGCGCCAAGAATTATGCGGAGGTGGCGTACGCGCACGCCGGTGGCCGCCTGCGCGAAGCGAACAGCGTGGTGGCTCGTGGCGATGTGCTGCGACACCTCGGGTCGGAGTATTGGGAGCAAGCAGCGGATTGGTATGCCCACGCCATCACACTCGGCAAGGCCATTGGCTCGCGTTCGACGCTGGCAGCCAGTCACCTGGGCGCCGGCGAGTTGGCCGCGGCGCGCGGCGACCGGCAGGCCAGTACGGTGCACCTGCAGAAAGCACGGCAGCTGAGCCAGACCATTGGTTTGACCCGCTATCAGCAGCGCGCCGAGCGCTTGCTTGCAGAGTTGACCAGCGTTCTCGAGCAGAGTGCCTGAGGCTGCGCGCTCCACACATCAAACCCATGACCTATCGCGGCGGTTGCCACTGCGGGCGCATTGCCTTCGAGGTGGAAGGAGAGTGCGAGACGGTTGTGGAGTGCAACTGCTCCATCTGCCGCAAAAAGGCCTACCTCCACTGGATTGTACCGCGCGACCGTTTTCGCCTGCTGACACCTGCCGCGGCCCTGGCAACCTACACGTTCAATACACGGGCCGCGCAGCACCACTTCTGCCCGGTGTGCGGTGTCGCACCGTTTTACGTGCCACGCTCTGATCCCGATAAGATCGACGTCAACGCGCGCTGCCTCGAAGGGGTGGAGGTCTCGCGCTTGCGGGTCAGTTGCTTTGATGGCCAAAACTGGGATGATGCGTTCCGTGACTATGCGGCCAAGCGGCAGGCCGAGCCTTGAGAGCCGCTATGAGAGACGTGATGTGGAGGTAGGTGCAGTGAACGAGAAGAAGCCAGCGAAGAAACGTGCAATACGGGTAGTAGAAAGCCAGCCGCCCAAACCCGCGGCCACGCCGCGACGCAAGCGCGCGGCGGTCGGGCCGCGCGCGCTCGTCGATGCGCCGCCGGAGCAATGCTTCTGGATCCACTACGGGCCGGTTTTGAAGAACCTGCGCGAGCTGCGTGACGCCTTGGCACAGAGCGTCTCGGACGCGCAGTTCGCCTATCACGTTGGTGCGGGGAAGAACGACTTCGCCAACTGGGTCGAGGCCGTGCTCGACGATGCCGCCTGTGCCCAAGCCTTGCGTCGCGCCAAGACGCGTCTCGCGGCACTGCGAGCCGTGGAAGCACGGCTCGCGGCCTACGTATAGGTACTGCTGTCGGAGCGGCAGGGCTTGCCCGGCTTAGATCGCATCAGCCGTGAGCAGCCGGGCTGCGAGCTGCTGTACCGCTTCGTCTGCGACACCCGCTGACCGGGCGTAGTCACGCATCGAGCCGTACTCCGCCCGCACACGCTCAAGGAACGTGACCATGGTCTCTGGCTGCGCGTGTAGCGTGTCCGGTGGCAGCGCGCTCAGCATGGCCTGATAACCTTCGGTGGCCAGCAGCCGGTCGATGATGGCATCGATGTTTTCCTGCGTCGCGGCGTAGTCGGCAACGATGATCTCGTCGCGCACGCCAAGCAGACCGAGCAAGACGGCGGAGATCACACCGGTGCGATCCTTACCGGCGGCGCAATGGTACACCGTCGGCGCATCGGTGCGTGCCAGCGTCGTGATGACGCGCGCGATCGGGCCTTTGGCAAACTCAGCAAGCAGGAAATAGCGGTCGGCGAGCGTGTAGGCGGCGGGCCGCTCGCCGCGCGTGGCCGTGTCGCCGTCGAACAGCGGCAGGTGATGAAAGCGGATCGGTTCGGCGGCGAGCGCGCCGCACCCATCGGTGTCGACTTCGGCGCTCGAACGCAGGTCGACGATGTCGCCGATGCGTAGCGTATCGCGCAGTTGAGCGACGTCGGCGGCGCTGAGCAAGTGCAACGCGTCGCTGCGAAACACCTGGCGCCAGCGAATGTGGCGCCCATCCAGCGTGGGGTAGCCGCCGAGGTCACGGAAGTTGAGGCAGCCGTCGAGTACGATCAGGCGTTGCATTGTGTGGAGCTCATTACGACGGTGTGGGCAGGTCCAATAACTGCGCTTGTTAGTCAGGCGATCTTTGTCACCGCCGGTGTCTCGCCGAGCTCGGTCGCGATCAGGTTGCGGACGCGTTCGGTGAGGGCTTCAACGGAAATGTCGGCGAACGTGCGGTAGGGAATCTCGTCGAGCACGCGGATACGAATCTCGTGTCGACCACGCAGGACGAAGCCGCGCTTCGGCAGCGCGTTCGCCGTTCCCTGCAAGATGATTGGCAGCAGCGGCGCACGCGTGGTCTGCGCCAACGTGAAGGCGCCAGGCTTGAACGCCCGCAGGCGTCCGTCCGGCGACCGCGTGCCTTCGGGAAACATCATGATCGAGTTACCTTCGGCGATGGTGCGCTCGCAGGCCCGCATCATGCGCTCGACGCTCTCGCGGTCACCGCGCCGCAGCTTGATGTAGCGGTTCAGTGACATGTTCCAGCCGACCGCCGGGACGCGGAAGTTCTCGATCTTCGAGACCCATTTGAAATGCACGAACAGACGAAACAGCACGAGGATGTCGAGCAACGACTGGTGATTTGCCACCATGACGTAGGCGACATCGGGGCGGATGCGCTCGCGCCCCTCGACGCGCACGCGCCACGCTGGGTTGAGCCAACTATACAACGACGCCCAGAAGCAGGTGAAGCGGTGCAGCAGCACGAGGCGGTGATCGAAGAGTACGGTGCCCGCCCAGATCAGCAACGCAACCGGAAACAGCAGGAGCGAGCTGACCACGATGAACAGCCAGAAGAGCGCCGAGAGCACGCGGGCAAGCAGCATCGGAAGGTTTCTATCACGCGGCCCTTGAGGATCAACCGCGGTCATGTCAGATGATGCCGGCGATGCCCGAGGCAAGCATCCGGCATGAGTATGTCAGGGCCAACGGCCTGCGTTTCCACGTCGCCGCGTGCGGTACGGGTGATCGTTTGGCGCTGTGCCTGCACGGCTTTCCAGAGTGCTGGTACTCGTGGCGGTATCAGCTGCCGCTGCTGGCGCAACTGGGTTACCGCGCCTGGGCACCGGATCTGCGCGGCTATGGGGAATCGGACCGGCCGGGACGCCGCGAGGACTACGCCATCGAGGTGTTGATGGCGGACGTTGCCGGGTTGATCGACGCATCCGGTGCGCGCTCCACGATTCTGCTGGCGCACGACTGGGGCGGTATCGTCGCGTGGTACGTCGCGCTGCGGAAGCTCCGGCCGCTCGAACGCTTGGTGATCATGAACCTGCCGCACCCAGCTATCATGGAGCGCGCGCTGCGCACGTGGCGCCAGCTGGCGCGCTCCTGGTATGTTTTGTTTTTTCAGATCCCGCGCCTGCCCGAGGCACTGATCCGTGCGGGCAACTACCGTGTGATCCGCGACGCGTTCCGCAAGATGGCCGTGGACAAGAGCCGCTTCCCCGATGCGGTGCTGCAGGTCTATCGCGACAACGCGGCACGCCCCGGTGCACTCAGCGCCATGCTCAACTACTACCGGGCCTTCATCCGCGGCGGCGGTGGCCGCCGCCAGCAGCGCCTCGGCTACCCGGTGATAGACACGCCGACTCTGATGATCTGGGGCGAACATGACACCGCGCTCGGCAAAGAGACGACGTACGGTACGGAACGGTTCGTACCGCATCTCACGTTGCGGTACCTGCCGAACGTTTCGCACTGGGTACAGCAAGAGGCGCCGGAGACGGTGAACGTGATCCTGGAGGCGTGGCTGACGGGTCAGCCGGTGCCCGAGGCACACTGTGCGCCCGTTCACCTACTCGTCGCAACCTAGCTTTGTATTGGTCGTCGCGATCCAGAACGTATCGCCGGCGCAATCGTTGGCGGACGGCGGCGCGGCGGACGGCAGGGCGCGGTCCACCTGCGGCAAGGAACGCACGTAGGCGAGCAGGGCGTGCTGGTCTTCGACGTCGTAGTTGGAGAGGTGGTCCCAAATCATCGCCTGCCAATGCAGCGGGCGGCCGTCGCGGCTGACGCCGCTGATCATGGCGCGCAGCACCGCATCGTCGGACCACTCTGCCAAGCCCGTCGGATGGGCGGTGAGGTTGCGGCTCCACGTGGTCCCGAACACCGACCAGTTCACCTTGCCACCGCCGGCGCCGTCGCCGTTGTGGCAGTAGGGGCACGACGCAACACCGTAAAGGTAGCGGCCGCGCTGTAGGAGGATGACCTCATGCGAAGCGCGACCCTCGGTCTGCACTTGAGGAATCGACGCGCCGAAGGCGCCGATGATCTGGCTTGCCGGTAGCATCCGCAGCGCGGGGTAGCGGTAGACCACGAAGCTGCCCCCCGCCAACGCGAGGACCAACACGACCCGGAGGATCGCTAGCCCACCGCTGCGCTCGTCGTCGTCAGGGTGCACCTCGCGCACGAACACGAGCACGAAGAGCAGCACCGCAAGCGCCACGTACTGCGCCCAAATCAAGATGCTCTGCGGCAGATCGCGTGGCAGCCGGCTCGGCTGCTCGTAGCCGAAGTTGCCCGCATAGTACGACAAGCGCGCCGGGGGCACAGCCGGCCACGCCGAAGCGATCTTGCGCGCCACGGTTTCGACGTAGCCGAAGTGCAGAGGCAGCGGCACCTGATTGTGCACCGGCGGCAGCCTCCTCAAGTAGCTGGCCATCGCCAGCGCGTTCTCCTGCGTGAGCGAGCCCAATGCCATCCACGGCATGCCCCAGTAGTTGAGGCGCCGCTGCGGTGTATGGCCGGTGCGAATCGCCGTGGCGATCTGCTCGATCGTCCACTTCCCCAAGCCGGTCTCCGCATCGGGTGTGAGGTTGCGCGTGAAGAAGATGCCGTGCGGTCCCGCTTCGACTTTCATGCCGCCGGCGAGGTAGTGCGTATCGGCGAGGTAGATGCCGTCCGCATCGACCGGTGTGTGGCAGAGGCCGCACATGCCGGCGTGGACGAGATACTCGCCGCGCCGCAGCGGATCGCTCGACTGGCCGGGGCCATCGAACGCGCCACCAGGTTCCCACGGTGGCGTGCGCGCGATCGAACGGATGTACGCGACGACCGCGGCGATCTGCGGCCCTTCCGCGACCTCCGCGTATCCGGGCATCGGCGTGCCGTTCATGCCGTGGGCGATGCGGAGGTAGAGTGCCTCGGGACTGTTCCCGCCGCGGAAGGTCCACGGCGCGGTCAAATCGCGCGGCGGGTCGGCTTGGCCCCACACGTCCTTCAATGCTTTAGCCGAGCTGCCGTCGCCACGGCCGTGCGCGCCGTGGCAGGCCGGACACCCG
>Ga0209048_10006166_pt1 | contig 11246 bp, 9 predicted proteins | sample FrelakmetCRP12CR_FD_187146 | JGI IMG/M metagenome (GOLD analysis project Ga0209048, IMG submission 187146) | Freshwater lake sediment microbial communities from the University of Notre Dame, USA, for methane emissions studies - CRP12 CR (SPAdes)... | ecosystem: Environmental > Aquatic >... | reverse complement strand
TTCTGCGTGATCGAGGCGCTCATCTCTTCGAGCGACGACGTGGTCTCTTCCACCGAGGCCGCCTGCTCGCTCGTGCCCTGCGACAGGGTCTGCGCGGAGGCCGAGACCTGGCTCGAGGCCGACGACACCTGGCCCACCACGCCGACGACGTGGCCCGAGGTTTCCGTGAGGGCGTCCGCTCCGGAGCGGACCTCGGCGACGACCCCGCGCAGGCGCTCGGCCATCCGGCCCATCGCCGAGAGCAGCTGGCCGAGCTCGTCCGAGCCGGAGGAGGGAACGACGACCGAGAGATCGCCGCGGGCGATCGCCTCGGTGACCTGCACGGCCTGGAGGATCGGGCGTGTGACGCCCCCGGAGAGCCGCACCGACAGGACGGCGCCGAGGGCCAGCGTCAGGAGCATCACGCCGACCATCGCCCGCGCGGTCCAGGCCTTCTGCGCGGCGAGCACTTTCTGCTTCTCGCCCATCCGCTTGAAGTTCAGCGCCGCCAGGGTCGCCGCCGACTTCTCCAGCCGGTCCACGGCCTCCTTGTAGGCGCCCATCTCGCGGCTCGCCTCCTGCGTGGTCTTCACGGAGCGCTGACGGATGAGGCCCACGACCCGGTAGAAACCGGTCTCGTAGCTCGCGAGGTCGGCGCGCATCGAGCGGGCCAGCTCCTTGTCCTCGTCGGCATCGGCGTCGCGCTCGAGGCTCGAAAGCCGCTCGGTCAGCCGGTAGCGCTGGTCGTTCCAGCTCGCGAGGTCCTCGGCTTCCTGATCCGCGTTGCCGACGTGGATCGAGAGCTCTTTCTCGAAGCGGCGCATTCCCTGCGTGTCCGCCCGCGCCGCGGCCGATACGGACGCGAGCATGGCGTCGTGCGAGAGCATCGCCGCCGTCATGTCCGACACGCGCGCGATCCCCTGGTATCCGAGCGCCGCGATGACCAGGCTCGTCAGCAGGCCGAGGCCGACGGCGAGGCCGAGGCGCGTGCGGATCCGAAAGCGGCGCAGCATCGGTCCCTAGGCCTCCCAGGTCCGGCGGAATTCGCCGTCGCCCGAGCCGTTGGCTCCCCCGCTCGGGCGGGCGGCCGTCAGGTACGGCGCGAACGCGGCGGCCTCGCTGGCTTCCGCGACCGAGTCCCAGGGATCGGAGGCTTCCTCCGGAGTGGGCTGGCCGGCCACGGGCTCGGCCGGCGCCTCCGGAGTCGTGGCGATCCGGAAGAACGCCATGAGCTGGTGGAGGCTCTCGGTCTGCTTCAGGACCGCCTCGGCCTGGTGCCGCATCGCATCGGCCTGGCTCGCCATCTCCTCGGCCGTCGAGGACAGCTCCTCGGCGGAGGAGGCGTTTCTCTGCGTGACGTGGTCGACCTGGGAGAGCGCGCGGTTGATCTGCGACACGCCCGAGGACTGTTCCGAGGAAGCCGCCGCCACCTCCTGGACCAGGTCCGTCGTCTTGCGGATGGAGGGCACGAGCTGCTCGAGCAGACTCTCGGAGCGCTCGGCCAGGCGCACGCACGAGGACGCGAGGCCCCCGATCTCCTTGGCCGCCGACTGGCTGCGCTCGGCGAGCTTGCGCACTTCCGTGGCGACGACCGCGAATCCGCGGCCGTGCTCGCCCGCGCGCGCCGCCTCGATCGCCGCGTTCAACGCCAGCAGGTTCGTCTGGTATGCGATCTCTTCCACGATCGACACCTTCTCGGCGATCGCCTGCATCGCGAGCATCGTCTCCTTCACGGATGCCGCGCTCTGCTCCGCATCGCGGGCGCCCTGGAGCGCCATCTGCTCCATCTGGCGGCTGTTCTCGGCGTTCTGCGTGATCGAGGCGCTCATCTCTTCGAGCGACGACGTGGTCTCTTCCACCGAGGCCGCCTGCTCGCTCGTGCCTTGCGACACGACCTGCGCCGACGCCGAGACCTGGCCCGACGCCGAGAGCACCTGGCCCGAGACGGCGACCACGTGGGAGGAGGCCCGGGTCACGGCGCTTGCGCGGGTCCGGACGTCCCCGATGATCTCGGCCAGCCGCTCGACGAAGCGGTTGAAGAGCTCGGCCATGTGGCCGATTTCGTCGCGGGACCCGACGGGGATGCGCCGCGTCAGGTCGCCGCCGCCCTGGACCATCTGCTCGAGGTGAAACGTCATCGCCGACAGCGGCGTGGTCACTGCCCGCGTGACCACGAGCGCGACCAGGATGGACGCGAGCAGGCACAGGAACGTGATTCCCGACATCGCGCCCCAGCGCCAGTGCTGGCTCGCCCGGGCCGCGGCGAAGGCGGCCTGCACGGCTTCGCGGTCGTGGCGCGTCCTCGCCTTGAGCGTCTCGGTGATCTGGTTGAACTGGGCGGTCATCGCCGTCAGGCTCTGCGTCAGGTCCTCGCCCGCCTTCTGCGAGATCATCCGGGTCGACACGGCGCTCGCCAGCGTCCAGTACTCCTGGAACGCCCGCGTCAGCTTCTCCCTCTCCTCCCGGTCCACGACCGGGTTGTCCTTCTCGTCCTCCAGGCGCTTGAGGAAGCGGTCGCGCAAGCCTCCGGCGGCCGTGAGGCCCTCGGCGTCCTGCGCCGCGACCGCGTCCTGGAGCTGGTGCTGCAGCGCGATGAGCGTGTCCTCGAGGTCCCGCGAGAGCTCGAGGGACGGCACGAACCCGGTCTCGATCAGCCCGAGCTGGCTCTCCTCGCGCCGTCCGAGCACGAAGTTGACGGCGAGCAGCAGCAGGAATCCCACCGCGGCAAAGCACGGAAGGAGGATGACCTTCCAGCGGATGGCGAGGTTCTTGAGCACGTGGCCTCCATTCACTCCGTGATCGCGACGATCTTGACGCCCGAGGTGTCGGCCCCGGCCCAGACGTATCCGATGGCCCCCGGCGTTTCGCGGACGAACGCCACGATCTCGGCATCGGTGGACTTCTCCGGCGGCGGCACGCCCTTTCCGTTGAAGATCTGCTGCTGCCAGTAGGCCGCGATGGCGAGGACCTGCTTGCCGTAGACCTCGAGCGAGAACCGCTGGCGCACGGGCGATTTGCCCTGGGGCTCCACCGGCATCATCGGCGCGCCGTCGGGCCAGCGGTAGACCTTCTTCAGGAAGATCTCCCCGATCTTCAGCCGCGTGGACTGCGTCATCGGGTTGCCCGGGTGCACGATGACCTTGTAGGCGCTGGCGTCCTCCGCGCCGACGCGGGGCGCGCAGACGCCGAGCGTCACCAGGACGAGGACGAGCGGCCATTTTCGGGCAGACGAGTTCATCGAAGGCTCCTTATGCCGCCGTCGCGGCGGTCCGGGACAGATGGGCCTCCAGGAGGCCCGCGACGTCGAGAACGAAGGCGACCTGTCCATCGCCGAGGATGGTCGAGCCGCACAGGCCGGCCACGCCCTGGAACAGCTCGCCGAGGGGCTTGATGACGGCCTGGCTCTGGCCGTGCAGGCGATCCACGACGATGCCCGCCCGGGCGAGCTCGTGGCGAACGACGACCACGCTCTCCCGGGCCGAGGGCGCCATTTCCGCGGCAAAGAGATCGCGCAGGCGCACGTAGGGCAGCGGCTCGCCGCGCAGATCGAGGATGCCGTGCCGCTCGCCGCGGCGAGCCCCCTCCGGCAGCTCCATGCACTCGATGACGCGGTCGACCGGGATGATGTAGCTCTCGCGGCCGATTCCGACACCGAATCCCTCGATGATGGCGAGGGTGAGCGGGAGGCGGATGCCGATCGAGGTCCCCTCGCCGCGGCGGCTCTCGATCGCGATCGAGCCGCGCAGCGCCCCGATGCGTTCGCGGACCACGTCCATCCCCATGCCCCGGCCGGACCATTCCGTCACGCTCTCGGCCGTCGAGAACCCCGGCTCGAAGACGAGGCGGTAGAGCTCGGGATCCGGCAGCTTCTCGGGCTCCTCCGCGAGTCCGCGGCGGCGCGCCTCCTCGACGATCCGGTCCCGGTTGAAGCCGGCGCCGTCGTCGGAGAGCTGGATGACGATCGAGCCCGCCTCGCGCCGGGCCGAGAGTGTGATCGTGCCGCACGGGTCCTTGCCCTTCTCGCGGCGCGCGTCCGGAACCTCGATGCCGTGATTCAGCGCGTTGCGGATCATGTGGGTCAGGGGATCGCGCAGGTGCTCGACGATCGTCGTGTCGATCTCGACGTCCTCCCCCTCGATCACGACGCGCGCGAGCTTGCCCTGCGCCGCCGCGAGGTCGCGCACGGAACGGACGTACTGGCGGAGGATCGGGCCGACGGGGACCATGCGCACCTGCAGGACGAGCTCCTGGAGCTCGGCATGGAGCTGCCCGGCATCCTGGTGCGCCTCGAACGCCTCGGCTGCGCGGCCTTCCTCGAGGATCTGCCCCACCCGGCCGCGCGCGATCGCGATCTCGCCGGCGAGGGTGATCAGGCGGTCGAGCTTGTCGATCCCGACCCGCAGCGTCTTCCCGGATTCCGTGGCGCGCGGAAGGTCCTCCCGCCGCGCCCGCACCTCTCCGGACGGGGCGCGCGGGGCGACGGCGGGCGACGGCGCCCCGGCCGCCAGGCGGCGCAGGAGCTCCTGGTGCTTCGGCTCGATCTCGTGGTTCCCCTCGACGGCCACCGGGAGCATCTCGCGCAACGCGTCCACCGCCTCGAGCAGAAGCGTCACGAAGTCGGCCGTGACCGACCGCGTCCGGCGGCGCAGGCGCTCGAGCTGGTCCTCCAGCGTGTGCGCGAACTCGGCCACGCCGGTGAATCCGAGCGAGGCGGAGTTGCCCTTGAGCGTGTGGGCCATCCGGAAGATCGTCTGGACGGTCTCCGGGTCGTCCGGGCGCGTCTCGAGCGACAACAGGCCCTCCTCCATCACGCGGAGGTTCTCCTCCGTCTCGGCGATGAAGGTCAGCAGCAGGGCTTCCGCGTCGAATTCCACGTTCTTCCCGTCCCTACAACTTCGCGACCCAGGCGTTGCCGAGGTCGGTGTGAAAGATGAGCTTGCGGCCGGCGCGGCCCCCGACGTCGCGGGCGACGACCGGGATCGAGAGCTCTTCGAGGAGCTTGAATGCGATGCCGGCGTTCTTTTCGCCGAGGTGGCCGGGACGCGCCTGAAAGGCTTCCAGGACGCAGGCGCCGCCGAAGACCTTCGCCTGCAACCGTCCCCGCGCCGCCCCGAGGGCGACGAGGCGATCGACGAGCTGCACGACCGCGATGTTGCCGAAGCGCGGCGAACCCAGCCCCGCTCCCGCCCAGTGCGGCAGGAGGTAGTGATTCATGCCGCCGACCGCGCGCGCCGCGTCCCACAGACAGATGGCCACGCACGAGCCGAGGACCGTCGTCACCGCGCTCGGCTGCGCCGAGGCGTAGAGCTGGCCGGGCTGGAGGTAGACGCGGATGAGATCCCGGCGGTCCTCGTGCGGCGAGGACGTCAGGGCCTGGTCGTCCACGAGCCCGGCCGCGGGCTCGGTCCAGGCCGCGCCGGCGCGCTCCGGGCTCACCGGCGCGCCCCGGCCGCGTCGCCCACGCGGGCCTGCAATCCGGTGCAGTAGAGGGCCCGCGCCGCGTGGGTCCCGAGCAGGTCGAAGAGCTCGTGGTCGAGCGCCACGAGGCCGGTCTTCTGCGGAAGGAGGCGGAAGATCGCCACGGCTCCGATGAGGCGCCCGTCGACCGAGAGGGGAACGCACGCCGAGAGCGATCCCTCTTCCGGCCGCATGCCGGCCGCGTCGTCGCGGCCCGCGAGAAAGATCGACCCCGTCTGGGCGCACCGGCCGATCACCCCCCGGCCGAGCGGCACCTTGCGGAACGGAGCGTCCTCGATGCCGAGGGAGGCCACCAGCGACAGGGCCGCGCCCTCCTCGTCGGCCTCGAAGATCGCAATCTCTTCGGACCCGATGAGGTTGCAGATGATGTCCTGGACGATCGAGAGCGTCTCGCCGCGGTCGAGCGTGCCGTGGAGGCGGTAGCTCGCCACGTAGAGGCTGGCGAGGTCCGTGTTCTGCTGCTCGACCCCGACGTACTGCTCGGAGTACTTGCGGTTCTCCTCCTCGACGGCCGCGAGGCTCTTCTGCAGCCGTTCCTTCTCCAGCCAGTGGGTCTGGATCTCCTTCTGGAGCGCGCCGACCTGGTCGTTGAGAAACTTGTTGTCGCTTTCGAGCGAGGCCGTCAGCACGCGCAGCTTGCCGTTCTCCTCGAGGAGGCCCTGCACGTACTTGCGCGTGTCGTCGCGCACCTTCTCGACGTACGAGCCGGGCCCTTGCCCCGGAGCGCCGCCGCCGCCCGGCTTCATCGCCTCTCCTCGGCGAGGTAGCTCTCGATCTTCGTCACGAGCTCGAGGCTGCTGAAGGGCTTCGTGATGTAGTCGGTGCAGCCGCTCGCAAAGCCGCTTTCGACGTTCTCGCCCTCGCCGCGCGTCGTCACCATGATGATCGGCACGGCTTTCATCCCCTCGTCCTCGCGGATCTTCTTGCAGACCTCGAAGCCGTTCATGCGCGGCATGATCACGTCGAGGAGGATCAGGTCCGGCTTCTCGGCGAAGGCCCGCTCCACGGCCTCGGAGCCGTCCTTGGCCGTGACGAGGTCGTACGACCCCTTGTTCAGGATCATGCGCTCCATCATCAGGACCGTGCTCGAGTCGTCGACCAGGAGGATCTTCTTGCGTGCCATCGTTCCCTCGTTTTCTCCGTTTGTCATGTGCGACGAGTCACTGCCCCGCGGCGATCAGCCCCGAGGCGATTGCGGCAACTTCCGAAAGGGGCTTCGGCTTGTGGAGGAAGGCGTCGGCGCCGCGGCGTCGCGCCTCGGCCTCGATCTCGCGCGATCCGTACGCCGTCAGCAGGATGATCCGGGTCTGCGGCGAACGCTCGCGAACGGACCCGACGATGTCGAGCCCCTCGGCGCCCTGGGTCCCCGTCAGGCGCAGATCCAGGATCGCGAGCGCGTACCGGTGCGCGGCGAGCAGGGCGTCGGCTTCCTGCGTATCGCGCGCGCAGTCGACCTCGTAGCCCTTCGTCGCGAAGTACTCGCGCATGGCAAACAGGATCGGCTCCTCGTCGTCCACGATCAGAATTCGGTGCGTAGTGATCAAAGACAGTGCAAGGGCGCGGCCAGGGAAGGCCGTATCCGATAAGACTAAGTTTTTCAGTACTTTACGTGGAGCGCGACCGACATCAAAGGGCGCGTCGGGGTCCAGGATTCAGACGATTTGGGTCAGTTATTCTGAGGATCAGACCCTTCACCCGGTTTGGGCTGCCCGATCCCGTGCTTCTTGATCTTCTGGTACAGCGAGCTGCGCGGAATTCCCAACCGTCTCGCAGCGGCCTCGACGCGGCCAGCCTCGGCGCGCAGCACGCGCTCGATGTGTCGCCGCTCGACCTCGAGGAGCGTGAGGCCGGACTCGTCGGAGGCGGCTCCGATCTCCGCGGGCTCGAATCGCAGGTCCCGGCGCGTGAGGACGTCCTTGCCCGAAAGGAGGACCGCACGTTCGAGCACGTTGCGCAGCTCGCGGATGTTGCCCGGCCAGGAGTAGGCGGCGAGAGCGGCTGCCGCGTCCTTGCCGACGGCGATCCGCGCGTGGCCGTAGCGCCCGGCGAGCGAATCCAGGATCTGCTCCGTCAGGGCCGGGATGTCTTCGGGCCTCTCCCGCAGCGGCGGCACGATCAAGGGGATCGTATTGATGCGGAAATAGAGGTCGCCGCGAAACTTCTTCTCCCGAACCAGGTCGGCCAGCCCCTGGTGCGTGGCCGTCAGCAGCCGGATGTCGACCCTCCGGTCGCGGACGTCCCCGAGGCGCCGAAACTGCTTCTCTTCCAGCACCTTGAGCAGCTTCGGCTGCACCTGCAGGTCCACGTCGCCGATCTCGTCGAGAAAAACCGTGCCGTGGTGCGCGACTTCGAGCAGGCCCGGCTTGGCCGAGGTCGCGCCCGTGAAGGCCCCCTTCTCGTGCCCGAAGAGCTCGGTCTCGAGAAACTCGCGCGAGAGCCCGGCGCAGTTCAGGTCGACGAAGGCATCGTCGGCGCGCGGCCCGTTCTCGTGCAGCCAGCGCGCGAGGACTCCTTTTCCGGCGCCGGTCTCCCCCTGGATGAGAACGGGGCTGTCCGAGGAGGCGACCTTGCGGGCCTCGGCCGCGAGCGCGCGGATCGCCTCGCTCGAACCGAGGAACGGGTCGCGCAGCTCCCGCGCCAGCCGCGAGCGCCGCGCCATCTGCTGCTGCCGATTGCGCTGGTTCTCGATCAGTCGCTGCAGGATCACGAGGAGAGCCTCGAGCTGGACCGGCTTCGTCAGGAATTGCTCCGCGCCCTCCTTGATCGCCCGCACCGCCAGGTCTACCGAAGCGTGCGCGGTCAGGATCACGACCGGAACCGCCGGATCCATCTCCTTCAGGCGCGGCAGGAGCTCCAGGGCGTTTCCGTCCGGCAGCGAGTAGTCGATGACGGCCACGTCCGGCGGCGACACCCGGAAGGCCTGTTCCGCCTGGCGGCAGGTCTCGGCTTCTTCCGCCTCGAAGCCGCGGCCTCGCAGGAAGTCGCAGATCCCGAAGCGAACGGCCGGCTCGTCGTCGACGACCAGCACCCGCTGGCGCGCGGGACCGCGCCCGCCGCCGGGATTATTCACGGGCGCCCGCCGCGCGGGATGGAGGGCCTGTCGGCAGGCGCACGGTCACGACCGCGCCGCCCTCCGGGCGGTTGCCGGCGAAGATCCGGCCGCCGTGCTCCTCGACGATGCGCTGGACGATCGAGAGCCCGAGGCCGGTGCCGCCGCGGCGGCGCGTGAAGAAGGGATCAAAGATCCGCGGCAGGTCTTCCGGGCGGAAGCCCGGGCCCTCGTCCCGCACACGGCAATCGACCCAGCTCTCACCCTCGACGCGCGTCGCCTCCGCCTCGACTATAACCGCGCTCCCCGCCGGCGCGTGGCGCACCGCGTTGTCCAGCAGGTTCTGGAACACTTGCGTCAGTCGCCGCCGGTCCATGCGCACCGCCGGGAGCCCCGGGGCGAGGGCGCTCGTAATCGAGACTCCCCCCTTCTCCGCCAAGGGCGCGCAGCCGCGAATCGCCTCCTCGACCACACCCGCGACGTCGCCGTCGGAGAGATCGAGGCTCGGGGGCTTGCCGTACTCGAGGAGGTCGCCCATGAGGTGCGAGAGCCGCTCGAGCTCGCCCCGCAGGACCGCCACGTACTGCCGGTACTCCTCCCGCCGGCCGAACCGCGCCTCGAAGGCATCGAGCGTGGCGGAGATGCCAAAGAGCGGGTTGCGGACCTCGTGCGCCACGCCCGCGACGAGCGACCCCATCGCCGACATGGTCCGCGTCCGGTGCAGGCTCTCCTGGAGCCGCACCACGCCCGTGATCTCCCGCGCAACGAGGATGATCCGCTCCGTCTCCGTGCTCGCGGCCGCGAGCCGGCTGGCCGCCACGTCCCAGCTGCGCCCCGTCACGGCGTCGCGGGCCTGGCCCGAGGTGGCGGCGCCGCCGGCCTGGATCTCGCGCGCGAGGTCGGCCGACTTCTGCCAGGGCTCGCCCGGCCCGAGGGCCTCGAGAGCCAGTCCGATCGTCTCCCGGTAGGTCTTTCCCGAGAGGGCCTTGGCCGCCCGGTTGAGCCGCCGGATCTGCGCATTCCCATCGAGGATGAGGACGGGAGACTCGATGGCGTCGAAAGTGCGCTGCCACTCCTTCGCGGCGTCCTGGATCGCGAACTGGAGCCTGGCCTGGTTTTCGTCGGCGGCCTTGCGCTCCGTCACGTCCCGCGACTGCACGAGAAGGCCCGCGACACTCGGATGGTTCGTCAGGTCGCTGCCGATCGCCTCCATGTGGCGCCAGGAGCCGTCCTTGTGGCGGAAGCGGAACTCCGCCGACGCGGAGCCCGATCCGTGCACCATTGCGGCGAACATCCGGCGGACCGATTCCACGTCGCCCGGATGCACGGAGTCGAAGAGCGATTCGTCGACGAGCTCCTGGGGCCGGTACCCGAGGAGCCGCTCGATGGACGGGCTCCCGTACCGGATGGTCCCGTCCCCGTTCAGGATCATGATGACGTCGAGCGCGTTGTCGATGAGCGAACGGAAGTACTCCTCGCTCTCCCGCAGCGCGTCGGTGGCCCGCTTGCGCTCGGTGACGTCGATCATCGTTCCCTCGATGACGGGCTCGGGGGGAGACCCCTCATCGAGCAGGGTGACGTTCTCGAGCACCCACAGCGCGGAGCCGTCCTTCTTGCGAAGGCAAACCTCCGAGTTCGACAGCGTGGCACGCTCCCGCAGGCGGGCGAGAAACGCCGCGCGACCGGTCGGGTCCGGGTAAAAGGCCTCGCAGGGCAATCCGCGCACCTCCTCGCGCGAGGAGTAGCCGAGCATCCGGGCGAAAGACTCGTTGCAGTCGATCACCCGGCCGTCGAGCGTCGTCCGGTACACGCCGGCGAGATTGCGTTCGAAGAGGTTGCGAAACCGCGCTTCCGAGACGCGGCGGGCCTCCTCGATCTCGCGCTGGCCGGTGACGTCCGAGGCGATTCCGGTCGTGCCGAGCAGGTTGCCCCGCGCATCCCGGATCGCGGCCGTCTTGAAGGAGAGGGTGACGAGCTTGCCGTCCCGCCGCCGGTGCCGCGTCTCGTACTGGACGTAGCGCTCCCCCTCGAGGATGCGCTCCAGGATCTTCAGGTCCTTCGAGGCCTCCTCGGGAATCATCCAGTCCGTGACCGAGCGCCCGATCATCTCCTCGGGCGAGCAGCCGTAGATGCGGCGCGCCGCGGCATTGACGAACGTCCAGCGGCCCAGGGCATCGGCCGACCAGATCAGCTCGTTCGAGTTCTCGACGAGGTCGCGGTAGCGCTCGTCGCTTCCTCCGAGCCGGTCGTCGGCCTCGCTGCGTATGATGGGAGGAATATAAGCCGGCGCGCACCCGGCGGCAAGCGGCGGCTCAGGGCGCCGGGGTGAACGCGAGCGGCCGCGCGGCCCCGATGAGCCCATCCTCGGCGGCGAGGCGATAGAAGAGCCGCAGACCCTCGAGGTCGCCGGCGTCGAGCTCGAAGTGGAGGCAGTGGCGCAGGTAGTCCTCGACGACCGCCGCCGACAACCCCGACGCCTTCGCCTCTTCTCGGACCATCGCGTCGAAGCTCGCGAGCCCGGCCTCGTACGAGCGGCGCAGGAGATCCGCCACGCCGGCGGTCGCATGGTCCTCCCGAACGGCCCAGAAGGCGAACACGAAGGAGTGGCCGGAGAACGCTCGCCACTCCGCGGCCAAATCCAGAACGACGTGACCATTCAACCGAGCTTTCAGCGCCGGGTCGCCGATGATCAGCCGGGCGTCGCTCTTCTCCCCATCCCGCATCCCGTATCCCGCATCCC
>Ga0209048_10006165_pt1 | contig 11251 bp, 8 predicted proteins | sample FrelakmetCRP12CR_FD_187146 | JGI IMG/M metagenome (GOLD analysis project Ga0209048, IMG submission 187146) | Freshwater lake sediment microbial communities from the University of Notre Dame, USA, for methane emissions studies - CRP12 CR (SPAdes)... | ecosystem: Environmental > Aquatic >... | reverse complement strand
ACTACAATACCGAGGATATCGGCCTTGAAGCCCTGGACATTCAAAAAGGAGAACGGGGTGAAATACAGGTCGACGCTCAAATGGAGACAAATGTTAAGGGAGTCTATGCAATAGGCGATGTTGTTGGGGGTATGCTCCTGGCCCATGTTGCCTCTAAAGAGGGAATTGTCGCTGCTTCCAATGCCTGCGGTGTCGAGAGATCGATGGATTATTCGGTCGTTCCCGCAGCGATTTTTACCTCTCCCGAAATTGGCTCTGTCGGATTGCGCGAACATGAGGCCCAGGCAAGGGGTCTAAAGATCAGGACTGGCCATTTCCAGTTCAGGTCACTTGGCAAGGCCCATGCAATGGGTGAGATAACTGGTATAATTAAAGTCATTGCTGAATATGCTACGGATAAGGTCCTTGGAGTGCATATCATCGGTCCCCACGCCTCGGACCTCGTGCATGAGGGGGCACTGGCGATCAAGGCGGGGCTGACGGTGAAAGAGGTTGGAGGGATGATTCATGCCCATCCGACCCTTGCCGAAGGCCTTATGGAAGCGGCTGAAGACGTTCATGGGATGGCAATTCACGCCGTGAATCAATAATTCTTTTAACCCGGAGCGTAAAGGGGAAATCGTATGGGAGAAATTATCGAGATTTTGGCACGTGAGGTCCTCGATTCGCGGGGAACTCCTACCGTTGAAGTAGAAGTCATTCTTGACAGTGGCATTGCTGGTGCAGCCATTGTTCCTTCAGGGGCATCAACGGGTAAAAGGGAAGCACTCGAACTCAGGGACGGGGATAAGAAAAAGTTCCACGGAAAAGGAGTGCAGAAGGCTGTCAAGAATATCGCCGGAGAGATAGCATTCCGTTTGCGCGGAATGGATTCTTCTGACCAGGTCCTTATCGACAAAACCATGATAGATTTGGACGGCACTGAAAACAAAAGCAAGCTCGGTGCCAATTCCATCCTTGGAGTGTCCATGGCAGTCTGCCATGCATCGGCAAATGAGCTGAATATTCCTCTCTACCGTTACATCGGTGGATGCAATGCAAAGGAGTTGCCGGTGCCGATGATGAATATCATGAACGGCGGAGCTCATGCCGACAATAATCTGGACATCCAGGAATTCATGATCATGCCTGCGGGCGTGAAGGATTTCGCTTCCGCACTGCGCGCTGGCGCTGAAATATTCCAGACGCTGAAGTCGATACTCAAAAAGAAGGGGCTTAGCACCGCCGTCGGAGATGAAGGGGGATTCGCTCCGAACCTCGGGTCTAACGAAGAGGCTTTGGCCATTATTCTCCAGGCAATAACCGAGAGCGGCTACAAGCCAGGGAAAGATGTTCTGCTTGCGCTTGATGTTGCCTCGTCGGAATTCTTCGACAAAGGAAACTATCAGTTCGAAGGCCGAAAAGTGTCGTCGCAGGGCATGGTAGACTACTTTGAGGCACTTGTTGGAAAATATCCGATACTTTCCATCGAGGACGGGATCGCTGAAAACGACTGGAACGGATGGAAACTCCTTACTGAAAGGCTCGGCAGAAAAGTCCAGCTTGTGGGTGACGATCTCTTTGTCACCAACACAAAGATACTGAACGAAGGCATACGGAAGGGTATCGCGAATTCTATTCTGATCAAACTCAATCAGATCGGCACCGTAACCGAAACCCTCGACGCTATCGAGATGGCAAAGAGGGCGCGGTATACTGCCGTTATTTCACACCGGTCCGGTGAAACCGAGGATACGACAATTGCGGACCTTGCTGTTGCATGCAACACGGGATTCATCAAGACCGGCTCACTTTCAAGAAGTGAGAGGATCGCCAAGTACAACAGACTTTTGAGGATTGAGGAGGAACTCGGAGCTTCCGCTGTTTTCAAGGGCAAGGACGCATTGTATAATATATGATGCTGAAAGTTGCCAAGGGTAAAACAAAAACGCGCGGCCTGCGCCAACAGGTCTCGCTCGAGCAAAGAAAACGGACGTACATTTTTTTTACCTGCATCGCTATAGCCCTCGCCTATTTATCATACAACCTCATATTCGGTGAGATGGGCGTGATCAAGTATATCGAACTCAGACAGAACAAGAAGCGTCTCGAAAGCGAGATAACACGCATCGACAAGGAAAATAAGGCGCTGAACGTTCAGGTCAACTCGCTTAAGAAAGACCCTTACTATATCGAAAAATATGCCAGGGAAGAATATGGTTTGGCAAAACCTGATGAATTCATATTTCAGTTCAAGAACAATGATAAATAGGCAATTCAATTAAAATGGCCGCGATCCCCTTAAATATCGCCTTCCTGTGGCATATGCATCAGCCGTGCTACAAAAACCCCTTCAGCGGCATTTATACATTGCCATGGGTGCGGCTGCATGGGGTCAAGGATTATCTTGATACATTGATAATACTTGAAGACTTTCCCGACATCAAACAGACTTTCAACGTTGTCCCTTCGCTCCTCGAACAGTTGAACGACTATATCGAGAATAAGGCAATGGACCGTCATCTCGAATTGACCCTCAAGAATCCCGGGAATCTGACGGCCGAGGAAAGAATATTCATCGTCGAGTATTTCTTCCTTGCAAACTGGGATACTATGGTAAAACCTTACCCGCGCTATTACGAACTCCTGGTAAAAAGAGGGCTCAGGTATTCCAAGGACGATATCGGGCGGACTATCCGCTACTTTACGGATCAGGACATTAGAGATCTTCAGGTGCTTTTCAATTTGAGTTGGATCGACCCTATGTTCAGGGAAAACGACCCCTTTCTGAAAGGGCTTGTTGATAAGCAGCGGGATTATACCGAAGAAGAAAAAGGAATTCTCATAAGCAAGCAATTCGATATCCTGAAGCAGATTATCCCTCAATACAGGAAGCTCGGCTCGTCGGGCCAGATCGAAATTTCTGTAAGCCCCTTTTATCACCCGATCCTCCCATTGCTGTGGGACACTGACTCGGCGAGGATCGCGATGCCCCGTGTGAAACTCCCCAAAAAAAGGTTTTCTCATCCTGAAGATGCAATCAGTCAGATAAAGATGGGAGTCGCCTTTTATGAAAAGACTTTTGGTTTCAAGCCACAGGGCATGTGGCCCTCCGAGGGATCGGTGAGCGAAGAAGTGGTCGCTGCAATCAACTCGGAAGGTATCAGATGGATCGCCACAGACGAGGAAGTCCTTGCGCGTTCGCTCGGAAGACCGCTCAGAAGTGATGAAGGAGATGTCATTGATGCCGATGCGCTCTATAAGCCTTACCGATACGCCGGCCTATCGCTTTTTTTCAGGGACCACCGTCTCTCCGACCAGATCGGGTTTGTCTATTCCGGATGGAACGCTGAAAAGGCCGTCGATGATTTCATCTCCCGACTTTCGCACATAAGGGATTCCCTGCCGCAGAACCAACCTTATGTTGTCCCCGTAATCCTCGATGGAGAAAATGCATGGGAATATTATCAGAATGACGGTCAGGACTTTCTGAAAACGCTTTATACCGTTCTCAGCAGCGATAAGAGATTCAAAACCGTTACCATGTCGGAATATATCGATGAACATGGTCCGGGCGGGCCACTGAAGAGACTCCATGCGGGATCATGGATCAATTCCGACTTTCACGTCTGGATCGGACACGAAGAAGATAATCTTGCGTGGGATTATCTTTCACAGACACGGGATGACCTCGAATCCTACATAAAAACCAACCCTGAAGCAGACCTTTCGGAAGCGTGGAAAGCGCTGTATGCCGCCGAGGGAAGCGACTGGAACTGGTGGTACGGAGATGAGCACACGACTGAAAGTCAGGAAGAATTTGACGAACTCTTCCGAAATTACCTGATGAAGGTCTATACCGTCATCGGCAGCACGGTGCCGCCGAACCTGTATGTCCCCATCTTGCTGGATGACAGAAAAATCGTCCCCGATTCCGAGGTGAGGGGGTTTATTTATCCGAAAATCGATGGGCTGGTGTCAAGTTATTTTGAATGGTACAATAGCGCACATATCGAGGTCAGAAGGGGCGGGGGAAGCATGCACAAGTCTGAAAGCTGCATAACAGACCTTTATTACGGATTTAACAAGGACAGTCTTTTTATCCGGGTCGATCCAGTCATTCCCCTGAATCGTTTCGAGGAAAGAGTCTCTCTCGATATCGATATCTTCCATCCCTCTGTTCTCAAGATAGTGTTCAATCCCAGTGCTAACGAGACGGTCGTTTATGAATCCAGAAATGGAGCATGGGTTGAAGGTAATGCACGCCTGGAGGCGGTGGCAGTGGATATCTTTGAAATCGAAATTCCTTTTTCGGTCATAGGGGCGAGGGAAAACGACGAAGTGCATTTCGCGCTCGAAGTTGTGAAAAATGGGGGGGCCTCAATACCGGTCGCGGAAGCTGCCTCATTGACCGAAAAAAGCATGGAGCGCTGTCCCTGGAGGGGACAGATTATCGTGACCGTCCCATCGCCTGATTTCGAGAAACTTATGTGGTATTGAGAGAAAGGCTTTTGTCGTAAAGTTCTTTTTTGCTGATTCCATAACCCTCAGCAACAGTCCTTACCGCCTCTTTTCTTCCCAGGCCTTTTTTCATGAGTGAGTTCACTTCGCATAATGCCTCGTCGATAGTCAATCGCTCCTGATGGAACCCTTCAACAATGATCACGTATTCGCCGGCGATCATCCGGCTTTCGAGTGCCTGGATAACTTTGGGGATAGTCCCCCTCAGGACCTCTTCGTGAAGTTTGGTAATCTCCTTTGCCAGGACTGCTCTTCTTTCACCCAGAATATCTCTCATATCGCCCAATGCCTGCACGAGGCGGTGAGGCGCTTCATAAAAGCAAAGCGTTCTCGTCTCGTGTCTCAATTCACTCAGGCGTTTTTGACGCTGTCCACCCTTTGAAGGAAGGAACCCCAGAAATGTAAATTCCTCTGTGGGAAGTCCGGATACCGAGAGAGCTGATACGAAGGCTGATGGTCCGGGAATCGGTATAAGATCGATTTTTTCTTCGATTGCCCTTTTGATGAGTACGGCGCCGGGATCAGAGATCCCCGGCGTGCCGGCGTCTGAAATAAGGGCAACCGAGAGGCCTGAGTGTAACTTCCCGAGGATTTCTTCTGCTTTAATCTTCTCTTTTTCCGACCAGTAACTGATGAGAGGCTTCGCTATTCCGTAATGGTTAAGCAGCTTCAATGAATGCCGCGTGTCCTCAGCTGCAATAAGGTCGACCTCTTTCAGTATTCTGAGGGCCCTGAACGTTATATCCTCAAGATTACCGACAGGAGTGGCGACAATATACAGTTTTCCGGATGCCATGATCTGATTATTCTATCTTGAGGAGTTTTCGCAGGCGGCTGTCGGCCCGACAGATCTCGTCAAAACGATCACCGGTTATATCCCACGTATACTCGTTGTTGGCGCTCCGATGGAGTTTTATTTTCACCGGCTTCTTTGGTTTTATGTTCTGTATTCCCTGGTTCTTGCCTATCGTCGACTGGCCATTTTTTGGGGCATTCTGCTGTGGAGCAACAACTTGTTTATAAGCTCCCTCAACGAAGCCGCTATAGGGAGTCAGAGATAAAACTGCCGTCAAAGTGAGAATGATGAAAGCTTTCATAATCAGCAGCTCCTGTATTTATTAGTAATGGGAAATCTTCTGTCTCTCCCGAAGGCCCGCGGAGTAATCTTGATTCCGGGAGGTGACTGCCTTCTCTTGTATTCGCTCCTGTCGACCATCATGATAACTCTTTTGATGCTTTCACTGTCAAAGCCGAGACCCAGGATCTCTTCATAACTTTTGTCATCCTCGATATAGGCCTTAAGGATCGGGTCCAGGACATTATAGGGAGGCAGGCTGTCACTGTCTTTTTGGTCAGGTTTGAGTTCGGCGGTAGGCTCTTTCGTGAGTACTCTTTCGGGAATGATGACTTTACCACAACTATGGTTTTTCCATGTACTCAACCTGAAGACAAGGGTCTTGGGGACATCCTTTATTGGGGCGAATCCGCCTGCCATATCGCCGTAGAGTGTAGCATATCCGACGCTCATTTCCGACTTGTTTCCGGTCGTCAAGACGAGCCATCCGAACTTGTTAGAGAAGCCCATAAGAATAGTCCCCCTTATCCGTGCCTGGAGATTTTCCTCAGCTGTCCCGGGAGGGAGTCCCCTGAATTGGGGCCTGAACGATTCGAGGTAGATGTCAAAAATCGGTGTGATCGGCGTCTCAATTATCTGTATTGCGAGATTCTTTGCCAAGGAATAGGCATCTTCCCTGCTTGATGATGAAGTATAGGGCGACGGCATGAAAATGCCGGTGACATTATCCTTGCCGATGGCATCTACCGCAATTGCCGCCACTATTGAGGAATCGATACCCCCGCTCAGACCGATGCATACTTTCTTGAAACCGTTTTTTGTTATGTAATCGCGCGTTCCGAAGACAAGCGCCTTGTAGACTTCCTCATGGGTAGACGACGCAGTGTCGGATAAGGACTTGGCGGGGCCAAGTAAATGAGTGGGTATAGTGACGTTTTGACTTTCCTGAGGAGTCCGACTTATAAATATTTCATCAACCTCAATATGCCGGGCTGCATCAGTCTCCCGCTTGTGAGTCCCATGGAGTCTCTCCGTTAAAACATCTTCGAAAAGCAGATCGACGATGATGTCGTCTTCTTCGAAACGCCTCCCCTCGGCAATAAGTTCAGCTTTTTCATTAATAACAAGGCTGTGACCATCAAAAACGAGTTCATCCTGGCCGCCGACTGTATTGAGATAGGCGATGATTACGTTGTTATCGGATGCCTGTGTCGAGATCATCTCGATCCTTGTGCCCGATTTCCCCATATGATAGGGAGATGCATTGATATTGATGATGAATGCAGCGCCGTTCATAGCCTGTACCGCAGCGGGTCCGTTTGGGTACCAGATGTCCTCACAAATATTGATGCCGAACTTTATGCTGCCCATATTGTAGACCGGATAGCGATTCCCCGGTTTGAAATAACGGAATTCATCAAAAACCCCGTAGTTAGGCAGATGGATTTTATGGTAGACATCGACCAATTTCCCCTGATGGATTACCGCGGCCGCGTTATAGATATCATCGCTTTTGTCGACGAAGCCAACAATTACAATCGCATTCCCGACCGCTTTTCGTATCTCGGCAAGAGCAGCGAGATTGCCGTCAATAAAGTGAGGCTTCAGAAGCAGGTCTTCGGGCGGATAGCCGGTAACCGCCAGTTCTGGAAATGCGATAACATCCGGGAGGTAAGCTCCCAGATGCTGAATCCGATTCACAATCTTTTTGACATTGCCTTGGAGATCGCCGACTGTTGGATTGATCTGGCAGAGGGCTATTCGCACTTTCTTCATGTATTGATTCTACCCTCTGTGACCCTGTTTGTAAAGGATAATTAAGCCGCCGCAGAGAGGTTGATTCGCAGAGCTGCGCCTTTAAATACTCTGAATCAGAAGGATAATCGGGGTAGATAAAAACAGTCACTGTTGCCCGGCTGCCTTGACAACTGTTGCCCGGCTGCCTTGAATTTTTTGGAAAGGTAGGATAAAATTGTAGACCACATCAGAATTATATAAATATGAATACATTTGCAGGAGGGTATCCATGGCTAAGACTGCAGTAGGGAAAGAAGTTACTTCGTTGCGCAAGAAACCCTTGAAGGCTGTCAAATACATCTATTACTTTGGGAATGGCAAGGCAGAAGGCCGCGGCGCGATGAAAGACCTTCTTGGTGGAAAGGGTGCGGGCCTTGCAGAGATGACCAATCTGGGCGTGCCCGTTCCTGCCGGCTTCACCATAACTACTGCGGCATGCAATGAGTATTTCAAAAACAGGATGAAGTATCCTGAGGGCATGTGGGAAACGGTCATCACAAACATGAAGAGGATCGAAAAGGCAATGGGCATGAAGTTCGGAGATCCTGTAAATCCACTGCTCGTGTCCGTCCGCTCGGGGGCTAAATTCTCAATGCCCGGCATGATGGACACCGTCCTGAACCTGGGACTCAATCCCTCCACGTTGGGCGGTATCATAAAGAGGACGAATAATGAGCGGTTCGGATACGATGCCTACCGAAGGTTCATCACCATGTTCGGCACCATCGTTATGGGTATCGACAGACAGAAATTCGAACACGTACTCGATAAATTCAAAGAAGAAAAGGGAGTTCGCCAGGATACCGACCTCGACGCTTCAGACCTCAAGCGTATCGTAGAGGAATTCAAGCGGATTTATAAAGAAGCCACCTCCACCAACTTCCCGACTGACCCATACCTGCAACTGAAACTTGCAATCAACGCCGTCTTTGGTTCATGGTTTGGAGAGAGGGCGAAAAAGTACCGTAAACTGCAGGGCATTTCGGATGATCTCGGCACCGCATGTAATGTCCAGTCGATGGTCTTCGGCAATATCGGGGATGATTCGGGAACGGGCGTCGGTTTTACGAGAGACCCTTCCACCGGCGAGAGGAAGTTTTTTGCTGAATGTCTGATTAATGCCCAGGGCGAAGATGTCGTCGCAGGCATCAGAACACCTCTCCACATTGAAGAGCTGAAAAAGACAATGCCCCAGGCCTATGGCGAGCTCATGAAGATTTATCAAAAACTCGAAAGACATTACGCAGATATGCTCGATATAGAATTTACCGTGCAGGAAGGAAAGCTATACATGCTCCAGACACGGGTTGGCAAAAGAACCGCCGCTGCAGCGCTGAAAATCGCCGTCGACATGGTAAAGGAGAAAGCTATCGACAGGAAGACGGCACTATTGAGAATCGATCCTGCCCAGATCGACCAGCTTCTCCATCCTATGATTGATCCGACGGCTACTGCTAATGTCATGTGCAAAGGATTGCCCGCCTCTCCGGGAGCTGCGGTGGGTAAGGTCGTTTTTAATGCAGAAGACGCTGAAGAAGCAGCGGCAAACAACGAAAAGGTCATTCTGGTCAGAACCGAAACATCGCCAGAAGACATAGGGGGAATGGCGGCAGCCCAGGGCATATTGACCGCCCGCGGCGGTATGACCTCCCATGCGGCAGTTGTCGGCCGGGGTATGGGAAAGTGCTGCGTGGTGGGTTGCGGCGCCATTGATATCCACGAAAGGGAAAAATATTTCACTATCAATGACGAAACAGTAGTCAAGGAAGGTGATTATATCACCTTGAATGGGACGACGGGACAGGTTATGCTCGGTCAGGTGCCCCTGGTCACTCCGCTGCTTAAGGGTGATTTTAAAACGATAATGAAGTGGGCTGACGAAGTGAGAAGGTTACGCGTCCGTGCAAACGCCGATACGCCAAAAGATGCGCGGGTAGCTTATGAATTCGGTGCCGAGGGCATAGGATTGTGCAGGACCGAACATATGTTCTTTGATGCTGAAAGGATCAAAGCGGTAAGAGAGATGATTCTCTCTGATACCCGCCCTGAGCGGGAAAGGGCCCTCGCAAAGATACTCCCTATGCAGAAGATGGACTTCATCGGTATCTTTACCGAGATGAAGGGATATCCCGTGACCGTCAGATTACTCGATCCGCCGCTTCATGAGTTTCTACCTCACACAGACCAGGAGTTTCAGGACCTCGCAGCTGACATGGGCGTGCCGGTTGAAAAACTCCGGACAAAAAATAAATTTTTGCATGAGTTTAATCCCATGCTTGGCCACAGGGGCTGCCGTCTTGGCATAACATACCCGGAAATTTATGAAATGCAGGTGAGGGCGATCATGGAAGCGGCCTGCGAACTTGCTGCGAAAAAGATTAAAGTAGTTCCCGAAATCATGATACCCCTTGTCGGTCATGTAAATGAGCTCAAGGCTTTAAGAGAACTCACTATAAGGGTCGCCGAAGAGGTTAAGGCGCGCTTCAAGTCGAAAGTCGAATATGCGGTCGGCACCATGATCGAGCTGCCGCGCGCATGCATAACGTCCGACGAGATTGCCGCGCATGCCGATTTTTATTCCTTCGGCACGAATGATCTGACGCAGACAACCTACGGCCTTTCCAGGGATGATGCCGGCAAGTTTCTTCCGTATTACATTGATGCCAAGATTATCAAGGAAGATCCCTTTGTAACCCTAGACCAGGAAGGGGTAGGCGTCCTTATGAAGATCGCCGTTGAAAAAGGCCGGTTGGTAAAGAAGAATCTTAAGCTTGGCATTTGCGGAGAACACGGAGGCGATCCTGCATCAGTTGAGTTTTGTCATAGGACCGGCCTCAATTATGTGAGTTGTTCGCCCTACCGGATTCCGGTCGCCCGTCTTGCGGCGGCGCAGGCAGTCCTGAAAGAAGCAATGACAAAGGAACTCAAGAAAGCCTCTAAATCGTAATTGGAACAAAGCACGATAAGATGAAGCAAAGGGTCGGGCTTTCATCCCGGCCCTTTTTTATGCTCGCAAGGGATGCTGGTATACTGAAAAGAACATGGACATCGTCATTGCAAGAAACCTCGTAAAAGATTACGGGACCCTGCGCGCTGTTGATTCAATCGACTTCGAGATCGTTCAGGGTGAATGCTTCGGGTTCCTCGGCCCCAACGGAGCGGGCAAGACTACCGTGATGCGTATGATCCATTGCTTTATGCCGCCTACTGCCGGGGAGCTTACGGTATTCGGCATGGATGTCATAAACAGACCTGACGAGATCAAGGCGCGCATTGGTGTGATGCCTCAGGATGACAGCCTCGATCCGGACCTCTCCGTTATGGAAAACCTGGTAACATATGCCCGGTATTTCGATATGTCGCGAAAAGCATCTCTTGGCATGGCTGCTGAACTGCTCGATTTCTTCGAGCTGAGAGGTAAGGAAAGAGTCAACATAAAAAGCCTTTCGGGAGGCATGAAACGTCGGCTTCTCCTTGCAAGGGCAATGATCAACCAACCCGAACTCCTTATCCTTGACGAACCGACGACAGGACTTGATCCATACAGCCGCCACTCGGTCTGGGACAAGCTGAATCAGTTAAAGTCAGGCAATACAACGCTCATTCTCACGACCCACTATATGGAGGAAGCCGAGAAGCTCTGCGATAGGGTGGCGATCATGGATTCAGGCAGGGTTATAGCGAGCGACTCTCCAGTGAATTTGATGAAGCTGCACAACGGGAATCTTGAAGACGTTTATCTGAAACTTACGGGGAGGCCCCTTGAAGTTTAAAAGGATAGGTCATGTCTGGCGGCGCAATTTCATGGTCTACACGAAGCTTTATAAATCGAGCATCGCCCTGAACTTTGTTGAACCCGTTCTCTATCTTGCTGCCCTT
>Ga0209048_10006164_pt1 | contig 11252 bp, 10 predicted proteins | sample FrelakmetCRP12CR_FD_187146 | JGI IMG/M metagenome (GOLD analysis project Ga0209048, IMG submission 187146) | Freshwater lake sediment microbial communities from the University of Notre Dame, USA, for methane emissions studies - CRP12 CR (SPAdes)... | ecosystem: Environmental > Aquatic >... | reverse complement strand
TGAAGAATGGCAAGCCGGCGACCCAGGGTGTGTGCCCTGTTTGTGGCACCAAGATGTTCAAAATCGGGAAGGGCTAAAGCTGGAATTCTAGTCATCCTTCAGGTATCGCAGATAGTGAAAAGGCTGAGTATCCTTGAATGATAGGATATTCAGCCTTTTTTTGCGCGGTGGCAGTGGAGCAATTGACCAACTGCTCTCGCTAACTCAGCGGCTTCTGGAAATAAAAACCAGTGTAGTCGACCTGAATAAGTTTTACGTCAATTGCACGTTTTTTCAAAAACCCGTCTGCTGCTATCCTGCATCCCTCCCAGTCGCCGTAATCATCGAGGACAATATAGCCGCCGGGTTGGACACTGTCGTAGAATTTTTCCAGACACAACTTGACGCTCTCGTACCAGTCTGCGTCGATATGTAGAATGGCTATTTTCGGGATTTCCACCTTCGGGAATGTGTCCTGGAACCACCCTTTGACGATGTGGACCCGAGATTCGGGGATGCGCAGCTTCCGCAGGACTTCCTTGACCTTCGATAGATCGCCGTGACACCAGCCTTCATATGCCGGGGCTTCATCGCCGTCCTTATCCGTAGGTTTGGGCAGCCCCTCGAAGGAGTCAAAAAGCCATACGCTTCTGCTCACGGGCGATTTTTCGCAAAGCGAAGCCATTATGGCGGCTGACCCCCCGTTATAGACACCGCATTCAACGATATCGCCTGGCACAGAGCGTTGGTTGATTTCCTGGCTCAGTTTGTACAAAGCGACCAGCCTGGGCACAAACACCGCCGTGTATCCTCTTACTCTGTAGACCAGCCTCATCATTCGGAATGAGTTCAAGAAAGACATTGGATGTGACAGGTGGACATTTTGCAGATAGTAGCCTGTCAGATTCCGGTAGTACAGGCTGTAGAAGGAGATGGTGGCGGCAAATATCGAGGCTCGATAGCTGACTCTAGCCTTGATCTTTTGTAGCAACTGCCCCCAGCGGCTTCTGGGGGTTGCTGCGGCGTGCATATCGTCTCCAAATCCCTAAATTGGCAATATATTGACAGGGAATAGTATACGTGCAAGGTACATCATCTGCAACTTCTATCGGGTTGTGTTGCAGCGGCTTTCCGCATAGGCTATAATATCTGCTCGGCAGCCACAAGGGGGAAGCGCTGACGGGAATGGCAGTGGCAACCTACCTTAATCTAGATGGCTTGCAAAACTAGAATAAGGAGGAACACAGAATGCGGAACTACTTGAAGTATGCAGTAGTTCTATTCCTGGTGGTGGCGCTGCTTGCCCTCGGTGGCATCGGCTGCTCCACCAAGGAACAAGGCGGAGCTACCCCAACCCAGGCGCCGGAACCTTACAAAGTCGGAGCGCTTTTTGCCAATAGCGGGCCCAACCAGCCACTGGGCCAGCCCGAAGTTGAAACGGTAAAGATGCTGGTGAAAAAGATCAACGATGCAGGCGGCATAAACGGACATCCCCTTGATGTTATCATGTACGACACCGAAAGCGACACCGCCAAGTGCGCCACTCTGGCGAACAAGCTTATTGAGCAGGGAGTAGTAGCCATAATCGGGCCGACGAGCACTGGCGAGTCTATGGCTATTAAGCCAATCGCTAACCAGGCGAATGTACCGCTGATTTCCTGCGCTGCCGGCTCAGTGATAGTGAAGCCCGTGGGCAATTACACATGGGTCTTCAACACCCCGCAGCTTGATTATGTTGCCATACAGCGACTCTATACCTACCTTCAGGAGCAGAATATCACGAAGATAGCTCTTCTCACGGATACTGCCGGATTCGGGAAAGCGGGGAAGGCGTGGCTCGGGAATCAGACTTTGCTTGGTGAGTACGGACTCACTATCGTTCCTGACGGCGACCAGACATATGGCAGTTCAGACGTAGATATGCAGGCTCAGCTTACTAAGATAAGTGGTACTGCTGCTCAGGCAATAGTGTGCTGGGGCACTAACCCCGGGCCTGCCATCATAGCTCGTAATATGAAAACGCTGGGCATGACTATTCCACTGCTTTGCAGTCATGGCATCGCCTTTAAGTCATTCATAGATAGCGCAGGTGCGGCTGCCAACGGCGTCATCTTCTGCGCTGGCAAGTTGCCCATCGTGGATCAACTGCCAGACACCGACCCCCAGAAGGCGCTGCTGGAGCAGTATAAGACTGATTTTGAGGCTGAGTACGGAATCGGCAGCGCTAATACCTTTGGCGGACATGCCTACGATGCTTTAAATATGGTAGTCGGCGCTTTGAAAGCAGTGGGCCCCGACAAAGCAAAGATTCGGGACTACATCGAGAATAATATCGTGAACTGGCCTGGCACTGGCGGCGTTTACAATATGTCTCCTCAGAACCACAACGGGCTGCCGAGTGATCCTAAGCAGGCTATGATACTTGTCAAGATTGAAAACGGCAAGTGGACTTGGTTACAAGACTAGAAGCTGGCTGCTGATAGGTTTCATAGTGAATGAAGGGGGAAGGCATGCCTTCCCCCTTTGTTTCAAGCGTAGGTAGGAGACCGGGTGAATGTCATCAGCGCAGTTTGTTCAGTATCTAGTAGCCGGCATTACCTCAGGCAGCGTATATGCCCTGGTTGGCCTGGGATTCACCATAATTTACGCTGTCACCAAGATCATTAACTTCGCCCAGGGCGAGTTCGTGATGCTGGGGGGCTTGCTCTCCTTCACACTCATCCACTCAGCAGGGCTTCCCCTTGTTCCTGCGCTAATCCTCTCCATAATCGCCGCAGCAGCGGTCGGCGCTGCTATGTATCTGCTTGCTATACGTCCGGCTAAGAAAGCTTCCGTTGTCAGCCTGATCATCGTCACCATCGGAGCCGCCATCTTCATTCGCGGCATCGCCGGACAGGAGCTAACAAAAGCCTTCGTACGCACCCCTTCTTTCTCTGGTGAACAGTCTATATCCTTCCTTGGAGCGCATATCGATCCCCAGGCTCTCTGGATCATCGGAATCATGGTGGTGGTGACGATTATACTTCATCTTTTTCTCAACTACACCATGGTGGGCAAGGCCCTGAAGGCTTGTGCCATAAACCCCGTAGCCTCCAGCCTCGTGGGTATCAATCCCAGAACAATGGCGCTAATTGCATTTATTCTGGCATCGGCTCTGGGAGGTATAGGTGGGGTAGTTCTAGCACCTTTGACGCCCCTGTCTTACCAAGCCGGGGTTATGCTGGGGCTTAAAGGTTTTGTGGCGGCGGCCATCGGAGGCTTTGGTAGCCCCGTGGCAGCCGTGTTTGGCGGGTTACTGCTGGGTATCGTTGAGAACTTTGCGGTGGCAGCTAACTGGGGGCCCTTCACTTCGTCCTATAAGGATGCTATTGCTTTGGTCGTCTTGCTGTTAATACTGCTCGTTAGGTCGGGCAAGCTGGCAGAGGAGGAGAGGGCGGGCTAATGTTAGCGAGGTTGAAGCGCAATTGGTTATACCTTGCCATTGCGGTTGTCATCGCGTTTTTTATATTGATCCCCTTCGGTTGGTTCCTGGGGCAGTACACCACCCTCATGATTTTCATCGGTATTTACACCATAGTCACTGTAGGCTTGTGCCTTCTCATGGGTTACACCGGGCAGGTATCCTTGGGACAGGCTGCCTTCTTCGGTATGGGAGCTTACATATCTGCTATCTTGAGCAGGACCTATGGCTTTAACCCGTGGCTGGCCATGCTTGTAGCGGCCGCAATGACCGGCGCTTTCGCCTATATTATTGGCTATCCTATCTTCAGGCTTAAGGGTAACTATCTGGCGATGGCTACCCTCGGCTTGGGCTTGATCATGTGGATTCTGTTCAGGGAACTGAGCCAGTTCACCGGCGGGCCTGATGGGATGTCGGGCATTCCCCCTCTATCCATCGGCGGGTTTGTCTTTGATACCTCCTTCAGGCGGTACTTCCTGGTCTGGTTCTTCTGCCTGGCTGTCCTGCTTATCTCCCAGAACATTGTCAGGTCCCGGACAGGCCGGGCGCTTAGAGCTATTCATGGCAGCGAGTCCGCTGCGGAATCGATTGGCATCAATGTGACTCACTTCAAAGTAAAGATATTAGCGCTCAGTGCTGTATATGCCTCTCTTGCTGGCAGTCTCTTTGTCCACCATCTCCGTTTCGTTAGCCCTCAGTCCTTCGATTTTCTGGCCTCGGTAAAACTGGTGGTCATGGCAGTGATAGGAGGGCTGGCCAGTGTGTGGGGCGCTATCTTCGGAGCTGGTGCAACTCGTATACTGAGCGATGAGATATTGCTTAGATTCGGTGAGTGGGATGTAATTATCTATGGGCTGATACTGGTGTTGGTGATGATTTTTATGCCGGAAGGTTTGTTTGTTAAACTCAAAGAGGTTTTCGAACGATTGCGGCTCAGGTACAGACAGAGAGGAACGGAACCTTGAACGGCTCTGTGATATTGGAGACCAGGAATCTGACCAAAGCCTTTGGCGGGCTGATTGCTCTGGATAAAGTAGACTTATCGATAGAGTCCGGCAAAATCACCGCTGTCATTGGCCCCAATGGCGCTGGCAAAACTACGCTGTTTAATCTTATCACCGGCGTTTATCCTGTGAGCGGCGGAGAGATATACTTTCAAGGTGCTCTCCTGAACAAAGTTCCGGCTCACAAAAGGGCTTCGCTGGGCATTGTACGCACTTTTCAACATGTCTATCTCTTTGGCAACATGACTGCTCTGGAGAATGTCATGTCAGGGCGACACCCGCGCAGCAGCTATGGCTTTCTGGAAGCTGCTCTTCGTCTCCCCAAGGCACGGCGTGAGGAAGAGGCTATCTCTCTCGATGCGACTAAATACCTCAACCTGGTGGGATTAGGAACGCATGCTGATCAAGATGCACTTAGCCTCCCGCTGGGTCAGCAGAAGCTGCTGGCTATAGCCCGTGTTCTGGCTACAGAGCCCCGGCTTGTCTTGCTCGATGAGCCTGGCGCCGGGCTGAATACCCTGGAGAAGAGGCAATTGAGCGATCTCATCCGCAACATCAGGGAGATGGGTATTAGCGTCATATTGGTTGAGCACGATATGCCGCTTGTTATGGGCATTGCCGAATGGGTTGTTGTCCTGGACAGCGGACAAAAGATAGCTGAAGGTACTCCTGCTCAAATTCAGAAGAATGCGAAGGTCATAGCTGCTTACCTTGGTGAGGACATGGAGTAATGTTAAAGGTTGAAAAGATATCCGTGGCTTATGATCGCGTTTTTGCACTCAGAGACGTTTCTCTGATAGTAAACGATGGTGAAATAGTGACTCTTATCGGCTCCAATGGAGCTGGCAAGACCACTTTGCTTAACGCCATAACGGGAGTAGTACCTGTCAAGGCCGGTGCTATCTGGCTGGGCCAACGGAAGCTTTCCGGGCTCTCTTCCCACAAAACGGTAAGGCTTGGCCTGAGCTACGTGCCTGAAGGAAGGCAAATCTTCGGAGCCATGTCGGTTAAGGACAACTTGACCCTGGGTAGCTACGCCGAGAGTACTCAAAATCCGTTTAGCGCTCTGGGCTATGTCGGGTGGTTCCTCCGTCGGCCTTCGGTTCAGTCCAATCTAGAAATGGTGTTCAAGCTCTTCCCCATCCTCAAAGAAAGGCAGAAGCAGCAGGCAGGCAGCCTTAGTGGGGGGGAGCAGCAGATGTTAGCCATTGGCAGGGCACTGATGTCCTCTCCCAAATTACTTCTGCTGGATGAACCCTCCCTTGGGTTGGCGCCTAATCTGGTGAAAGAAATTCTGAAGCTTATGGTCAGGCTTAGGGATGAGGGTCTGACCATACTTCTCGTTGAGCAGGATGCTACTGCCGCTCTAAAGATCGCTGACCGTGGCTATGTTATAGACAGAGGACGTATCACTATCGAAGGCACTGCCAGGGAGCTTTTGGGCGATGACAGGGTCAGGCAAGCCTACCTGGGTAAGGCAGTAGCCTAAGCGAACTTGGCGTGGTAAAATGGCATGGAGACGACCATCTAACAAGTGAGGAGTGCAGGGGCAAAGCGCCTTTGCTGTGGGGTTAGGGGCATCACCCCGTTTTTAAAATTCCCCCGAGAGTGGGGGACTTAGAGGGTTGATTAACCCGTTCGCCCTGAGCCTGTCGAAGGGCTAATCCCCCTTTTCTTAAAGCCCCCCAATCCTTCCCAAGAAGGAGGGAGATTTAGGGGGTTGAGGCGAATCCTCAGAGGAGGCATGATTAAACTTGAAGCAGCTTTTATCAGGCAATGAAGCGATGGCACTTGGGGCATACCATGCAGGGGTATTTGTAGCAGCAGCATATCCCGGTACACCCAGCACAGAGATACTGGAAAACCTGGCTCGACAGAAAGGCATATATGTCGAGTGGTCAACCAATGAGAAAGTAGCTTTGGAAGTGGCTATGGGAGCGGCCTACGGAGGCGTCCGGGCCCTGGCCTCGATGAAGCACGTGGGCTTGAATGTGGCTGCCGACCCCTTCTTTGCAGTCTCGACCACTGGTATCACCGGCGGTCTGGTTGTCATTTCCTGCGATGACCCGGGAGAGCATAGTTCGCAGGGGGAGCAGGACAACCGACACTTTGCCAGATTCGCCAAGGTCCCCATGCTGGAGCCTACCGATAGCCAGGAAGCCTACGATTTGATGGATTGGGTGTTCAAAATCAGCGAGGAGTTCGACACTCCGGTGCTGTTTCGTTCTACTACTCGTATCTCACATTGTAAAACAGTGGTCGATGTAAATAGAGAGCGCAAAGCCGATTTGAAACCTGCCGGTTTCATACGTTCTCCGGCCAAATATGTGATGGTTCCGTCAAATGCCCGCCCCAGACGCAATGTCATGGAGGACCGCATCGTCAAACTGCTCTCATACGTTGAGAGCTTCCCCATGAACGAGATGATACTCCAGGATCGCAAGCTTGGAATAGTGACAAGCGGTGTAGCCTATCAGCATGCCAGAGAAGTCTTCAAGAATGCCTCCTTCCTTAAGCTCGTAACAATCTATCCCCTTCCGGCGAACTTGGTCAGACGGTTTGCCCAAGAAGTGGAGAGGGTGATTGTGGTCGAGGAGCTCGATCCTTATCTCGAAGAAGAGCTGCGTTGTCTCGGTATCCCTGTTACAGGCAAGGATTTCGTCCCTATTATAGGCGAGCTTACCCCCGAGATATTGGAGCAGGGCGCTATCAAGGCGGGCTTGTTGCCGGCTCCCAAGCATGTTGCTAAACCTGCTGCGCCACCACAACTGCCGGCCCGGCGTCCTCAGCTCTGTGCCGGTTGTCCTCATGTCGGCACCGAGTATATTTTGAGAAAGCTTTGCTTCAAGGATTCCAAAGTCCCCGGCCCGATTAAGGAAGACGAAATCATCGTTACCAGTGACATCGGTTGCTACACGCTGGGTGTATATCCTCCTCTCGCCGCTCTGGATACTTGCGCCTGCATGGGGGCAAGCATAGGGCAGGCGATAGGGCTGGAAAAGGCTAAGGTCCGCAATAAAGTCGTGGCTGTACTAGGCGATTCCACCTTCATGCACTCAGGCATAACAGGGTTGGTTGATGCAGTGTACAATCAAGGTAATATCACCGTCATTATCCTCGATAACGGGACCACTGCCATGACCGGCCATCAGGGCCATCCCGGCACAGGCCTCTCAGCAAGAGGAGAGAAAGCTACCGCAGTGAAGTTGGAGGAAGTGGTTAAAGGCCTGGGCGTTAAAGATGTCCACGTGGTGAGCGCCTTTGACCTGAAGGCTATTGAGTCGGCTTTGAAGCATTGTCTGGGTACTAAAGAGCCCTCAGTCATAATATCGCGTGCTCCTTGTCCTCTTAGTATTAGGGTGACAGCGATACCTTACAGGGTGAATGCTGATGAGTGCAGCAGTTGCTATATTTGTTTGGACCTTGGCTGTCCTGCCATATCTCTGTCGGACGATAAAGCAGTGATAGACGCCAGCATGTGTCAGGGGTGCAGTATCTGTGCTCAGATCTGCCCTCAAGAAGCTATAGCGAAAGCAGGCTAGAATTGGGGAGTCCAGCGGGGCTGAAAAGAAGCGGAGATTAGAAAATGAAAGACGTCAATGTGCTCATGGTGGGTGTCGGCGGTCAGGGGGTAATCCTGGCTAGCGATGCTATGTCTGAGATAGGCATGAACAGTGGCTACGATGTGAAGAAAACCGATTCCCTGGGCATGGCGCAGCGAGGTGGCAGCGTGGTGAGCCATGTCCGTTGGGGAAAACACGTATTCTCACCGATGGTCAAAAGGGGTGAGGCAGATTTCCTGGTGGGCTTCGAACAAGTCGAGGCAGCGCGCTGGGCGCCTTATTTGAAGCCTGGCGGAGTGGTCATTGTCGCCGATGTGGTCGTCATGCCTATATCGGTAATCGGCAGCAAGACCCCTTATCCAAGCTGGAAAGAAATCGAAGGAGTCCTCAAGCAGTATACCGGGCAGATATATCTTATCCCTGCGCCCCAAATCGCTCAGGAAGTGGGCAATCCTAGAGCAATGAACATGGTGATACTCGGTTTTCTCTCTGCATTCCTTGAATTGGAGCAAGCAGCCTGGACAGAGAACATCCGACGCAGATTGCCGCCCAAGTTCGTGGAATCCAGCCTCAAAGCCTTTGTCAGAGGGGCAGAGGAAGCAAGAACAATGATACAAGCAAAGGGAGTCGTAAAATGATACGTGACCCTGAACATGAGAAGATGCCGAGAAAGCAGTTGGAGAAGCTCCAACTCGAACGGCTGCAGGCTAAGGCCAAAGATGTCTACGAGAAGGTTCCCTTTTACCGGCGTGCCTTTAAGGAAAAAGGGGTAACCCCGGATGACATCAAAACCCTGGCTGACCTGAAGAAGCTCCCGTTCACCAGCAAGCTGGACTTCCGCGATAACTATCCCTACGGGTTGATGGCTGTTCCTTTGGAGAAGGTGGTTAGGATTCATTCTTCCAGCGGCACGACGGGCAAGCCTATCATAGCGCCCTACTCGGAGGCTGACATAGATATGTGGTCGGAGGTAATGGCTCGGACGCTGGCTTCATCGGGCATGACCAGGCATGATGTGATGCAGAACGCCTATGGCTACGGCCTGTTTACCGGCGGACTCGGGTTTCACTACGGATGCGAGCGCCTCGGTGCTACTGTGGTTCCCGCAGGTGGCGGAAACACCAAGCGCCAAATCCTGCTTATGCAGGACCTGGGTACGACTGTGATCACGTGTACTCCAACCTATGCCCTGATATTGAACGAGACTGCTAAGGAGATGGGCGTTGACCTGCGGGCGACCAAGCTGCGCCTGGGCATACACGGCGCCGAACCCTGGTCGGAACAGATGAGGAAAGAGATAGAAGACAAACTCGGTATCTCGGCTATCAATGTCTATGGCTTGACAGAGGTCATAGGGCCTGGAGTATCCGTGGAGTGCGAGCACAAGGCTGGCATGCACATCTGGGAAGACCATTTCCTGGTGGAAATTATCGACCCGAAGACCGGGGAGCCCTTGCCCTATGGCAAAGACGGCGAGCTGGTGATAACAACCCTCACCAAAGAGGCTCAGCCCGTAATCAGGTTCCGCACCAAGGATATCACCAGCCTCAATATTGAGCCCTGCAAGTGCGGGCGAACCATGGTGAGGATGAACAGAATAACGGGCCGCAGCGATGACATGCTGGTCGTGCGCGGCGTAAACGTTTTCCCCTCGCAGATAGAGAGCGTGCTTCTCGAGGTCGAGGGTGTTGAGCCTCATTATCTGATAGTGATAGACCGGCGCGATGTGTTTTCCACCGAGGACCTTGAGATATGGATTGAGGTCTCCGAGGAGGTTTTCTCCGACGAGATGCAGAAGATGGAGAGGCTGGAGAAGAAGCTTCGAGCCGAGATGGACAGCGTGCTGGGGATTTCAGCTCGCATCAAGCTAGTGGAGCCCAGGACTATTCTCCGTACCGAAGGCAAAGCCAGGAGAGTGGTGGACCGCAAAGAGCTGCCCAACTCCGGACTCATTACCAAGTGAAATCGCGGGGTGCAAAATGAAAATGTAGGGGCACAAAAATTTGTGCCCCTAGCACTGACGTCGAACGCTCGCCGAATTTGCTTAGGGTTTAGAAATTAGAATTTGCGAGTCAAGGAGGGGAAGTGGTCTCGAGAATAAAGCAGGTATCGGTATTTATCGAAAACCAAGCTGGCCGGCTGGTGGCCATGCTCGAAGCCCTGAAAAACAATGGGATTGATATCCGTGCCTTTTCCATAAGCGATACCGCCGATTTCGGCATAGTGCGCATGATTTTATCCGATGCAGCGAAAGGGTCGGAAGCCCTGCGTCAGGCGGGCTTTACCAGCAGGCAGGACTGGATATTATCTGCTGAGATACCTGACAGGCCCGGCGGCCTGCTGCAAACCGTCGCTGAGCCGCTATCCAAAGCCGGACTCAACGTCAAATACCTCTATTTCTATATCGAGGCAGCCTCAGGCAAGTCCATGGTGGTCATTAAAGTCGAAGACCCCGACAAGGCCGAGAAGGTCTTAAAATCATTGTGATGCTGGGAATCTAGCGAAGCCCGTATTCCTTAGCCACCGCCTTGAACCCCTTCAGCGAGCCCTCGATTACCCAGTCGTCCACGCAGTAGGAGATACGGAAATACCCTGGAGCCCCGAAGCCCCGCCCCGGCACCACCAGCACGTTGTGCTTCTGTATTTCCCTGACGAAAGCCAGATCATCCTCGATAGGTGACTTGGGGAACATGTAGAAGGCTCCCTGAGGCTTCACTACGGAGTAGCCCATCTCTGTCAGGTTGCTATAAAGAAAGTCCCTCTTCTTGGCGTACTGCCCGATATCGACTGAGGCATCCTGCAGACTCTGCACGATGTGCTGCATCAGCGCAGGCGCATTCACGAAGCCGAGCACGCGGTTGCAGAACACCAGCCCGTTTATCAGCTCCTCACGTCCCTCATATTGCGGATTTACCGCGATATACCCGATGCGCTCCCCTGGCAGTGCCAGGTCCTTCGAGTGAGACGTGGCCACGATGGTCCTGGGATGGTACTGGAACAGATACGGGCACTCCACTCCATCGTAAACCAGCTTCCGGTAAACATCGTCGCTGAGCAGGAAAATCTCCGTACCGTACTGCTTTTCCTTTTTCGCCAGTATTTGCCCGATGCCCTGCAGGACCTTGGTGGTGTAGACCACGCCGGTGGGATTATTGGGCGAGTTCACCAGCACAGCCTTCGTCTTTGGAGTAATGCTTTGCTCCAAAGCCTTCAGGTCCGGGATGAACTGGCTATCTGTAGGGACTA
>Ga0209048_10006163_pt1 | contig 11253 bp, 9 predicted proteins | sample FrelakmetCRP12CR_FD_187146 | JGI IMG/M metagenome (GOLD analysis project Ga0209048, IMG submission 187146) | Freshwater lake sediment microbial communities from the University of Notre Dame, USA, for methane emissions studies - CRP12 CR (SPAdes)... | ecosystem: Environmental > Aquatic >... | reverse complement strand
GCCGGCACGGCCATGGCGCCGTGGGACGGTGTACTCAACAAGGAAGACGTCCGCCGTGTCATCGCTTTTATCCGGCAGACTTTTGCCAGCGCCAGCCGCACCCTGCCGACGCCGAAGTGATGTCGATGCTATTGCTGTCTGAGCCGTCCCGGCCGATGAGGACGCCTTAGCGCACGCGCGCTTGCGCTGGCTGCTGTTCGCGGGTGGTCCAGGCCGTTGTCCTCGATGCCCGGCAATGATTTCGGCGATGAATTCTGCGATCGGTCGGGCTTCATCGGATCCCGGCGGCAATGCGACGGCGCGTTACTGATCGCGCAGCACCGCCATCGCCGCAACGTCGACCGCGGGCGCGTCGCTCCGCGCCCTGGCACGCAGAAGCGGCCAGGCCGCGATGCCGAGCGTGCCGACAACCAACAGCGCGGCCAGAATCCAGAAGACTGGCACGGCAGCCATGGTAGCGACGATCGGTCATGGCCGACCGGCAAGCTGCGATTATACTGGCCCGACTTCGCGCTGCAGCAACGGCGAGTCGGTCGTCCAAGCAAGCGCACGCGCTTGGGCTGCGCGGTGCGACCCAGTTGCAATCGGGCGCGTTGCAGCCGGGACCACGCGCCCGCTCTGCTATCATTTTCCACCCCCGCTCTCGTCAGCCTGAAGGGACGTTGCAATGTCGGACCAAGACATACGCGAAGCTGCACTCGAATACCACCGGGCGTATCCGCCCGGCAAAATCTCGATCCTGCCGACCAAGCAGCTGACCAACCAGCGCGACCTGGCGATGGCGTACACACCGGGGGTCGCCGCCGCGTGCGATGAAATCGTCCGCGATCCCATGGAGGCGCGCAATCTTACCGGGCGCGGCAACCTGGTGGGTGTCGTCACCAACGGCACCGCGGTCCTCGGGCTCGGCGCCATCGGACCGCTGGCGAGCAAGCCGGTGATGGAGGGCAAGGCGGTCCTGTTCAAGAAATTCGCCGGCATCGATTGCTTCGACATCGAACTCGACGAGCGCGATCCGGACAAGCTCGTCGACATCATTTGCGCCCTGGAGCCGACCTTCGGCGGCATCAATCTCGAGGATATCAAGGCGCCCGAGTGCTTCTACGTCGAGAAGCGATGTCGCGAGCGCATGCACATCCCGGTCTTTCACGACGACCAGCACGGCACGGCGATCATCGTCGGGGCGGCGATCATCAACGGCCTTCGGGTCGTCGGCAAGCGAGTCGAGGACGTCAAGCTGGTTTGCTCGGGCGCGGGCGCGGCGGCGCTCGCCTGCCTGGACCTGCTCGTTGCGCTGGGCATCAAGCGCGAGAACATCTGGGTCTCCGACATCGCCGGCGTCGTCTATACCGGACGCAAGGAGGAGATGGACGACAACAAGGCGCGCTACGCGCAGCAGAGCGCCGCGCGCACGCTGGCCGACATCATCGGCGGCGCCGACATCTTTCTCGGCCTGTCGGTGGCGCGCGTGCTCAAGCCGGAACTGCTGAAGCTCATGGCGGACAAGCCGCTGATCATGGCGCTCGCCAATCCTGAACCGGAAATCATGCCCGACCTGGCCAAGAAGGCGCGACCCGACGCGGTCATCGCCACCGGCCGCTCCGATTTCCCGAATCAGGTCAACAACGTCCTTTGCTTTCCGTTCATTTTCCGCGGCGCGCTCGACGTCGGGGCGACGACGATCAACGAGGCGATGAAGCTCGCCGCGGTGCGCGCGATCGCCGAGCTCGCGATGGCGGAGCAGTCCGACATCGTCGCCGCGGCGTACGGCATCGAAGACGTGAAGTTCGGCGCCGACTACCTCATACCCAAGCCTTTCGATCCGCGCCTGATCGTCCAGATCGCGCCGGCGGTGGCCAGGGCGGCGATGGAGTCCGGCGTGGCGACGCGGCCGATCCCCGATTTCGACGCCTACCACCAGCAGCTGACGCAGTTCGTCTACCACTCCGGCCTCCTGATGAAACCGATCTTCCAGGCGGCCAAGCACTCGCCGAAGCGGATCGTGTTTGCCGAGGGTGAGGACGAACGCGTGCTGCGCGCGGTGCAGGTGGTGGTCGACGAAGGGCTTGCCAAGCCGCTCCTCATCGGGCGTCCCGCCGTCATCGCGCGGCGCCTCGAGCGCTACGGGCTGCGCATCCGGCCGGGGCGCGACGTCGAAGTCGTTAACAGCGAGGACGATCCGCGCTATCGCGCGTACTGGACCGAATACCACCGGCTCACCGGCCGCCGGGGCGTGACCGAGCAACTCGCCAAGCTCGAGATGCGCCGGCGACTCACGCTGATCGGCGCGATGATGATTCACATGGGCGACGCCGACGGCATGCTCTGCGGCACCTACGGCACCTACGATTCGCATCGCCAGTACATCGACCAGGTGATCGGCCCGCGCCGCGGCGTGCGCACCATCGCGGCGATGAACGCGGTGTTCATGCACGGCCGGACGGTGTTCATCGCGGACACCTATGTCAACGCCGATCCGACCGCCGAGCAGATCGCGGAAATTACGCTGCTGGCCGCCGAAGAAGTGCGCCGTTTCGGCATCACGCCGAAGGCGGCGCTGGTGTCGCACTCGAATTTCGGCTCGAGCACGCACCCGCAGGCGAAGAAGATGCAGGCCGCGCTGGCGCTGATCGACGCGATGGACCCCGACCTCGAAGTCGACGGCGAGATGCACGGCGACGCGGCGCTGTCCGACGAGGTGCGCCGCGGCGTGCTGCCGAGCGCGCGCCTCAAGGGCGACGCCAATCTGTTGATCATGCCGACCATTGACGCGGCCAACATTTCCTTCAACCTGCTCAAGATCGCGGCAGGCGGCGGCCTGACGCTGGGGCCGATACTCCTCGGCGTCGCCAAGCCGGTGCACATCCTCACGCCTTCGGCGACGGTGCGCCGCCTGGTGAACATGACGGCGTTGACGGTCGTCGACGCGAACTTCGATCGCCAGCGCGCATTGGTCTAGGGGGCCTGGCGAACGGCGCCGCACGACGCTGCTTGAAATCGGGCCGGCCAGACGCCAAGTAACACGCCATGGCGCCCTTCGACGGTTTCCCCGGCCTGCCGCGCCCGTCGCCGGTTCTGGACGAGGTGACACGGCAAGACAACGCGGCTGGCTCGGTCGTGCCGCAGGCCGACGATGGGCCGCTGCTCGACGCCTACTCGAATGCGGTCAGCACTGCCGTCACGCGCACCAGTCCGGCGGTCGTACACATTCGCGTTGAACGCGCTGCCGGCGTGCGCGGCAAGCGCGAGGGTTCCGGTTCCGGCTTCATCATCACTCCCGACGGGTACGTCGTCACCAACAGCCACGTCGCGGGTGCCGCCAGCGCCCTCGAGATCACGCTCCCCGACGGCCGCATCGCGCCCGGCGAGCTCGTCGGCGACGATCCCGATTCCGACCTGGCGCTGCTCAAGATCGGCTTGCCCGGGTTGGTGCACGGGCAATTTGCCGATTCGGCGCGCGTCAGGGTGGGCCAGATCGCCATCGCCATCGGCAGTCCGCTCGGCTTCCAGCATACCGTCACCGCCGGCATCGTCAGCGCACTGGGACGGTCGATGCGCGGCCAGACCGGTCGGCTGCTCGACAACATCATCCAGACCGATGCGGCGCTCAACCCCGGCAATTCCGGCGGGCCGCTGGTCGACTCAACCGGCAACGTGATCGGCGTCAATACCGCGGTGATCCTGCCCGCGCAGGGCATCTGCTTCGCCATCGCCGCCAACACCGCCGAACGGGTGATCGTGGCGCTGATTCGCGAGGGCAAGGTGCGCCGGGCGTATTTGGGCGTGGGCGGCCAGGATGCGTCTCTGGCGCGCCGCATCGTGCGGCATTTCGACCTTGCGCACGAATCCGGCGTGCGCGTGAATTCGGTTGCAGCCGGCTCGCCGGCGGATGTGGCAGGCATTCGCGTCGGCGATGTCATCGTCGCCTTTGGCGATGCCGCAGTGACGGGCATCGACGCGCTGCATCGCTTGCTCGCCGGGGGCAGGATCGGCGATGGCGTCGAACTCGCCGTGCTCCGCCGCGACCGGCGGCTCACGCTGCACGTCACGCCGCGGGAGTCGTCCCGCCGTTGACCTGCGCGCCAGTGGCGAGGCAATCGCTTTGCAAGCGCCACGATCTGTGCAAAAATCGCCTTAACTTGCAGAATCAGGGTGATAGTGATGCTGGACCGTGACGGGTATCGCCCGAACGTCGCCATCGTCATCGCGAGCGCGAAGAACCAGGTCTTCTGGGGCAAGCGGATCCGCGAGCACTCGTGGCAGTTTCCGCAGGGTGGCATCAATCCCGGCGAGACGCCCGAGCTGGCGATGTATCGGGAGTTGAAGGAAGAAGTCGGACTCGAACCGCGGCATGTCAAGATTCTCGGCCGCACGCGCAACTGGCTGCGCTACGAGGTGCCGCAGCACTGGATCCGGCGCGAGTGGCGCGGCAGTTATCGCGGCCAGAAGCAGATCTGGTACCTGCTGCGGCTGACGGGTCGCGACAACGACGTGTCGTTGCGCGCCAGCGATCGCCCGGAATTCGACGCCTGGCGCTGGCACGAGTACTGGATCCCGCTGGAGAACGTCATCGAGTTCAAGCGCGAGGTCTATCGCCGCGCGCTGACCGAACTCGAACGTTACCTGCACCAGCGTCCGCAGACGCGGCGCGAGCGCCTGTACGGCTGGGCCGCCAACAGCGTCATGCCTTCGCCGTACCCCAATTCGTCCGGCGAGGCCTGAGCGGCGGCGCCCGCGCGGGCGCTAGAGCACGACCATATTGTTGCGGTGGATGAGCTCCGGTTCGTCGACGTAGCCCAGGATCGCCGCGATCTCTGCCGACGGCTTGCGCAGGATGCGCTGGGTTTCGCCGGCGCTGTAATTGACCAGCCCGCGCGCGATCTCGCGTCCCTCCGGATCGAAGCAGCCGACGACTTCACCGCGTTCGAAGCTGCCCTCGCAGGCCACCACGCCGATCGGCAGCAGACTCTTGCCCTCGCGCAGCAGCGCGCGCGCGGCACCCGCGTCGAGAGTCAGGCGGCCGGCGGTGCGTACGTGGTCGGCAAGCCATTGCTTGCGCGCGGCCAGCGTCATCGCCTCGGCGATGAGCTGGGTGCCCAGCACCTCGCCGGCGGCCAGCCGCGTGAGTACGCGCTCCTCACGGCCGTCGGCGATCACGGTCGACGCACCGCTCCTCGCTGCGCGCTTGGCGGCCTGCACCTTGGTGAGCATGCCGCCCCGGCCGAGCGCCGAGCCGGCGCCGCCGGCCATCGCCTCCAGCGCCGGATCGCCGGCGAACGCCGTTTGCAGCAGTGTCGCCGTCGCGTCCTTGCGCGGATCGCTGCTGTAGAGCCCCGGCTGGTCGGTGAGCAGCACCAGTGCGTCGGCATCGATGAGGTTGGTGACGAGCGCGCCCAGCGTATCGTTGTCGCCCAGGCGGATTTCGTCGGTAGTGACGGTGTCGTTTTCGTTGATGATCGGAATCACGGACAGGCCGATCAGCGTGAGCAGCGTCGAACGGGCATTGAGATAGCGGCGGCGATCGGCGAGATCCTCGTGGGTGAGCAGGATCTGCGCGGTGTGCAACCCGAAGCGCGAGAATGCAGTTTCGTAGGCCTGCACCAGACCCATCTGGCCGACCGCGGCAGCCGCCTGCAGCTCGTGCATTGCGGCGGGTCGGGTAGTCCACCCCAGGCGCTGCATGCCCTCGGCGATCGCGCCCGAGGAGACGAGCACGATTTCCTTGCCGGTGCCACGCAGTTCGGCGATTTCCTCGGCCCAGCGCGCGACCGCGGCGTGATCGATGCCGCGGCCCTCGGCAGTCACCAGGCTCGATCCGACCTTGACGACCAGCCGGCGCGCTGCCGCCACCACCGACGCAACCGCCGGCGTGCTCACGTGGTCGCCTCGGCGGCCGGCAGGGCGGGATGCGCTTCGAGCCATTCCTGGATCGCGTAGACGAGTTCGCGGCACCCGTCGCCACTGAGGGCCATGACCGGAAACACCGGCCCTTGCCAGCGATACGCCTTGACGAACGCCGCGACGCGCTGCGCTCGCTCGCCTGCGTCGATGAGGTCGAGCTTGTTCAGCACCAGCCAGCGCGGCTTGGCCGCGAGCGCCGGATCGTAGCGCTCGAGCTCCCTGACGATCGCGCGCGCGTCGGCGACCGGATCGACGGTGCCGTCGAAAGGCGCGATATCGACGATGTGCAGCAGCAGGCGCGTGCGCTGCAGGTGGCGCAGGAACTGGTGGCCGAGGCCGGCGCCGTCGGCGGCGCCTTCGATGAGTCCCGGAATGTCCGCGACCACAAAGCTCTTGTTCTCGTCCACGCGCACCACGCCCAGATTCGGCGCGAGCGTAGTGAACGGATAGTCGGCGACCTTCGGGCGGGCCGCGGAAATCGCGCGGATCAGCGTCGACTTGCCGGCGTTGGGCATGCCGAGCAAACCGACGTCGGCGAGCACCTTGAGCTCGAGTCGCAGCTTGCGATGTTCGCCTGTTTCGCCGGGGGTGGCTTGCCGCGGCGCGCGGTTGACGCTGGACTTGAAGTGCAGGTTGCCGAGACCGCCCTGGCCGCCCTTCGCGACCAGGGCGATAGCGCCGTCGGTGGCGAGGTCGGCGACATGTTCGCCGGACTCCGCATCGGTGATCACGGTGCCGACCGGAACCCGCAGCACGATGTCCTCGGCGCCGCGCCCGTACTGATCGGCGCCGCGGCCATTGCCGCCGCGCTTGGCGCGATGAATGCGCGCGAAACGGTAGTCGATGAGCGTGTTGATGTTGCGGTCGGCGATCAGGCTGATGCTGCCGCCGCGTCCGCCGTCGCCGCCATCGGGCCCGCCGCGTGGAATGTATTTCTCGCGCCGGAAAGACGCGGCGCCGTTGCCGCCGTCGCCGGCAATGACTTCGATCTGCGCTTCGTCGATGAATTTCATGACGGGTTCGGCCGCCTGAAGAGCAGGTAGCGCTCGGTGTCGTCGCCGCGACGCCGACCTTCCCAGATTTTTTCCCAGGCCGAATCGGGCGGCATTGCCGAGTCGTCACGGCCGATCTGCACCAGCAGCGCCTTGCATGCGTGGCCTGGTTCGATTTCGTCGCGCACCGTGACCAGGCCTATGAAATACTCAAACAGCGCGCGCTGCGGCTCGCCGAGGTTGTGACTGGCCACGCAGGTGCCGGCAGGCAGGTGCGCGGCGAGCGATTCGGCGACCGGACGATAGCTGCGCCGCGAATCGAGATACGGCAGCCAGATCGTCATGTACAAGCCCCAGACCAGTGTCATCCCCGCGGCCCAGTTGAGGACGGCGCGGCGGTTGGAGCGGCGCGCCGGACGCACCAGCAAAATCCACAGGATGGTCAGAAACAGCGACGCGACCAGCGCGAACAACTGCACTGGCGGCTGGTAGCCGGGTTGGGTGTCGCGAAACATGCGCGCGACCTGTTCCGGCAGGCCACTACGAAGCGATTCCAGCCACAGTCCCCACAGCAGTGCGCCGATGAGGCCAAAGGTCAGGATGCCGAACCAGTCCAGCGCCCCGGAAAAGCCGCGCTTGAGCGTGTCGATCTCGGCGGAGGCCAGCAGCGACAACGGCAACAGCATGGGCAGAGCCAGCATCGCGCGCGGCTCGGCAGTGGCAACGGACAGCGTGACCAGCAGCACCACGAACATGATCCCGGGGAGCACGATGCCCGGCTCACCCAGGCCGCCGTTGCGGCCGCGCGACCGGATCCACAGCGTCCACAGCGCCAGCGGCAACGCCGGCCACGCGTACCACGGCAGGTTCTTGACGAAGTAGAAGAAGTCGACGCTTGGCGCATCCGCGGTCTGCCCGAAGAAGCGCGCGACGCTCTGCGCTTGGTGCCAGGCAGCGAACAGCGCCGGATCGCGCAGCTGGAGCGCCAGCGGCCAGACGACCATCAGCGGCGCGGCAACCGCGACGGCAATGCCCAGCGTCGCCAGATAGCTGCGCCTGCGCCAACTCTTGCCCAGCGGCAGCAACAGCGCGGTCAGACCGATCAGCGACGGCGCGAGCGCGCCCCTGCACAGGAACGCGATGCCGGCGGCGCTGCCCAGCAGCACTCCCCCCAGGGCCTTGCGGCGCGGCGCCAGTGCCAGCGCGTAGAGCGCCAGCGCGTAGGCGGCGAGGATGCCGATGTCCGGCGCAACGAAGTGCGCGCGATCCCACAGCCCCACGCAGCCGATAAACACCAGCACCGGCAGCCAGCGGAAGGCGCGGCCATTGAGTTCGCGTCCGGCGAGTCCCAGCAGCCAGAGCGTTGCCGCAAGCCACAGGCCGGTTGCGATGCGCGCCCCATCGTGCAGCGGCAGCAGCGGCGCGAAGACGGCGGCCGATGTCGCCGCAAGGGCGTGAAACAGCGGCGCGCGAGCCGGTAGAGCCTCGCCGGCCAGATGCGGGAGCAGGTAGTCGCCGCGCTTCATCATGTCGAAGGCGAAGCCGAAGCCGACCGCGTCGTCGGTCTTCCACGGGTCGTGACCGAACAGCCCGAGCGCGATCCAGGCGATGCATAGGAGCACCAGGCCAGCCTGCTTCAACGCGCGATAGGGCCCGGACGGCGACAACTCGGACGCGTCGTCCGGGATGCGGAAGTTATCGGCGAGCGGCATGGCGCAAACGCGCTGGGCGGGAAACAAAAAGGCAGCCGAAGCTGCCTTTCACACGGTCGCCACAGGCGTGACCGTCACGCCGCCTTCGGGGCGGTCTTGGTTGCGTAGCGTTGCCGGAATTTCTCCACGCGGCCGGCGGTGTCGACGATCTTCTGTTTGCCGGTATAAAACGGATGACACGCGGCGCAGACTTCCACGTGCAAGGGTTTGTTGACGGTCGAGCGCGTCGCGAAGGTGTTCCCGCAGCTGCACGTCACCTGTATCTCGCTGTATTGCGGATGAATTCCAGTTTTCATCGAAAGCCTCAATAGTTGGGCGCCAAGGGCCCCACTCTGCGTCCGGCCGGGCGGCTACGGCAACCGGAATCGCTAAGCCGCAAGGTGGAAGCCGCGCCACGCGCAGCAAAACTGGTCAATTATCCACTTTTTTGCACTGCAGCGCAACGTTACCCCGTGTCGCCAAACATGCGGGCGTGCGCCGGAAATTCAAGGCCTTGGCGCCGCGCGCCCGTGTCGTCCGCGGGTGCTAGCGCGAAACCGCGACGAAAACGCCCCAGGCGATCGACAGCGCCGCCTGCTGCGTGCAACAGCTTCTCGGCCAACACGCGGTTCGCAAGGGCGGCGCTGGCCCGCTACCCGGGCAACGGCAACGTCAGCCCCGGCGCATCGAGTCGAAGAACTGCGCCACCGCAGGGCGGAGCAGGGGCCCTGCGCTTTGCGCGGGGATGCGACCCCGAAGGTGGTTGCCCGAATTCAAACTCGATGCTGGCTCGCCGCTCGGGCAACGGCAACGTCAGCCCCGGCGCATCGAGTCGAAGAATTCGGCGTTGTTCTTGGTCTGCTTGACCTTGTCGACCAGGAACTCGGTGGCCTCGAGATCGTCCATCGGGTAGAGCAGCTTGCGCAGCACCCAGATCTTCTGCAGCACGTCCTGCTTGAGCAGCAATTCTTCCTTGCGCGTGCCGGAGCGGTTGACGTTGATCGCGGGGTACGTGCGCTTCTCGGCCATGCGGCGGTCGAGGTGGATTTCCATGTTGCCGGTGCCCTTGAACTCCTCGTAGATCACGTCGTCCATGCGCGAGCCGGTATCGATCAGCGCGGTGGCGATAATGGTCAGCGAGCCGCCTTCCTCGATGTTGCGCGCGGCGCCGAAGAAGCGCTTCGGTCGCTGCAACGCGTTGGCGTCGACGCCACCGGTGAGCACCTTGCCCGACGCGGGGACGACGGTGTTGTACGCGCGCGCCAGCCGGGTGATCGAATCGAGCAGGATCACCACGTCCTTCTTGTGCTCGACCAGGCGCTTGGCCTTCTCGATGACCATCTCCGCGACCTGGACGTGGCGGGTGGCCGGCTCGTCGAAGGTCGATGAAACGACCTCGCCGCGCACCGAGCGCTGCATTTCCGTGACCTCCTCGGGACGCTCGTCGATCAGAAGCACGATGAGCATCACGTCAGGATAGTTCGCGGCGATCGAATGCGCGATGTGCTGCAGCATGACGGTCTTGCCAGACTTGGGCGACGACACCAGGAGTCCGCGCTGGCCCTTGCCGATGGGCGCGATGATGTCGATGATCCGGCCGGTCATGTTCTCCTCGGCCTTGATGTCGCGCTCGAGGATCAGCGGCTCGTCGGGAAACAGCGGCGTGAGATTCTCAAAAAGTATCTTGCTCTTGGCGTTTTCGGGTGGTTCGCCGTTGACTTTGTCGACCTTGACCAGCGCGAAGTAGCGCTCGCCGTCCTTGGGCGTGCGGATCTCGCCTTCGATGGTGTCGCCGGTATGCAGATTGAAGCGGCGGATCTGTGACGGCGAGATGTAGATGTCGTCGGTGCCTGCGAGATACGAGGTATCCGGCGAGCGCAGGAAACCGAAGCCGTCGGGCAGCACTTCCAGCGTGCCATCGCCGAAGATGCTTTCGCCCTTTTTCGCCTGGTTGCGCAGTAGCGCGAAAATCAGGTCGTGCTTGCGCATGCGGTTGGCGCCGTCGATTTCGTTGCCGTTCGCAATCTCGACGAGTTCGGTGACGGGCTTGGACTTGAGTTCAGACAGCTGCATGGGGTGTGCGGGGTCGCGGAGAGGGAAACGAAGCGGTTGCGGCAAATGGCCGCAGGAATCAATCAGGGAGGTGGGCGCCGGGGAACCTCGGGCAGCGCCGGTGATGACGCCCTGCGGGGGCACGGCCCCGCAGAGAGCACTTCAATGGCTCAGCAGGGTAGCCGGTTCACAGATGGCTGTCAATAAATGCCGTCAGCTGCGATTTGGACAGCGCGCCGACCTTCTGCGCCGCGATTTCGCCGTCCTTGAACAAGATCAGCGTCGGGATCCCGCGGATGCCGTACTTGGCGGGCGTGCCCGGGTTGGCATCGATGTCGAGCTTGGCAACGGTCAACTTCCCGGCGTATTGCTTGGCAACGTCGTCCAGAATCGGCGCGATCGTCTTGCACGGTCCGCACCATTCCGCCCAGTAGTCGACCAGAACCGGCGTTCCCGCTTTCAGGACATCGGCTTCGAAAGAAGCGTCGCTGACGTGCTTGATGTGTTCGCTCATGGATCCCTCGCTGTGGGCGGATGGCCTGCATGCCCGGTGGCTCTGGTGCACCGCCTAACTTAGCGGAAACGTTGCGCCTGCGCAAGCGACGGTTCCGCAGCCC
>Ga0209048_10006162_pt1 | contig 11256 bp, 8 predicted proteins | sample FrelakmetCRP12CR_FD_187146 | JGI IMG/M metagenome (GOLD analysis project Ga0209048, IMG submission 187146) | Freshwater lake sediment microbial communities from the University of Notre Dame, USA, for methane emissions studies - CRP12 CR (SPAdes)... | ecosystem: Environmental > Aquatic >... | reverse complement strand
TTCTCTCCATGTTCCTGGGAAGTTTCGGGGTCGACCGGTTCTACCTCGGCTACACGGGTTTGGGGATCTTGAAGCTCCTGACCTGCGGCGGGCTCGGCATCTGGGCCCTGGTCGATTGCATCCTGATCGGCGTCGGCAACATGAAGGACGCGCAGGGCCAGCCCCTTGTCCGGGAAAAATCCGAGGGCACGCCCGAGCTGTCGCAGACGACGGCCTTTGTCCTGTCCTGGCTGTTGGGCTTCCTGGGGGTCGACCGCTTCTACCTCGGCTACACAGGGCTCGGCATCCTGAAGCTCCTGACCCTCGGCGGACTCGGCATCTGGGCCTTGGTGGATCTAGTTCTCATCGGCATCGGGTCCATGAAAGATGCGAAAGGCAATTCCCTCAAGTATTCCACCTGAGCTGCAGCTCGGGACTATCGACCGGCGCTACCGGTCGCTGGGCGTGAGCCTGTCGGCTTCGGCCGTGATCGGGCTATCGCTTGTTCTAAGCGGCCCGCCCCTGCCTTTCCCGGGGTGCTTGTTTCGATTGATCACGGGCTTGCCCTGCCCGTCATGCGGCCTGACTCATGCCTTCATCGCCCTTGGCCACGGCCGGCTGTCCGAGGCTTTTCTCGACAACATCATGAGCCCGTTTCTATTCGTGACCTTGATCGGCATTCTGGGCGTTTCGGTTTACGAATCCCTGGCGGGCCGGTATTTCCTCCAGCCGCTCTGGGCCCGGGTTAAAAACAAGGTCCTTGTCGGGGTTCTCATCCTGGCCGCCCTCTCCTGGGCCTGGAACCTCTTCAAGCACTTCACCCATTTTGCCGGATGACGCTGACGGCGCCGACAGTTCGGCTATAACAGCGTCCCGCAATGACCGACGGAGTTTTCAACGACGAGCCGGCAGGGATCTCAGGAGCACTTCCCGAAGATCGAAATATTTTTGTTTGTCAACGGTTCAGTTTCAAGACGCCAAGATGGTCGTTGGCGACCAGGACAAAAAGATAATCCTTGTAGATTTCGATCTCCCCGCCGCTGTAAGTAAAGTTGCCCTTGAAATCGCAGACCTTTTTGGGCGCCCAAGGGTCCGCGAAATCGAACAGGGTCACTCCCCCGCTCCGTCCGACGAAGACATTCGAGCCGTCGACCACCACATCGTTTAAATCTCCCTCCAAGTCAAAAGTCGTGACTTCCCGAATGTTCTTGGGCTCAGTGACGTCCAGAACGCTCAGCCGTTGATCCCGGCGCTTTTCGGATCCTTGACCTTGGAGGCGCTTATGGAGGTTGAGGCATAGGGCCAAACGACGGCCCTCCGACCCTGTCTCGAGTATGTCAAGTTTCCTGAATTCGTAATCGTTGGTGAAGAGGCCCCGAATCCAGTTTTTCCAGTCATCCGGGCGTTCCTTCCCGGACCCAGGCTTTTTGGGGGCCAGGATGTCGGTCACGGATTGTATCGCCAGCCCGCGTTCGTTGCAGCCCAAATACACACTATCTCCACTGAAGGCCGCGTCGTGGATTCCGAACCGATTTGAAAGCAGTCCGGCCGGAAGCCATTTTATTACCGGGCCGGGCCGCGCAGGGTTGGAAATATCGACCACAGCCTGGCCGCTGTCCCAGAAATAGGCATTGGAGCCGACCACCCGGACGCGATTGGCGTACACATCCTGAGCCCCCAGGCTCCCCACCTGGACGGGCTTGGCGGGATTCGTGACATCGACGATCCTCATGCCGGCGCTTCCATAGGCTAAGACCGCGTAGAGACGCATGCGACCGGAGCTATTGGCCGGCTCTTCATAGATATCGACATCCCTACAATTATCCGAGCGGGGCACGTCAGACGGCCTAAAGCCCGAAACGAGCCGCGGCGACTCGGGCACTGAGATGTCCACGATTTGAAGTCCTTGCCCCCAACCCGCTATGTAGAGCTTGTCGCCGTGCACCCGCATGCCCGTGGCAAACCCGCCGATGCTATAATAGCCCACTTCGGTCAACGGACCCGTGGGCTTGCCGGTTCCCGTCCCCCCGCCGCCTGCTTCCGACTCGCCGAAGACGACATTCCAAATCTGGCCTCCGGTCCGGTTCTCCGGCTCAAAGGAGAGGGTGGTGGCCGATTCCCTCATGAAATCAGAAGCGATGGCGATGAGGCAAACTTCTTTGCCTGGAAGGGGCCGATCCTTTTCCTTTGGCCAGGCGACGGAAAAGCCGTTCGAGCCGTCGATATCCGCGCCGATAAGGTTCCAGTAGCTTCTGTCGTCGGGGATTTTGCCCCTTGTGACGCCTATCTCGGACGGATAGGCCCAGTAGAAAACTACATGGAGGAACGGCCGGTCATCGGCCTCAAGGTCGCCGACGTCCGCGGTCAAGGTCACGTCCCCGACATAGGCGTTTCGTGTCTCTCCTTTGACCGTCATCGGAACCGTTGAGCCGCTTATATGAAGGGCACAATCCGGCGCGTTTTCCTGAATGTCGTTGCGCAGGAGGCCGTTGATCCAGAAGACCGCGTCCAGTGCCCGGAGAGCGGCCCGGTTGGTCTTGAACTTTGTCCGCCAGGCATCCCGGATACCCCAAAGCGATTTGGGCTTGGACTGGCGGATGATATCCTTGAGGGCTTCAAGACCCGGAAGGTCGGAGTAAGGACTGCGGCCGGAAAAACCCATCGGGTCATCGTCGAGGGCCATTCCTCCGACGAGGGGGCGGTCGATGACCTTTTCGTTCTTATCCAAAGTTTTATCTTGCCAAGTATCGGCGATATCCCAGAAAATGCGGCAAACCGTCCCCTCGCACGACCCGGAAGCAGTCGCCAGGTTCGATTGGTCGACCGTCTCGACATTATAAGCATTCCGATAGATGGGAAGCCGCTTGGTGATGACCGGGCAAAAATCGGCCCAACCCTCGGCCATGGCTGACCACTCGGCATCGGAAGGAAGATACCACTTGTTCTTCAGGGGTTCTTCGAAGCTGTGGTTGCTGCGCGTGCAGTCGTAGTTTCCGAACGACCCTCCGTAGTAGCGGCACATCTCGCGGTGCCCGTATTCGTGGATCGTGGCGTCGAATTCGAGGGCGCTGATGTCGATGAAAATAATTTCCGTATCCGGAAGGTAGGCAATCTTCGGAAAACCGGTATCAAACGTGGCCCCGGGAAAGCACCAATGATCTCCGAGGGCCATTGGTGAGCGATGATTTTCGCTCGAGGTTGGGAGGTTAGCCTCGGCGGCGCAATCCAGAATGAAGAACGTGCCGGCGGCCTCCCCCGTGGCCGTTTGCTCGGCCGTTCGATCCGAATTGTTGTCATCCCAGGTCGGCGTGTCGATGGTGGCGTAGGAGGGCTCGACGAAAGCAAAGCCGGCTCCCCTGCCGACGCGGGCAAGGTATGTCCATTCGGTTTGACCGCTCGCGTTCGACATGTCGTAGGAGGGCAAGTAGAGTTTCGGGTAGCAACGGACGTAGGGGTCGATGCGGCCGCCGAGCCAGCCGTCGCCCATTTCCGAGTCGTACTGAAACGTCACCGAGCCGTCGAATTCGGTATAAGACCGGGCCACGACGTCATCCGAAATGACATCCGAGTCGCGAAGTTCGACGTAGGCATAACGCGCCGGCTTGATCGTGCCGTCGGGCGCGGTATACCGGAACACGGCCTTGATGGTGATGGTCCTGGCCTCGGCCCGCGGCGCGGCGAAAAACGCGAAAAGCGCGATCGTCAAGAGAAGTCCGAGCACCGCCAAGCTCTTGGTGGATCCATGGCTCATGATCGCCCCCATCGCCTTCCCGATGATTTCATCATTATCACAGCAAGCCGATATTATCAAACGCGGAAGGTGCCACTCATTGCATGCTTAGGGTTCTAAAACATGAATAAAGTGCCCCGCGTCGGGCCGCGGAGTGTCTTACTTGTGGATGAGCGTTATTTTTCTATTTTTGTTTGGCCCAATCCCAAAACATCCTGGGGGAGACAATGTTCATCGGCCCGCATTCCGCAAGGTCGAGAATCTCCTGGTCTCCTGTAACAAAGAGATCAGCCTTCCCGTTGACGGCCGCAGAGATTAGCGCCCTATCCGCAGAATTGGGGAAGGGAAGGTCGACAGGCGGGACCGGGATACCCATGACGGACCCGTCCCGGAGCAGGGTGAGTATGTCCTTTACGACGTCAGGGGGAACGCCGATCTTGCCCCCGAGCACGAGCTTGACCTCGTCGAGCAGATTCTCGGAGATGACCAGTTGGTGTCGCACAAGTACCTCGCGGAGAACATCCACGCAGATTCCCCGTGCCGCCATCGCGCTAACGATGACGTTCGTATCAAGAAAAACCCTCATTTGAACTTGGAGAAGATGTCCTCATCCGTCAGGTAGCCGCGGGCTTCGGCGAAGGGCATAATACGCTTCCTCATGACCTCGAAGGTCTCAAGCCGGATCTGACGGCGAAGGGCCTCGCGCGCAATTTCGCTCCGGTTCTTCCCAGTTCTCCGACTGGCCTTGGACAAGAGCTCTTCGAGTTCCTTATCCAAGCGAATCGTCAGGGTCGCTGTTTTCATGTAATACATTGTAAGACAATAACTCTCTATTGTCAAAATAATTCACACCCAATAGACCTTATTAATGAAAAGGACGCTCTTGAAGGCCCGAATTCTCAGCCTTTATTCAGTTCTATGAACAAGGGCAATAGGACCCTCAGCTCTCATTTGGCGATGCAATATAGTTCCAAAAAAGAAAACTGCCGGGCAAGTCATGCCCTCGCCTGCGCGCTTTAGACAAATCGCGCATATCGATGGGTTCAAATAATATCGGAAAACGGGTCCTCCGCAAGCATCCTGCCGGGCCTAATCGTGCCTTGCGGAAAAATAGTTGCGGGATTTCATGAGGACCAGGTCGCCGAGGTTGACCTTGAGGTCGCGGGCCACGGCCTCGCACTTGGCCTTGAGCAGGAAGAAAACGGGCAGGCGCTCCTCGGACAGGCCCTCGTAGTTCCCCTGGCCCTTGCTGATGATGAGGTCCGCCGCCGCGAGCTTCCCGCAAAATTCCTCGGAGCAAAAGCGGGGGATCGTCCCGGGGAGCGAGCAGCCCGATGAAACCAGCCGGGCGATGCCGCTGAGACCGGACTGAACGGCGTCCGCCGTCGTGGCGTCGTTGATGATGGGCGATTCACGGACGACGTACGTCACCGGCTTGTGGAGCTCCTCGATCAGCACCCGGTCAAAGACCGTTTCACCCGCGTTGTCGGCGATGTAAAGAACGGATCGGGACTCTTCCAGCCAGCGCTTGAATTCCGGGAAATGGTTGACGGCCAGGTCCTGACGCATGGCCGCGTCGAGCTGGGCGAAGATATCCTCGTCCGAGACGATGCCGAAATCGATGACGTTGCCGGCGATGGCGGCCTTGGCTGCGGCCAGGAGCTTGTCTTCGGAGGCGGCGACCCGCTCCTTGACGGCGGGATAAAGGGCCAGGGCCTCGCGGACGCACTCCCGCTTCACTTCGCGGTAAGGGTCGGCGACTTTCGTCACCTGGGCCAGGATGCGGTAGGCGATCCCGCCGACTTCCGCGGGTGTGACCGTGACCGCTACGCGCGGGAGGGCCGCGGCGAATTCCGTGATCGCCCGGAGCAGGTCGCTGTCAGAAGCGCCGACCACTCGTCCGGTTTTGACGATCTGCTGGAAAAAACAGGGAAAGCACTCGGGAGCGATTCGCATGGCCCCCTATTCTACTATAAGGGCCCCGGGAAACGGCAACGGAGCGAGCCGGCCGGCCAAGGTACCCTGACGATTCGATTGCCGATCTCCCCCGCCCGAGAGCCTATCCCATAAAAAAGGCGGGGATATCCATGCGATCAGGAAGTGAACCTGTTCCGTTTCATCTGTACCGATCCTTTTGTCCGAGACTGTCAGCTCTCGACGCGGCTAGATCGCCAATGATGAAAACCTGAAGGGCCTAAACAGGGGATTCGAACTCTAACGCGCTCATGACAATGCTTTCGCAAGAGGGGAATTCGCTCGGCTATCCCCCGGCCAACTCAGCCGTGTTTGCATCCATAACCCGCGAATTCTAACCGATTTGTGAAACCCATGGACGCAACCCCAGCATGCGCCCCAGTTTCTTGACAAAGATTGGCGGCGGGCGGTATTGTGGCGACAATGTACATTTTTGATGAAAAGTCGGCCGCAACCCCCGCCCAGGTCGGCAACAAGGCCTCCAGCCTGCTTATCCTGCGCAAACATTTTATCGTTCCGGAATTCGTGGTTATCGCCGCCGCGGCCTATTCGGATTATCTGGATCAAAGAAAGATGCCCGACCGATTATCGGCCGAATTGCATAGCCGCTTGGGCGAGATGCTGGCTCTCGGACCGGTCGCGGTGCGGTCTTCGGGGACGGCCGAGGACCTTCCCAGCCTGTCATTCGCCGGAATGTATGAAACGGTCTTGAACGTCGCCGATGAGACATCCGCCCGGAGGGCCATCGTCCGGGTTTGGGATTCGAACCGTTCCTCCCGCGTGGAAGCTTACCGGAAGCAGCACGGGGCGAAGGCCGGGCTCATGGCCGTCATCATCCAGCGCCAGATTGCCCCGGAAGTCAGCGGCGTCATGGTGACGCGAAGCCCTTTCTCGTCACAGGAGATCATGATCGAATGCTGCCGGGGACTGGGCGAGCCTCTGGTCTCGGGCAAGATCGCGCCATCGCGTTATCGGGTCGCGGGGGATCTCATCCAGAAACCGGAAGACGGAGATTTGCTGGACGAGAATCAGGTCCGGGAGATGGCCGAGGCCGGCCGGAAGATCGAACGGCTCTTCCAATCGCCCCAGGATATCGAATGGTCCCTTGAAAACGGCCGGCTGGTCATCCTGCAATCCCGGCCGATCACCGTCCACGGCGCCGTGCCGCGCCGCCGCTGCACGGTTTGGAGCAATGTCAACCTGCGCGAAACGATCCCCGACCCGGTTTCGCCCATGGGTTGGTCGGTTTTCAACGACTTCATTTTTTATGCGATCATCCGCAACGTCCTCTCGATCCCGGTGACCGAGAGCCAGTATCTGAAGTTTCCGATGGTCGAGCGGCTGCTGGGACGCCTCTACTGGAACCTCAACAATTGCCTGGCTTACGGCGCCGCGGTAGGCCCCGCCCTCGCCGCCTTCCGGTTGGACAGCCTCGACCCCCAACTCGCGGATGCGGCCAAGGCGGTTGACCTTAAGAACCTGCCCCGACCGATCCCCTCCTCAAAACTCATCCTCTGGGGCCCGCAGGCCTTGTTCCGCCTGTTCCATTACATGCTCAGGGGCTTTATTAAGCACCGGTCCATCAGCCGCAGAACCCGGGAAATGCACGAGAAGTCGGACCGCTGGGTCTCGCAATTGACCGTGAGCGCAGACCCGGAGGTGGGGCTGGAGAATATCTTGCGCTGGCTGCGAATCTGGTTCGGTCTCAACGGGCGGCTTTACTTCAGCTCGATATTCATCGGCCTGTTCCAAATGGTGATCCTGATCAGGCTCCTGGCCAGGTGCATGGGGAAGAAGGGGGAGGCGCTGGCCCGCCGGGCGATCTTCGGCATCATCGATTCGACGGGCGAAATGGCCAGGGCCATGGGTAACTTAGGCCTCCTGGCTCGCTCCCGAATCCCTAAGGACCCCATCCTGAAGGAAGACCTCCAGTCACTGCTCGAAACCGACCCTGAATTCCAATCGGCTTACGGGGCGTTCCTGGCTGCTTTCGGACATCGCGGACCCGGTGAATTCGACTTGGGGCAGCCCAATTGGCGCGATGACCCGAGCTTGACCCTGGATGTCATCCTGATCGCGACGCAAGCCAGGCCGTATGAGATCGATCGCGCCGCGGCCCTGGCCGAGATCATGCGGACGGCGACGCCGACGGCGCGCTTTCTTCTTTGGCGCTTCCTGCCCCGCCTGGAATCGCTAACCCCGCTTCGGGAAAACGGCAAGCATCATTATTTCAAGTTCGCCGCGCGGCTCAAAGACCAGCTCGGCGCGATCGCCGCGACTCTCCGCATCCGAGGCTATCTTCAGGCCGACTCCGATATCTACTATCTGACCCTGTCCGACATGCGAGGCATCAACCGCCGTCAACTCGCACCTCGGGAATGCCAAGCGCTTATCGACGGACGCAAAGTCGAGCGGCAGAGGAACATCTCGGTTGAGCCGCCGGACATCATCTACGAAAGCGGTGAACGGATCACGGCCCCCCCGCTTTCAGGCGCCTCGTTCGATGCTGAGCCTCTGACCTTTGGGCGAATCCGGGCGCGGGCCCGAATCGTCGCCGATTTTAACCGGGCAGCCGCGCTTCGGCGGGACGAGATATTGGTGACTCACCATTCGGACCCGGGCTGGACGCCTCTCTTCATGGTGGCCAGCGGGGTCATCGTCGAGGTCGGGGGACTGATCTGTCATGCGGCCATGGTGGCGCGGGAGCTCGGCATCCCGGCCGTCGTCCTGAAGAACGCCACGCGTCTGATCCCCGACGGCGCCTTGATCGAAGTCGACGCCGATTACGGTGCCGTCAGGATCCTGGATTAGATTGTGCAGGCGCCTTCCCCTGTCGGGGTTCCAAGCCTCCACATTCCTCCCCGTTCAAATAGAGGGAAAAACGTTGAGCCGGGCGCTGGGCTTCTTGCCGCGTCGCGGGGAAACATCCGCACTCCTCGCAATGACCCGGAAACGTGTTCTCATTGATCAGCGGTGAGATCACCACGTCGCCCCACGAGAATGGGGCTCCTCGTGATGACAAGAAGAGGGCGGCAAGATCGCTCCCTCGGCGGGCAAGAGCCGGCCTCCTCGCGATGATCCGAGAGTGGATTCCAGGAAAGAGACGTCAGGCTCTTTTTTCGAAAACGTCCTTGGGCTCGAGGACCTGGTCGATCGACCGCGAGAAGAGGTCCAGGTCGAGGGGCTTGGTGAAATAGTAGCGGATGCCGCAGCGCGTCAACTGGTCGATCTTCAGCAGGTCGGGGTAAGCCGAGATGAGCATGGCCTCCCCGCGGAAGCCGGCTTCCCGGAACTGGGCCATGAGCTCCAGCCCCGTCACATCGGGCAGTTTCAGGTCGGTGATGATCAGGTCGATCTTGGTCCCGCCGTACTTCTGGATGGCTTCCTTGCCGTCCTTGGCCAGAGAGACCCGGTATTTCTGGCCCAGCAGGAGGGCAAACGTTTTGCGAATGGTTTCGTCGTCTTCGACGACCACGATTTTTTTAGCTAGCATTGGCTTTATCCTTTCCTCGGGGGAAACAAAAATGCATGATTCGTGCCAACCGGGTGGCCATGCTTTCAGGGGAAAACGCGCTAATCCGACCCCGGCTCAAGCTGACTTTTTACACTATTATTAAGGGATTTTACAAGCTTTTTTTAAGATTTTTCTAATGTTGCCCGAAGATCGATGGCCGGATCATTGGCCTCAAGGGCGGCGGGACGCGGCGGTACTGCCGTTCAATGGGTCCGGCCTTTAGCTATTGTCTTGATCCGAGGGGTTGACGAAGACCTCGAGCCGGTAATCCTTGATCTTCTTGTCCAGCGTCGGCCTGCTGATCTTCAGGATGTGACAGGTCCGGCTCTTGTTGCCCTTGCAGTAGCTCAGGACGTGCTGGATATAAGTCATCTCGACCTCGTCCAGGGAAACCATCTCCCGCGTCACCAGCTTCTGCTCCGCCGATTCCAGGGGCAGGTTCTCCTTGAGAATGACATCGCCCTTGGCCAGAAGCACGGCCCGGGTCAAAGCGTTCTCGAGCTCGCGCACGTTTCCCTTCCAGGGAAGCTCCATCAGGAATTTTTTCACGTCCTCCGGGATCTTGCGCACGTTCTTTTTGAGCTCGCGGTTGATCTTCTCTGCCAGGTAATCCACGAGCTCGGGGATGTCCTCGCGCCTTTCCCGCAGGGACGGCAGGAAGATCTCCACGACCTTGAGCCGGTAATACAGGTCCTCGCGGAAGCGGCCCTTCTCGATCAGGGCCTTGAGGTTTTGATTGGTGGCGGCGATGATCCGAGCTTCGGTCTTGAGGACCTTCTCCCCCCCGACCTTCATGAAATCCCTTGACTCGATGACCCTCAGCAGTTTGGATTGCAGGTTGGCCGAGACGTCGCCGACCTCGTCCAGGAACAGGGTCCCCTTGCCGGCGATCTCGAACTTGCCCTTGGTCTCGGTCACGGCGTCGGTGAAGGCCCCCTTGACGTGGCCGAACAGCTCGGACTCGAGCAGGGTGTCGGAGATGGCCGAGCAGTTGATGACGATGAAGGGCTCGTCCTTGGTCGGGCTGTTGTAGTGGATGGCCTTGGCCACGAGTTCCTTGCCCGTGCCGCTCTCGCCCTGGATCAGGACGTTGGTCCGGGAATTGGCCACCGAGCCGATGAGCTTGAACACCTCCCGCATCTGGGGCGAGCGGCCGATGATGTTGTCGATGGTGTACTCTTTCTGCCGCTCCTGGACGAGGTAATCGACCTTCTCCTCCAGTTTCTTGAGTTGGAAGGCCTTGCTGATGGTCAGGTCGAGCTCGATAAAGTCCAGGGGCTTGACCAGGTACTCGAAAGCCCCCAGCTTGATGGCCTCGACGGTGGTCTTCATATCGTCGTAGGCGGTCATAATGACCACGGTCACTTTTTTCTTGTCGGATTGCCGGATGCGCCGCAGGACCTCCAGGCCGTCGATGTCGGGCAGGCGGATGTCGAGGAGGATGAGCTCGGGGTCGGCCTCCGCCAGGCGGCGCAGGCCCTCCTCCCCGCTCTCGGCCGGCAGGACCTCGAACCCCTGCTTGGCCAGGTGCGTGGACAGCGTCTTGCGGATCAACGGGTCGTCGTCGATGATGATGATCGACTTCATGTCGTCTCCTTGATGGGCAGGAGGATCTCAAAACAGGCCCCCCGGCCCTCGCCCTTCACGACCCGGATCGTGCCGCCGTGCTGTTCCAGGATCTTGCGGGCGTTGGACAGGCCCAGCCCAACCCCGGAGGCCTTGGTGGTGAAGAACGGTTCGAAGATGTTCTCCCGGTCCTTGTCCGGGATGCCGGTCCCGCTGTCCGTGATCCTGACCCGGATGAAGGCCCGGCCTTCGGACGCGGCACGGGCGATCTCGACCTTCACCCGGCCGCGGTCGTCCACGGCTTCGTAGGCGTTGCGCAGGACGTTGGAGACGACCTGGCGCAGCTTGTCGCCGTCGACCGGGACCTCGGGCAGGCCCGGCTCGTAGGCGCGTTCCAGGACGATGGCCTTCTCCGGGCAGGTGTCGCGCAGGAGCTTGATCGATTCCTCGACGATCTGCTCCACGGCGAAGCGGTTGAGGTTGAGCTCCGAGG
>Ga0209048_10006161_pt1 | contig 11256 bp, 10 predicted proteins | sample FrelakmetCRP12CR_FD_187146 | JGI IMG/M metagenome (GOLD analysis project Ga0209048, IMG submission 187146) | Freshwater lake sediment microbial communities from the University of Notre Dame, USA, for methane emissions studies - CRP12 CR (SPAdes)... | ecosystem: Environmental > Aquatic >... | reverse complement strand
TCGCTAAATCTCGACTTCTTCATCCGTCAGGCTCCTTTCAATCAAAGCCTAACCGGAAAACTATCATTCAAATTGGTCCAGTTTCCTCAATGCAGACCATTTGCGCCACCAGCTGGCGTCAATCAAGCTTGTTGACGAGACTTCAGCTCGTCCGCGGGTAGCTCTGGGGTGACGGTAAGTGCCAATAAGCGACACCACGCACATAGTGCGATGTCCTGTGTGTACCGAAAACCTCATGCGCATTGATTAGGGGAGGGAATCACCTAACGTTAGCGCGCCATGATCCCGCTAGTACGATCTCTTTTGTCTCTTATGAGCTCGCTATTCAAGGCGAAGAGCCGGCTTGAAGCAGAGAATGTGGCGCTTCGACATCAGTTGATTGTGTTGCACCGTCAGGTTCGCGGCCGGGTTCGGCTGACGAACAGCGACCGCTGGTTCCTTATCCAGCTGTATCGCTGGTTTCCATCAATCCTGAATGTTCTCACGGTCATTCGGCCCGAGACGCTCGTGCGTTGGCATCGTGCCGGCTTTCGCTGCTACTGGCGTTGGAAGTCGCGCTCATGGGGAGGGCGCCCGCAAATCGAGACGGATTTACGCGCGCTGATCCGGCGGATGAGCATCGAGAACCCGCTTTGGGGCGCACCGCGTATTCACGGTGAGCTACTCAAGCTTGGGTTCGAGGTCGCACAGTCGAGCGTCGCCAAGTACATGGTCAGTCGGTATGGGCCGCCAAGCCAGGGATGGCGCACCTTCTTGCGTAATCACGCGCCGGACATCGCTGCTATGGACCTGTTCGTTGTCCCAACCATCGGCTTCAACCTGCTCTATGCGTTCATCGTCGTTCGGTTGGATCGTAGAGACCTCGTCTGGATCAACGTCACAACAAACCCAACGGCAGAATGGATTGCACGCCAGCTAACCGAGGCATTCCCTTGGAATGAGACTCCGCGCTACCTCATCCGTGATCGGGATTGCATCTATGGCGCCGTCGTCACACGCCGATTGCGCGCCATGGGTATCCGGGACAAGCCTACTGCGCCGGCCTCGCCTTGGCAGAATGGCTTCGCTGAACGGATGATTGGGTCGATCCGGCGTGAGTGCGTGGATCATTTCGTTGTCTTGGGCGAGGCACATCTGCGCCGGATTCTGAGCGCCTATGCTCGCTATTACAACGACATCAGAACGCACCGGTCATTGAACAAAGATGCGCCAGCCTATCGCCCTGTTCAGCGGATCGGGAATATCGAGTCACGCGTGGTCCTTGGCGGGCTTCATCACCACTACGTCCGCATTTAGGTTTTCGGTACACACAGGCAGGCCTGCGCTTTGACGCGCCAGCATCTATAGCTTTATGTCTAAGCGGCGAATGATAGGAGCCCAAGCGTTGCCGAGGTTGCGCATAATTTCAGTGACCTCTCGGGAACTGAGGGGAGTAGCATCGAATCCACTATCGAGTAACTTCTGATTGACGCTTGGGTCACTGATTATATTCTTCAATTCTTCGTCCAAGGTCTGCACCAGATCCATGGGAGTACCCGCTGGAGCAAACAGCATGAAGTGAACGCTGGCGTTTAGCCCGCCGAAACCTTGTTCTGCAGCCGTCGGCACATCGGGGAGTAACTTTGATCGCCTTTCTTGGATTACAGCTAGCGTTCTGAGCTTTCCGTCTCTCACGAGGGGAAGAATTGAACCGGCTGCAAAGCTGCCGAAATCCACCCGGCCGGAAATCAGATCTCCGGTTGCCAGTGAGCCCGCCTTATACGGGACCTGTATCATATTAAGCCCACTGCTCTGAATGATAGCTTCAACGGCAAGATGCTGCAGCAACCCATAGCCCGCCGTACTGAAACTTAGCCCCCCCGACTTTTGCCCGCCCCACTTCAGTAGACTAGGAATGTCCGTAGGGGGATTCGAGGAAGCAGTAACGAAGATTGTCGGGGTGGACGCGATACCGCCAATAGGCACGAGATCTTTCGATGGATCAAAACCAAGCTTTGCAAAGCTGTAGGGGAACGTTGCTATGACGGAGGCATTCACCAAAAGCGTACAGCCATCGGGTTTAGAGTTGATGACGGCAAGTGTTCCGATATTACCGGTCGCCCCTGGACGATTTTCGACGATGAAGTTAGTTTTCATTGCAAATTGAAGGCGCTCAGCCACGATCCGAGCGGGGATATCTGCGGCTCCTGCGGCGGCGTAGGGCACAATTAGACGAACAAGCGAGCATTGCATGCTTGCTGCCAAGCTGCTTGAATACGAGAAACACACTGCTAAGATCGCAAGAAATACTTTCATTTGTTGGTCCCTAGAACCTGAGGCTTGTCTCGCCCGGTATTGCCGCGCGCCCATGACGCACGCGTATAGTGCGGTATTTAGGAAGCCATCATTGATTCTTCTATTAAATTCTGTGCGACTTGCCGAGCCGCCGCACGGCCACAGAAATCAATGGCGACTGAGATGCAATGCGCATTGATGTAGGTCAACGGACATTGCCCGATGACCGTTTGTCAGCTGTGTGTACCGGAAACCTTATCGGCATTGATTAACCGAAGGAATCGCCTAACGTCTGTGGACAATGATCGGACTGTTCTGTTTCGTCCTTGCTGTCTTGGCCTCGCCATTCAAGTCGTAGAGCCGACTTGAGGCAGAGAATGCGGCGCTCCGGCATCAGTTGATCGTTTTGCAGCGCAAGATGCAGGGCCGGGTCCGGCTGACGAACAGCGACCACTGGTTCTTGATCCAGCTGTATCGATGGTTTCCGTCGATCCTAAAGGCTCTCACGATCATCCGTCCCGAGACGCTCGTGCGGGGGCATCGTGCGGGCTTTCGTGGCTACTGGCGTTGGAAATCGCGTCCGCGGGGAGGGCGGCCGCAGATTGAGACAGACCTCCGTGCACTGATTCGACGGATGAGCATGCAGAATCCGCTTCGGAGCGCGCCGCGTATCCACGGCGAATTACTCAAACTCGGGTTTGAGGTCGCGCAGTCGAGCGTCGCCAAGTACATGGTCAAGCGGCGTGGACCACCAAGTCAGGGATGGCGCACCTTTCTGCGGAACCACGCGCCGGACATTGCTGCCATGGATTTGTTCGTTGTCCCGACCATTGGCTTCGACTTACTCTATGCGTTCGTCATCGTCCGTCTGGACCGCCGAGACCTGGTCTGGATCAACGTGACAACAAACCCGACGGCTGAATGGATCGCACGCCAGCTAACCGAGGCATTCCCCTGGAATGAGGCGCCACGCTACCTCATCCGCGATCGGGATCGAATCTATGGCGCCGTGGTCGTGCGCCGATTACGCGCCTTGGGTATCCGGGACAAGCCCACCGCGCCGGCCTCGCCTTGGCAGAATGGCTTTGCCGAACGGCTGATCAGGTCGATCCGGCGCGAATGCGTGGACCATTTTGTCGTCTTGGGCGAGGCACATCTGCGCCACATCCTGCGAACCTATGCTCGCTATTACAATGACATCAGAACGCATCGGTCATTGGACAAAGATGCGCCAGTCTCTCGCCCCGTTCAGCGGACTGGAATCATAAGTTCATGCCCGATCCTTGGCGGACTCCATCACCACTATGTGCGGGTTTAGGTTTTCGGTACACACATGACTCTTCGGCTTGAATGGCGCCGCCAAACAGCCAAGACGAAACACATCTGCGCAATCATAATACGCTGACGTTATGCGATTCCTTCGGCTAATCAATACGGATAGAGTTTTCGGTACACACAAAAGGTGACCCTTGCGATCCCTTGACGAAACGCATGCGCGCGATCGTAAAAGCTGGGTTCAAACAGCAAACCGCGATGGTGGCGAATTTCCAATTCAAAATCTTCCTTTCGGAATTTTTAGTCGGAATGGCGGACCAGCGTGTTTTGGCATCGCGATCGGCGATTTTATATTGGATGTAGCTGCCGCCGCTGATGCCGGCTTTATTTCAGGGCCTGCGCTTGCCGCCACGGACCTTGCCGGAATCCCTTCGCTAAATTCGATTCTCGCGCTCGATCCAGGGGTCCTGACCGCATTACGCCGACAGGTTGCCGATCTTCTTGATGAAAACGGGCCGAAGAAACTACAGGCTCTGGCGAACCAGCAATCACTACTCGTCGAGCAATCACACTGTGAATTACATTTGCCCGCACAAATCGGCGATTACACGGATTTTTTTGCCGGCATTCATCATGCCCGCACAACTGGAGCGAACTTTCGGCCGGACAATCCTTTACCTCTGAACTACAAGTGGATTCCCATCGCTTACCACGCCAGGGCATCGTCGGTGGTGGTCAGCGGAACCGCCGTCCATCGTCCATTCGGCCAAATCGGATCGCATGGTGGAAAGCCGCCACGTTATGCCCCGTCAGGCCGGCTCGATTTCGAACTCGAGCTCGGTTTCTATATTGGCCGCGGCAATCCGATCGGTAGCACGATTTCTATCGCTAATGCTGCCGATCACATCGCGGGATTTTGTCTGCTCAACGATTGGTCGGCGCGCGACATCCAGCGTTGGGAGTCCGTTCCGCTTGGACCCTTCCTGAGCAAAAGCTTTGCGACCACCGTCTCTCCCTGGGTGGTGACGTCAGATGCTCTGCAACCGTTTCGCTGCCCGGTTATGAAGCGAGATTCTAATGATCCGTCGCCCCTGCCATATCTTTTTGACAGTCTGGATCAAGAAACCGGGGGCCTCGATATTGAATTATCCGTCCTTTTGCAAACGCAGCAGATGCGGCGTGATAACATACCGGCTGTGCCGCTGACGAGCTCCAACGCAAAACACCTCTACTGGACGCCGGCGCAGATGATTGCGCACCAAGCATCGGGCGGGTGTAATCTCCGATCAGGCGATCTAATTGGAAGTGGAACGATTTCCGGCCCGGCAGAGTCTCAGCGAGGTAGTCTGCTCGAACTGACGGCGGGCGGCAAGAAAACCATCGAGCTTCCGAATGGCGAGGTTCGTGGTTTTCTCGAAGATGGGGATGAGATTATCTTTAGTGCGACCTGTAGTCGGGATGGCTTCGCCTCGATCGGGTTCGGAACTTGCGTTGGACGAATCCTCCCAGCCGCGGCGCATGCTCCATCGGATTAGGTTTCAAGCTCAAATCATAATTAGGCGATCATTCCAAGCAATCGAGCTTGCGGGCGTTGCTGGTCGCAGTGAGTCTTTTATGCGGCTGCTGAATAATGGTTATAGCGGCATTGTTTTATAGACTAACCGCCAGCGGCTGTTAAAGTATTTGTCGCGATATGTGAGCCCGGAGGACGGCTTGGTTGCATCGGACGTAAAACAAAATCTCCCAATTTGGGAGCCATCTCCTGATATTGCGCAACAGACCACAATGGCTGCGTTTCTGCGCCAGCACCAGCTTGCCGATCTACAAGCCTTGTTGGACCGTGCCGACGCAGACCCCGGCTGGTATTGGCATGCGCTGCTGGAATTCTTCGATATTCAATTCGCCCGGCCGTACGCGGAAGTACTGGATGTCTCTCAAGGCATTGAATGGCCGCGGTGGTGTGTGGGCGGGACGACCAATGTTGTCCTGAACTGTCTGGACAGGCATAGGGGCACACCGGTATGGCAGAAAACGGCCATCATCTGGGAAGGTGAGGATCGGTCGCGGCGATCGTGGAGTTACGCTGAACTGGACGCCGAAGTCTGCCGTCTGGCGGGTGCGCTCAAATCTCGAAAGATCGCGTTCGGCGACGTTGTCGCCATCTACATGCCGATGATTCCTGAAGCTGCCGCGGCCTTTCTCGCGATTGCAAAAGTCGGAGCGGTCGCGATGCCTTTGTTTTCCGGATTCGGACCGCAGCCCATCACAGCGCGGCTGATTGACGCCGAGGCCCGCGCGGTGATCACCGTCGATGTGGGCCGCCGCCGCGGTAAGGTTCTTTTGATGAAACAGACGCTCGATCGTGCTCTTGCCGCGGCGCCGAGCGTGCACACCGTTGTCGTTCTCGTGCGGGAGAGCGATGAGCAAGTGTCATGGTCGTCGCGCGACGTGCCTTGGCCTACGCAACGAGATGGCGTGGTCGATGTGCCGACCGAAATTGTCGATGCGGAAGCGCCGGTGATGCTGATGTATAGCTCCGGCACCACGGGAAAACCGAAGGGGACGGTCCATACACATTGCGGCATTTTGGCCAAGAATGCGCTGGACGTCGGGCTCTGCATCGATCTGAAGGCTAGCGACCGGCTGCTATGGATGAGCGACATGGGATGGATTGTCGGCCCTAAGATCGTCGTCAGCGCCACGCTTCTCGGCGCCACGCTCGTTCTTGCTGAAGGCACGCCCGATTGGCCGCAGGAATCGCGGATGTGGCAAGTAGCCGCCGACAATGAGGTGACGGTCATAGGTGTAGTGCCGACAATGGTGCGACAAATGATGCGCCGCGGGCCCGAACTGCTCGCAGGCTGCAACCTGTCGGCCTTGCGCACGACGATTTCGATCGGTGAGCCCTGGACGCCGGATGCCTGGATTTGGTTCTTCGAGCACGTCTGTAAAAGGCGCATCCCGATCTTGAACTATGCCGGTGGCACCGAATGCGGCGGTGCGATCCTGATCAGCAGCTTTCTGAGTACTTTGCGACCGTGTTCGTTCGGTCACGCCGTCCCAGGCTGCGGTGCCGATGTTGTGGATGCCGATGGGCGATCGTTGCCGCCGGGCGAGATCGGCGAGCTTGTGATGCGCCGCCCTTCGATCGGCATGACTCGCGGCCTCTGGCGTGAGCCCGATCGCTATATCGAAAGCTATTGGAAAATCATACCGGGAATGTGGGTGCAGGGCGATCTCGCGTCGCGCGACCTTCATGGGGCTTGGTATCTGCATGGCCGCTCCGACGACACGATCAAGATCGCGGGAAAGCGCACTGGACCTTCTGAAATTGAAATGGCGCTGATGGCGACCGGGCTGCTTGCCGACGCTGCGGTCGTCGGAGTGCCGGATGCGATTACCGGTTCGGCCCTGGCTTGTGCCTGCGTTCCTATTTCGCCGATCGACGATACCGCCGAATTTGCGCAGCGTCTTGCTCGCGCTGTTGCGGACAATTTCGGCGCTTCTTATCGGCCAAAACAATTCCTCTTCGTGTCCGAATTACCGCGTACGCGCAATCAAAAAGTTATGCGGCGCGTCATCCGCGGGGTGCTCGCTGGGACATCGCTCGGAGATCTCAGCTCGCTTGCTAATCCGGAGTCGATTGAGTCCCTGCGGTCAAAAATTGTTTTTGCTTCGGGAGCGGACTCCGACACGATCTCTCGGCCGGTCACGACTTTCAGCTAGATACGCGCCTGACCCTTCAACTATCTCATAGAGTGGAATATTGACAAATGGCTAAAGCGAAAAAAGACCCGAAATACAAGGACATCCTGTTTGAAGTCGTTGATCAGGTTGCCTGGGTTACGATCAACAGGCCGCACACTCTCAATGCGTGCCGAGAACTCACTCTCGACGAGATTACGCACGCCGTTCGTTCGACCCGTGACGATCCGTCGATCGCCTGCATTGTAATTACCGGAGCGGGTGACCGCGCATTCTGCTCAGGGGGCGATTTTTCGTCGATGAAGCGCCTCAATTGGGTGTCCGGCGTGCACTGGAACGACCGCATGCTCGGGTGCGCGATGGCAATCCGTGGTGTGTCGATCCCAGTCATAGCGATGGTCAACGGCTGGTGCATGGGCGGAGGCAATGAACTGGCGCTGTGGTGCGACATTGTCGTTGCCTCGGACAATGCCGTGTTCGGGCAGACCGGCGCGAAGGTCGGCGCCTGTCCGACGGTTGGGGCCACACAGTATTTGCCGCGCATCATCGGCGAACGTCGCGCCCGCGAGATGATATTTTGCGCGCGAAAGTTTACTGCGAAAGAGGCGGTCGAGATAGGGCTTGCAAACTACTGCCTGCCACCTGCGCAACTGCGGCAGAAGACCATCGAACTATGCGAAACGGTCAAGTCGCACAGCTCGCAGACGCTACGGATGACTAAAGTCTCGCTCAATCACGAGTCCGACAATCTTTATGCTTCGTGGCGCGCCGGTATGGAATTTCTATCACACGTCTGGGGTTCCGAGGAGTCGCTCGAAGGTATGAATGCGTTCGTCGAGAAGCGAAAGCCAAATTTCAACAAATTCCGGATGCGCAATAAGAAGGTAGTCGAGGAATATCTGGCGGGCGTCGATTTTGAAGCCGAAGACGACCTCAAGTAAGCACCGTTACGAGAACGCGCGGTCGGCGGATGAAATATTGCACCCGCATATAGTTTAACATGCCAAATTATATACTTAAAAATTGGGCTATTCGCCTAATGGCAGGTTACGGAACATCGCCGTTTGGCGACTTATCAACACGCGATCCTTGGCGGACTTCATAGCCGCCACCTCCGGGTTTAGGTTTTAGGTACACACACTTATTTCTATTACGCCAGCTTCTGCTCCACCATGGCGTGGATGCCCTTGTTGCCGTCGACCAGTTGCGTCACGCGCAGGTCGCAGGCGAGGCTGCAGAACACGTAGGCCTCCTCCGAGCTCCAGCCCTTCATCTCACCAGCCAGCGGATCATGTCGCGCAACGCCTGCTTGGCAGCGTCGTCGAGGTCCGGATCGAGACCCATGGTGATGTATTGCGTGGGCGTGACCGCGCACGGCATGTCGAGCTTCTTCTTGTGCACGACGAACTCGAACGTGCAGGTGAGGCAGGTTTCCAGCGCCGTCAGGCAGACTTCACCGTCGCCCTGCACCGTATGGCCGTCGCCGCACGAGCCGTCGAGTAACCGCGATGTCATTCAAGCCCGCCGGCGTAGCCGCTCTTGTTTCCTAAGCTGACCTACAATCGCCGTCACCGGTGTGTACCGAAGACCTTATCCGGCGATTATTTCAGGTTTGGCAGGTGAAATTCTGTTAACAGTGAAAACGGGCAGAGCAGGGGACCAGCGTCCTGACTCGCCATCGCCCGCGCAGGTGCGCGAATTTGTCGGGTCGACGAAATTCAGCCAATTATCGTCCCGACATAATCGCATCGAGATTGTGGGTTACGGCGCCAACGATGTTTTTCACCACATCGTCCATATTCGTGTCGGCGACGCGATGATCAGCAACGGACTGTCCACTGCGAAGCACCATGATACGGTCCGCGACGGTAAAAATATCCTGCAAGCGATGGCTGATGATGATCACCGACACCCCGCTCACGCGCAGATGTTTGATCAGGTCAAGAACTTTGCTAACCTCTTTGACCGCAAGGCTTGCGGTCGGCTCGTCCATGATCACCACACGAGCCTGAAACGCTACTGTTCGCGCAATTGCGACGGCCTGTTGCTGGCCGCCTGACATTCGCTCGACGTTCGTTCGTACCGAGTTGATGTTAATGCGCAGCCGGTCGAGGAGGCTCCTGGTATCGATTTCCATCCGCTTTTCGTCGAGCCAGCGAATAAACCCGCGCGGGAACGGGCGGGTTATCTCTCGCCCGAGGAATACGTTGGCGACCACATCGAGGTTAGGAGCAAGAGCGAGATTTTGATAAATCATTTCGATACCAAGCGCTCGGGAAGCGCGTGGGGATTCGAAAACAACCGGATTTCCCTCGAAAAAGATTTCTCCACTGTCGGGATGGTGAACGCCCGTCAGCGTTTTCATCAGCGTCGACTTACCTGCAGCATTGTCACCGACGAGGCCGAGCACTTCGTTCCGCATGAGCTTGAGATCGGCGCCGCGCAGCGCTTGAACGGCGCCGAACGACTTGGTGATACCGCGCATTTCGATCAGCGGCACTTCGTTTGCATGCGAATCCATCAGGCCGTCTCCAGACATTCAGCGCTTCTGTCGCCACTGATCGATATAGACGGCGCCCGCAATAATTACGCCAATGAGAACCATTTGGTAGTAGGTCGATACATTGATCAAGTTGAGGCCATTGGTGAGAATTCCCATCGCCACCACGCCGAGAAATGTGTTGGGGATGCTGCCGCGTCCGCGGCCGAGAGCCGTTCCGCCGATCACGGTGGCGGCGATAGATTCGAGCTCCATGCCCTCGCCGAGCGTTGCATGGCCGGAAACGGCGCGTGAGGTTAGAACAATGGCCGCGAGCCCGACTAGCCCGCCGTGTAGTGCCCACACAGCGACCTTGCAGCGTGCGACCGGAATGCCCGAATAGAGCGCCGCTTCTTCACTGCCGCCGATCGCATAGATGTATCGCCCGAAACGTGTCCACTTCATCAGGATGGCGCAGGCAATAAAGACGAATGCGGCGATGACCCCCGGAACTGGAAGCGTCAAGATCTGTCCAGCGCCGAGTATCGAAAACTCGGCTGGCATATCGGTGATGGGTAGACCGCCGGATAGGATGAGTGCCAGACCGCGTGCGGCGGAGAACATCGCAAGTGTTGCGATGAACGCCGGGAGACCGGCCTTGGCGACCATGAGACCATTGACTGATCCGATCAGGACGCCGATGAGCACGCCCGACAAAAGGCCGGCCCACAGACCGTATTGGATCATGATCATGGAGCTTGCGACACTGATCAGACCAATCGCCATGCCGACGGAGAGATCGAACCCGCCGGATAGGATGACCATGGTCTGGCCGCACGCCGTAATGCCAAGAATAGCCGTCTGGCGGGCAACATTGCGCAGGTTTAGCCCGCTGTAAAAATTCGGATTTAGGATCGCGAAGGTGATCGCCATCACGACGATAACGGCGATCAAGCCAACCCCCGTCAGCGAGTTCGACGCGCTGAGACGAGTCGCAAAACGTTGCTGCGTGCCCCGCAAGAGTCCAATTTTATGCTCTGTCGTACCCATCCTGCGTCTCGGATAAATATTCTCGGGAGCGTCGCTCCGCGGTCGCGCACGGCAAGTGTGTTCACGAGGGCGAGAGCTTTTCGATATCGCCCCCGAGGCACGCGCGCTGATGGATCCTCAAAGAGGAGGCCGCCACCCCTTGGGCTGCCGAATTATCGAAATGTCGACAGTATCGGCGTTGCTTTTGGTGACCACGGAGTTGGGCGTGAACAGCTTGTCGGGGATCGGCTGTTTCTGTAACGCGAGCAGAGCGACGCGAACGCCCCAGCGCCCCATGAGTACCGGAGATTGCGCCATGGCCGCGGAAATCCAGCCCTCGCGCACGAAGCGTTCGGTATCGTCGTTGTAGTCGACCGTCGTGATGACCACGTCACCCGGCTTCTTGCCTTGTGCACGAAGCGCTTGAGCCGCGCCGATCGCTAGACGGTCGGCGCCGGTATAGACGGCATCGATCTTAGGAAAGGTCTGGCTCC
>Ga0209048_10006160_pt1 | contig 11257 bp, 6 predicted proteins | sample FrelakmetCRP12CR_FD_187146 | JGI IMG/M metagenome (GOLD analysis project Ga0209048, IMG submission 187146) | Freshwater lake sediment microbial communities from the University of Notre Dame, USA, for methane emissions studies - CRP12 CR (SPAdes)... | ecosystem: Environmental > Aquatic >... | reverse complement strand
TTCGACGACGTCCCCGTCGCGGAGCAGATCGATGTGGGTGACCTCGAGGGCGACCCTGCGATCGCCTTCCGGCGCACGCTCGGCATGTTCGCGACGGGCGTGACCGTGCTCACGACCCGGGTCGGCGGGCAGGTGCACGGGATGACCGCGAACGCGTTCATGTCCGTCTCGCTGCGGCCGCCGCTCGTGCTGATCTCGCTCGACCGCCGCGCCCGCATGTGCGGGCTGCTGCACGAGGGGAGCCGCTACGGCGTCAGCGTGCTCGCCCACGGGCAGGCGGCGCTCTCGGACAAGTTCGCGCGCCGGGCCGTCGACGGGGTCGAGCCGGAGTTCGTGGTCGTGCGGGAGACGCCGCTCGTCGAGGGCGCGCTGGCGCACATCGTGGCCCGCGTCGTGCGCTCCTACTGGGGCGGAGACCACTCGCTCTTCCTGGGTCACGTGGAGTACGCCCGCTACGGCGAGGGAGAGCCGCTGCTCTTCCACGGCGGCCGCTACGAGCGGATGGCACGGGAGCCCGAGCTCTTCTCGCGGCTCCCGCGCGAGCTGCTCGACCAGCTATTGCTGCGCGGCCACGAGGCACGCTACGCGGCGGGGGCGACCCTGATGACGCGCGGCGAGGTCTCCGACACCCTGATGCTCGTCACGGCCGGCTCCGTGCGCGTGGAACGGCCGGGACGGGCCCTGTCGCTCGGCGCGGGCGCCCTGATCGGAGAGATCGAGGTGCTGAACCCCGAGCCGGGCCGCCTGGCCACGATCACGGCCGAGGAGGACACGACCGTGATCGCCGTCACGCGCGCGCAGCTGCTCGCGGGCCTCGCTGAGGACCCGCGCGCCTCGATCGCGCTGCTCGAGATCCTGGCTGCGCGGTTCCGCGAGACCGTCTGACCGCGAAGCGCACGGCGCCGACTCCCCCGCTCAGGGGCCGCAGGGCTGCCCGTCGCACGCAGCCTCCGGGCCGAGCGCTCCGGCAGGCGGATCCGGTTTGCCGACCAGGGCGGGGATCGAGGGCCGTCAAGCCTGTCCTGCGTCGCGACGAGCCCCTTGCGCTCTCCGTCAGCAGGCCCTCGCGAGCCCCGAGGAAGCGCAGCAGTCCAGGGGCGAGGCCCGCCCCAGGGCCGGTTCACTCGTTCGAGCGGTTGACGGCTGTGTGCGGTGCCTGCACAGTTCGGCCCGGTGGCCTACCCGGGGAGGGACGTGTTCTCGTGATTGATCGTGGGGTGCGGAAACGGCGGGGTGCCCGGAGGGTCTGTGCGCTCGCACTCGCGGGTCTCGGAGCCTCGGTGTCGCTGCTCGTTCTCCTGACGGCGGCGCCTGCCCTGGCGCTGCCCACCGGCGCCGGCCCGGTGGTGGGCGCCGACACGACCGCGAAGGACGGCGGCGGTCGGGCGCGGGACGCGCGCCCCGGCGGCAGGATCTTCGGTGTCGCCCCCGCGGCGATCGGTGCGACGGCGAGGCCACACCGGCCGACCCCGGCCGAGTTTGCAGGCACGAAGTTCGCTGCTTCGTCGAACCTGAGCTACCACGGCGGCTCCGTCATGCGCGCGAACACGACGTACCTCATCTACTGGGCACCGAGCAACCATACGATCACGTCGACCTACGAGAGCCTGATCACCGGCTTCTTCCAGAACGTTGCCGCCGATAGCGGCAAGACGACGAATGTCTACGCGAGCGATACCCAGTACTCCGACACCACCGGCGCGATCCAGTACAGCTCGAGCTACGGCAGCAGCTGGGTCGACACGGCGACGGCGATCCCCGATCACTGCTCGGCGAGCTACAGCGGGCTGGCGCACGTCTCCGGCTGCGTCACCGACGCCGACATCCAGGCCGAGGTCGCGCACGCCATCGCCGCCAACCCCGGCTGGGGCCCGCCGGGGCCGAACGCCATGTACTTCGTCTTCACACCGCAGAACGTCGGCTCCTGCGTCGCCTCGAACTCGAGCACATGCGCCTTCACCTACTACTGCGCCTACCACTCGAGCTTCACGAGCGGCGGCCGTGACGTCATGTATGCGAACCAGCCGTACACCGACACGTCGGGCGTCGGCCTCCCCGGAGCCTGCGACTCCGGGCAGCATCCCAACGGCGATTGGGCCGACGCCACGATCAACGTCGCGAGCCACGAGCACAACGAGGCGATCACCGATCCGGACGGCACAGCCTGGTACGACGCGAGCGGGAACGAGAACGGCGACAAGTGCGCCTGGAACTTCGGCGCCGCGCTCGGCTCGACGAGCTACGGCCAGTACAACCAGGCGATCGGGACGGGCGCGTACTACCTCCAGCAGGAGTGGAGCAACGCCTCCGGCGGCTGTGTCCTCGCCTACGGTTCGTCGCCGCCGACGCCGCCGACGATCACGAGCTTCGCGCCGGGGAGCGGGGCCGTCGGAACGAGCGTCACGCTCACAGGGTCCGCCTTCAGCGGCGCGACCGCCGTTACGTTCGGGGGCGTGCCCGCGAGCTTCTCGGTCGCTTCGGCAACCTCGATCATCGCCACCGTCCCGACCACTGCCGCGAGCGGTGTGGTCACGGTGACCACGCCCGGAGGGACCGCCCAGACCGCCACCGCGTTCACGGTCACTCCGACCCCCGCCTTCAGCCTCTCCGCCTCGCCGTCGACCCGGTCGCTCAGCCGGGGCGGCGCGACGAGCTACACGGTGACGGTCAGCGGGAGCAACGGTTTCTCGGGATCCGTGTCTCTCGGCGTCCGTGGACTACCGGGCCGCACAACGGCGTCGTTCAGCCCGGGCGCGGTCGCCCCCGACGGCACGAGCTCCCTGACGGTCAGCACCAGCTCGAGGACGACCAGGGGCACGTACGTGCTGACGATCACCGGGACGAGCGGCGGCGTCAGGCACACGGTCCAGGTCACGCTCGTCGTCAACTGACCCGGGGGCGGGTCGATCGGTTCGGGCACCGTTCGGTCGGCGCAGGGCTACTCTGCCAAGCCGCAAGACCCGGCAGGACGGCTGCACGCAGGGGGCGAGGCGGCGACGGCCCACAGGGCTGAGAACGAGTGCCTCCCGGGACGCGCCTTCGCCGGTCGTGTCACTCGGCTTGCCGCTGCGCTGTCCGGGCTCCCGGGGCGCGAGGCAGGCGCGCTACCGGGCCCTCGCCCCGCTCGGGCCGCCCGAGCCCGGCCTCCGGCCCGAAGCCGGGGATCCCGACACCGTCAGTCGATCTCCGGCAGCGACGCGAGCCAGGGCGTCCGGTAGCCGCTCTCGTCCCACAGCACGGGGAAGAACGACTCGTCCAGGGAAAGGTCGCCCTGGCGCCTGTAGCGCGAGTAGACGAGGTCAACGTTCGTCTCGTGGAAGCGCACCTCGACGGGGAGCATGTGCGTCACCACCGCCATCCGTGCCACCGTCGCGCTCGTGTTGGGCGCCGAGCCGTGCCACGTGAGCCCGTGGTGGAAGGCGCCGCCACCCGGCTTCACGACGACGGGCACGATCTCGAGCTCCTCGCCCTCTGGTGCGGCGTGCCGGGCCGGCGCGAGCCAGTCCTCGGGCGCGTGGAACTGCGAGCGCTCCGGCGGCGACTTCGGCCAGAGATGGGAGCCACGCACGTACTCGATCGGGCCGCCGTCCGCGGTCGTCTCGTGCAGCGAGATCCAGCAGGTCAGCATCTCCGCGGGCACGAGGTAGTCGGCGTACGACGAGTCCTGGTGGAAGCCGATCGCCTTCGCGCCGGGCGGCTTCCAGAGGATGTTGTCCTGCAGGATCCGGGTGCCCCGATAGCGGGCGAGCTGGGCGCCGAGCCGTCCCGTGCGCTCCGAGAGCACCTGGGCTGCGATCACCCGGTCGGCACGCCAGCCGTTGCAGATCTGACGCGTGCGGTCCTCGGGGTCGCGCCCCGGGACCCAGTTGACCTCGTCGGGCTTGACCCCGGTCTCGTAGTCGCCATGGAAGAGCGGCTCGTAGCGCTCGCGCAGGAGGCCGAGAGCACGCGGCGAGGCGAGGCCCTCCTCGACGATCAGGAAGCCGTCCCGCTCGAAGGCGGCGACCTGCTCGTCCGTGCAGCGCTCGATCACGATCGTGGGCGTTCCTTGCCCGGGTCGTAGAAGGGGATCCGCACGACCGTCGCCGGGATCCGCTTCTGGTGGCCGTCGAGCTTGCCGACCTCGACCTCGGTGCCGGCCCCGGCGTACTGGACCGCCAGGCGGCAGAGCGCGACGTTCTTCCTCAGGATCGGCGAGCGCGTGCCGCTCGTGACGACCCCGACCTGCGAGCGGCCGACGTGGACGCAGTCGCCGTGGCCGGCCGTCTCGTTGCCCTCGAGCTCGAGGCCGACGAGCGTCCGCTGCGGGTGAGCCCGGCGCTCGAGCAGAGCCTCGCGCCCCACGAAGTCGTCGGCCTTGTCGGCGGTCACGGTGAAGCCGATCCCCGCCTCGAAGGGGTCGACCTGGTCGTCGAACTCGTAGCCGGCGAAGATCAGCCCCGCCTCGATCCGCAGCATGTCGAGCGCGTCGAGGCCGAGCGGCGCAAGCCCGTGCGGCCGGCCTGCCTCCGTGACCGCCGCGTAGAGCGCGGGCGCGTCCGTCGGGTGGCAGAACAGCTCGTAGCCGAGCTCCCCCGAGTACCCCGTGCGCGAGGCGATCAGCGGCAGGCCCTGAGGGCCGCCCAGGCGCCCGATCGAGAACCGGAACCACATCAGCTCCGCAAACGGCGTCTGCGTCGGGGCCGTCCAGACGATCTGCGACAGGATCTCGCGGGAGGAAGGGCCCTGGACGGCGATGTTGTGGAGGTCGTCGGTCGACTCCTTCACGAAGACGGTGAGGCCGAGCCGCTCCGCCTGCTCGCGCAGCCAGGTGCCGTCGTAGGCGGCCCCGCCGACGAAGCGGAAGGTGTCCTGGCCGAGCCGGAAGACGGTGCCGTCGTCGAGCATGCCGCCGGTCTCGTTGCACATGGCCGTGTAGACGACCTGCCCGTCGGCGAGGCGGCGGATGTCGCGGGTCATCGTCGCCTGCAGCAGCGCCTCAGCGTCCGGGCCGAGGATCTCGAACTTGCGCAACGGGGAGAGGTCCATGACGGCGGCCTTCTCGCGGCAGGCCCAGTACTCGGCGACGGCGCCGAGGTTGTCGAACGAGGTGGGCAGCCAGAAGCCGTTGTACTCGGTGAACCGGCTCGTCAGGGCCGAGGTCTTCTCGTGGAAGCCGGTCTCCTGCGTCAGCTTCGGCTCCGCGTCGGGCGTGACGCGGTGCGCGATCGCCGCGCTGAAGCGCTCCTTGGCCGGATAGACGCGCACGTGCACCTCCGTTGGGTTCCAGGCGTTGGCCGGGTCGATGTCGTCGGGGCAGGCGCTCGAGAGGCAGACGAGGTCGGTCAGGGCCCGTAGGAGCACGTAGTCGCCCGGTCGCGACCACGGCTCGTCGGTGACGTACTGGTTGTGGGCGTCGAAGGCCGTGTTGAAGAAGAAGTTGATCGCCGGCCAGCCCCGGCGCGGCTCGATCGTGTAGGGCGTCAGCTGCGCGTTGAAGTTCTCGGAGCAGTTGACGTGGCCGAAGTAGCCCATGTCCTCGTAGTACTTGGCCGTGCAGGCGAGGCCGAAGGTGTCGTGGCGGCCGACCGTGTCGCGCACCACCTCGACGAGCGGCTCGAGGTCGTGGTCGAAGAACTTGGAGTGGAGCCCCGGGGCGGGATAGGCGTTACCCATCAGGGAGCGTGTCGCCGTCGCGTCGAGTCCGCGCTCCTTGCCCTCCTGGAGCTTCGGTGCCGAGAAGGCGAGGAAGTCGGAGCATTGCCGGCCCCGCACGTCGATCACCTGGATGTACTCGCCAGCCCGCACCTCGTAGGCGAGCGCGGAGGCGCGGTCGACCTGGAAGTCGAGCCGGGGCCCGGCGAGCGGCTCGGGCAGAACGGGCTCGCGCTCGTCCTGCTGCGGCCGGGTGCGGGCGATCTCGAGCTGCAGCTCGGAGGCCGGCACGCCGCCCTCGACGACCGGCAGGCCCGCCGGGGCGCGGACCGAGACGACGACCTCGCGCTGCGCCCGGAAGGTCTCCTCGGCGGCCGGGGGCGAGGAGGGCCCGAAGAGCTCTGCGACCTCGTCCGCAGCGGGGAGCCCGAGGGCGGCCGGGTCGCTCGAGCCGCCGGCCGTACGGGCAGCGAGCTCGGCGCGCTGGCCTCCGTGGAGGTCGCGCACCGTGAGCCGGTCGTCGGGTCGCAGGGAGACCGTGGTCGTCCCTCCCGGCCGGACCCGGTAGGTCTCCCGTCCCGGGTCTCGCGGCACGAGACCCGGGACGAGCAGACGCGGACGACTCGCGCTCGCCACTAGGCCTTCGCCGGCTCCCGGGCCTCTGCTTCCGCCGCCTCCGCGAGGAGCTGCTCTGCGAGCTCGCGCTTCGCGGCGGCGTCGAGCTTCTTGACCTCGTTCTCGACGGCGCGCCGGTTGTAGCTCTGGTTCCAGTAGTCCAGCGACTCGAACCCGAGCAGGACGGCCTTGCCGACGAACTGGCGCAGCACCTCGTTCGTCGGGCCCATCACCCAGCCGGCCTTCGCGTCGCGGAGGTAGCGCTCGAGCTCCATGTCGCGCTTGTACCCGGAGCCGCCGCACGCGTGCAGCATCTTGTCCACGACCTTGGCCGTGTTCTGGGCCGCGACGAACTTGATCTGCCAGGCCCAGTGGAGGAAGTTGCCGCGGGCGAGCTCGCCGGGAGCGGTCGCCTTCGTGTTGTTGTCCGTCGCCTGGTCGAAGGCCTGCGCGACGGAGTAGACGAACATCCGCGACGCGTTCGTCTCCATCACGGCCTGGCCGACGTAGTCCTGGATCGTCGGGTAGTCGGCGACCCGCATGCCGACGTCGACGTGACGCTTGCGCGTCGTGTGCCGCTTCGCGATGTCGACGGCGCCGAGGGCGAGGCCGTTCCAGCAGGACGACGAGCCGACGAGGAACCACGGGTCGACGGCCTCGTCGTTCGAGACCGCGCCGTCGCCCTCGGGGCCGACGAGCTGCGTGCCCGGGATCTCGACGTCGGTGAACGAGATCGCGCCGGACTGGTTGCCGCGGAGGCCGAGCGCGTCCCACAGGGACGGCTGCGCCTCGCAGTGCTCCTTGTCGACGACGAAGACCGAGAGGTCGTCGTAGCCTTTGAAGTCGGGGCTCGTGGTCTGGAGGACGTAGAAGTCGGCGAAGCCGCCCGACGTCGTCCACGACGCCTTCTTGTTGATCTTGTAGCCGCCGCCGACGCGCTCCGCCCGCGACGAGACCGGGTACCAGAAGTGGGAGCCCGTCTCGGGGTCGGAGTAGGACAGCGTCCCGATCAGGCCCGAGTTGAGCTTGCGGATGTACTTGTCGACGATCTCCGGCGTGGGCCGGAGCATCAGCGCCGCGACCGCGCCCATGTGCATGACCCAGCACATCGCCGTCGACGCGCAGCCGTACCGCGCGATCGTCTCGGCCGCCATCGCGTAGCCGACGTGGTTCTCGCCCAGCCCGCCGTACTCCTCGGGTACGCAGAGCGCCAGGAACCCGTGCTCGCCGAGCAGCTCCAGGTTGCGGCGCGGGAACAGCAGCTCGTCGTCCGAGCGCTTCGCGTTCGCCCGCATCTCCGTCTCGCAGAGGGAGATCAGGGTCTCCCGGAGGCCCTTCTGGCGGTCGGTCAGGATCCAGTCCGGGTCCCAGTCGTAGCCGAGCCCCCAGAAGGGCTCGGATCCCCACATCTTCTCGGACATCAACACCTCCAGCACACGTCGGCTCGATCGATTCAGAGCATCGTAGTCAGCCGATCTCGGCCCCGTAGGGGCAAGGGGCGAGCCCGTCGAGGCAGGACTGCAGCAGCAGTCGGGCGCGGGCGACGGCGGGCCTCGAGCGTCGGATGCCCAGTCGCAATCGTCGAGCAAAGCCTCCTGCGCGGTGGATACGTGCCGTTTGCATTTCAGCCACGAGGGGCGGAGAATCGGCGAACCCGTATCGCCCCCGAGGAGGCTCTCCCGACATGGCGCGCGACCCACGACACGACATTCTCTTCGAGCCGATCAAGATCGGTCCCAAGACGATGAAGAACCGCTTCTACCAGGTTCCTCACTGCAACGGGTTCGGCTCCGAGAAGCCCTTCAGCCAGGCGTACTTCCGCGCGTTGAAGGCGGAGGGCGGGTTCGCGGGGGTCGCAACCGAGTACTGTTCGATCTCGCCCGAGTCGGACGACACGCACCGCATGTCGGCGCGGATCTGGGACGACGGTGACATCAAGAACCTGTCGTTGATGTGCGACATGCTGCACGAGCGGGATGCGCTTGCCGCCTGCGAGCTCTGGTACGGCGGGCCACACGCCCCGAACATGGAGTCGCGCTGTGTCGGTCGCGGCCCGACCCAGATCCCGAGTGACTTCGAGTACCTCACCTATGCGATCGAATCCGACAAGGACGATATCCGTCATCTCCAGAACCTCTACGTGGCGGCGGCGAAGCGGGCGCGCAGCGCCGGGTTCGACATCGTCTACGTCTACGGCTCGCACTCCTACCTGCCGCAGCAGTTCTTGACGCCGTTCTACAACCACCGCACCGACGAGTACGGCGGCCCGTTCGAGAACCGTGCCCGCTTCTGGCGAGAGACGATCGAGATGGTGAAAGAGGCAGTCGGCGACGACTGCGCGATCTGCGTCCGCATGTCGACCGACATGTTCCTCGGTGAGGCGGGCACGCAGCTGAAGCGCGACTGCCTGCCGTTCGTCGAGCTCGTCGACCACCTCGTCGACGTCTGGGACATCAACCTCTCGGGCATCGCCGAGTGGGGCGAGGATGCCACCCCGTCGCGGTTCTATCCGCAGGGCCGGGCGTTGCCGTGGCAGGCAGCCGTCAAGGCGATCTCGAAGAAGCCCGTGCTCGGCGTCGGCCGCTGGACAAACCCCGACATGATGGCCGACGCGATCAGGGAGGGGAAGCTCGACATCATCGCCACCTGCCGCCCGTCGACATCCGATCCGTTCCTGCCGAGGAAGATCGACGAGGGCAGGCTCGACGACATCCGCGAGTGCATCGGCTGCAACGTCTGCATCTCTCGTTGGGAGATCGGCGGCCCGCCGTTGATTTGCACACAGAACGCGACCGCGGGTGAGGAGTACCGCCGGGGTTGGCACCCGGAGCGCTTCACGAAGGCGGCGAATGCCGACAACGACGTGCTCGTCGTCGGTGCTGGCCCGGCGGGGATGGAGTGCGCGATGATCCTGGGTAAGCGGGGCATGCGCCGTGTGCACCTGGTCGAGGTGCAGGCTGACATGGGCGGGTCGATGCGCTGGATCCCGGAGCTGCCCGGGCTCGGCGAGTGGGCCCGCATCGTGAACTACCGGAAGATCCAGCTCGACAAGCTCAAGAACGTCGAATTCATCCCGAGCATGAAGTTGTCAGCAAAGGACGTGGCGGAGTACGGTGCCGAGATCGTCGTGGTCGCAACGGGTTCGTACTGGGCCACGGATGGTCTCAACGGCGCGTCGCACGCGACCATCCCTGGCGCCGACGCGAGCCTCGCCTGGCAGGCGACGCCCGACCAGCTCATGGGCGAGGGCAAGCAGCTCGACGGTGAGCACGTCGTCGTCTTCGACAACGACGGCTACTTCATGGGCGTCTCGATCTCCGAGAAGCTGGCGCTGGAGGGCAAGAAGGTCGTTCTCATGACCCCGATGGGCGTTGTGGCGCCGTACATGCACTTCACGCTCGAGGCGCCGAACCAGCACCGCAGGTTGCACAAGCTCGGCGTCGAGATCGTCCCGTACCACCTCCCCACCCGCATCGAGGAGGGAACGGTCGTTGCAAGCCACGTCTACGACGAGGACGGCCACGAGCACTCGTTCCCGGCGGACGGTGTCGTGCTCATCTCGCAGCGGCGCTCGAACGAGGCGCTCTTCCGGGAGCTCAAGGACGGTATCGGCCTGGAACAGCTCAAGGCCGAGGGCGTCGGCGCCCTCTACCGGATCGGGGACTGCGAGGCCCCGCGACTGACCGCGGACGCGGTCTTCTCCGGCCACCGTCTCGCGCGCGAGATCGACGCCGCAGATCCGTCGATCCCGCTGCCGTTCAAGCGCGAGCGCCGCATGGTCGACGCCGAGTCCGTTGCGGCGGAGCGAGCGCAGTACGAGGCGATCTACGCGGACGTGGTTCCTGCGTAGATGCGCACCGTCGTCTGTGTCAAGCAGGTGCTCCAACTCGGGGACGAGGTCGAGTTCACCGGCGACCAACTCGACGTGGATCCGGACTACCTCGACCCAGCGCTGAACGAGTGGGACAGCTTCGCCACCGAAGAGGCGCTCCTGTTGAGGGAACGCCTCGGTGGCGAGGTCGTCGTGCTCACGTGTGGGCCGAAGCAGTCTGAGGCGGCGCTTCGGCGCTGCCTCGCGATGGGCGCCGACCGCGCGATCAGGATCGAGGGGGCGGGACGTGACCCGTTCTCGGTCGCCCGGGCGCTCGCGGGGGTCGTGGCCGTCGAGGCTCCGGATCTCGTCCTGTGTGGCGTTCAGTCGAGTGACGCCGTGCAGGCTGCGACGGGCACCGCCCTCGCGGAGTTGCTGGACCTGCCTCGCGCAGCCGTGGTAACGCGGCTCGAGCTGGACGCAGGAGCGAGAACGGCGGTCGTCGACCGCGAGTTGGAGGGCGGCCTGCTCGACCGCGTCGAGATCGAGACGCCGGCCGTGCTGACGATCCAGACCGGCATCAACCAGCCCCGCTACGCCAACCTGCGCGCGATCAAGCAGGCGGAGCAGGTGGCGATAGACGTCCGCGCCGCGGCCGACGGGGGCACTCCTGCCTACGCCGTGCGCAGGATGTTCGTCCCCGAGCGCGGAGAGGGAGCCGAGATGATCGGCGGCGGCCCCGCGGAGATCGCGGGACGGATCGCGGCGATCGTGAAGGAGCGACTCGCGTGAGCGTCCTCGTGGTCGCAGAGCATCTGCGCGGCGAGGTGCGGGACGTCACCCGCGAGCTGATCGCCGCCGGTCGCGAGCTCGGCCCCGTCACCGTCGCGGTGATCGCACGGGACCCAGCAGCGCTCGTCCCGGCCGTCGACGTCGACGGCGTCGCGCAGATCGTGACAGTGGAGATCCCTTCCGCGGAGTTCGAGAACGACACCTATCAGGCCGCGCTCGAGGCGCTGATCACGAGCCGGCAGCCGAAGGTGACGCTCCTCGGGTTCACCGTCAACAGCATGGGCTACGGCCCTGCGGTCGCGGTCAAGCTCGGCCTCGGCTTTGCCAGCGACGTCCACGGCGTTGCGCTCGAGGGCGACGCCGTGATCGCCACCCGCTCGTTCTACGGCTCCAAGGTGGCCGGTG
>Ga0209048_10006159_pt1 | contig 11258 bp, 11 predicted proteins | sample FrelakmetCRP12CR_FD_187146 | JGI IMG/M metagenome (GOLD analysis project Ga0209048, IMG submission 187146) | Freshwater lake sediment microbial communities from the University of Notre Dame, USA, for methane emissions studies - CRP12 CR (SPAdes)... | ecosystem: Environmental > Aquatic >... | reverse complement strand
TTCATCACCACGCCGGATCATTTCGGCCCCGGCACCTAGGAGAGACCTAAGATGGCGATGGCAGTCGGCAGTCAGGAAGGGCAGTCGTATTCGGAAATCAACATGACGCCGTTGATCGACGTCATGCTGGTGCTGCTCATCATTTTCATTATCACGATCCCAAGCCAAACGCATGCGGTCAAGATCGACAACCCCTTGCCGCCGCCGCCGAACTTCGTGCCGCCGCCGCCGCCGGAAGTCATTGATTTGTCGATCGACTTCGACGGCACATTGCTGTGGAACAAGACTCCGGTTGATCGTGCAACGCTGCAAAGCTATATCGGTCAAGAAGCGGGCAAGGATCCGCAGCCGGAAGTGCACATCACGGTGGATAAGTTCGCCAAGTATGAAATCGTGGCTCAGACGCTGGCCGACCTGCAGCATCGCGGATTGAAGAAGATTGGATTCGTCAACAACGACTATTTCTAACTAGGATCCTGAGCGGGTGTCTCGGCGCGTCGATCCCAAAAGATCGTGGGTTCGCGCGCCGTTTGTTTAACCAGCTGTCCGCAAATACAATTTGAGATCGCAAAGCAGCGAGGATGTACTCATGACTCAATCGATTCCAAACATGGTTCCCGGGCGGTTCGAGCGCTGGACTCGCAGCGCGGGCCTTGGGTTGCTGCTCGCCGCAGCATGCGTTGGCATGACTTCAGCGGCATCGGCGGCCGACAAGTCCAAGGGACCGGAAATCAGCCGCATCATTGCCAAGGAAATGACCGCGGCGCAGAAGGCGCTGCAAGCGGGACAGTGGGCCGACGCGCTCAAGAATTTGGACGAGGCCGAGACGAAATCTCCGCTCACCGCATTCGATAAGAAGACCATCTACAACTTCAAGGGTTTCGCCGACGTCAAACTGGGTAATTTGAAGGCCGCCCAAACGGAATTCGAGCGGACTTTGGCCACGGGCGCCGCGACTCCCGAAGAAGTTACCAGCATCACCCGTACGTTGTTTGGCATCTCCGCGAGCACCAACCAGTATCAGAAAACCATCGATTACGGCAAGCAGATGGTCGATGCGGGGACCGCAACCCCCGACAATATCGCGATCATTGCGCAGAGCTATTACCAGTTGAAGGACTGCAAGAACGCCAGTGCGTGGTCGGACAAGGCGATTGCCGCGAGCCGCAAGGCGGGCGAAACGCCCAAAGAAAATATCTATCTGTTCAAATTGCAGTGTGCCTCCGACGCGGGCGACACGGCGACGATGGACGCGGTGCTGATGGATCTCATCCACCTCAACAATAAGACAACGTATTGGAACACGCTGTTGCGCATAGAGCGCCAAGACGAGCGGGTCGACCGCAATACGTTGATGATCTACCGCATTATGTACAACACCAACTCGATGAATGCGGATACCGATTACATTGAAATGGCGCAGCTTCTGGCCGATGCCGCTCTACCCGGAGAGGCGGCGGCGGTTCTCGAAAAGGCCTTGTCCACCGGCGTGATCAAGGATGAGCACAAGGAGCGCAGCAACCGCCTCCTGACCTCGTTGAAGGCCCGTGCGGATGCCGACCGAAAGGGGTTGGCGCAGGAAGACGCCGAGGCGGCCAAGAATCCGGCGGGCGAGCTCGATGTCAAGCTCGGCGAGGTGTACTACGGCTTCGGCGAGTATCAAAAGGCGGTGGACGCCATCAGCCGCGGTATCCAAAAAGGTCAAGTCAAACACCTGGACGAGGCGTACGTGTATCTCGGACTCGCCCAAGCCCAGCTCAAGAATTACCCGGAAGCCAAGCGGACCTTCGCCAGCCTGAAAATCGTTCCGGACGTCAGCCCGCGCGTGCTGAAGTTGTGGTCCCTTTACGCCGATAAGCTCGGCTCATGAGCGGCTAGGTCAGAGGAGAATTGCAATGACGATCAAAGCCGGCGATAAGATGCCGGACGGTAAATTCACCCGCATGACCAAGGACGGCCCGCAGAAGCTCACGACCGACGAACTGTTCAAGGGCAAGACCGTGGTGCTGTTCTCGGTTCCCGGAGCGTTCACGCCGACCTGCGATGCCAAGCATTTGCCTGGATTCGTCGAGTTGGCCGGTCAGTTAAAGGCGAAGGGTGTGGACACCATCGCCTGTACGGCCGTCAACGATGTGTTCGTGATGAATGCGTGGGGTAAATCCGGCGGTGTCGGCGACAAGATTCTGATGCTGGCCGACGGCAACGGCGAGTACGTCAAGGCGCTCGGCCTTGAATTGAACGCCACCGGCTTCGGCATGGGCATGCGCGGGCAGCGCTTCGCCGTCGTCGTAAAGAACGGGATTGCTACTCACGTGAACGTGGAAGCGCCGGGCGAGTTCAAGGTGTCCGCGGCGGAATTCGTCCTGAAGCAACTCTAGCCGGCGCGCCTTGCTGGCCCTGCGGACTTCGCCGCCGGTTTTTGCAGTTGCGGAAGCCGAGCGGATCGCGCGCGACTCGTATGGTCTTGCGGTTTCGGTGCAGCCGCTGTCGGGAGAACGCGACTGCAACTTTCGCCTGCGCGCCGCGGATCAGCGCGAATACGTACTGAAAATAGTCGATCGCGAAGCCACCCCCGAAGCAATCGACTGCCAAATCCGGGCGCTGCGTCATTTGGCGGAAGCTGATCCGGCGTTGCCGGTGCCGCGCATCTATGCCACCGCGCTAGGCGAGGAAGTCGGCACCATCCGGCGGGATGACGGCATCTACACGACCTGCCTCATGGGATATCTGCCGGGGCAACTGCTCGCGCAACGCGCGCCCGCCGCGGTGCTGCTGCGCAATCTCGGCGACACCCTCGCGCGTCTGGATCGCGCATTGCAGGGTTTCTTCCATCCCGCGCTCGCGCAGTGCCTGGCGTGGGACGTCAGGCGGCTTCCCGAACTCGTCGAATTCGCCCCCCATATAGAATCCGCTCCGCTCCGAAATAGTGTCGAGGAAGTGTCGGCGGCGCTCGAGAAGCGCGTCCCGGCTCTGCGTGCACTGCGCAGTCAGGCGATTCACGGCGATTGCCATGGTCATAACCTCTTGGTCGACGCCGAGGGGGTGGGCGTCAGCGGCATTCTGGATTTCGGCGACATGATTCATGCGCCTCTGGTTTTGGAGCCCGCGGTTGCGATGTCCGAATTGCTCACCGATGATCTGGCGCCGCTGGACGCCCTGTCGCTGTTGCTGCGCGGCTACACGCAGCGCCAACCGCTGGAAGCCGCCGACGTGGAGGTCCTTTATGATCTCATCGCGGCGCGCCACGCCATCACGATTCTGGTGCACGCCTTCAGGGGGCGGCAGGACGACCGCGGGGCATCGGCTCTCGATCGCTCGGCGGCCCTTGCCGCGCGTTCCCTCGATATCTTGATGCAGACAGGCCGCGATTCCTTGACCAAGACGTGGCACGACGCCGCGGACTCGACCTCGCCGAGCGGGGTGTGGACGGTGACGGCGCCGGTCGACCTGTCGCGCCGGCAAAGGCTGATGGGTGCCGGTGCGGAGCTTTTCTACGAACAGCCGCTGCATATCGTGCGCGGCAGCGGGGTGTGGCTCTACGACAGGAACGGCCGCTCCTACCTCGATGTGTACAACAACGTGCCGCACGTGGGCCATGCCCATCCGACGGTAGTCCAGGCGATACAGAAGCAGTCGGCGATCTTGGCGACTCACACGCGTTATCTGCATGGCGGTATTCTCGAATATGCGGAACGGCTCACCGCAACTCTGCCGGCGCATCTCGACGCCTGCATCTTCGTCAACTCCGGTAGCGAGGCAAACGACGTTGCCTGGCGGATCGCGCAATCGGCCACCGGCCATCGGGGCGGCTTGGTGATGAAAAACGCCTACCACGGCATTACGGATGCCGTGGCGGCGCTCACGCCGAGTACCGGAGAGCCGCGCGACCCTCGCGTGGTGACGCTGGCGATGCCTCCGGCGGGCTCGCACGCGCAAGAGGGGTTGGCACCTGCCGATCTTGCGGCGGCTGCGCGGGATGCGGACCGCGCCATCCATACCCTGGGGATCCGCGGCTTCGCTCCCGCCGCGTTTTTCATTGACTCCGCCTTGACCAGCTCCGGCATCCTCGATCCGCCGCCTGACTGGGCCGCTGCGGTGGCTGAACCGGTGCGGGCAGCCGGCGGTCTCATCGTGGCCGACGAAGTGCAGTACGGGCTGGGCCGATCCGGGTCGCACTTCTGGGGCTTTGCGCGCCGCGGTCTCGAGCCCGATATCGTCACGCTCGGAAAGCCGGTGGGCAATGGCTACCCGATGGGCGTGGTCATCGCAAACCGAGCGCTGATCGAGGCATTCCAAGCGAAATTCGGCTTCTTTTCCACCTTCGGCGGCAATCCTGTGGCGGCAGCCACGGGGCTTGCGGTGCTCGAGGTGCTCGAGCGCGAGCAACTCATGTCCAACGCGCACAGTACCGGCGAGTACCTGCGCCAACGATTGACCGAGTTGGCCACTCGGCATCCTTGCCTCGGAGCGGTACGCGGGGCGGGCCTTCTGCTCGGGCTCGAAATCAACGGTACACCGGCTAACCCGGCGCGCCAGCGCGCCAAGCGAATCATCAACATCCTGGCATCCCAGGCGCGGGTGCTCATCGGCTACGAAGGGCCCGAGGCCGATGTGTTGAAGCTGCGGCCACCGATGCCGTTTCGTGCCGAGCACGCCGACCTGTTGATCGATGCGCTCGATGCTGCCGCGACGGTGGTCGAGGCGCACGCCTGCGGTGTTTAACCGGCTCTTGGCGCAAGGGCTCATGCGATGCGGATTTCTGCCCCTACCGTCGGCTGCCCCGGATTTTCCATGATGTGGCGCGAGTTATCCGGCGACCGAAACAACATGGGTCGCTCCGCAACCCTTTCTCCCGCGGCAATCGCCGCCAAAACGACGTCGTGCTGCGGTGATTTATCGCAAGCAGGGTCCGTGGCTCCCATATCGCCCGTCAGAAGGTACGCCTGGCATCGGCAGCCGCCGAGGTCCTTGGCGCGCTCCGGACAACTGCGGCAGGGTTCCGGCATCCATGCCTCGCCGCGAAATTGGTTGAACGCCGGGGAATCGAACCATATGTCGCGCACGCTCGAGCTGCGTACGGAAGGAAACGCGAGACCGGGCAACATGCGGGCCGCGTGACAGGGCAGCGCGGTCCCATCCGGACTCACGCATAGGATGGTGGTTCCCCAGCCGTTCATGCAGCGCTTCGGCCGTCCTTCGAAATAATCGGGCACGACAAAGAGAAGCCGCAAGCGATTACCGAGAACCGCACGACGCACGGCGACAACGGCTTCGGCGCGCTCGAGTTGCTCGCGGCTCGGTATGAGGTGATCGCGGTTGAGCAGTGCCCAGCCGTAATACTGCGTGTTGGCGAGTTCCAGATATTCCGCGCCGATCTCGACCGCCAGATCGATGATGCGATCGACATGATCGATGTTGAGACGATGGATGACGCAGTTCATGACCATTGGGAAGCCATGACCCTTGATCAGTTCGGCCACGCGCCGTTTGAGATCGAAGGTGCGTGTGCTCGAGAGGAAATCGTTGACTTCGCGGGTGGAATCCTGGAACGAAAGCTGAATGTGATCGAGCCCGGCCTCCTTCAGCAAACGAATGCGGGTCTCAGTGAGGCCGGCCCCCGAGGTGATGAGATTCGTGTAGTAACCGAGCCCGTGCGCCTCGGCGACCAGCACTTCCAAATCCTTGCGCGTCAGGGGCTCGCCGCCCGAAAAGCCGAGCTGTACGGCCCCTAAGGCGCGTGCCTCTTTCAGCACCCGAATCCAGTCCGCCGTCGAGAGTTCGTTATTCTGTGCCGCAAAATCCAAGGGATTTGAGCAGAACGGGCAGTGCAGCGGACACGTGTAAGTGAGTTCGGCAACGAGCCATAACGGCGGCGTGATGGCGACGGCGGCGGCGGGATTTGCGCTCATCGGTCGACCCACTCGACCCAGCCCTTGTCGGTGGCGACCTTCAGGAACGCCTCGACATCCGCGCCAAGGCCGGTGGTTGCGAATGCGTTCTCGAGGTCCGCGATGATCTCGGCCGAGGATTTCACGCCGTCGCAGCGAAGCAGAATCTGCCCCGCGCTCGCGTTGAGCTTGACCATGCCCTCCGGAAACAGCAGCACATGAGCCTGCTGGGCCTCCTCCCACTGCAGTCGATACAGGGGGGCGATGCGAGGGTGGGCGGAACTTGAGTTCGGCGCTGAATCAGTCACGAGCGGGTCCGAAGCGCAATTCAATGGCGTCGAGCATCGACCACAGGATGTCGAGCTTGAACTGCAGAATCTCGAGTGCCCGATCCTGCGCCTGCCGGGTGGTAAAGTACGCGAGAGTGATCTTGAGGCCGTGTTCGACGTCGCGGGCCGCCAGAGGGATGCGGCTTCGGAAATACTCGAGCCCCGCAGAGTCGATCCAGGGATAGTGAATCGGCCAAGTCGCGAGCCGGTCCTTGTGGATCTGCGGGGCGAACAGTTCCGTCAACGAGGCACACACCGCCTCTTGCCAGGGGCGTCGGCGCGCAAAGTCGACGTACGCGTCGACCGCGAAGCGCACGCCGGGGACGAGGTCCTTGAGCGACCACAAATCCTGGCGCGAAATTCCAACCGCTTCGCCGAGTTTGACCCATGCTTCGATGCCTCCGGGATCCTGATCGGTTCCATCGTGGTCGAGTATGCGGCGCACCCATTGGCGCCTGACATCCCGGTCGGGGCAGTTGGCCATCACCGCGGCATCTTTCAGCGGAATATTGATCTGGTAGTAGAAGCGATTGGCTACCCAGCCGCGGATCTGTTCGGCGCTCGCGCGGCCCGCATTCAAGGCGACGTTGAACGGGTGATGACTGTGATAGGACTGGCCCTTGGCTCGCAAGGCTTGTTCAAAGCCCGCCGCGTCCCAGGGTTCCAACGTACGGGATGTCCCGCTCACAGCCGAATCTCCAATCCGTCGAATGCGACCTCGATGCCGGCGTGGTTAAGCGCCGCTCGTTCGGCGCTTTGCTCGTCGAGTATCGGATTCGTGTTGTTGATGTGAATCAAAATACGCCGTGTCGCGGGCGGCAGCCGGGCCAAAGTCTCGATCATGCCGCCGGCGCCGCTTTGCGGCAGATGCCCGAGTTCCGATGCGTGCTTGGAGGATACACCCGCCGCGATCATCTCGTCGTCCCGCCAAAAGGTGCCGTCCACCAGCACGCACTGACTCGCGAGCAGCGCCTCGCTGACCGATGCGCTGATGTTCGCGAGGCCGGGCGCGTAGAGGGCCCGGCGGCTGCTCTTCATATCGCGAAATGACAGCGCAATGTTGTCGCCGATCCGGGGGTTGCGGCGATTGGGCGAATAGGGCCCGGCCTTGCCCTCGACGGTGAGGGCGGTAATGTCGATGCCGGGCAGCGAGGGGATCTGAAACGCTCTGCCGTCGATGCCGATCGGATGCCACTCAACTCCGCAATAATGTTGCAGCACCGACAGCAGTGGAAGCCCCGAGGTCAAGTCCGTATGGACCGCCTCGGTCGTCCAGACGTCGAGCCGCTGGCGATGCTCTCGCAGCAGCAGCAAACCGATCGTGTGATCGATCTGCCCGTCGACGAGCAGCACATCGGCGATCGGGGTATCGCGGACCCCGGAGCGCGGCTGAAGAGGCGGATTGGCGGCAATCTGGCGATGCAGATCGGGAGACGCATTGCACAGCACCCATCGATCGCCGTCGCTCGAGACCGCGATCGAGGATTGAGTTCGGGGGATGGCTCTTACCGAACCATCGCGCACCCCGCGGCAGTTAAGGCAATTGCAATTCCATTGCGGGAAGCCCCCGCCAGCCGCCGCGCCGAGAACACGAATGAACACGATCCGGCGATTATGAACGAGCGGCGAGACCGTGGATCGGCGGCGCCCCAGAATTTTGGGGCACTACCGCAAAGGCTTCAGCGAACCGAGACGTAGGAATTGATTTCCATTCCCAATCGCAATTCAATCGCTACAGGCGTTTCCCATTTCATGTCTGGCATTCCTCGAATAGTGAATCGGCTCCCCGGCAGTATGTCCGGCCCGCTCGGCGTAATCAATGCCGCGGCGGTTGAGTAGCCTGCGGATGACCCGAATTGGACATAACAACGAATCAAGCCTACGCTCCGACCAAACGCTCGAGTTCCGGGACGATTTGAAACAGATCGCCCACCAATCCCACGTCGGCCACCTCGAAGATCGGCGCCTCGCCGTCCTTATTGATCGCCACGATGGTGCGTGCATCCTTGATGCCGGTCAAATGTTGAATGGCGCCGGAGATGCCGATGGCGATGTAGATTTCGGGAGAGATGATCTTTCCCGTCTGACCCACCTGCATTTCATTGGGAGCGTATCCGGCGTCGACCGCGGCACGCGATGCGCCGACGGCGGCGCCGATTTTGTCGGCAAAGCTGAACAAGAGTTTGAAATTCTCGGCGCTGCCGAGCGCGCGGCCGCCCGACACCACCCGCGCTGCGGTCTGCAGGTCCGGTCGATCCGTCGATCCGGATTTGGCGCCCACATAGCGCGTATGCGAGGGCAGGGCTACGCTCAAGGCCTTGGACTCGATCGAGGCATTGCCGCCGCCGCCCGCGGCTTCGTAGGAGGCCACGCGCACCGTGGCAATCAATTTGCGGCCCGGATCCGCTTCCACGGTCAAAATGGCATTGCCGGCGTAAATGGGCCGGCGAAAGCGATAGGCGCCCTCGACCGCCATCAGGTCGCTCACCTGGGGCGCACCGAGCAATCCGGCGACACGCGGCATGAGATCTTTGCCGAAGCTGGTCGAGGGTCCGAGAACGTGGGTGTAGCCGGCCGCAAGAGCCGCGATTTGCGGCGCAAAGGTGGCTGCGAGCGGATGCGCATTCTCGGCGCGATCGATCCGCAACACCGTTTTGACGCCCGACACCGCTGCGGCTTGCGCCGCAACGCCCGAGGTATCTGCGCCGAACAGCGCGATGGCGATTTCGGCCTCCGGAATGGCCTTGGCGCAAGTGACGCATTTGGCCGTCGCGGGATTGAGCGTCTTGCCGTCGTGTTCACCGATGATGAGTACTTTGTGCATTAGATCAAACCCTTTTTCTTGAGTACATCGACAAGCTCAGCCACATCCTTGACCATGACGCCTTTCTGGCGTTGAGGGGGCGGTTCCGTCTTCACGGTCTTGAGCAGCTGACCCGCACTTATGCCGAGCGCATCGAGCGAGGTGACGTCCAACGGCTTCTTCTTCGCTTTCATGATGTCCGGCAGTTTCACGTAGCGCGGTTCGTTCAATCGCAGATCCACGGTGATGACGGCCGGCAAATCCACTTCGATGGTTTCGAGGCCGCTGTCCACTTCGCGGGTGACCGCGGCTTTGGAACCGTCGATCTCGACTTTGGAGGCGTAAGTGGCCTGCGGTCTCTCCCAAATTGCCGCGAGCATCTGTCCGGTTTGGTTCGCATCGTCGTCGATGGCCTGTTTGCCCAGAAAAATCAAATCCGGATTTTCCTTTTTAGCCACCGCGAGAAAGGTCTGCGCGGCCGTCAGCGGCTCCACGGGCTGGTCCGTTTGTACCAAGATCGCCCGGTCGGCACCCATTGCCAAGGCGGTGCGCAATTGTTGCTGCGTATCGGCCACGCCGATGCTCACCGCCACCACTTCGACGTTCGCACCTCGCTCCTTGATGCGCAGTGCCTCCTCGAGCGCGATCTCATCGAACGGATTCACGCTCATTTTGACGCCATCGAGCATCACGCCGCTGCCGTCGGGCTTAACGCGCACGCGCACGTTGTAGTCGACGACCCGTTTGATGCAAACCATGATCTTCTGCATTAATGACTCCTTAATCAGCCGCTTGCGGTGCGCCTTTGCGTTGTGCACCGGCGGATCGATCCGCGACTTGTTGTTCCGAGAATGAAAGACTGATCCTGGCCGCGGCCTGCCGCAGCTTCGGTAAAAAACGTTCGATCGCTGTCTGCAGCGGCATGGCGGCGGCGGCGAATCGCACGCAGAGGCACGCCAAGATGCGTCCGTTCAACAAAATCGGCACGCTCAGACTGATCTCCTCGACCGATCGCCGCGCGCTCGATGTGAGCGCGTAACCCTGTGACTTGACCTCGGACAGTTTGGCTTGCAGCTGTGTCCGTGGCGGGTGCGCAAGCGCATCCTCGTCCTTGGGCGAACGCGCCAGAATGTCGATGATCGCGTCGCGTTCTGGCGCCGGACAGAAGGCGAGGTATGCCAGACCGGCGGCGCTCCCCAGCATCGGTGCGCGAAAGCCTGCCGAAAGGCGCTCAATGGCGAGAGGGCTCGCGTGGTCGGTGGTCTCGCGCGCGATCATGGCGCCGCCCGAGGGCGTGGAGAGCGCCACCGGCCATACGATGTCCCGGCACAACTCGTGGATCAATGGCTTGGCGATCTGCTTGACCCACGCCTCATCGTCAAAACCGCCGCTCAAGACGCGTACCTTGAGGGTTAGGCGATAGCGGTCGTCCTCCTCGTCGCGAAACACGAAGCCCGCATTGCACAGAGTTTCCAAGATTCTGTAGACGGTCGTGCGCGGTAATCGGATTTCGTGCGCGACCTCGGAGACCGTCGCACCGTCGCGCATATTGAGTACCGTCAGCGCATCAAGACCGCGCATGAGCGCGCGGATTGGGCGTGTTGATTCCATGAAACCTCGATCAGGTGATCGAGATAGTTTAGGGATGAGGCCTGCGCTTGTCCACCTCGCGGTCAACCGATAGACTGGTTTCGATGACCCGCTATTTTCTCATGCGTTTGGCCGGGGCGATTCCCACGCTATTTGTCATTGTCACACTGACTTTTTTTCTCATACGGGCGGCGCCCGGCGGACCCTTCGACCGGGAGCAGTCGCTGCCGCCGCAAATCATGGCCAACCTGCAAAATGCCTACGGCTTGGATCAACCCATTTGGGTGCAATACGCCCGCTACGTGCGCGCCTTGGGACACGGCGATTTCGGCCCGTCATTCAAATATAAGGACTTTACGGTCACCGAACTGATCGGTCAGGGCCTTCCCGTGACCCTGGAACTCGGGACGGTTGCCTTGAGCCTCGCCTTGGCTCTCGGAATCCCGATTGGAATCTTCGCTGCGCTTCGACACAACTCCCCTGCCGACTACGCCACGATGTCGCTCGCCGTCGTCGGGATCGCAATACCCTCGTTCGTGGTGCTGCCGCTTCTTGGGCTGTTTTTCGGCATTTATTTGCACTGGCTGCCGGTTGCCGGGTGGGAACCGGATTCGATCCGGCATCTCGTGCTGCCGGTGGTCGCATTGG
>Ga0209048_10006158_pt1 | contig 11259 bp, 11 predicted proteins | sample FrelakmetCRP12CR_FD_187146 | JGI IMG/M metagenome (GOLD analysis project Ga0209048, IMG submission 187146) | Freshwater lake sediment microbial communities from the University of Notre Dame, USA, for methane emissions studies - CRP12 CR (SPAdes)... | ecosystem: Environmental > Aquatic >... | reverse complement strand
ACTTTTCGACCCCATTAAATAAAACTTGTTTTGTGTGATTGAATATATTAATATGAATTTTACAGCTAAATTATGGAGGGGGTTGTAGCCCTAATAATTTTTGATATTGGGAATTTCAGTTTAATTATTCATTATTAATTGGTTAAAATGAAAGGAGGAAAGCTTATGAAAAAATTTATTTTTTTATTAATCCTTCCGCTATTCTTGGGGTCGGTTTTTTCTGGTTGTTGTCATATGAAAAAGGCGGAGCCAGCCCCCGTAGAAGTAGTTGCACCTCCGCCGCCACCACCCCCTGCTCCAGCCCCCGCACCGGAGCCAATGCAGGAAAAGGGTTAATTTCAAGGTAATAGAAGTATGCGCCGGGGAGAAAGTTATTCTCCCCGGCTTTTTACTAACATTTTAGCTTCAAAATTATTTCTCAAGGAATTTAAATTTAAAACTATACTATACGATGATTGTTTAACCGGCTAACAATGATCAGCATATCGGTGAGCCGTTTTTTTTTAGATTCTATGGAAACAATAGCATCCACTCATGCAAGGATAAAATGTCAGTTGGATGCTATACAATTTCCCTCCATAAAATCCGCCTTGGGCTCTTCCAGCTTTTTCCTTTATTTGATTTTCAGGAGAAAAAACATGTAAGCCCCATGCTATGTTTTCCATTTCTCTTACCACATTTTCCACCCTCCGAAATTGAATGCTACATCACTGACACAGAAAAACAACCTGTTTACAAAATTTTTGCCTTATTAACGTGTATCACTGTACTGGATTCCTCTCGGGTCGGAAAAATCTTCTTAAAATATACATTTTACTTTCAAACCTAATAAGGTTTTTGTCCTAATACGTTACCAGGAGGATCGTAATCGCAGACCACAATTATATTGCCATCGCACTCAACTTTAGCACAGCCTACATGCTTTGTATTACTCCACACCATCTGCGTGTAATGACCTGAGCTATACCAATCAAAATCCGTATAATTTCATTAAATAAAAAAAAGGTGTCACCGATGCCTTTCTGGTGATTGGGAAAATAGTTGGTATGATATCGAAATTATAAAAAATGGATGAAAAGATAAAAAAACTTTGTGGTGGTAAGCGGCTTAGTTGGTTTCTTTTTATTGTATCTTGGGTGTTTCTTATTAGTTTTGTCCTAAGTTTTTTCTGGAAAATAACTGCATTTGATCCACAAACCAAGGCCATGATTTCTTCAAGATGGGCATGGGAAATAACATGTATTTGCGCAATCGGATGGTTATGCACTTCATATTTATCTTACCGTCTTGCTGGTGGTAGAAAAAACCCAACCATATATGAAGACTAATTAACCCGCTCAATTCCCTCATCCCCGAACCCTCGCACTTTCGGGGGTTTTATTTTTCCTTCCCTTCCTCGGAATAATAGTCATTATGTCATTCGGGATACACCCATTTAAGAACAGACGGAAGCAGGGTTAATACCTAATAAGTCGATGCAGAGAGGATGAATTCGAGGCTCTTTTTGTTTTGGGAAAGTAAAACTAATTTAATTGATCAAGATGGAACTCCTTCGTTGTAAAAAGAATTCTTTTTCACAAAAATGTCAGTTGGAATTTTTTCCGACCCGAGAGGAGTCCCGCTCAGGCGTATAGGTTAATAAAGAAAATTAAAAGTTTTGACTCTTTTCCTCTAAGAGGTTAAGATGAATAAAATAGTGACCTTAAAAGAGTTATGTCTTTTGGATGATTGAGAGGGAAATTAATTAAATATATTTTTAGCAAAATTCATAAACAGGGGGAGACAAACCCATGCAAAAGAAAAAAGAGAAAAAGCAGGAGAAGAAAAAATATACCAAGATGGTCTTAACCAAACATAACAAATTGAAAGATATAACCGCCGGCCTTGGTACTGGGACTAAGTTAGGTTGTACAAAATTTCTTTTTTAAACTACTCTCCCACCAATAAAACTAACTAAAACACTTGGCCGCAGTAGTTTTGGCCTAATTTAATCTATCCACTATACAAAAACTATACAATTTGCAAAAAAATGAACGAGGGTCTCAATTCAAGGCCCTTTATTATTGGAGAGGAAAAGTGATCAGCTTGACTTTTTGAGTTTTGTTCGTTAATTATCAACAAGACCCCGTTTTTTCATCCCACTTTTTTGGATTTTTGGCGTCCCTGACCTTAGAGATTAATGTTTAGTATAATAATGCCCATATGGAATAGAGCAGAGGTTTTAACCCGGGCGGTCCAAAGCGTATTAAACCAGACCTTTCCGGATTATGAACTCATTATTGTTGATGATGGGTCAGAGGATAATGTGGAGGAGCGCCTTCAGGAGTTTTTATCGGAAAAAGTTGTCTACCATATGATTCCCCACCGTGGAGTATCCGCTGCGAGAAACTTTGGCCTCAAAAACTCCCAGCACCCTATTATTGCCTATCTCGACTCCGATAACGTATGGCACCCTGATTATCTTTCCCGAATGCACTCGGTTTTTTGTCAGCCAGGCTCTGAAGTCGTGGCTGCCTACTGCCGTTATAATATTTACCGAAGGGATAAAAAAAACCGGTCCTATCTTGCCGGTGTAGGAGGTAAGCCGTTTAACTTCAGTGAGTTTCTTAACCGCAATTTTATTGACCTGAACAGTTTTGTGCACTCAAGAGATTGCCTGTCGTATACCGGGTTTCACAATGAGAGCATTAAACGTCTTGTTGATTGGGAATTTATTCTGAGGATTGCGAACAAATATAAGCTGGTTTACATTCCGGAAGTTCTGGTTGACTATTACTTGGATTACTGTGGCAATTCCATCACCCAGAAGGAAGATGGTGTGTCGGCTTGTAGGCACATAAAGGAGGTAAACCGAGTGTATAGTGGCCGGGTAAAGATTGTCCATGATGCGATTACCTATACCTGGAAAAATATTCCCGATGAAAAAAGACATAACTGGGTGCAGGCGCAAAATAAAAAACTGAATACTTCGAGTTTCACGGCCTGGGGGTACCCTTTCATGTTGCAGGTAGAGCCTACTAACATCTGCAATCTTTCCTCTCCTCTATGCCCCACGGGTCGGGGGGACTTGAACCGGCTTCCCCGGCACCTGAAACTGGAGGAATTTAAGGGTTTAATTGACGATATGGAGCGGTATCTCCTTTTTTTGGTCCTCTGGGATTGGGGGGGGGAGCCGCTGATGAATCCGGAGCTCCCAGCGATGGTTCGTTATGCCGCGGAACGGGATATCAAGGCGGTTACCAGCACCAACGGTCATTTTTTTAAGCATGAGGACTATATGGCGGAACTTTTGAAGTCCGGATTATCTACCTTGATTGTTGCGGTTGATTCGGTTTCAGCGGATAACTATGAGTTTTATCGGCAGCAAGGAGATTTAACCCAGGTTGTTACGGGGATTGAAAAACTTATTGAGCTTAAGAAAAAGGTGAAGTCAAACACTCTGATCAACCTGCGTATGGTGGTTATGAAACACAATGAGCATGAGGTTGATAAAACACGGCACTATGCTCGGGCAATCGGAGCGGACTGTTTTACGGTGAAAACTTTAAACCCGAGTTGCGGCTCGACTGCCTTGGATTTAGAATTAGTACCGGAAAATCCTAATTACCGCCGTTTTACCTATAAGAAAGATACCCTTGAGAGGATAAGTGTAGACCGGGTCTGCATGAGGGTTTGGACGATGTCTAATATTTTTTCCAATGGGGATGTTGTGCCCTGCTGCTATGATTATCGCGGTGACTTGAAGGTGGGGAATGTCTTAGAGCGTTCTTTTACCGAAACATGGAACAGTCAGGCTTACCGGGAATTGAGAAAGCGCATTTTTACCCAAAAAAATTCAATTCCGATATGCCGGGAGTGTTATACGAACTTCCAGAATTCGGAATATGGAATGTTTGCCGAATTTACCCAGTTTAAATCCCGGCCGGAAGAAAATTTTCTTGATAAGTACCGCACTTGGTTTTATTCACCTCAAGTTCGCGCGGTAATCAAACGCATTTTGCGGAAACATTAGGGAAGGATTTTGGAGGCGTTGCTTAGAAATCCTTAGGTAACGATTTTAGCAAAGTTCGTTAAGTCATTGCTCCGCACGCGGGCAGGAGCTCGCGTTTGAAGTCAGGAGTGTTAGAAGAGCAGTGAAAGATTGCACCCTCCCCTGAGGATGATTGGATGAAAAATGATTTGCTGGTTACTCTGGCGGATAGCAATTATGTTGATAAAGCCAAGCAGCTTTTTTCCAGCGTGTATTGGAATGCCGGCTGGAAGGGCGATTACCTGCTTCTGGCTTATGATATTCCTGAAAAAGATTTGAGATGGTTTAAAGATAAGGGGATTCTGGTCAGAGAATGTGAAGCAGTATTAACAAAATCTGATAATTATATCGGTCATGCTCCTTTAACGACTCTTTGTAAATTTTATTTGTTTACGCCTGAATTCAAGAAATGGGAAAACATTGTCTTCCTCGATGGAGATATTATTGTCAGAGGCTCTCTGGATGCGCTTGCTCAGATAAAAGGATTTGGAGCAATAAGAATTTTAAATATATTTCGCACTTCGCTACAAGGGCAGTTTCATGATCGAAACAGGAATAATGAGCATTTGTTTAATGAACTGGAGCGTAAATGTGATTTGAGCAGGCCCGCGTTTAATTCCGGTGTCATGGCGTTTTGCACGGATATTATATCCGAAGAGGATTTTAAGAATATTAAAAATAATCTTTTGCATTTTAAGGATATACTTTTTATTTCGGAAGAAACGGTTCTTAATATGTATTTTTATGATAAGTGGCAGGAGCTGTCTCAAGTTTATAATATTTGTCCAAGTTATGAGATTTTTCATTCGGGATGCAGTCCCGATAATTTGAAAGGGATTGTTTCCCACACCTATTCTAATTTTCCGGGAGGTAAGCCCTGGAATCCGAAAAGTCCTTTGAATTCCGAATGGAAGTCGAATCTGGATAAAGCCGACCTGATTGATCTGGCCAATCCGCAGGCTGCGAAAAGGATAGTGAGTAAAATTCAAGAGGCTCACTATGATGCTTATTTAAAGAATCTGCACAAACGTTATTTTTATAAATTTTATCGTTATCAAATATTTTATTTATTCTGGTTTTGCCTTAATAAATTAAAGATTCAGGCGGCTACTTTTCTTATAAACAATTACCCGCAGGTTTATAAGCTACAAAGAAAGTTAAGAAATAGAACATGAAAAATAATTTGGCGGGCGGTAGTCCCGGTAGCTTTTCCCAAACCCCCAAGCAGCAAAAGACGCGCAATGCCGTCTGCCTTTGCACCGATCGAAGAATGATGATTCCAGCGTTGTTCGTCGCCGATTCGGTGAAGTCTCATTCGGGAGCTTCGGATAACCGGTTTGACGTCATTATTTTCGCGGAACCGTCCGAAGTGACGGATGTCCACCGGCGATGGATGGAAGAGCGTGATATCCTGCTTTGCGATGACCTGGACCTGTCGCGTCAGCACGGTGTCGGTAAGTTCTCGGGCAGGCTGAGTCCGGCAACTCTGATGAAACTATCGCTGGCCGAACATCTGGCGGGACGTTACGCAAAAATCCTTTACCTCGACTGCGACCTGACCATACACGAGGACGTGGCTTCACTATTTTCTCTGGACACAGCTCCGTTCGCGCTGGCCGCGGTTCCTTCGGGCCGTATTTTGGTAGATTTAAGCGAGAAACAGCGCAAGGAGATTGAAGATCAATTCCATGCCTTAGGCATGACCAAGCCCTATCGGTTCTTTAATTCTGGTGTTCTCTACATTGATGTCGCCCGGTGGAACAGCAAGAACTTAGGTAATCGGACGCTGGAGTTTATCCGGCAAAACCCCGATCTTTGCTTTCTTCCGGATGAGCACGCGCTCAACGCGGTTCTGGACGGAAACATCGCGGAATTATCACCGATATGGAATATGCGCCCTCCACCGCGGTGGCGCAAGGGTGGGCTTAATATCGCTCGTCCGGTCATCATTCACCATGCTGGCGAGCCTAAACCGTGGCGTCGATTCTGCTATGGTAAGGGGCTTTTCCCCTACCTGGGGGCCTATCGCCTTTATGAGGATTTTCTGAGGGACTCTCCCTGGCCGGGGTGGCTTAACGAGCAGTGGGACTGGCGCGATTTCTACCTGAATATAAGGGGGAAAATCGGACGAATCGTGCGCCGATTGAGGGGCACGCTGGAAGAGCCCTCAACCGAGCAGCGCCGTGAATATATCGAGGCGGTTCGTCGATTTTACGCGGAGGTGCGGTTTGCAGACGTGGAGCAGGGCATCGCTATCCGCAAAAACGGGAAGATTCGACTGAAAACCAGGGTGGCCGGTGGATGAAATTTTAGGTAAAAAAATACTTGACTTACCAGCAAAACTTCCCTATAGTCAGTTCAAAATAAAGAAATAACGCATTAGCCGATAAAATATTTCCTCGTCAAAACTAGGAGGCCCAAAATGAAGAAAGCAAAGCAATGGGAAAAACCGGAAGTAGGGGTTCTGGCATTCACGAAACCGTCGCGCCATGCTGGTTCATCCCGAACAAGAGACCCACGGTACTATCTGGGACCAACTCCTGCGCCACCGGCCATGGATGTACCATCGCGTGAAGCCCGTTACTATCTGGGACCAACTCCCGCACCGGTCAAGGATGTCAACTGGTGAGGCAAGGTACTATCAGTATCTGGGGTCTGCTCCGGTTCCCGATTTATATTTTATCAATTTTTGTCAGTTTTTAGGTATAAAAAAGACGGAGGCTTTAAGGGCCTCCGTCTTTATATATTTTGGTAAATTTTCGCCCCTTTTATTCCTGCGACAGATAGTAATCCGTTTAAGCAATAATCCGCACCCTTTTCGTTCAAAGGTATTTTATGAAAAAACAGATTACCAAGGACGCAGTTTACGCAGTGTCTGATGGGGTAGTTGCGCGTAAAATAGAAAATGAAATCATCCTCATCCCGATTGACATAGATATCCGCGATAAAGAAAGCGAACTGTTCGCTCTCAATCCGGCCGCTCAGGTTATCTGGAAGAGACTGAAGGGAAAGAAAAGCCTGAAGGATATAATAGCGGATTTGACCGCCGAGTACAATTCCCCTGCCGGAGTGATTGAAAAGGACGTCATCGCGCTGGTGAAAGAACTCCTTAAAAGAAAATTGCTGCTTGAGGTTTCAAAAAATTAATGGGTTACAGGACCTGACATGATAAATAAAAAATTTGATATCCAGAGTGCCCGGGACCTTACCGGATGGGCTTATACCGAAATGAAATGGCCTTCCGAATCGGAAGCCAAAGAAGCAACCCGGAAGAGGAACACATTACTGCAATCCATATCCGGGAAGGTAACCAGTCATTACAACGGAAACAAAATATCAACCGGATTGTTGTCTCCCGGATGCATGACCTGCGGGCAGGGCACCTGGTCTTGTCTTTTTGTTGGTTCCCTGTGCACCGCACATTGTTTCTACTGTCCTCAGGACCGAAAAGACAAAAAGGACCGGCCGCCGATGGAATCAGGGATTTTGTTCGATAATCCGGACGACTATGTCGGTTATCTGGAAAAATTTAAATTCCGAGGCGTTGGTTTTTCCGGCGGAGAGCCGCTTTTGAAGTTTAAAGAAATACTTGCTTATATCAAAAAAATCAAAGAAAGATTGGGTAAGGGAATCTACGTCTGGGTATACACCAACGGCGACCTGGCGGATGAAAAAAAGTTAAGCGCCTTGAAAGAGGCGGGTCTTAATGAGATGCGGTTTGATATCGCGGCCAGAAAATATGATTTAAAAGGGGTAGCCCGGGCAACGGCGATTATCGATAAGGTTACGGTTGAGATTCCCGCTATTCCGGAAGATTATGACATCGTCAAGAGATGTTTGCCCCGCCTGGAGGCGCTCGGCGTCGCGCATTTAAATTTGCATCAATTGCACGCCTCGCAGTATTGTTATAAGCAATTTGCCGCTCGCGGGTATACCTTTTTGCATCAGCCGGAAATCGCCATTCTGGAATCGGAAATGACCGCGTTGAGTCTGGTCAAATACGCTTTGGATCACAACATTGGATTGCCCATCAATTATTGTTCATTAATATATAAACACCGGTTGCAGAAAAAAGGGTACCGAAAGAGATACCAGGCTTTTACGCAAGAAGGGTATGAGGGGGCAACGGAATCGGGATTTATCCGGAGGCTGTCCATTCAGGATACGCCGGTAAATTTAAAGAAAATGGTGAAGGTATTTCGGGGAAAGGATTGCCGTGACAGCTTATGGTCTTTCAACAAAAACGGTTCGGAATTGCTGGTCCATCATTCGCTTCTGAAATATATTGACTTTAATAAGCAAGGCCTGTTTTTGACCTATTTCATGCCTCAGTTATCGCCGGAACGCGATGAGGATTTCGAATTGAGCAAAGAAATAGCATTAAATGGAAACAGAAATATTTTCGTGGGGAAAAAACTTGTTTATCAGCTGAAATTAAAAGACCCGGTGACCATAAATAGTTTCCAGAAATTGTTTATTGAAAAAAAGGATTTCCCTGATGTTATAAAGAAATTTTACCAGAACTATACGCTAAAAACCAAAGCCGAGATAACCGATATGATGGGCGAGAAAGAACGGCTTGATTATTTGCAAACCTGGGAATTTATCGGCAGCGGGCTTTACGAAATTTACTGATAACCTGACGGGAAGAAATATACCGTTCCTATGGTAAAAAAAATAGTATTATTCTTGCTCATGAGAAGTTTTCTTGGGTGGCTCTTTCCCGACCGGATATTTCTTTTGCTGCTGTACCAAATAAGAGTAGGCAAAAGACTCAACCTGCGCAATCCCCGGCGCTTCACCGAAAAAATCCAGTGGCTCAAATTAAATTGGCGCGATGACATAATTACGCGGTGTTCGGATAAATACCAAGTGCGAAAGTTTGTGGAAGAAAGAATCGGGCCGGAAATACTGAAAGAGCTATACGGCGTTTATGAAAAACCGGAGGATATTGACCTCACTAAGCTTCCGGATGCGTTCGTATTGAAAGCCAATCATGGCTGCAAGCAGAACATATTCTGCAAAAAAAAGTCGGACCTTGATTGGAACCATTCCGCCCGGTTGTTAAAAAAATATTTAAAAGAAAATCTTTATCCCACGACGAGAGAATGGGCATACAAAAATATCGTTCCCCGTATCGTCTGTGAAGAGTATCTGGCCAAGAATGGTGAAACGCTCTATGAGTATTGTTTTTATTGCTATGACGGTGTTCCGCGCCTGGTAGAGATAAATGAATACCAGGCCGAACAACACCGAATAAATATGTTTGACCTTGATTTGAATCTTTTAGAAAATAAATATGGTTCCCCTCCTTTGCCCCAACCGGTTATAAGAACGCCACAGTTTGACCGGATGCTTGAATATTCCACTATCCTCTCCAAAGGATTTCCGTTTGTCCGGGTAGATTTGCTTTACGTAAATAACCGGATTTATTTCGGAGAAATGACTTTCTTTCCCCTGGCCGGTCTGTTAAAAATTTCCCCGGAATCGTTTGATTATTTTCTCGGTGCGTATTTACAACTTCCCGTTTTACCGCCTGTTCCGGAACCATCTCAGCCAGGTCAAAAGCGTATGAATAATTAATCGCACCTCCGCCGTATGCTCGGATTACGCCTGCGATCAGTTGAAAGCTGCTCCGCACGCGGGCAGGATGTGGAAAAAGTTGCGGTTGAAGTCAGGAGTGTGAGAAGGGCAGGGGAGGGAACAAGACCAGCCTGGATCTCAAAATTGAGCAGCTCGATCTTGTAAACAAAATAGTTCGAAGTCGAACAAGACACCTGATGTTTATGGTAAACAATTTTATGAAAAGAGTTGCCCTTCACTTAAAATACTTTATCGGAAGATAAGTTAGTTTTCTGGCATAATAAAATTATTGAGGAAAAAGACAGCATGGAACTGGCATTGCAAATATGGCCGAGTTGGAGAGGAATAAATGAAATATGACTATTTAATCGTAGGGGCTGGATTATTTGGAGCAACGTTTGCATGTGAAGCGAATAAAAGAGGGAAAAAGTGTCTGGTCATAGACAAACGGAATCATATCGGTGGTAACATTTACTCAGAAAATATTGAAGGCATTCAAGTACACAAATATGGACCTCACATTTTTCATACGAAAGATAAGAAAATATGGGAGTATGTAAATCAGTTTACAGAATTCAATCATTTCGTTCACAGCCCTATTGCTAAAATCATGGGTGAGATTTACAACTTACCTTTTAATATGAATACGTTCAGTAAAATGTGGGGCATTGAAACTCCTGATGAAGCAAGGCGTATAATCTTGGAGCAAAGGTCTGAACTCCACCACGAGCCGCAAAATCTTGAAGAACAAGCAGTGTCTTTAGTAGGAAGAGATATTTATGGAAAGTTGATAAAGGGATACACTGAAAAGCAATGGGGGAGGCCATGTAGTGAACTTCCTGCATTTATCATCAGAAGGTTGCCGTTAAGATTTACCTATGACAACAATTATTATAACGACCCGTATCAGGGTATCCCTGTCGGTGGATATACAAAGATTATTGAGAAGATGCTGGATGGAATCGATATCGAACTGGCAAGCAATTTCTTTGAAAAGTATAGGGTCTTTAAGGCTGTTTCAAATAAATTGGTATTTACAGGTATGATTGATGAATATTTTGAGTATAAATATGGTCCGTTGGAATACCGATCATTATTTTTCAAAGAAGAGGTATTAGACCAAGATAATTATCAAGGAGTTGCAGTCGTTAATTATACCGGGCTCGACGTACCCTATACAAGGATTATTGAGCACAAGCACTTTGAGTTCGGGAACAAGACCAAAACTGTGATAACCAGAGAATATCCGGATATGTGGTCAAAAGGTAAGGAGGCATATTATCCCCTTAACGATAATAAAAATAATCTCCTAGCAAAAAAATATAAGATACTCGCTGCGAAAGAAAAAGATGTTATCTTTGGAGGCCGATTAGGCAGTTATGAATATTTTGATATGGATCAGACGATAAAAGCAAGCTTAGAGTTTGTATATCATGAATTTGAGTAAAGAAAAAAAAGAAGATAACGATATAGCAGTCTATATCATTACACACGGACCTGAGTGTTACCAAATCCCTGACTATTGTCTGCCATTAGAAGTTGGGGCGGCATTGCGTAATAATTTTCAGTATGAATTAAGAGATGATTCAAGCGATGACAACATCTCAAAAAAGAACAAACTTTACAGTGAAATAACAGGGCTGTAC
>Ga0209048_10006157_pt1 | contig 11259 bp, 9 predicted proteins | sample FrelakmetCRP12CR_FD_187146 | JGI IMG/M metagenome (GOLD analysis project Ga0209048, IMG submission 187146) | Freshwater lake sediment microbial communities from the University of Notre Dame, USA, for methane emissions studies - CRP12 CR (SPAdes)... | ecosystem: Environmental > Aquatic >... | reverse complement strand
TCGAGCCGGTGGCGTATAAAGACTTGGTCAAGCACGCGCGAGGGAGAAAAAAATCACACCACAAGATATAGGGGTACTGGAGTCAAGGAGATACCCCTATAATCAAATTACGGGAGCTGACTTATTCAGCATAAACTTCAGGGGTCGGGAGGATTTCGGATAATGCCTCCACCAGCGGGACTTCAGTACGTCTCTTAACAGGTCTAAGACCTTTTCTTACAAAAGAGTGGGGAGAAAATGATGGTTTGTTACCCAAATCAGGGAGAAGTGGAGGATTGAAAACCTCTATAATTATCGCATTGGCTCATCGGGGTTGGGTCATAATAGATACCCAAATATGACCCAAATAGGACGCTGGAGGGATTTCAAAATATAGCTTCGGCAATGGAAAACTCTTCTCCCATTCCCATAGATCATTCTCCGAATCTCACTCTGTACATATGTCCTCCACCTAGCAACTTTTCATGTGGGGCAAATAGTGGCAAGCTATCCAAGGTTTAGAGTTTAGGCGAAATTCCTTCCTGGGACGGTCTTGACTTAGCGTCACAAGCCTGGTGCCGGGCTGGCGCCCGAACAGATGAGGAGGATTCTCCCATATCTTGTGGTCGATTTTCTTGACATACTACTTTCTTTTTTGTATATTCAACCCATCCCGAAGCAAGTTCTTATCACTCCATTGATATCTGGCAGCAGTTCGCGTTTCCCTCCCTTTGTCAGGAACTCTCTCCCTTGAAATTGCTCGTATGATGTGGTAATACCCCAAACACAAGTCACCCGTCTCAAATGGAAAACGCAGAGATGGGAGGAAGGGGGTTGAGAAGATGGGGATCAACAAAAAATATTCTGGCTATAAATCGTATCAATTTCTGGAAAGGGGAAAAGACTATAAAGAGTTTAAGCTGGCCAAGGAAATCGGGCGTGTGGAGCTATACGACGTCCCCCTTACGGCGGCCGAAGAGAAACGGGTGAAAGCGATCGCTGGAAAATGCGTCGTGATCTCCCTTCATGACCATCCCGTTGTATTGACCGAAGATATGGCCCAATTGTTTGAATATAATAACCAGGGCCGATACTGCACAGCCTATGAGGGGCTCAGCACCTCGTGTCTGGATGGTGTCTTCGACGGCTTGATGGCGGCATCCTGCACAATCACGTCCAAGAGAGGATGGAAATGGACCGACGTCATTTGTGACCTTGGAATAAGACTGAGCGACTTGAGCCATCAGGATTTTCTTATCAAATGTGAGAGAGTGGATGACATCCTGACCGCTCATAGAGAAGGGAAGATCGCGCTTGCGCCGTCCCTTGAATCGTGCACCATGATCGAGAACGAGCTGGACAGGATAGACATTCTTTACGGCCTGGGCGTTAGAATGATGGGCCTTGTCTATAGTGAATCGAATAGCCTGGGATCGGGACTGAGGGAGGAAAAGGACGGGGGCCTGACCTACTTCGGTCTTGAAGCCATAGCAAGGATGAACAAAATAGGGATGGCCATCGATCTGTCGCACTGTGGCGAACAGACCGCTATGGATGCCATCGGAGCCAGCAAGAGCCCTGTCTTTATCACCCATACCGGGACAAGGTCGCTCTGGGAAGCCAAACGGTTAAAAACAGATTCGGTATTGCGGTTGTGCGCAGACAAAGGGGGTATTGTGGGGATTGAAGCCGCACCCCATACCACGATCACGAGGAAGAATCCGGAACATGGCATCGAGTCATTTATGGAACATTTCGAATATGTCAAAGATCTTGTTGGCATTGATCACGTCGGATTCGGTCCGGATACCACCTATGGAGACCATGTTGCTTTGCACCACGCCTTTGCATCGCTCCTATCGATAAAACAAACGTCTACTCCGGACAAGGCGGTGAAGTATGTGAAGGGTCTGGAAAATCCATCCGAGGCCTCATGGAATATCATCCGATGGCTTGTAAAGCACGGCTACTCGGACGTCGAAATTGAGAAGGTCGTCGGAGGAAATGCATTGAGAGTGCTGCGAACAATATGGGTTTAGAGGCGAAGGGTTAAAAAGCAGCGACTTTGCCCTCGCCGTCCTCCGGGCCCGCCCGGCCCGGAGGTATCGATCGACGTGGATATCCTCCTCTTGTCGTAGAACCCATCTCCTTTGACTGAAAGTTGGATTTGTTGTATATATTAATGGCAAAAACGTAATCCGGAGGACAGGAACTCATGAAAGAGGAACCAGAAAGTCCAAGAGACATTTTTAAGATCATTAATAACCGGAGATCGATTCGGAAGTTTGCAGATAAACCCATTCCGGATTCCATTCTCGAAGAAATTTTTAAAGCTGGGTTCAGGGCTCCCTTTTCAGCCCAGGTTTGCAGCATTGTTTACACGCGGGACCCGGAAAAGATGGACAAATTGAGGAGTATGGGCGTTTATCCTTCAACGAAACTCCTGTTGATTTTCCTGATCGACACCCAGAAGCTCGAAAAAATTATTCTCAAGAGGGGGGGCCACTACCATTACGACGACAGCCTGCTCCTCTGGTTCGGCACCCAGGATGTGGGGCTGGTGGTCGGAAATGTCATCATGGCGACTGAGGCCTTCGGCCTGGGTTCGGTGCTTCTCGGGGGCGCGCCGTTGATGGCAGATCTTATTTCAGAAGTCTTTAATGTGCCACAGAGGGTCTTTCCGGTCATCGGTTTGTCCATAGGTTATCCCGATCCGGCGGTCGAAACGGACATTCGGCCCCGGTTCCCGTGGCGGTGCAGCGCCTTTGAGGAATCTTACAGAGATCTGACAGAAAAGGATATCCAGGATTGCATGAAGGCCATGGACGAGGGATACATGGCGCAGGGTTATTATATCAAGGCAAGAGCAAAGATTCCCTTGAAGGAAGGGAAAGATGATATCGACTACGACCGGTATACCTGGTCCGAGCATCTGCGGCGTAAATTCGCTCAAGGACCGATAATAAAAGAGCCGCTCCTGTCGACCATCAAGCGCCACGGTTTCAAGTTTGATGAATGATTTGATTGCTTTATACGTGGAGTGCCCAGGCCCACTCAGATGAAAGGGGGGCTGCATAGCCGGAAATTTGATCCTGCACCCGTCACAATGAATTGAGAGGAGGAGGCCATGATGAAATCTCCTGTGTATGTTAGGTATTCCCTGATCGTCTTATTCATTCAATTGCTCTTTTTGGGTCCGGGCCTCCTTCAATTGAATTGCCAGGCCGAAAAAGTAATTACCATAGCAGAGGGATATGCGCCCTATAGTCTGGATCCGCATGTTGATACAAATCAAGCTGCGAGAAATATATCCGATTCCATCTGTGAGCCCCTCTTCTGGTATGATTTTTCTAAAAAGGAATTAGTCCCCAACCTCGGGACCTCCGTGAAGAACCTGAATGATAATACCTGGGAAATCAGGCTCAGAAAAGATGTTTCCTTTACAAACGGTGAACCCTTTGATGCCAATGCGGTTAAATTCAGTATCGAGAGGATTAAGGATCCCCAGCTGAAATCGCGCTTGCTGGCTACGGTTAGAAACATCAAAGAGATCAAGCTGATTGACCCGTATACGGTTCATTTGATTACGTCCAGCCCTACTCCGACGCTCCCTTTCTACCTGACCCGTGTCGGCATGGTTCCCCCTAAGTATGTCAGAGAAAAAGGATTTGTGGAATTCGGGAAGAAACCGATCGGGACCGGCCCCTTTGAGTCTGTACGGTGGGTTCAAGACGAATATGCGGAAATAAAGGCCAATAAGGACTACTGGAAGGGGAAGGCAAAAGTCGACCGGGTGATTTTCAGGTCGATTCCCGAGACGATTACCCGGATGGCGGCTTTGAAGACAGGAGAAGCCCATCTCGTGAGCAATCTGGTGATAGAGGAGATTCCTTCCATCAAGGTAAATAAGGACCTGGACGTGGTGAGCATCCCCAGCATCAGGATGCTGTTCATTCAGTTCAACATGCTGCAGGATTCCCTCCTCAAAGACAAGCGGGTCAGGCAGGCCATGAACTATGCCGTTGACGTTGACTCGATCGTCAAGAATGTGTTGCAGGGCTACGGGGTCAGGCTGAGCGGCCAGCTGATATCGAAGGAATACGAGGGTTATAATCCGAATATCAAGCCGTACCCCTATGATCCCGCGAAGGCGAGAAGCCTCATCAAGGAGGCGGGCGCCGAGAATTATCAGTTCACCCTGAATGCCTCCACGGGAAGATATCTGCGGGACAAGGAAATCGCCGAGGTCGTGGTGAACCAATTGAATGCGGCAGGGATCAAAACCAAGTTGAACATCATGGAACATGGCGCACTCACGCAGCAGCTCATGAACAAAAAATTCCTTGATTTACTTCTCTCCGGCCTCGCCACCCCGCCGCCGACAGCGGATCTATTCTACGGCGTCGGGGTAAGGCAGGGCCCTTTTTATTCGACTTACGTAAACCGGGAATTTGATCAAGCCTTCGATGAAGCGGTCAGCACCATCGAGAAAGAAAAACGCCAAAAGCTGCTCTACCGGCTCGGTGAGATCTGTCGCGACGATCCGCCCGCCATCTTTCTCCATCAACAGGTAACGATCTATGGTTTCAATAAAAGGCTCGCAGGCTTCATCCCCAGCCCGGATGAAAAAATAGACCCTTATCTTCTGGATTTGAAATAGGATGATTCCCCTCTGGACGGGCCCGAGTGATCCAGGAGATGGCTCAGGCTTGTCCCCTGCGTGTAATTAATGCAGATATGACCTATGTCGGCAAACGATTGGTATATGCCCTGCTCGTCATCTTCAGCGTTCTCACGATTGTGTTCTTCCTTGTACGACTGAGCGGTGACCCTACGTCCCTCTTTGTTCCCCTGAGCGCAACACAGGCTGAGATCGAGCAGCTAAGAAAAGAGATCGGTCTGGATCAACCGGTCTATATCCAGTACTACAGATTCCTGAAGAGGAGCGTTCAGGGAGACTTTGGCCTGTCCCTGCGATACCAGCAGCCAGCCCTTGATCTTGTCATCGTTAGACTTCCGGCAACCCTCGAGCTTGCCCTGGTTGCATTGACGTTCATGTTCGTGATTGCCCTCCCCCTTGGAATCCTGTCCGCCGTCAAGAGAAATTCTCCCGTGGATCTCTTCAGCTCCGGCCTTGCCCTCTTCGGTCAGTCCGTCCCTGGCTTCTGGCTGGGACTCGTTCTCATCCTCATCTTTTCTGTAAAACTGCCCCTTTTCCCCTCATCAGGATATAAGGGATTTCTCTCTCTCATCCTGCCTGGAATTACCCTGGCGGCCTTCTCGTCCAGTCTGGTTGCCCGGATGACACGGTCCAGCCTTCTCGAGGTCCTCAGTTCCAACTATATTACCACGGCCCGCTCAAAGGGCTTGAGCGAATGGACGGTCATCCTGAAGCATTCCCTCAGGAATGCGGCCATTCCTATCGTTACCATCATTGGATTGCAGGTTGGACCCATGCTGAGCGGCGCCATTATCACGGAGCAGGTCTTCGGTTTTCCGGGAATGGGAAGGTTAGCCGTGCAAGCCGTTTTGAACCGCGATTATCCGGTGGTACAGGCGTTCGTTGTTGTGGCCGCATCACTGATCACCCTGACCAACTTGACCGTCGACATCCTTTATTACTTTCTTGACCCAAGAATACGGCATGAATGATCTGTTGAATAACATCATCAAGAACAAAAAGGCCCTGATCGGTATCACGATCATGCTCCTGGTGATCCTGACCGCTCTTCTGGCCCCCCTGATTGCTCCCCACGATCCAGGCGACCAGGACGTGACCCGGCGGTTGCGTCCCCCCTATTTTATGAGAGGAAGCGCTTCCTATTTCCTGGGCACCGATGCGCTGGGTCGGGATATTCTGAGCCGTGTCATTTTTGGCAGTCGAATCTCTCTGCTTGTCAGCCTTGCCTCTGTGATGGGAGCAGGTCTGATCGGGTCGATTCTGGGTCTCCTCTCCGGATACTATGGGGGAAAGGTTGACAGCATCATCATGAGGATTGTCGATATACAGATGGCCCTTCCCTATTTGATCTTGGCGATCGTCGTGATGGCAGTTCTCAAGCCCGGTTTGCAGAACGTCGTCATCGTCCTGATTGTTACCGGCTGGGTCCGTTACGCACGGGTGGCCAGGGCTCAGACCCTGGTGGTGAAAGAGAATGAATTTGTCACGGCAGCGGTTGCCCTGGGGGCCAAGAGATCCTGGATCGTATTTTCTGAAATTATGCCGAACATCTTGATCCCGCTCGTCATTATTGCAAGCCTCGAGATTGGACAGATGATCCTCGGGGAGGCAACCCTTTCTTTTTTGGGCCTGGGCGTCCAGCCTCCCGTTCCTACGTGGGGAGGAATGGTGGCCGATGGACGGGATTATCTTTCCTTTGCCTGGTGGGTTCCCACCCTGCCCGGGCTGGCGATCCTGATTACGGTGTTAGGCATCAATTTTTTCGGTGATTGGGTTCGGGATTCCTTCGATCCCAGGTTAAGAAATCTCTAATCGCCTCTGGACACACTTATTCTTAGTTGAGGAGCTCATTCTTTTCCGAGACCCAAAATGGATAGCCCCCTGCTGAGCATTCAGAACCTGAAGACCTACTTCTTCACGAATCTTGGTATCGCCAGGGCCGTGGATGGCCTCGATCTGACTCTTCCCAGAGGGACGGTCCTGGGAATCGTCGGCGAGTCAGGATGTGGCAAGAGTGTTACGGCATTATCTATCCTGAGACTCATCCCTCAGCCTCCAGGAAAGATTGAGGCGGGGAAAATCCTTTTCGAAGGACAGGATCTCCTCGAACTGGAAGAGAACGAGATGCGAAAAATCCGGGGGAACCGAATCTCGATGATTTTTCAGGAACCGATGACCTCTCTCAACCCTGTTTTGAATGTGGGCGACCAGATCTCAGAGACCATCAGGCTCCACCAGGGAGTATCGAGAAAGGAAGCTTTTGAAAAGGCAGTTGAGATGCTGGATGTGGTTAAGATCCCGTCCCCGCGGAAACGGGCAGGGCAATATCCCCACCAGATGAGCGGAGGAATGCGGCAGAGGGTGATGATCGCCATGGCCCTTTCCTGCAACCCGTCTCTCATGATCGCGGATGAGCCCACGACCGCGCTGGATGTCACCATTCAGGCTCAAATCTTCTACTTGATGCAGAATCTGAAGGAGGAAATGAATACATCCATCATGCTGATCACTCACGATCAGGCTGTCATTGCCGAGAATGCTCAAGATGTGGTTGTCATGTACGCAGGCAAGGCCGTGGAATATGCCCCGGCCGTAGATCTATTCGATCATCCCTGCCATCCTTATACCCTGGGACTCATCAAGTCGATTCCGAAACCTGATGATGATCGGAAGAGGTTGGACGCCATTCCCGGAATTGTTCCAAGCCTGTATCATCTGCCGGATGGATGCAGGTTCAGTGACCGCTGCAGCCGGGCTCAGCACAGGTGTCATGAAGAGGAACCCCCTCTGACGGAGGTCGCCCCCAAACACCGGTGCCGGTGCTGGCTTTTTGTGTAGAAAAACGTTGAAGGATCGATCCATGGCTGAAGAACGACTCGTCGTTCTGGAGGGTGTCAAAAAATATTATCCCGTTTGGAAGCGTCTCTTTTCCTCCCACGCGACTGAATACGTGAAAGCGGTGGATGGAATCGATGCAGTGATTCTTAAAGGGGAGACATTGGGGCTGGTTGGAGAAAGCAGTTGCGGAAAATCGACTCTGGCCAGGCAAATCTTAAAGCTTGAGGAGCCGACGGATGGAAGGATCTATTACAGGGATCAAAACATTCTGACCCTGGATAAAGAACCGTTTCGAGAACTTCGGCGCAAAATGCAGATCATTTTTCAGGATCCTTATTCTTCGTTGAATCCAAGAAAAACAGCGGGTCGAATCATAGAGGATCCCCTGATCATTCATCATTACGGCAGCCAACCTGCCCGTAGAGAGAAGGTTCTGAGCCTGATGGAGGAAGTCGGGCTTCGGCCGGAACATCTAACCCGATACCCTCACGAGTTTTCGGGAGGACAGAGACAGAGGATCTCCATTGCCCGGGCCCTCGCCCTCACTCCAGAATTTGTCATCTGTGATGAGCCGGTATCGTCCCTCGATGTCTCGATTCGTGCTCAAATCATCAATCTGCTGCTGGACCTTCAGGAAAGGCACGGCCTTACCTATCTTTTCATCTCCCATGACCTCAGTCTGGTAAAGTATCTCACCCACCGTGTTGCCGTGATGTATCTGGGACGGTTTGTCGAACTTGCACCCAGCGCCTCCCTCTATAAAAAGCCTCTCCACCCTTATACCGTCGCTCTTCTGGCATCGACCCCGATGTCTGATCCAAGGCTCAACCGGAAAAAGGTTTTCCTGGAGGGCGACGTGCCCAGTCCGATCCATCCACCGGCTGGTTGCCACTTCCATCCCAGATGCTCAAGGACCACCGATCTCTGCAGAAAGAAGATGCCCGTGTGGAACGAGGTTGAGACAGGCCATTGGGTCCGTTGCCATGTATAACTTCTTTTAATGCCTTGACATTATGGGAGGGTGTTTTAAACTTCTAGGAGTTGTGCCTTGTCATCCGGAAGGCCTTCTCCCAGGGGCAAAGGCCAGTCTAGGCAGGAAGGATCGAATGGAATGATCTCCATAGATGTTTCGAAATGTTCGGGATGCAAGCGATGCGAAGTCAGCTGTTCGTTTATCCGAACCGGGGGGATCGGGAGGGCCCAATCAAGAATCAAGGTCATGAAGGTTGAAGAGATCGGGATCGACTTTCCGGTTCTCTGCCAACTCTGCAAAGAGCGCTTTTGTGCCGATTGCCCGGAAGGAGCTATCCAGACTGGAGAATTGGGCCAGATTCTTGTCGATGCCTCTCTGTGCAACGGCTGTGGTTTATGCGAACGACTTTGCCCGATCGGGGCTATTGAACTCAACAAAAAAAACCCCTACGTCTGCGATCTCTGTGAGGGGGATCCGGAATGCGTTAAGGAGTGCAATCTCGGTGCCCTTCGTTTCGAACCTGAGAAACGGAATAGGGTCATACTGAAGACGTGGGCCAAGAAAAACGAAGGTCTTTCTCCGGATGAGAAAAGACTTCGATTTGCAGTCAGCAAGGCGGCCCACCTCAGAAAACAATGGACCCGATCGAGGAGGACCTGACGTGGTTTACGGATATGCGGGAAGAATCTTGAGAGTGAATTTAACCGATGGAACGGTGAAGACGGAGAACCTCGATCTCGAGCTTGCCCGCGAGACGATCGGCGGAAGGGGGATGAATTCACGAAGGCTCTATCTGGAACTGAAAAAGGATATCGATCCCCTCTCCCCGGAGAACCTCCTGATCTTCGGGGTGGGGCCATTGACCGGAAGCCCTCTCACGGCTTCCGCCTATTTCACGGTCTCTGCCAAGTCACCGCTCACGGGCATCCTGGGCGACTCAGCCGCCGGGGGTCATCTGGGGCCCGAATTGAAACAGGCCGGATACGATCAGGTCATTATCACGGGCCGAAGTGCGAAACCCTCTTATATTTTTATCACAGGGGAGAAGGTCGAGATCCGGGACGCCACCGATCTCTGGGGAAAGGATATCTGGAAAACCAGCGCCGCCATTCGGAAAAAGCTGAGAGATCCCTCCTGCCAGATCGCAGCAATTGGACCTGCCGGGGAGCATCTGGTCAAATACGCGACCATCGCCTGCAACAACTCGCGGATGTGCGGAAGGACGGGGATGGGCTGCGTCATGGGATCGAAGAACCTCAAGGCCATCGTGGTGAAAGGCACGGGGGCAGTGATTCTGGCTGACAATCGTAGGTTTTTGAGCCTCTGTAAAGAGATTGATCGAAAGATCGTTTCCCATCCTGAATACCAAAAGAGGATGAATCTCGGGACTACCATGCTGATGACCGATCTGAATCGGATCGGGATACTGCCGACCCGCCACTTTCAGCGCGGGATCTTTGAACAGGTTGGAAACGTCAGCGGCGAAACCCTCGCCAGGCAGTTCAAGGTGAAAAATAAGAGTTGTTTCAACTGCAATGTTCACTGTTCCCGATACTATGTCACCGAAGATACCGAAGGTGAAGGACCGGAGTTCGAGACCCTCTGCAGTTATTCTTCCCGCCTGGGAGTCGATAACCTCCATTTTACCCTGAGGGTGAACACCTACCTCAATCGCATGGGAATGGATTCGGTCAGCTCCGGAGAGGCCATTGGATGGGCCATCGAATGTATTGAGAAAGGATTGTTGACCCCGAAAGACTTTGATGGGTTGGATCTGAGATGGGGAAACACGGACACCATCGAAAAACTGTTGACCATGATCGCTAAAAGAAAAGGCATTGGAGACGCCTTCGCCGAAGGGACGAGGAGTCTTGCCGAACGGTTTGGAAAAGGGACGGAGAAGTATGCCTTTCATGTGAAGGGTCTCGATATGATCTGCGGAGACCCCAGAGGCCTTAAGGCCTACGGGTTGACCTATGCCATTGCCTCGAGAGGAGCAGATCATCTCAGGGCCGAGCCCTTTTTTGAGTTGACCCAGAGATACGATGAAGCGGAAAAGAGGTTCGGAACCCGGGAGGCGGCCAACCGATTGTCAGAGGAAGGAAAGGCAGCCCTTGTCGAATATTCCGAACGGTTGGCCCTTCTGATCGATTGCCTCACCGTATGCAAGAACATCGGCCTCTGCATGGATGTTCTCGACTTCGAAACAGCCTCCGAGCTTCTCGTTGCAGGGACCGGCCTCCATTTCACCCCGGACGGGATTCATCAGCTCCTGAAAAATCAAATCGATATCGACAGAAAAATGAATCTCGAGTTCGGCATGAACCCTTCCCTCGACACGCTGCCGGCGAGGTTTACCGGAGAGCCTTTAACGGAGGGCGCCTCCCAGGGGTCGGTGATTGATATCGACAAGCTGGTCAAAGAATATTACCGGATCAAAGGATGGGATGAAAAGGGAGTTCCTAAAAACCAAAAGTGAGCCGTCGCTAAAGGATGTTTTTGCGGGAGACCATTCCGCAAAGGGGTGCGGTTCCGGGGGCGGTTATCGCCATCCAGACGTTTGGGGATTTTTTGGGATTCCATCCTCATTGCCATGTTCTTTGCACGAATGGCTGTTTTTACGGCAAGGGAGTTTTCCGGGTGGCCCCTCGCTTTGATCCGAAGGATCTAAGGGCCATCTTTGAAGATCGTGTGTTGAGGATGCTTCTATCCAGGGGGAAGATTACCCGGGATCTCGTGGCCTTGATTCGCTCCTGGAGGCATTCGGGGCTCTATCCCGATAAAAGTG
>Ga0209048_10006156_pt1 | contig 11261 bp, 8 predicted proteins | sample FrelakmetCRP12CR_FD_187146 | JGI IMG/M metagenome (GOLD analysis project Ga0209048, IMG submission 187146) | Freshwater lake sediment microbial communities from the University of Notre Dame, USA, for methane emissions studies - CRP12 CR (SPAdes)... | ecosystem: Environmental > Aquatic >... | reverse complement strand
CAGATTTAGGACATCAGTAAACAGAAAACAGTATCCCGAACTGGACCTGAGCCCTGACGATATTGTCTTTATATGTGTCGGAAGGTTAGAAAAAATCAAAGGCCAGGATGTTCTCATCAGATCATTTAGCAAGATAAGACAGCGGCATCATGTAAAACTGCTCATGGTCGGTGACGGACCTATTCGGATAGAATTAGAAAAGCAGGTCGAGGAGAACGGCTTACAGCATACTATAAGAATGCTTGGGCAGCGAAATGATATTCCCGCCCTCTTGAACCTAAGCGATTGTTTTGTGCTTTCTTCTCGCTCAGAGGGGCTTTCTTGTAGTATTATAGAGGCAATGGCCGCGGGATTGCCGGTCATAGCCACCGACGTAGGAGGCAATAGCGAGCTTGTAACGGACGACGTGAATGGCTATCTTGTTCCGTCCGAAGACCCAGAATCATTCAGCACACGCTTGCAAATCCTCATAAACGATGCCTTGAAAAGAAAAAAGTTCTCAGAGATGTCCTTGAGCCGTGCACGAGAAACGTATTCACTCGATAGCATGATGGGGAAATACATAGATAACTATAATACCATGATTAAAAATCGCAAATGGAATATTGGTGATAGTCTCTGAAGTACGGACGCCCTCCTTGTCAACATGAATGCGATAAAAAAAGCGGTCAAAAGCGCTGTCGGGATATTGTTTGAGAACATATTAACAACGCTGCCTTTTTTTAATGATCTCAAGCTTGTCCTAATGTATCATAGGATTGTGGATAAGCTTCCCACCGGATTGCATGATCCTGCTCTGTTCATCACTTCGGAAACCCTTGAAATGCATTTACGGGAAATTTCAAGGTATTTTGATATTGTGCCGCTTGAGAAGATTGTTGAACCAGCTGGCGAAAAAAAGAGGTTATGTTCTCTCACCTTTGATGACGGCTGGCATGATAATTATGAGTTTGCATTCACCGTTCTTAAGAAATATCACGTGCCAGCTTCGATCTTTATCCCGGTCAATATGATTTCGTCGCGGGCGACCTTTTGGTTTCAGAATCTCTGGGATTTGGCTGCAGAGATGGACCAAAATGGTAAAAGCGCGATATTCAAGCAATACTTCAGCGAACATGTTCCGGCATGGCGTAGACCGGGTATGGGAATTGATCAAATATACGAGCTGACGAATGAATTAAAAAAGTTGCCCGCATCGACGTTAGACGGTATAGTGTTACGGGCATATGAGAAACTGGGAGTCAAGCTGCCGTCAAGAAGAAACATAATGAACTGGGACCAGATCCGTGAGATGAGTCAACATGGGATTACCTTTGGTTCTCATGGTTTGCACCACAATATTCTTACGCAGCTTGATTCTGATGCTAAATATGATGAAGTAGTCAATTCTCTCCACGTCATGCAAAACGCCAATGTTGCTTTAACCCCTTTTTTCAGCTATCCGAACGGGAATTGGGATGATGAAACAGTATCCCTTGTGAAACAAGCAGGTTACAAAGGTGCATTGACTACCGAGCTCGGATACAATGTGCCATTAATGGATCCTTATCTTCTTAAACGTATAGCTATTCATGAAGATATAAGTCGCACGTCGTCTTTACTGTGGTTCAGGATTTATCAAGCAGTCATATCATAAGGAGTGGTCTCATTACACTATCTGACATTGGCTATGAAAATATTGCATATTATAGATAGTGCCGGCTTGTACGGCGCTGAGATTATGCTGCTCACTCTGATGGATGAGCAGCGAAAGATGAATCTTACTCCAGTTCTTCTCAGCACGAACGAATTTGAGATTAGCAAAAGCGCAATCGAGGCAGAATCGGCAAAAAGAGGTTTCCAGACTGTTAAGATCCCTACAAAGCAAGGATATAGTTTGACAGGGGCTCTCAATATTGCAAGATTTGCCCACGAGAACGGGGCAAGTTTGTTTCATAGTCATGGTTACAAGATTAACATTTTACTTGGTTCTCTACCAAAATTTATTAGAAAAAAGCCAGTTGTAACCACGTTGCATGGATGGATATCGGTTAAACGATTTTCGCGAATGTGGCTTTATGAGGCAGTAGATAATCTTGCATTGCATAGACTCGATGCGGTTGTTCGAGTTACTTCGTCTCGCCGTGATGGCGAGGATATTCCGTCAAATGATAAGATCAATACCTATACCGTGAATAATGGCATTCCAGAATTGGCATTCGACTCAGCATATATAAAACAATCCGATTCCGTTGTTAGTGACTTTTGCAAAGACGGTTTTATCATAGGAACGATATGTCGCTTGTCAGCGGAAAAAGGGCTCGATTATCTTGTAGATGCAGTGCGGTTGTTGTTTTCCCATAAGGAAAACTATAAGGCAATTATCATAGGGGAAGGGCCGCAAAAAGATGCATTGCAGACGAAGATTAATCGCTCTGGACTTGCTGATAGAATACTGCTCACAGGTTACAGGAATCAGGCCTTTCGTTATCTTCCCTTGTTCAGTGTATTTGTACTGCCGTCGCTTACCGAAGGACTTCCCATTACTGTATTAGAGGCCATGCAGGCAAAAGTACCGATTGTTGCTACTCAGGTCGGAGGCATTCCTGCTGTTTTGGGTCATGGTAAATTCGGTTCAATCGTAAGACCAGGGAATGCCGCAGCGTTAGCTGAAGCGATATCCTTCGTGTTGTCGAACAGGATTCAAATCGACGCAATGTGTAATGACGCACGCAACGTCGCGTTAGAGAAGTATTCAAGCAGACGGATGGCAGAGAACTATCTCAAGATCTACGAGACCGTGCTCAGAAAATGGAGAAATGATTAGTATGCTGGAAATATCGTTTATTATCTGCTGCGCCATGGTCGTTTATCCGTATGTCATATATCCTGTTTTATTAAAACTACTGGGTTGCGTCCAGAGCCGTGAGGTCATCATCAAAAATGGCACCCCTTCTATAACATTCATTATATCAGCCTTTAATGAAGAAAAAATCATCGAAGAAAAAATAAGGAATACATTGATGCTTGATTACCCGAAAGAAAAACTCGAGATCATTGTCGTTTCGGATAATTCAACGGACAGAACCGATGAGATCGTGGGAAGCTTTAGCAGCGATGGAGTCATATTACTTTCACATCCCGTGAGAAGGGGTAAAACCGCGGGGCTCAATGATGCAGCGGTTAAAGCTCGTGGCGAGATCCTTGTTTGTTCAGACGCTGATGCGATGTATGAAACAGACGCTCTGAAAAAAATGGCAGCTTGTCTGTCAAGTGATGCGAGTATCGGACTGGTGACCGGAAGCACCTATTATCGATCCAAAGGAGAGGGTAGGATTGTCGTGACGACCAGCACGTACATGAAGTTGGAAAGTTTTATAAAACGGCATGAAAGCATGCTTGGCTCATGTGTAGGCGCTGATGGAGCAATTTTTGCCATGCGTAAGTACCTTTATCAGCCCCTCCAGCATGATGAGATCAATGATCTCGTTATCCCTTTGAAAGTCATTCAACAAGGCTATCGCGTTATATTTCATGACGATCTGCATTGTTTTGAAGCTCCCGCTGCGAACGCAATCGGGGAATTTAATAGGCAGGCAAGGATCACCAATAGAACTCTAAGAGCGCTCTTCAGAAATGCCGCACTTATGAACATATTCAAATATCCGCTTTTCAGTTTTGAGCTAATCTCACACAAGCTTCTTAGATTTGTCGTCCCTTTTTTTATGGTTTCCCTGTTTCCCATGAATGTACTGCTGCTTAGTCAAGGGAGTATCTATTATTTTACGTTTGCAGTTCAAATCAGTCTTTATAGTGTGAGTCTTTTTAGATATTGTCAGGAACGGTCGGGGAAGGAAGGTAAATTATTCAATTTTGTATACCATTTTGTCATGGTAAACGCGTCGATGCTCACAGGTTGGATGAAATTCTTAACCGGCCAAAAGAGCGTGATATGGAATCCACAGCGACAATGATCCATATTGCAAGAGAAGTTTATAGCAACGTCTATCATTGTCTTAATGATAGTTCAATATGAAAAATAATGATTAGTACAGTAGTTTTGAGTTCGCGGTTCAAAAAAACTCTAAATTTACGATAATGTTATTTTGGTGGCAGTCTTTACTGCTTTCTTTTTTATATCTTCTGGGGGATATAAATGAACGAATCATCAAGTACAATTATTTATAAAGTATCTTCTTTTGTCATGATTATGAAGATGCCTGGAAGTAACGCGGGGACGTTGAGCGATGGCATTTCTTTCGGTCATGACAGAAGAAAATATTCTTATATCAGTGCGGATAAACAAATGGAAGTCGTTTTTTCTTTCAGAAAAGAGAGCCCAGCCAACTTCTCGAAGCCAGGAATACTTGATGGCGGAAGATTGTTATTGGGCGATGACTGTGAGTGGAAGGATTCTCTTGGCCAACGTTGCATGGCTAATGCTGTTTTTATTGAATTCAATCTAAAAACAAAAACCAATAAAATCTTGAGCAGTATCGTTGGATTGCCTCCTGTATTTATTTGTAAGAGTGCGGGAATGGTTGTCATAACGTCGGATCTGTACCTGTTGACCATGATCCCAGGCTTAAGATTATTGTTTGATCCTGCAGGGGTACATGATTTATGCAGTATTGGGCATCCTGTAAAACACAGAACACTCTTAAAAGACGTTACTATGATGCCAGGAGGGCATTCCATCACCGTGAATACAAAAGGTGACATAGCCGAATTACGAGCATGGAACTTGCCGCCAGCGGAACCATTGCGAGACTGGAATGAATATACGAATTTGCAGGTAGATATATTTAAAAACGCAATGGGAAAATTGGATATTGCCGAGAGTTTTTTATCGTTGACTGCTGGCCTTGATACACGGGCAATATTGGCAGATTTGATTATGACGAAAAGAATAATCCCGGCTTATACGATGACAGGCACATCGATATCCTTAGATGCGAGAACTGCCCGCAATCTGTACAATGCTTATGGTCAGCAGCATACTATCATAGTATTGAATGATGAATTTCATAGAGACTTGCCGAGTTTGGCATACGAGTCCTCACGTCTTTCAGGTGGTCTTACCAGTTTGGGGCAGGCACATGAAATATATCTCTATAAAAAAATATCTAATCAAACGTCTGCGAGACTATCAGGTAATTTAGGCAATCAAATAGGTCGCCGCGGTACTGAAAGAATATCAATGCTGAACGCTGATGTAGCAATATTACATGAAGATATCGTCAAGCAGAATGACCAAATGCAGAGAGATCATTGGTACAATACAAGCATAAATTCTGACGATGGAAGACTCACATACGAATTTTTACTGCAGAACGAGGTACCTTTTTCCTCGGTCGCTAACTATTCTATCGGCAATCATTTTGCTATCCAGCAGAGTCCTTATGCTAATCGAAAATTAATAGAATCCACCCAGCGCAAACCCGTTGGAGAACAACGAAAACAATCCATATCGCTTATGAAAATGCGTTTTAATGATCTGCGCCATCGTTTCCTTGGTGACTCTACAGAGCAGTCATTTCAGGTAAAGTTTATACTCCAAATAGGGGGTAGCGTCGCCTCATACCCTATTAACTGGGGTTGGCGCGCAAATGGCGGTGTTTCAATATCGGGTCTATTATACGGCGGACTGGCTTTCATGGATGCACTTGTCTGTTCAAAAGGATTGGATACAGGAGTAATCTACAAAGGCATGAAAGCCATGCACATAGCGGGATTCCATGAATACAGGTCGTTCCATACAGAATTGTTGTCTTTGCGAGATTATGTCCATGACACCTTGTTATCTGAATCGGTGACGAAGAGCGGTTTGTTCAATAGTAAGAAAATTGCAGAATTGCTGAAAGATCATTATATATTAAAAAATCACCATCAGAAGGAAATAATGGTTGCTCTGGATCTGGCATTGGCACAACAGATATTCAAAGCCGAATCGCCTCAATGAGACTTTTAATAAAAGCATGATGTTACGTTAGGCTTCCTCCCACAGGGCGAAGACATAAATCATTCACTGACAAAATCAATGATGTTGATCATTATTGTCACGTGTCACCGGTGATAGAGAAGGGCTTTGCATGAAGAAATTGACTATTTTTATCACTCTTGTGTTGCTTGTTGCCTCATGTGCAGGCGGAGGCGGCAGTACCGGGAAAAGAAGTACTCCATCCAGGTTTACGGTAGGAGGCAACTTAAATGGCCTTTCAGGATCATTAGTACTTCAGAACAATGGTGCGGAAACCCTCACAATCTGGACAGATGGTTCTTTCAAATTTTCTACCTCACATACTAATGGCACAACGTATAATATATCGGTCAAAATACAACCCGCAAGCCAAACCTGTTCCGTAGTGCATGGTAAGGGTATGATTTCCGGTGCCAATGTTGCCAGCGTGACGGTAACGTGCAGTGATTTCACGTATACGGTGGGAGGCATTGTAAGCGGACTTTCAGGAACAGTCGTGCTTCAAAATAATAGCGCGGATTTAGTCACAATCACGACAAATGGTTCATTTACATTTTTTACACCACTAGCCGACTGGACTGCGTATAATATATCGGTCAAAACTCAACCCGCAAGCCAAACCTGTTCTGTGGTTCACGGCAAAGGTAATATCGCAGGAGCAAATACTACAGGCGTAATGGTAACGTGCAGTGAATTTACCTATGCGGTGGGCGGCATTATAAGCGGCCTTTCAGGGACGGTTATTCTTCAGAACCATGATACGGACTTCTTAACAATCGTTACCAATAGTTCTTTCACATTCCCCAATGTCCTTGCAGATGGAACTGCGTATGATGTGACCGTAACAACAGATCCTACAAGCCAAACCTGCGTTGTAACGAATGGCACGGGTACGCTCTTAGGAGCGAATATAACTGTGGTGACTGTAACATGTCAAGATGCAATTGCGTGGGATGCCTCGATTTCGAATTCCGATAGCTCGCTCATGACTGACGTGGGTGGCTATAGAATTTATTATGGTACGAATCCCGGTCTTTATACTAGTTTCTTAGATGTTGGCAATGTAACTCGTTATACGATCACAGATTTTTCTAAGGCCGTTCTTCCGGGTACCTACTATATTTCGGTAACCACCTATGATGCCGTAACGCTCTTGGAGAGTCCGTATTCAAATGAAATTGTCAAAACGGTAAACTAAGTCCGACCGGAGTAATCAGCAACCAAAGTAAAAAAAGGTCATAATAGAACACATATAGCCATCTCAACTTCAACTTTATTGCAAAAAAAGCGAACCATCTCTCGATACTTCACTCACAATGTCGAATCGCATTATCATCCTGGCACATTCTAACTAATTTATGGTTTGGTATATATTATACTATTAGGCTCTCAACCAATTGTTTCGTTAAAGTGTTCTGCTTATTTCGTTAAGATAGCGCCGTTTAAAGATGAGAGATAACAATACTAATTTGATGAGTAGAGTACTGGTCTGCGAACTGTGAAGAGAACAAAAATAGTTTACGGAATATGTTACGTTACAGTCCTTTCGATGTTGGCTCTGACTATATATGGCCTCTGGATTGAACCAAACGACGTTGAAATACATCAGGTGTCGATCCATGACAGCTATTTTGGAGGAGTTCTTCAAAATAAAGTTATTGTTCAAATTACTGATCTTCATATTCATACAATGGGAAAACGCGAGAAAAAAACGCTGGATATATTAAATTCACTCAATCCGGATATAGTTTTTGTAACGGGTGATTATGTAAAGTGGGATGGCGATTACAGACCTGCCTTAAAATTTCTCTCTCAGCTGCATGCACGGATCGGCGTCTGGGCAGTAATGGGCGATTATGATTATAGCAGTACACGAAAAAGCTGTACTTTCTGTCATGAAGAAGGTAGTGGCGCGCCCACAAGGAAACACGCAGTAAGATTTCTGAAAGACAGCGTAGACGTCGTCCGCTTTCCTAATGGTGTTCTTCGGATAGAAGGGATGGATGGTGAAGGTGGAAATATATTTTTATCGGGGAAGGGAATCGTCTCGTCGGACAGAAAAATCCCGAGTATTATTCTGAGCCATAGTCCTCTTAATTTTGACCTGATCCAAGATGATCAAAACATACTTATGCTTGCCGGCGATACCCATGGTGGCCAGGTTCCTCTTCCAGGTTGGCTTTTTGGAATTTTGGGCTATAAAAAGAATGCTCTCTATAATCAGGGGTTATTTGAAAAAGGACGAAAAAGAATGTTTGTGAGTAGAGGAATCGGAACGAGTCACTTACCACTCAGGCTATTCAGAACTCCCGAAGTCGTTGTTTTCCATTTTAGTCCATATGATAAATTGTAAATATACGATATCGTCTATGCGAACGATTAAAAATCTGTTATTCATACTGACATCATTACTTTTTCTTTTGTCCTGTCAGCAGGATTTTAAAGAGATTGTACTCTTTGACTATGAATCCGACAAAGAGCTGGATCAATTATACTGGAGCTGCCATGTGCTTTACTCAGTGTCGAATGATCATGCGACACATGGGTCTAAATCCTTAAAGCTGGAACTCTTCCCCTCTGACTATCCGGGGATGATCCCTGTGCTTGCAGTAAAGGACTGGAGAGATTATCGGGAATTTTGTTTTGACGTGTACAACCCGTCAGAGCAAGTTGTGCAGCTATGGGTTAGAATCGATGACAGAAAGAATTATCCCGATTCTAACGACAGGTACGAAAATAAATTCGTTCTTAAAGAAGGGAATAATCATATAAGCATTCCCTTAGAAAGCCTGATTACTTTAGGTTCCAACCGGCATCTCGACCTTGCCAAGATACACAGATTATTTATCTATGTTCACCACCCGATAAAAAAAACCACATTGTATGTAGACTATATATTGTTAAAGAAAGACGGATAAATACTCTATAATTTGCAGAATATCAATATAATAAAAGAAGTGCCATAGTTTTCCTGGACACGGGGATTTCAGGATGGACCGAAGTGGAAAGGCGAAATAGAGATACTAAAAAATAGGTTCAATCTTCTGTCTGAGTTTGAGGCTATTGCATTTTAGCAATTTGCCCGGGCTATGGAAATAGCGTAATAGCCTAGAAGATTATTACTAGAATATATTATTTATCGCCACTATAACATTATAGTAATTTTCTCTCATCCACTCCGGGTTGTGGATTAAGAAGTCATATTTTATCTGAGAATCGAAATGATAGAGCCAGTACAGCAGGGTATAAGGTAAAACTACATTCTCAGAGTATCCAAAGATAGATACATACTTATGTAATATTACCGTCTCTTCCCGTGATAAATTATTTTTTAATAATATATTCGTTACCGTGAACCCTAATTCCAAGTTTTTAAAACTGTACGTCGATTCGATTAAATTGATTAAATCAATCAAGATGGGGCGATCATATTCGGAATTGTCCCAATCGATTATACCAAGTAGAGAATAATTATCCGGATCGATTAGTATATTAGCGAAGCTGAAATCTCCGTGTTTTTGAGCCAGTAAAATATCCCGACCAATGAATTCGTTACGCAGTATCCTATCTATCTTTTCGAAAGCATCCTGCCCATATTTTCCAACCCGTTTTAACCGTTCAATCATATTTCCGATCTTTTGTATATAATTTTTTTCGCTCCATATTACCTTTGTGAGAGTAGCCTTGTGCAAACTTACTAAAAAATCCAAAGCGTTTGTTAAAACTTTGTCCTTCGCCTGATTGTCGCTCACCGTGCGGATAGCCGGAATTCCGTTCATTTTATCTTCTACGTAGATATTTTGACAGTTGATAGTATGCTTTCCAGCAGGTCTCGGGATCAATCCTTTGATCGCTTCCGGTATAAAGCTGTTTTTATGTATGCTAGACAGCATAGCATAATTATTTCTATTCTGTGTTTCTGAAATATCGTCGACAGGAATTTTAATGATCAATCCGTGGGAGGGGTCATTCACATCGACGATATCTAGAACAACATTTCCCTTCATCATGACATGATATCTACTAAGCTTATAAGTTCTCTTATGTTCGTAGGCTACTATTTTCAATATACTTCGGATGAAATCACCTCCGTCTTCGTATTTTCTGGCAATTATTCCGAATGAAGGGCAAAGATATTTGCTCCTGAAGAGTCTATTTTTAATTCTCTCCTTGATACTCCCCTGGTTGGCCTGCTGCATGTTCATTTTATCAAGGAATATTATCTCATGAAACAAACGATGATCCGGCTTCATGGAATAGAAATGGAGCTGCTTAAAGTTGCATTTTATCAGGATCTTTTTTATGCCAAAATAAGAATGTGAATAGCTTCTGTAGCTCTCTCCTTTGGCACATAAAGAATATAGGTTAGCAAAAAATCTCGGCATTATTGAGGGAAACAATAGGTTCATATGGCGATCAGGGGTCTTCAAGAAATAGCGATAATTGAATCTGTTTTCGATCGCCAGGTACATAGTCCCATTCGGTTTCAAAATACGATTAATTTCATTTAAAAAATGCATTTGCATTTTAACGGGATTTGACTTGGACCATGGTTCGATCATCATGTTGAATCCCTTTAGAAATTTATTATTTACATTGACCCGATCTTGTTTGTCTGTTAAAGGAACGCGCTCGAGCACATCGTTAACACAAATTAAGTCGAAAAAATCGGATGGAAACGGCAAAAATTGTGTATCGCCGCCTCGAACTATGTTGAGATTTTTGATACCTTTTGCAGCACCCATTTTATTTGTTAGCATGAGCTGATCCAATCCTACACCCATCGCAAAAACATTGTTAAAGGTTCTGCAAAGATTTAATGATGTTATCTCCATTCCATGGCCTAGAACCAATGCATATTCTGTGTTTGATAGATCTGTTAAATATTTCCAACCTGCACGAGCTTCTAAAAAATGCATATCAGCGAATTCTGCGCGAACATCATGCGGCTGAAAATCATTGAATATCTTTTCTAAACGTTGGCCCCATTTCGTATTGCTTGTGGAATCTGACATATCGTCATTGTGTATCGGATCTCCGTAGTGGTTCGCTCTTTTATCGAATTGAGGGATGTTATGCAGGATATCAAACTTCTTATGGCAAGAATTGCAACGATAGAATAGTTGTTCGAAATATAAATTATGACCACAAAAGGGGCATACATAATTCGTAAACATAGCTAGTAAATATCTCCTCATCATTAAGACAAACTAAAAGTTTAGTACTAAATTGCAGGGTTTTTGAACAACCAAATTAATGGAACTATGATGTATCTCATCATATATAAACTCCATTTAATTCA
>Ga0209048_10006155_pt1 | contig 11261 bp, 8 predicted proteins | sample FrelakmetCRP12CR_FD_187146 | JGI IMG/M metagenome (GOLD analysis project Ga0209048, IMG submission 187146) | Freshwater lake sediment microbial communities from the University of Notre Dame, USA, for methane emissions studies - CRP12 CR (SPAdes)... | ecosystem: Environmental > Aquatic >... | reverse complement strand
ATTGCGGTGATGTGCTTCCCGCTCTTTGGCCCTGATGCGATTAATTTCAGGCTTGAGAAGTCAGAAGCAAAAGCAATTGTAACGACAAAGGTCATGACGAACCTTATCGATTCCAAACTCGCCAAAAAGCTAGATCTCAAAATCATCTATGCCGATGATCTCCTTACTGACCTAAAGGGGTATAGCGACGGGTACCAGTGGAAAACAGACATTGATACGCTGTGCATGATGCAGTTCTCGAGCGGCACCACGGGCGCTCCCAAGTCGGTCATGTACCGCCATGGAGCTATCTCTCTCGCGGGTGTTGTCATGAAGCTGGGCAATGGTTTGAAGGCCGATGACATCTATTTTTGCCCTTCCTCCCCCGGCTGGGGCCACGGCATCTGGTATGGAACGATCGCCCCGTTGATTCATGGCAAGGCCATAGGCACGTTCTCGGGTAAATTTGACCCTGATAAGGTCCTCGAAGCACTTCAGGACTGGGGTGTAACCATCATGGCCGCCATAGCCTCTCACTACCGGCTGATCATGGAATCTCCAAACGTGGAGCTGTACAAAGTGAAGTTGAAGAAGGTCAATTATACCGGCGAGGCCATGTCCAAAGAGACCATCGCAGCTATCAAGAGGGTATGGGGTATCTACCCAGCCGTCCAGTATGGAACGACAGAGGCAGGGCCTATTGCAATGGACTTTGTGGGATTCGACGATTGGATCATCAAGCCCGGAAGCCTCGGCAAGCCGATGATCGGCGGTATCAAAGTGGCCATCATCGATGAGAACGAGAACGAAGTCCCTCGCGGGACGATCGGGCAGGTCGCCCTGTGGAGGAATAACTCCTGGGTGAAGATAGGGGACAGCGTTTACGCCGATGCGGACGGCTACCTTTGGTACATCTCCAGAATAGACGACGTAATCATATCCTCTGGCTATACGATCGGCCCGATCGAGGTAGAGGGGGCTATCATGAAACATCCGGCCGTCGAGGAGTGCGCCGTAATAGGCAGCCCCGAAAGAGATCGAGGAGATCTGGTCAAAGCCATCGTAGTTCTCAAGACGGGATATGAACCTTCAGATGGCCTTGGAGAGGAGATCAAGGCCTTTGTCAAAGCGAAGCTGAGCAAACATGAGTATCCGAGGGAAATCGAGTTTCTGAATGAGTTGCCAAAGACCCCGGATGGAAAGATCAAACGAAAGGAACTGCGGGAAAAGGAAAAAAGGATAAAAGGGACAACGGCATGATGTTGATCGGTGATATGCTGCGTCGAGCTGCAAGACTCTACAGCCGAAAAGAGGCAATTATTGACGGTCGGAAGAGCTTCAGCTGCGCCGACGTGAACAGCCGAGCGAACAGGCTGACCAACAGCCTGCTGCAGCTCGGCATGAAGAAGGGTGACAGGATTGCATTCATGGGAAATAACTGCCACCAGTTCGTCGAATACTACTTCGGTTGCGCCAAAGCGGGATTCGTGACGGTGCCGGTCAATGCCCGCTTTTCGGCCGATGAGGCCGCCTATCTCGTCAACCATTCGGAGTCTGCTGCGCTCATCTTTACTGAAGAGATGGAAACGACGGTCGGGAGGATGAGGTCGAATACGCCCGTGGCACGGTGGTTCATCTCAACCGGAAAGGGACAGAGTGGGGTCCTCTCATTCGAAGAGATGCTGGAGCAGGCTTCGGACGAAGAGCCGGACGCGGAGGTCTCGCCCGACGACGTCGCGATGATCATGTATACGAGCGGGGCCACCGGGCTCTCGAAAGGCGTCATAACGACCCAGCGCAATATCATGGCGAACACAAACACGATGATCATGGAGTTGCGCATCGTCCACGAGGAAATCGGACTGCTCGTCATGCCCATCTACCACAACGGGGGGTTTTGGCCGACGATGTCGATGGTCCACCGTGGTGCGACGAATATCCTCATCCCCCGGTTCGACGTCGAGGCAGTGCTGAAAACCGTCGAGGAGCGGAGGGTGACATTGCTCAACCTGGTGCCGACCATGCTCCTGCGGATCGTCTCCCATCCGGACCTTGCTTCGTACAACCTTGAAAGTCTGAGGCTGATCATGTATGCAGGCGCCCCCATTCCGTTGGAGCAGCTCAAGAACGCCATGCGGATCCTTGGCCCCCACCGCTTTTACAACAGCCTGGGATGCACGGAGGCAAGCGGCAACATCCTCTCCTTCCCTACGACCGACCACGCGCTGGAAGGACCGATGGCCGCAAAGCTCGGCTCCGTTGGTAAAGACGCCTGGGGTGTGGAGGTCGCTATTGTCGATGAGCAGGGGAACAAGCTGCCGTCCGGGAAGATTGGTGAGATCATCGCCAGGGGAGACAACATCACTCTGGGTTACTTGAAGATGCCCGAAGAAACGGCACAGGTCTACAAGGACGGGTGGCTGCACACGGGGGATATGGGCTACCGGGATGAGGACGGCTATGTTTTCATTGTGGACAGGAAAAAAGACATCATCATCAGTGGCGGTGAGAACGTGGCGAGCCGCGAGGTGGAGGAGGTCCTCTATCAGCATCCGGCGGTGCGGGAAGCGAGCGTGATTGGTGTTCCTCACGAAGAGTGGGGAGAGGCGGTGAAGGCGATCGTTGTGCTCGACCCTGCCGCATCGGCAACGGTGGGAGAGCCCGATCTGATCGAATTCTGCAAGACGAGGCTGGCGGGCTACAAGAAGCCTCGAACGATCGACTTCGTGAAGGATCTGCCGAAGAATGCGGCGGGCAAGGTCGATAAGGCACTGCTCAAGAGACTGTATAAGGAAAAGTCCGAGAAAACGGTCAGAACCAGTTGATGAATGACGAGGGCGCCTGGATGACCCTGGACGATACGGGAGGATGGATATGTCAGAGGTGAAGGTGAACTTTCCGGACGGACGCCTTACCGACGAGCTGCTCGCGGAGGTGCGAAAGCTCATCGGGACTAATTTCCGGATCGGTCATTCCATCAACAACGAAGAGGCCACTCGGATAGCAATACTCAAGTTCGCCGAGGGTATCGGCGATACAAACCCACTCTGGAGTGATCCGGAGTATGCAGCGAAGACCCGGTATGGTACGATTGTCGCCCCACCTTCATGGGTTTTCAGCGTCTTCTCCGGGATCCAGTACAGCTTCCGGGGGGTGGGCGGGTTTCACAGCGGCAGCTCCATCGAGTTCTATAAGCCGATTCTGAAAAACGATGTGATTACCCCTGAAATGATATGCACGGCGATCGAAGGACCGAAAAAAAGCGCCTTCGCCGAGAAGACGGTGATAGAACGGAACGACAACTTGTATACTAACCAGAGAGGGGAACTGGTAACTAAGGTTACCTGGGAAGTCATCCATTTTGAACGGATAAAGGCCAGGAAGACCGGGAAGTACCACCACATTCAGTTGCCCCATCCTTGGACCGAAGAAGAACTGAAGAGGATAGAGGAGGAGGTTCTTGCCGAGGAGAGAAGCAGGACCGGCACGCCCTCCTGGGATGACTTGCAAGTGGGCCAGGAATTAAAGCCGTTGGTGAAGGGACCTATCACGATGACCGATGAAATCGCTTTTCTTATCGGAGGTGGAGCGCCCATACCGAGACTCACGGCGCATACTGCAGCTCTCAGGTTCTACCGGCGCCATCCCGCCTGGTCTTTCCGGGACCCCGCGAGCTGTGCCCTCGAGCCGATCTATGCCGTCCACTATAACAGGGAAGCTGCAAAGGCCCAGGGACTGCCCTATCAGTACGATGTCGGTTTTCAGAGGAACGCCTGGCAGATCCATCTCATTACGAACTTTGCGGGAGATGACGGCTGGCTCAAGAAAAGTTTCTGCGAATTCCGGAGGTTTGTCTACTTCTCGGATGTGGTCTGGCTCAAAGGTACGATCGCCGATAAGTTCATCGACAACGACAACGAATGTTGCGTAAAGATTGAGACGACAACGGTGAATCAGCGAGGGGAAGAGGTGATGCCCGGATATGGAATCATAGCCCTGCCGTCAAAAAAGCATGGCTATGCACCGCTCGATAGGCGGTTGTCAGGGAGGATCTGAAGTAGAGGTCGCAAACAGGCATATTTGAGTAAGATAAGTTTTGTGGCACCTTCTGGAAGACGGTAGATGCAACAGATGCTGTACGCGCAAAGGCAAGTTTTACGGGGACGGCAATCAGGTGTTAAAGAAACACCAACAACAAATAATTCAAGAAAGGGGTAAAACGTATGAGAACATTTGTCAGATTAGTGTTAGTGGTATCGTTTATTTTAACAACCCTGATGTTTGGTATTCCTACGCAACAAGCAGAGGCAAAGGTGATGTTATTGATGGCGGGCAGTTCTGCTGCTACTACCAGCATTTCTCAGGCAGCTATGCGTTTTGTGAAAAGGGTACAGGAAGACTCAAAGGGTGAGATTATGATTAGCTTCAAACCCGGCGGTGAGCTCTATGCCGACAAAGACATACCTACTGCCATCTCACAGGGCGCCATTGATCTGGCCGTGACCAACTTCGGAACCTGGAGCGGGGTCGTTCCCTCTCTGGTAGCCATAGACCTGGCTGGGGGGGTCTACGAAGACGTACAGCACCTTTACAAGGCACAGGCCGGCGCCATGGGACAAATCCTGAAAGCTGATTTGGCTGCCAAAGACGCCATTCTCGTCGGTTGGGGTGATAGTGGGCCCACCAATGTTTTTCTTTCCAAGAAAAAGCTGTTATCACACCCCGCAGATCTGAAAGGCCTTCTCGTCCGGTGTCCCAATAACGTGGTCCGGTGGCTCATGGAGGCCTATGGGGCCACACCTACCTTCGCAAGCGTATCCGAGCTGTATACCGCCCTCGAAAGGAATACCTTAGACGGTGCATTCAGTGCAATGGATCCGTCCAAGGCGCAAAAACTATACGAGGCAGCGCCCAATGTCACCTGGGTAACGACCTCGGTTTCCGCGCCAATGGGCGTTGTAGCGAGTAAAAGGGGATGGGCCAAGCTTACGCCGGCGCAACAGGATTTAATCTTAAAAGCCTGGGCGATAGAAATGGAGTGGAACAGGACAGATGTTGCACAGAAGAATTTGGATGCCTGGGATTACTATACGAAGAACCCCAAGGTTAAGACGCACAGAGTGACCGATGAAGAGCAAAGAAAGGAATGGGATCCGATCGCCCGTGAGTATCAGCTAAAGAAATTCATTGAGCTTGTAGGGAAGGAAAAGGCCGATCAACTCCTTAAAACCATCGCTGCTGCACGGTAATGATGTAAATATAACTAGGAGGTAGGCAATATGTCATCGTTTCATAACGTTGCCAAGGGATCGGCGGTAAAGCCGAAAGGCCGGGCATGGACCCTCGAACGGGCGATCGATTTGTCCTGCGATATTTCGGGAGCGATTTGCGGTTCAATACTCATTCTCTGTGCTTTTTTCGTTGTTCTGCAGGTTGTCATGAGACGTATTTTAAATATGCCGACGCACTGGGTGCCGGATCTCACCACATATATCCTGATATGGGTCGGATTTCTCTCGGCCGGTTATGGGCTCAAAGAAGGCAGTCACGTTGTCGTTGACTCCCTGGTAGAGCATCTGAAGCCCAGAGTGAGGGGAGCGCTGGAAATAGTCTCCTACGCCGTTGTCGCTATATACGCGGCACTGTTCACGGTGTATGCCTATAAAATGGCAGCAACTTCTTTCAGGTTGCACGAAGTTGCCTTTACAGCATGGCGGGTGATAATATGGCCGGTGAAAATGGGGGTTCCTATCGGAATGGGTCTTCTGACCCTTATGTCGGCCTTGATGTGTGTCAGGAGCTGGCGGGCGTTCTCTGAGATGCGGGCACGGGGAGAAGAGGGAAGTACAGGAAGCTGCATCTTTGCAGTAGGCACTTTCGTTGTTATGGTGTGTGTAGGTGCATGGTTATTTGTCGATTACCCGTTAGTCGGGACGCTCATTCTCCTTTCCGCCCTCCTTGCCGCCGCAATTCCTATCGGATTTTCTTTGGGAGTTATCGGTTGCATAGGTCTTTTGATGTTATTTCGCTCTGATCAAGCGTTAATAACTATGCCGGTCATCGGCTTTTCCCAGTTGAACAGTTTTACCCTTGTGGCGCTTCCCCTGTTCATGATTGCCGGTTCTCTGGCAAAGGCGGGCAGGCTCGCCGATAAGCTCTTCGATGTAGCCGCAGCATTTGTAGGCCATTGGCCGGGCGGGTTAGGTGTTGCAACAATCGTGGCCTGTGCAATTTTCGCCGCCATGGCAGGGTCGAGTGTTGCCTGCGCTGCGACGGTGGGCACTGTAGCGCTGCCTCTTCTCATGAAGAGGGGGTACTCTGGGAGATTTGCGTGTGGAATAGTGGCGGGTGGCGGCACCCTCGGAATCCTGTTGCCGCCAGGTACCAATATGATTATTTACTCAGTCCTTACCGAGGAATCGCTGGGACGGCTGTTCATGGCAGGTATAATACCCGGGGCTATTCTCGCCATCCTGTTTTCATTATATATCATGTGGAGCTGCAGAAACTCCAAAACATACGTGAGGGAGCCATGGACACCGTGGCCGGACAAAATCAAAACAGTCAAGAGTTCTCTTGTCGCATTGGCGATGCCCGTGTTGGTTCTTGGTCTCATTTATACGGGTACTGTCTATGTTACGGAGGCGGCAGGAATAGCTGTCCTCTATGTGTTGGTGGCCTGCCTTATCGAGGGAACCATCAAGTGGCGTGACCTTATAGGTATCCTCAGGGAAAGTGCCAAGATGACGACGATGCTTTTCATGATGATTATCGGGTCTGTCGTGCTCGGGGGTATGGTATCTGTCCTGGGTTTCACGGAAAAAATTGTTGAGGGAGTTCTGGCCATGAACGTGTCTGCGAATATGGTTGTCTTTCTGATCATGGTTCTGCTCATCATTCTTGGAACGTATCTGGAGCCCTCTGCCATAATGTTCCTTTTTGTGCCTATGGCTGCCCCTTTGCTCAAATCCCTTGGTGTCGACCTTGTCTGGTTCGGCGTAATGTACGCGATCAATATGGAGATGGCCATTATCTCGCCGCCTGTAGGGACGAACATGAATGTGGTGCAACAGATTTCGGGTGTAAGTTATACCGAAGTCAACAAAGGAGTTATTCCCTTTATTGCCGTTATGGCAGTGGGCTTGATAATCATGGGTTTTTTCCCGCAACTGTCCTTGTGGCTTCCGAACTTGCTGATGAAGTGACAACGATCACGTAATGAAACGTCTATGCATGCAGTCGTACAGGCTGGGAACAACCGTCGCCATGGATAGATCAGTTCGTATTGTCAGACCTGATAAGGTTCAGGCCTATGAGCCCGGCGGCCATGCAAAAACAGAGAACCGGAGACTACTGAAAACAGATCAGGTGGTACGGGTATGGGCAGAAGAAATGTACAATAACAGGGCTTGGCTGCAACGCTTCAATCAATTAAAACATGCTGCGCATATTTTCCCTCTCGAAAAGATTTTGGATACAAGAGAAGAATAATGACAAACAGTAAATATAAAAAACTTTTCGAACCTACGAAAATCGGCAAAGTGCAGCTTAAAAACCGCCTGGTCAAGACAGCCGCGCAGACTTATTTGTTTGATTCCGGAGAACATAGAATAAGCAGTCCGGCAAAGGCTTTCTATGGAGCTGTGGCAAAAGGCGGCGCAGGCCTGGTAATAGTGGAAACACCGGCAATGGAATGGCCGTTGGCAGAAACAGGCGACCGCCGTTTTCGAGTTGATGATGACAAATATATTAAAGATATCCGTGAGCTCACTGATACAATCCATAAATACAACTGCCCTGCATTTGTGCAATTCTACCACCGCGGGCCATGGGGAGGAGCTTTTCAAAATAATCAACGAGTAGCCAAAAGAGTGGCAGCTTCGGCTGTTACTTTAAAAGTTTTACAATCTGTATTTGACGTGCACGAGGAAGAACCGCCAGAAGCCTTAACCATAGCAGAGATTGAAGAGATTACAGAACGATATATAAACGGTGCGCTGAGAGTGGCCGAGGCCGGGTTTGACGGCCTTGAGATTAATACAGCCGGAGATCACCTGGGTCATACGTTTTTATCACGTTTCTGGAATAAACGCACCGATAAGTACGGCGCTCAGAATATGGAAAACAGGACCCGTTTTGTTGCAGATATATTACGGGGGATCAAGAAAAGAGTAGGGCATGATTTCCCGGTGCAGGTACTCATGAACGCCCTTGAAATCGGAGGAGGCGAAGAAGGTTTAAATACTGAGGAAGCAAAAGAAATCGCTAAGATATTTCAAGCGGCCGGGACCGATTCCCTGCACATAAGGTCCCACTGGCTCGGTGTGCACCAGGGATCTTTCTGCCATGAAGTGCTTTTTTACCCTGAGACCCATATCCCTTTAACAGAATTCCCGAAACAAATGGACTGGAGCAGGAGGGGGCCTGGGGCAAATGTGCCGTTAGCAGCAATAATAAAAGACGCTGTTTCAGTGCCGGTCATGACCGTAGGCGGATTAGATGCGGACCTCGGAGAGAAGATATTGCGTGAGGGTAAAGCAGACTTGATCGGCATGAACAGGCGTTTTTTCGCCGATCCTGGGTACCCCAACAAGGTAGCTGAAGGAAGACTCGAGGATATCGCACCCTGCACGCATTGCGGAAACTGCAATAAGGCATACAATGAACCGCGGCACTGCAGGATCAACGCTTCTTTTGGAACTGATCAGTATGAAGTCACAAAAGCCGCAAAGAAAAAGAAGGTACTAGTGGTAGGCGGAGGGCCGTCCGGGATGCAAACTGCCAGGATAGCAGCCATGAGAGGGCATGATGTGACACTTTTTGAGAAGGGGCCTTATCTGGGAGGGTCTTTGCCGCTTGCTGCTATGGTAAAGGGGTTTGAAGTGGAGGACCTGCCGTCTTTTATCCGGTTTTTCAACACACAGATTAAGAAGCTGGGGATAAAAGTCCACCTTTCCAAAGAATTTACGCCTTCAGATATTGATACAATCAAACCGGATGTTCTGGTGCTGGCATTAGGCGGCACCCCAACGCTTCCGAAAATGCCTGGAATCAACGGGCGCAACGTGGTCAAAAGCGCCGACCTGTACGGCATTCTCAGGTTTTTTGTAAGATTTCTAGGGCCAAAGCTGTTAAGATCTTTAACCAAAATATGGATGCCTATCGGGAAAGACGTAGTGATAATAGGCGGCGCCATACAGGGCTGCCAGTTGGGAGAATTTCTGACTAAACGGGGCAGAAAGGTTACCATAGTGGATACTGAAAAAGAACTGGGCAAGTGGGTGTATCCTGACAGAAAAACCCGTCTCTTTTACTGGTTTAAGAAGAAAGGAGTTGAATTGATGAGCGGTGTAAAACTCGAGAAGATAACACCGGAAGGCTTAAGTATTATTGTAAAAGACGACAATAAACAGTTCCTGCAGGCCGATAAAATCATGCCTGCAATGCCTCTGGAGCCGAATCTCGAACTTATGAATAAGCTCAAAGGCAAAGTATCGGTAATCTATACTGTAGGCGACTGCGCTAATCCAGGGATAATTGCGGATACAACAGCTGCCGGCTGGGAAGTAGGTAATAAAATATAAAATGTCAAACAGCTTTTTGCATTCGTATCTGTACATAGTTTGATGCAATATGTCGTATGCTCTACCGATGTAAGAGTTCAAAAAACGTAAGGAGGGTGTATGATGAATAAATATTTGGTAGCGTTGTTTCTTTTGTGCCTATTTGCGATGGTTCTTGCCTCGGTGGCGATCAACGCCGGTGCCCAGACGTTTCAGCTAAGCAGCCCTGACTTCGGGCCGGGTAAGGCGTTCACGGAGAAGTTTCTGTTTAATGGACTGGGCTGCGCCGGTAGCAATGTCTCGCCAGCACTGACATGGGAAAACCCTCCGGCCGGCACCAAGAGCTTTGCACTGATGGTTCATGACCCGGATGCTGTAACGGGTGGCGCCGGTATCTGGCACTGGGTAATCATCAACATTCCGGCCGCCGCTCGGTCCATCGAGCAGGGTGCCGGCACGGCTGACGGCGCCAAGTTGCCGGCCGGTAGCAAACAGATCACCAATGATTATGCAGGATTTACTGGCGCGCCTGGCTGGGGTGGACCCTGCCCGCCGCCAGGGGAAAAGCCGCACAATTATTACTTTACCTTGTACGCGCTCGGCGTTGACAAACTCGAACCGCCCACTAATGCGACGGCATCGCACGTCGGCTTTATTGTGAATCGCGCGCCCTTGGGCAAGGCGGTGTTAACCGGGACCTGCGGACGTTAAAAGAATATCGACAATCCGGTGCGCAGTGGTGGCCGTGTTCCCGGGAATTGGCCGGGCACACCACGAAGGTGCGTTTAATTGTGACAGGTGTTGCTTACGTATTCTGCCAGACCCGGCAGACTCTACGGTTCATTGCCACCTGCATGATCTTAGACGCTTGAAGTCTCCCTTTCCCCTTATGGCCAACATATGTAATTGCCTCATTGGGGCTATTTTGGTGACCCTCACAAGGAAAGGGTTTGACGAAGGAGCAGGTAACGGGAGGCCGTATCTGGAATGACTCTTGCCCCCAAGCATAACGGCTTTCACCTCCCCTTTATTTCGGCTGAGCGATACCGTTGGTTCGCTGTCCTCTTGATGTGGAAAGCCCATCTCATCTATTTTCTTATCTACTCAAGTGTCGGGGTGCTGGGCCCCATTTTGAAAGGGGAACTGAAGCTCAACAATACGGAGTTCGGCATTCTCTGTGGCGCGATCGGTGTCGGAACCACAGCCGCCCAGATACCTGGAGGGATGTGGTGTGACAGGCTGGGCGTAAGAAAAGTCATGACCTTGGCATTCGTTCTTATGACAATCTGTTCCTTTACGTTCTCTCTGAGCGGAAGTTTTGCCTTTTCCTGTTTTGTTTTGCTTTTCCTTGGGATAGCAGTAGGGTGCAGCCAGATTGCCGCCGCAAAAGCGATCATCGACTGGTTTCCCTTTACCGGCAGGGCCACCGCGATGGGTATCAAACAGACGGGCGTCAATGCAGGTGGTATTGCAGGGTCCCTTGCACTGCCATTCTTGTTAGGTCTGTACGATTGGGTAGTGACCCTTTAATATATTGATAATTATACTTTGTAACACAACAATTCTTCCAAGGTCCAGATATGATCACTTATCCCTGCAGCCATAGCAGGAGTTTGAGGGATCCAAAAACGATTCCCGTCCAAAGGTGCTCTTAATCGAAGAGAACCATGGGGCTTTACAAAATTATCATGAGCATCAATAAAATCGAGAGCATGTTGA
>Ga0209048_10006154_pt1 | contig 11262 bp, 9 predicted proteins | sample FrelakmetCRP12CR_FD_187146 | JGI IMG/M metagenome (GOLD analysis project Ga0209048, IMG submission 187146) | Freshwater lake sediment microbial communities from the University of Notre Dame, USA, for methane emissions studies - CRP12 CR (SPAdes)... | ecosystem: Environmental > Aquatic >... | reverse complement strand
CTCTTGACGGCAGCAGCGGGTAGTCGAACCCGCGCCGACGGTTCAACTCCCAGTCGCGCGCACCGTCGATCCACGCCAGCAGCCCTCGGAAGTTGATCCAACGCAAGGTCTCGCCCATCGGGGGCGGCGCATGATCGCCGGAAGATCCGCAGGAAGGGGAATCTATGCGGTTGCGCGCACTCGCGGTGGTGGCGGTTGCGGGATTGGCTTCGTGGCTCGTCGCGATGCCGGTAGTCGCGTTGACGAACTACACCGCAACTCCGGTCGCGAACAGGGTTAGCACGTTCACCGAGGGCGCGGGCATCAACAATAGCGGGCAGGTCACCGGCAGCGTATCCACCAGCAGCGGCTTTTGTTGCCGCGCCTTCCTCTATTCTGGCGGCACGATGATCGATCTGGGCACGCTCTTTGGGGGTGATAGCAGCGATGGCCTCGGCATCAACGATCGCGGGCAGGTCACGGGCTTTGCTGCATTCTGCAGCAACAACTGTTACCACGCCTTCCTCTACTCCGGTGGCGCGATGAACCGTCTGGGCACGCTCGCTGGTTATTACAGCATCGGCTACGGCATCAACGATCGCGGGGAGGTCACAGGCAATTCTACTATCACCTACTACTACATGACTCTCCACGCCTTTCTCTACTCCGGTGGCACGATGATCGATCTGGGCACCCTCGGCGGTCCGGACAGCGTCGGCTACGGCATCAACAATCGCGGCCAGGTCACGGGCTATTCGTCCACCACCGCCTACGGTCTTACCCACGCCTTTCTCTACTCTGGCGGCACGATGGCTGACCTGGGCACCCTCGGTGGCTTGTCTAGCACGGGCCGCGCTATCAACGACAGCGCCCAGGTCACGGGTTGGTCCGAGACATCCGCCGGGCCGACCCACGCGTTTCTCTACTCTGGCGGCACAATGATCGACTTGGGCGCGCTCCGCGTTCACAGCCGTGGATATGGCATCAACAATCGCGGGCAGGTCGTGGGCGAGACCTGGAGCACCGGCACCGAGGGGGGGACCGGCCAGGCCTTCCTCTACACCGACGGTAAGATGTCCGATTTGAACTCGCTTGTTGTCTCTGGGCTGAGCGTTGGGCCATTGGTGCAGGCCAATGGCATTAACGACAGCGGCCAGATCGTGGCGACCGGCTGCTCCCCGGTTCCCAACGTGGGCTGCATGGCGTACCGCCTCGACCCCATCGCTGAACCTGCAGCCGCCACCGCGATCCCAACGCTGTCGCGGGAGGCGTTGGGCGGGATGGCGTTGTTGTTGGTCGCCAGCGGGTTGCTTCTTCGGCGTCGGCGTCAGCCGTAACCGATTCCGCGCCGCCACAGGCCCCGCTCCGGCGGGTTTGTTTGTTTGCCGATTCGGTCAAGCGTAGATGCGTGGAACCACCCATTGCTCTCAGCCTTGATCAGGCGCAAGGTATCACCCATCGAAGCGGCCAAATGATCGCCAACGATCTGCTGGACACTCTGGTCGGATAGACGCTTTTGTCTTTCGTCCTATGGGTGCTCCGTCTTCGTTAGGTCACATCGCTACAAAAACGCCAAGCTTGTCGTACGTGATTCGCAGACATTCATTTTGGCGCAAGGAGGGATGACAATGAATTTTCGCAATTTTGTCGGAGGCCTGATTTTGCTAGGACTGGGTAGTACAGCCGCGGTAGCTCAAAATACGCTCGGCGAATTGCTTGATGCAGGGGGAAGAAGGTTATCGAAGGAAGCAGTTCAGACCGTCGTTAGTGGGGCTCACGTTACTGGCCCGTCGACGACGGGCGCGAGCACTGAGTACTACTACAAAGCGGATGGTTCCTATTCCGGGAACCTGAAGAATGCAGACGGGTGGGCGACTGGAGTAATTGGTACTTGGCACGTCGACGACAGTGGCCAGTTGTGTGCTGAATGGACGCTCACGAAGAACAGCAAGAGGTTCAAGGGCTGCAGCGTCTACTATGCCATTTTGGATCAGTATTATTTCTCCGAGTCCGATTCAGACAGAGCCTCGCCTATCTTCAAGCGCACGATCAGGAAATAGACCACTCACTCTTCAAGCAGCGCGTTTTCCTCCCGTACATACTCCAACGGGGCTTGTTCGACTTCCGCATCTTCCATCGCGTTGGCCTCGGCCGTTTCCTGCGGCTCTTCCCATTCGTCCCGAAGAATTTCCAGGATTTGATCTAGTGGCATGTGGTGCATCGCCACCAATTCCTCTTTGTCCATGTGCTCGATCCGCCACTTCGCATAGGCTTCGGGATCGCCTTTCTTGTCTTCTGGTACACCACGGTGAAGCATGTTGCCTCCGTCAGTGAGGTGAGATGGCGAGAACATGCTCCCCACTCCCCATTGTTCAGTCATGCGCGGCGACAGCCGCTCCATCAGCATACGCCCACGGCGTGCCATCAGACCGATCCGCCCGCGCACAGGCACCGCTCCGGCGGGGCTTGGTCTTGTGTGGCGCAGGCAGGTAGCGTAGCACCCTACTGAGAATTACGTAAATGAATGACACCCGATTCGCTATCATGAGCGTTAATCGAAGTGGGAAGACTTCGAGGAGCGGGCATGGCAACGAAGCGGTACCGACGAGATCTGAAAGAACTGGAGCGACGCCGGCGCAAGGGTATGCGCATGCTGGCGCGAGGCGTGGCACAGGCCGAAGTGGCGCGGGCGCTGGAAGTGAGTCGGCAGACCACATCAAGCTGGGCCAAGAAGCTGGCCGAAGACCCGCAAGCGTGGCGACGCAAGCCGCTGGGACGCCCCGGTGGATTGGACGCAGCGCAGAAGAAGCAGCTGGGCAAAGCCTTGCTGGCGGGCGCGGTGGCCAACGACTTTCCGACCGAACTGTGGACTCTGGCGCGGGTAGCCAAGTTGATCGAGCGCGAGTTCGGGGTGGCGTACAGCACGGTCAACGTCTGGCGCATCCTGCGCGAGTTGGGTTTTTCCAACCAACGTCCGGCGGGGCGCGCGGTCCAGCGCGACGAGGCGGCGATCAAACAGTGGCGCACCAAGCGTTGGCCGGCGCTAAAAAAAAGTCCCGTCGCGAAGGACGCACCCTCGTCTTCATCGACGAAAGCGGATTGAGCGAGCGGCCCACGCGGGTCAAGACCTGGGCGCCCAAAGGCCAGACCCCGATCCTGCAATACAGCTTCAACTGGAAGCAACTGTCGGTCATCGCTGGCATCAGTTTCTGGAACTTCTATTTCCGCTTCCACGCCGGCGCCATCCGCGGCCCGCAGTTCGTCGAATTCCTGCACGCGTTGACCAGGCAGATTCGCGGCAAACTGTTGGTCATCTGGGACGGCCTGCCGGGGCACCGCAGTCGAGTCGTCAAGGACTACGTTGAATCGCTCGACGGACACCTGGTCCTGGAACGACTGCCTGCGTACGCGCCGGAACTCAACCCGGTCGAGTACATCTGGGGCTACATGAAGCAGCGCGAGTTGGCCAATCTCTGTCTGCACACGATCGGCGAGGTCGGTACCTTCGCCCGCAACCGGCTCAAGTCGATGCAACGCCGACCGCAGCTCATCACCGCGTTCTGGCAACAGGCCGAATTGCCGATTTAACGTCATGTATTTACGTAACGCTCAATAGATTGATTGACGATGCACTTCGACCCACTCGCGGTCTCTGCAAATGGCTTTCTATCGCAGCAATGGCAGTCTTTGGTGTCGCAAGTATTAGCGCCCACGCGGCCCTGTACAGCTTGGCAATGCTAGGCCTGCCTGCACTATGAGAACAAAAGGAAACGGCCCCGCTGGGGGGCCGTTCCTTGCTGCGTTTGGTGGAGGTGGCGAGAATCGAACTCGCGTCCGGAAGCACTCGACAGTCAGGACTACATGCTTAGTCTCGTCGTTTGGCTCTCGCCCCATCGCCGCCGACGGACACGCTGCGGCAGGGCCAGTCACCTTGATTTAACGCTTCACCCAAGTGACCCGGGTGGGCGCGATCGCCCTGAATGTCCTCGCCGTGACTCAGCTGTTGCCAACCAAGATCACCCCGGCCGAGCGCTGCCGGGTGCGAGGTCCGGCGGGATTAAGCCGCCAGAGCGTACGTTTCGTCGTTCGCAGTTAAGTTTGCGATTGCAGTAGGATTTACGAGGACCTGCGCCTCGGCATGCCCCGAGCTGCGTTGCAACCCCCGTCGAAACCAGTTCACCCCCGGTAATCTTCGCGGTGCGTCGCGATTGAATCCGCGGCGCGCATTGCGCTCAAGTACGCCATGATAGCACCCTGCACCTCACGGGGCCCGGGCGTCGGCGTCTCACGTCCGACATGGGGTAAACTCGGCCGATTTCAATACCCGACGACCTCCTCTTCGCCGCTATGACCGTACCGCCCGAACCGGCTGCGTCCATCGTCCCCGTAATCCTTTCCGGCGGTGCCGGCACGCGGCTGTGGCCGCTGTCGCGCGAGTCGGCGCCGAAGCCCTCGATGCCTTTGCCCGACGGCGAGACGCTGCTAACCAAGACCGCGAAGCGCGCGCTTGCGCTGCCCGGAGTCGCGGAATGGGTCACGGTGACCAACCGCGAGTATTACTTCCAGACCAGGGATGCGTACGCGGGGCTTCGCGACCGGCTGCCGACGCGAAGCTCCTTCCTGCTCGAGCCCTTTGGCCGCAATACGGCGCCGGCGGTGGCGCTCGCTGCGCTTTGCGTCGCGATGCACCGCGAAGACGCGGTGCTGCTGGTGCTTCCCGCCGATCATCTGATCCGCGACCAGCAGGCGTTCGCGGCGGCGGTCGCGCGCGCCGCACGCCTTGCGCGCGACGGCTTCCTGGTGACGTTTGGAATCGGCCCCACGCAGCCCGAGACCGGTTTCGGCTACATCGAGTGCGGCGAGGCGCTCGCCGGCACCGCGCCACCGGCGTTCGCCGTGCGCCGCTTCGTCGAGAAGCCGGCGCTCGCCAAGGCGCGCGAGTACCTCGCCGCGGGCAACTACGTGTGGAATTCGGGGATGTTCTGCTTCACGCCGGCCGCGATCATCGCCGCGTTCGCGCGCCATTCGCCCGACGTGCTCGAAGCCGTGCGTTCCGTGGCGCAGGAACTCGCCGGCAACGGTGATTCGTCGATGCTCGAGATCGATGCCGCCCTGTTCGCCGCCGTGCCTGACATCTCGCTCGACTACGCGGTGATGGAAAAGGCCGCGGCTGCGGGCGAAGTCGCGATCGTGCGCGGCACGTTCGACTGGAGCGACATCGGCTCGTGGCAGGCGGTGGCCGAGCTCGTGCAGGCCGACGCGCAAGGCAACCGCGGGCAGGGAGAACGCGTCACGATCGCGACCACGGGCACGTACGTGCACGCGGGCGATCGCGTGGTCGCGACGGTCGGCGTGGACAACCTCGTCATCGTCGACACGCCCGACGCCGTGCTGGTCGCGCACCGCGACCACCTGCAGCGGGTCAAGGAAGTCGTCGGCGAGCTGAAGACGCGCGGCAACGAAGCGTACCGTTTGCACAGAACGGTCGCGCGGCCGTGGGGCGCGTACACGGTGCTGCAGGACGGCCACGGCTTCAAGATCAAGCGGATCGAGGTCAAGCCCGGCGCCGCGTTGTCGCTGCAGCTCCATCACCGCCGCAGCGAGCACTGGGTCGTCGTCGCCGGCACCGCCCGCGTGACGCGTGGCGACGAGACCTTCGTGATCGGGGCCAACGGTTCCACGTACATCCCGGTCGAGACGAAGCACCGGCTCGAAAACCCGGGGAACGAGCCCCTGGTGATGATCGAGGTGCAGTGCGGCGACTATCTCGGGGAGGACGACATCGTCCGCTTCGACGACATCTACGGTCGCGCGCCCGCCTGAGGAGCACGGCCGGTCGCCGTTCCGGCAACTGGCCCGAGGGCACAGGTGCGACTCATCGAACTCCGCGTCCGGCGCCGCACTTCACGCGGAAACGTCGGGGTCGATCTGCCGCTCGAGCCACGCGATCTGGTCCTTCAGCAGCAGCTTGCGGCGTTTCAGCCGCGTCAGCTGCAGCTGGTCGTGCGTCGCTTCGCCCGCGAGTCGATGGATCACGGCGTCGAGATCGCGATGCTCGACCTTGAGCGCGACCAGCCGCTCCATGAGCGCGACGCGATCCGCGTTGCCGATGTCGTCCATCACGTGTCCGCGGAATCCATTGCGCGCCTGCTCTCCGGTCAATCGATTCCCGCCGGCATGGGCGCCGCGCGGCGCCCCAGCCAGCTCGTGATCGCGATACCCGTCAGGATAAGCGCAATGCCCGCGACGTGGAACGGGGCGAGCCGCTCGCCCAGGAACAGCCAAGCGAGAACGACGCCGAATACCGGCATCAGGTGGACGAAGAGTCCGGCGACGCTGGCGCCGACCTGTTCCACCCCGCGCGCCCAGAAGACATACGCGAACACCGACGAGAACAGCGCCACCGAGACGAGTGCCGCGACGTTGGCCGGGGTCAGCACCATGCGCCTCCCGAACGCGAGTTCCGCGACGAAGAACGGCAGCACGAAGAGGTCGCCGATCACGATCAGCGCAAACAGGAAGGTCAGCATGTGCAGGCCCGAGGGCCGCCAGCGCAGGCCGATCGTGTAGATCGACCAGATCGCCATCGACAGGATCACGAGCAGATCGCCGCCGTTGAGCCGCAGCGAGGACAGAGCGTCGAGGCTCCCCCGCGACAGGATCGCGAGCACGCCGGCCAGCGACACGGCGACGCCCGCGAGCTGGAACGGCGAAAGACGCTCGTGGAGGAAGATCCAGGACATCGTGATGATCATCACCGGAATGAATGAGTTGAGGATGAGCCCGTTGGTCGCCGTCGTGTAGTTGAGGCCCATGTACGCGAGCGCGTTGTGCGAACCCACGCCGACGGCGCCGAGGAACACCATCGGCTTCCAGTGCCGGCGGACCACCCGCCATTCGCGGCGCACGTGCGGCCACGCGAACGGTGCGAGGATCAGCAGCGCGAACAGCCAGCGGAGAAACGTCATCGCCATCGGCGGGATGTCCGCGGCGAGCCCGCGGCCGATGACCCAGTTGCACGACCAGAAGAGGGGCGTCAGCGTCAGCAGCAGATAAGGGTTCGCGCCTTGCGGTGCTGGAGCTGGCGGAGACACGCGACGATTATCGCACGGCCCCTCCCCGGCAGCCCCGGGCCGAAGCGGGCGCTGATTCCGGCGAGCGAGAGCGCGGCGGAGAGGGGACGGCAATCCGCATCGCTTCCGCGCGTATAATTCGCGCTCGATTCGCAGTTGCACGTGCCACCGGCCATCCCCGCCGTCGGGCAGGCGGCTGCGGCAGCCGGAGCGTCACCCGACGCCAGCCCTGCCGCACCAGGCAGCAACGCCGCCGCGCCCGCGACCCACGCCCCCGCAGCGACCATCCCGATGCTCGCGGCGCTGCCCGCGCTCGCCCCTCGCCTGCCTGCAGCCGGCCAGAGGACCCGGTCGCCGGCGTTCGCCGGATCCGCCGACGCATTGGCCGTTGCGCAGCTTGCCGCAACCTGCGCACGCGAGAAACGGCTGCTGGCCGTCGTAAGCGCCGATGCCCTGGCGGCCCAGCGGCTTGCCGACGAGGTGCCGTGGTTCGCGCCCGACCTGAGGGTCGCGTTGCTGCCCGACTGGGAAACGCTGCCCTACGACCATTTCTCGCCGCATCAGGACCTGGTCTCGCAACGACTCGCGACCCTCTACCACGTCTCGCGGGGCGAATGCGACGTGCTCGTCGTCGCGGCGACGACCGCGCTGTACCGGCTCGCGCCGCGCGACTATCTCGCCGCATTCACGTTCTTCCTGAAGCAGGGCACGCGGCTCGATGTCGACGCGATGCGCGCGCAACTTGCGCTCGCCGGTTACCAGCACGTCACGCAGGTGGTTTCGCCCGGCGAGTTCAGCGTCCGCGGCGGACTGATCGACCTCTTCCCGATGGGAAGCACGCTCCCCTACCGCCTGGATCTCTTCGGCGACGACATCGAGAGCATCAAGACGTTCGACGTGGACACGCAGCGCACGCTCTATCCGGTGCCCGACGTCCGCCTTCTGCCCGCGCGTGAGTTCCCGATCGACGACGCGGGACGCACGCGCTTCCGCAGCCGCTATCGCGAGGTGTTCGAAGGCGACCCGCTGCGCTCCCCGCTGTACAAGGACGTGAGCAATGGCGTGATGCCGGGCGGGATCGAGTACTACCTTCCGTTGTTCTTCGACGAGACGGCGACCCTGGCCGACTACCTGCCGCGCGACGCGGTCGTCGCCCTCGTCGGCGACGTCGCGAGTGCGGTCGAACGGTTCTGGCAGGACACCGAATCGCGCTACCGGCTGCTGCGCGGCGACAAGGCGCGCCCGCTTCTGGCACCGACCGCCGTGTTCCTGCCGCCCGACGCGTTCAACGGCTCGTTGAAGGCGCACGCGCGGGTCGAAATTCCGGATGCAGCGGCGGACCCGGCGCTTCCGAGCGGCGACGCGGGCGCGGTTGCCCTGCCCTCGGTGCAGGTCGACCGCCGTGCCGACGATCCGCTGGCGGCGCTCAAACGCTACCTCGCCGCGGGGGCCGTGCGGGTACTGATCTGCGCCGAGAGCGCCGGCCGGCGCGAGACGATGCACCAGTACTTCGCCGAGTACGGCCTCGACGTGCCGCTCGCCGACGATTGGCGCTCGTTCGTTGCCGGCGACGCGACCCGGGCGCTGGTCGTCGCGCCGCTGCATGCCGGGTTCGCGTGGCCCGCAGCGAAACTCGCGTTCGTCACCGAGGCCGAGCTCTACGCGGGCGTCGTGCGTCGCGGGAAGCGCGATGCGGCGAGGCGGTCGAACGTCGACGCGATGCTGCGCGACCTCTCCGAAGTGCGCATCGGGGACCCCGTCGTCCACGAGCAGCACGGAATCGGTCGCTATCTCGGGCTCGTCACGATGAACCTGGGCGAGGGACCGGCGGAGTTCCTCCAGCTCGTCTACGCCAACGACGCGAAGCTCTACGTTCCCGTCGCCAACCTGCACCTGATCGCGCGCTACAGCGGCGCGGCACCCGATGCGGCGCCGCTGCACGAGCTCGGCAGCAGCCAGTGGGACAAGGCGAAGAAGCGCGCGGCACGGCAGGCGCACGACACGGCCGCCGAACTGCTCAACCTGTACGCGCAGCGCGCGGCGCGCAAGGGTCACGCGTTCAAGTTCAATTTGCACGACTACGAAGCGTTCGCAGAAGGCTTCGGCTTCGACGAAACACCGGACCAGCAGGCGGCCATCGAGGCCGTTATCAAGGATCTCACCGACGGCAAGCCGATGGACCGCCTGGTCTGCGGCGACGTCGGCTTCGGCAAGACGGAAGTCGCGCTGCGTGCGGCGTTCGTGGCGCTCGCCGACGGCAAGCAGGTCGCGGTGCTCGTGCCGACCACGCTCCTCGCCGAGCAGCACTTCCAGGTTTTCACCGACCGCTTCTCCGACCTTCCGGTCAAGATGGTCGAGCTGTCGCGCTTCCGCTCGGCGAAGGAGGTGAAAGCCGCCATCGAGGGCCTAAAGGCAGGCGCGATCGACCTCGTGATCGGCACGCACAAGCTCGTCCAGCCGGACGTCCAGTTCAGGAACCTGGGCCTCGTCATCATCGACGAGGAGCACCGGTTCGGCGTGCGGCACAAGGAGCAATTGAAGAAGCTGCGCGCCGAAGTCGACGTGCTGACGCTGACAGCGACGCCGATCCCCCGCACGCTCGCGATGTCGCTCGAGGGAATCCGCGACTTCTCGGTGATCGCCACCGCCCCGCAGCGGCGGCTCGCGATCAAGACGTTCGTTTCCGTGTATTCGCGGGGCATCATCCGCGAAGCAGTGCTGCGCGAGCTGAAGCGCGGCGGCCAGGTCTATTTCCTGCACAACGACATCGACACCATCGACACGACGGCGGAACGGCTCGCGCAGCTCGTGCCGGAAGCGCGGATCGCGGTAGCGCACGGGCAGATGGGCGAACGCGAACTCGAGCACGTGATGCGCGAGTTCTATGCGCAGCGCATCAATCTGCTGCTCTGCTCGACGATCATCGAGAGCGGGATCGACGTGCCGACCGCGAACACGATCATCATCGAGCGCGCCGACCGTTTCGGACTCGCGCAGTTGCATCAGGTGCGCGGCCGCGTCGGCCGGTCACACCACCAGGCGTACGCGTATCTGCTGACGCCGCCCGAGGAGGCGCTCTCGGCGCAGGCGAAGAAGCGGCTGGAGGCGATCCAGATGATGGAGGATCTGGGCGCCGGGTTCTTCCTCGCGATGCACGACCTCGAGATCCGCGGCGCGGGCGAGGTGCTGGGCGAATCGCAGTCCGGCGAGATGCAGGAGGTCGGGTTCCAGCTCTATGCCGACATGCTGAGGGCGGCGGTTTCCGCGCTGAGAGCCGGGCGGGAGCCGGACCTGTCCGCGCCGCTCGGCGTCGCCACCGAGATCAACCTGCATGTCCCGGCGCTGCTGCCGGACAGCTATTGCAGCGACGTGCACGAGCGGCTGGTCCTGTACAAGCGTCTCGCGAACTGCGACACGGCCGGTGAACTGGAGGCGATGCAGGAAGAGCTCATCGACCGCTTCGGCGGCCTGCCGGAGCCGGCGCAGGCGCTGGTCGCGTGCCATCGGCTGCGGCTCGCCGCCAAGCCGAAGGGCATCGTCAAGGTCGATGCCGGACCCGAACGCAGCACGCTTCAGTTCGTCAAGGACCCGCCGTTCGACGCGGCGTCGCTGATCCAGCTCGTGCAGAGGGACGGCCGGATCCGCTTCGCCGGGCCCGATCGCGTCCGTATCGAGTGCGCCGCGCCGACGCTCGCCGACCGGGTGGTGCTGCTCAAGGAATTCATCGCGAGGCTCGGATGAGCACCGCCGGGCCGTCCCAAGGCGCGGGTGCGCCCCCTCGGGGGGGCAGCGCAGCGGCGTCAGCCGCAAACGTGGGGGCACGCCGATGAAGCCTCCCCTGCCCGCCGGTCTCTTCCCGCCGCAGCTGCACGTGTTCGTCCGCGACTGGCTGTCGTCGAACAACATCCTGCTGAAAAGCCGCGACGGCCACGTGCTCATCGACTCGGGCTACGTGCGGCACGCGCCGCTCACGCTCGCGCTGCTCGCGAGCGAACGCGGCATCGGCGCCGACCGGCTCGCCTTCCTCGTCAACACGCATTGCCACGCCGACCACGTCGGCGGCAACGCGGCGATCGTGGAGCGGTACGGCTGCCCCGTCGCCGTGCCCGCGGCGGAAGCGCCCCTGGTCGAGCGCTGGGACGGCAAGGCGCTGCTGTACGATTATTGCGACCAGCAGATCGCGCGCTTCACCGTCGATCACGTGCTTCCT
>Ga0209048_10006153_pt1 | contig 11263 bp, 10 predicted proteins | sample FrelakmetCRP12CR_FD_187146 | JGI IMG/M metagenome (GOLD analysis project Ga0209048, IMG submission 187146) | Freshwater lake sediment microbial communities from the University of Notre Dame, USA, for methane emissions studies - CRP12 CR (SPAdes)... | ecosystem: Environmental > Aquatic >... | reverse complement strand
ATAGGCGCTCATGTAGATCAACGACGCATTCTTGGATGAAAAGGCTATTACTCCGGCAAGGATTGAAATGGCGGCGGCTACTCCGCCTTGGGGCGATCCTGTCATGAAAGCCAAGATCATGGGAACAAGAACCAGCAGTAGGATGATGTCGATGTTTCCACCCGTCACGAATGTCCTGAAAATGCTCGATATTCCTGCAGCATCCATAGTGTTTCTCAATAGGAACGCGCCATAGGCTGCGGCTGTTATTCCGTATATTCCCCAACTCTTGAACGGCTTCAGAAAAATCGGCAAGGCCATCTTGGAGATCGCGATCAGCACCAATAGCCCCACCACGATCGCTATCAAAACATCAAAGCCAACCTTCGAGAGGCCCAGCCCAGTCAATCCCAAACAAACAGTCATGACTATGGTTGCCAAGATCGGGGAAAACGCCACGAGGAAACCCTTGAGGTTCGATCCTGAACCGCTTCTCGGACCCGTTTCGTCTTTGCGTCTGTTCTTTGGCAGCTTCCAGAAGCCGACAGCATATCCAACGACCACCATTACAACCACGACAGGTATTTGTCTGAGAACGATGGATGTGACGGTCATGCCTGTAAGGGCAGCGGTTATTATCAGAAATTGGCTGATTGGATACACTGGAAAAATCGTGTGCCTAAACCACAAGTTGATGTAGGCCTTTCGTTCAGGTTTTAGTTCAAGCTTTTCAGCTTCTGAATCGACAAGCGGTGCTGACATCAGTGCCCCGCCCGCGACTGGGAGAAGGCCCAAAACGGCTGGAAGAACGCTTGTCACGATTTTCGGGTTGTTGATGAGTCTGCTTAGGCTTTCGCTCATTCGATTGATGAGCTTGGTTTCTTTGTAAAGTTGGCTCAGCAGCATTATTCCGAACGTGGCAAGCACGATGGAAATGGTGAGTTGATCCACGCTAGTTGCGTACAGAACGGCTGGTATCTTTGACAATTCGACGCCAACCAAAGCCAACAGCATTGCGGTTGCGTTCAAAGCTATTCCAAGGTTCACTCGCTTGTAGAGCAGTATTATTAGAAAACATAGAGAAACGGTGACTGAGACTGAAGGATCAAACAGCGCCAATGGCAACCTTCCTTTTCCTAGAACCTTGCCCCTGCAAAACGGAACCTTACCAAGACTCTTTATGCCTTTCCTTTAGAAAACGCTGAAACAGGATATCAGATGGACACTTCGTCATATGGCGCGCTATTTTCCATGACTCTTAAGATTTAAAAGTAAGCTAACTATTTTACCATCATTAACTGTATCCCTTCACAGCATCGCGCGGCCGTAGTCTAGTTTGGACCAACACTTCTATGGAGACGTCTCCCGCATGATCCCTTTTTTTCTTTTGTTCGAGTGGGGATCGTAGCGCGCGAAGGAAAATGCGAACACTTGGTCATGTGTTTCATGGCACGTTTTCCGTCGAGTTTATAAGAGCGACGAGTGGCTAATATCACATCAATGTAATATTACAATACGGTGATATTATGGCTGACCAAGCAATGACAACGAATGTCAGGTTCTTTATGGCTTTTGCCCATCCGATAAGGTTGCAGATCCTCGAAGAGCTGAAAGACGGAGAGAGATGCGTCTGTGAGCTGGTGAAGTCAGTCAAGGGTGCAAGCCAATCGCAGGTTTCGAACCATCTTGCATGTCTTGATGACTGCGGGCTGGTGAGCTCGAGGAGAGAATGGAGAAGAATATACTATAGGCTTGCTGATCCTAAGATAGCTCAATTTCTGAAGATTGCCGATGAAATCGCTCCGCGAGTTGCTTCTAGAATCGCGGTGTGTCCTGATATTGCTCCCAATACTGTACGACAGGGGAGGTGAGAGTTATGACTATTGAAAAATTGACTTTGAAGATTGCGAAGGCAGAAGGTGCCCCTTGCGCGTGTGGTTCATGTGGAGACAGTTTTCAAAAGACGGCTCTGGAGCGTGCATTGATGAGGTTAACTGGCATTTCCAAAGCGAACTTCGACACGATAGGAGGCAAAGTGAAGATTGAATATGACACAGAGAAAGTCAACCCGCCGAAGATAAATGAGCGTCTGGAAAAGCTCGGCTACCGAATTGAGAACACAGGAGGAGTCTCATGAAGGAATACATTAGAGGAACAGTTCTGCTTGTTCTGGGCGTAATATCTACTGTAGCAAGCTGGTTCATCCTGCAAACCAGCATAGCGTATGCGTCTGTAACCGGTATTGCTCTTGCTTTGGCTGCCGTTGCTTGTGGTTATACGATTTACGTCACAGCCCTTCGACTGCTGTTCCGTAAGAGGATAACTGTCCAATTGTTTGTGACCGTTGCAATCGCTGCCTCGATAGCGGCTGGCTACTACATACCCGCAGCGACAGTGGTGCTCATAATTCTAGCTGGAACAACTCTTGAAGACTATGTCTTTTATCGGACTAGAGGCTCGATTGAGAAGCTCGTCAATATTAGTCCAAAGACTGCTCTTGTACGTCGAGATGGAACGGAAGTTGAAGTAACAGTGGAAGATGTCAAGTTGGGCGAAATCGTGCTGGTGAAGCCTGGCGACAAAATACCAGTTGATGGAACCGTGATTTCAGGATACAGTGCTGTTAACCAAGCCGCAATAACGGGCGAATCAATGCCCGCAGAAAAGGCAAAAGGCGATCAAGTGTTTGCGGGCACCATGAACGGAAACGGAGCCTTGGAAATCAAAACCGAAAAGATCGCTGAGGACACTACAATCGCTCACATCATTCATCTGGTCGAGGAAGCAGAAGAGAAGAGGGCACCGATACAGAATATCGCAGACAGATTCACCACCTACTTCTTGCCCTTCATACTGATTCTGGCATCCGCAGTTTTCGCAGCTACTTACTTTCTAGTTGGTCTGCAACCAGCAATTACAAGAACCGTATCCATCCTTTTGGTGGCGTGTCCCTGCGCATTGGGAGTGGCCGTCCCAGTTGCTGTAGTCGGAGCCATTGGCAACGCCAGCATGAACGGCATAATAATCAAGGGCGGCACAAACATTGAGAAAGTAAAAGATGTGACATTGGTAGCAATCGACAAAACCGGAACATTAACCATCGGTGAACCAGAAGTCGTTGAGATAAAAACCCTGCACAGCTTTTCAGAAAGTGAATTGGTCAAGTATGCGGCAATTGCTGAAAAGTTCTCTGAACACCCGATTTCAAAGGCTGTGACAGCGAAAGCTACAGAGTTGGGGGTGAGCGTTCCAGATCCAACAGAGTTCAAGATTGCACCTGGACGCGGAGTTGAGGCCTATTATGGAAAACAGCAGATCTTGATCGGAAAAGGCATGGCGGACACGGCATTTACCGAGGAAGAGGGCAAGGTAATAAGCGCATTTGAAAGCGAGGGAAAAACAGTGCTCCCCGTCATATTAGACAAGCAAGTGATCGGCATCATTGCCGTAGCTGACACCGTGAGAAAAGACTCGTCTGAGGCAGTGCAGCGACTCAGACGACTAGGAATCAAGACTGTCATGATAACTGGGGACAACATGAGAGCTGCTAAATCCATTGCTGGACAAATAGGCGTTGACGAATTCTATGCGGAGCTTTTGCCAGAACAGAAGGTCGAGATCATAGGAAAAATGAAAAAAGGCAATGTTGTTGCCATGGTGGGTGACGGCGTTAACGATGCTCCAGCACTTGCTAACGCAGATGTTGGATTTGCGATGGGAGCGGCTGGTAGTGATGTGGCGATTGAAACGGCTGATGTGGCATTACTCGGAGACGATTTAACAAAGGTCGAGTACACGATCAGATTGAGCCGAAAAGCCTTTAGCAAAATGAAGATGAACATAGCCTTCTCTATGGCCTGGAACGCTCTGGGATTGACTCTGGCATCGCTGGGTTTCTTAGTTCCCATCTTAGCTGCCGTTCTTCAAGAAGCCGGTTGCATATCCGTGGTAATCAATTCTGCCCTTCTGTTGCTGTATAAGTAGAGTTAACGCGCGCGCCAGTTTGTTACTCCTTCAATATCTCATATGAAGACGTTATTTTGACTGCGTTCTTCAGCATTCCTCCTACCGAGCAGTATTTTTCCTCAGAAAGGCTTATTGCGCTTTGAACAGCCTCTTTGCTGATGTTCTTTCCTTTGATGACGTACTTGAGATGGATTCTGGTAAACACTCTTGGCGGTTCATCTCTTCTGTTGGCTGTCATCTCTACCGAATAATCTGAAAAATCTTGCCTCTTCTTTCTCAATATTGATACAACGTGATAACTGCTGCATGCGGCCAGACTTGCCAAAACATTCTCCATTGGCGATAGTGCAGTCTCTTCTCCACCATTCGGTATGGGAGCATCGAAACTAACGGAAAACCCTTTTTCATTTTTCGCCGTGAAACGGTAGTTTCCTTGCCAATCAAGAATCATTTTCTTAACCGAAGACATGAACCTCTTTTGGTATTGTATCTGATAAGAACCTTTCTAGCAAGCACATCTCTAGCGTAGGCTTACATGTTGCGCAGTGCCGCTGTTCGGATTGCTTCCGATGCTGTCTCATCTGCTTGCGTTATTATGTCTTCATGGCTCATTGAGTTAAACGGTATTGTCAAGTAGCGCGCGTCGCTTCACTGCTGATATTCTGCTCCAAGAAAGGTAAACTTTCGTCTACATAAGGAACCCGAAGATCTTGATCAGGTGCGTGCTCACGCGTTCATGCCAGTGTACCTTAGCGTTACTGTTAGCCTCTTGTCGCTCCTTGAGCGCTTTATGAACGTGTAGTCTCTAGCTGCGTACGCCTTCGCGTGGCCGACTCTCGTTATCGCGCGCGCAAATGCTAGGATACAAGAAAATCGAAACCACGCTCAAGTACACTCAGCTCATAGCATTCACCGCTGACGAGTATCACTTCAAAGTTGCGAAGAGCTTGGACGAAGCCGTCCATCTGGTGGAAGACGGATTCGAGTTCGTGACCGATCTAGACGACTGTAAGCTGTTTAGGAAAAGAAAATAAGCCAGACATGTTAAAGTGTCCGTAGTCCAGTTGTAGCGGCCGTAGTCTAGTTTGGTCTAGGACATCAGCCTGCCACGCTGACGACCCGGGTTCAAATCTCGGCGGCCGCACCACGAACCTCACCCACATTTTCATAACGACGAACGACGACTAGGAACAGAAACAGAACACAAAAAGACCATCATGAGACGCCCGCGCTAGGAACAGCTCAGCCAAAAGCATACAAGCCTAAACCGCCCTATTAACACTCTCGTTATGAAAGCGATAACCATCTTAGGTGCTGGTCTCTCAGGTCTGACTGCCGCAATAAATCTCGCAAAAGAAGGATACAAAGTAGACGTTTATGAGAGAAATAACGATGTGGGTACGAGGTTCAATGGCGACGTGCAAGGTTTGGAGAACTGGTCTGAAAAGAAAGATGTTTTAGAAGAACTAGAAGAAATGAACGTTGAAACCAGTTTTGACTGCGATCCTTTTTCAAGAGTAATCCTAACCAATTGCTCAAAAACTAAAGAAATCAATTCTGAAAGACCATTGTTTTACCTAGTGAAAAGAGGTTCATTTTACGGAACGATTGACTATGGTTTGAAAATGCAAGCTTTGAAATTGGGGGTGAATCTGCATCTTCAGCGTACGCTTTCCCAAAATGAAGCCGATATTGTGGCAACAGGCCCCGTTCCCAAGGAAGCCCCCGGGATTGTCAAAGGGATAATCTTCAACACTGATGTTGCTGACGTGGCAGTCACAGTGTTTAATGACAAGCTAGCTTTCAAAGGGTATTCCTACCTTCTAGTCACCAAAGGATATGGTTGCATAGGCACCGTAGTACTCGATGAATTATGGAGAGTTAACGAGTGCCTTGAAAAGACAAAAGAGTTCTTTGTGAAAAAACTCGATCTTAGCATAGAATCACCTGAAGAGGTTGGTGGCATTGGCAGTTTTTCAATGAAGAAAGCCAAGAAAAGAACGGTCTTGTACGTTGGTGAAGCCGCAGGGCTGCAGGACTTTCTCTGGGGTTTCGGAATGAGGTTTGCGATCACATCGGGTTATCTTGCAGCTCAAAGCGTTATCAATAACAGAGACTATGAAAGAATCGCGAATGAACATTTTCAAAACAAATTGAAAGCAGGTGTGGTGAACAGATTTCTATGGGAAAACGTTCTGTCTAAGAGAGATTATTCACTTCTAATTAGCTTTGCAGAATTTGCAGAGAAGAATCTCTATTCGATGCATAATTATGGTCTGTGGCAGAGAATGATTTATCCTCTAGCTTCATTCAATTTGAAGAAAACGTATCCTAACCTTGAATTCTAGAACTGCCTTTTCAACGCACGCGCGCCATGAATAACGCGCATCTTTTGTACTCATCGCGTTCAAGTCCCCAGCCCTCATCCCCCATAATAACGCGATGACAAAGACGACGCCAAACGCTATCGATACTAGGACATAAGCTAATCATTAAAACTCCTTGTCTGGGGCTTTCCTAATAATTACAAATGATGAGCAACCAGAATCATTCTGCTTTTCAAGCACACCAACTCAGTCTAACGGAACGAGTTACATTGTCAAGAGCTGTTCAAAGCTACAAAATAGCTTGCAAATATCATTCACAACCAGATCAGGCTTTACGTGGCTTTCATGCAAAAATTCAAGCGAATAAAACTGCGAAGGCACAAAAACTGTTTTCATGCCCACGGCTTTCCCACCCTTGATGTCCTCCAACGGACTGTCTCCAACATAAACCGTCTCCTCTGGCCTTACTCCAAGCCTTCTTAGAGCCTCTTCGAATATTCTCCTATTGGGTTTGCGCCAGCCGACGTCTGCAGAAACCAAGACAGCATTGAAAAACCGGTTTATCGCCAACCTCCTTAGTCCCACATAGATCACAGGAGCATACGTGAAGTTTGAGATCAGACCCAATTTGAAGTTTGTTGAGGCCTTTTTTAGCAATTCCCTGACGCATGGTCTCAACTCAAAAGACTTGATATAGTCTTCAAAGAAGATGTTCAAGGCCGTTTTTATGCGTGTGTCCTCTGGACTTGTCTTAAGCCCAAGACTGTTCAAGGCTTCGGAGATCCAGATGGCGTTCGTCACCTCAACCAGTTCTTGGTAGCGAACGATCCGATACTTCTCGTGGGCGCGGCTGTATGCCTCCAAGAAGCGTGTTTCTTCAACGTCAAAACCTCCCGCCTCGATCGCTTTACACAGGTTCTTTTTCGAATCTTCCATGCTGTAGTCCTTGACGTTTGTTAATGTCCCGATGAAGTCAAAGATTATTGCCTTGGCGGTTGCCACATATAGGCCTCTTGGATCCAGAAGTGCTCTTGTGAATCTCTGGAACGCTCTTCGGATAATAAAACTTGTGCACGGACCTCCCAGCTTCGAAGCCCTTCCTCAGCATGTACAAAACCTGATTCATATTCTGAATCAAATTTCATAGTTCATAGGGCTTAAGTGCAAGAACAGGTTAGTTTTGATAACCAAGGTGGATAGTAATGACTCAATTACCGCCCGAGGTTTTCACACTGATAGGGATAAACCTATTTCTAGTGTTAAGTCTGTTGACTCATCTGTTGGGCAACCGCTTTCCCAAAGCCTTACCTTACATCTATCAAGTTGCTGCCCTCTTCGGGCTTGGGTATCTCGTGGCAAGCAGAGGATACTTGGTGCAGGTTGAAGAGAGCATAAGACTCTGGTACTCATTTGCCTATCTAACAGCAGCCCTAACCAGCGTTGTTGCAGCAAACTTCTATGTAGCGGCTGCAAAGAGACTGTGGACCATCGCCAAAGCTTGGTTTGGAGCGTTCAGTTTTCCATCAATCTTGGTTGCAATCTTTTTTGTCTTCCAGTATGACTCCATGCAAGGAAGCATTTTCTCCCTGACCCCACAAATCGGCCTTGCAGTTCTTGCATTTGCGGTGGGAATAGGCCTAACTGTCACATTCAGTCCGGCGACAGTGAAGATGCTTCGAAGGGGCAAGGAGGTGAATCAATGAACCTAAAGAGAATCAGCTCTAAGAAATCAATCACGCTACTCGCCCTTATCCTTGCATCAATCCTCATATCCACAGCCAGCGCCGCAGTCTACTACTCGATGATAGCACAACCAGCCGTCACAATCACAGCAGCCCCCGTAGTTTTCGTTTCAGGAAGTGACTTTCCAACGGGTTCGACGCTGGGATCAAACGGAACATGGGTCAGCCTAGCCCTAAAAGCTTATCCAAACGCGACTCTGACATACGATCAACCTCTTAATCTTAGCAACACCGACTCATCTAGCCACACCTTCAGACTACGCCACGTCTCAATCACGCCAGCTTCTGGAACTTCGCAGGTCAGCAACTTCACATCGATAAACTTTGTCGTGGAGAATACAGCGGGAACAGCACAAGCTTCTTTCAACTACACGACTGGAGGGACGACCACATGGACCACGCCATCAACAACTTCATACCTAACCCTGCCAGCGAGCACACAGTGGATCATCTACGTTTCAACGGTGGCAACGGCCGGAGCAAACAGCGGCATAACGGCAAGCATACAGATATCGGTGGACGTACAGTAACAACCTCTTCCACCATTTTTCTTGAATCCAGAATGGGGAACAACGTGAAGAAACATAGTCTTAACGCTCGCAGAATCCTTCGTTCAATCTTGTTACTGGTTACTCTGTTTTGCCTATCCAGTCTTTTGTTTGAGAACGCGTGTGCAAGTGTCTATTCATCTCCGCTTTTCCAACCCTACGCAACCATTGCAGCTCCACCTGTTGTCCTTAATAGCGGCACAGCCGGCAGCAGCACAATCTACACGAACGGCACTAGCGCGAAAGTCAGCGTTTCAGCACCTGTCACCCAAGGATGGATTGCTAGCTTTCAATATCGGAAAAAAATCACTTTCAACAATTCAGCGATAAGTGAGAACCTGGCTAATTTCCCAGTACCAATCATATTTAGCAGTTCCAACACCGATTTCTGGGGGCATGTTCAAACAAACGGAAACGACACACGATTTGTAGATGCCGACAATACAACCGAATTGTACTACGAATTTGAAAAATTCAATCATACAAGTGATGACATGATCGCTTGGGTAAAGGTTCCACAGATAGACGCCAGTTCAACAACCGACTACATCTGGATCTACTACGGAAACAGCACGGTGAATTTTGACAGTTATTCCAGCAGCAGTAGTAACGTTTGGGACAGCAATTACATAGCAGTCTGGCATTTGAAAGAGGATCCAACAGGTACGGCACCTCAATTCAAAGATAGTAAAGGCAGCAATGCCGGCACAGCGAATAACATGGTTGCTGGAGATCAGCAATCCTGCGTCATTGATGGAGGACTCAATTTCAACGGAGCAAATGCTAAAGTGCCAACAAATACTGGCGCCTCAATCAAAGGTTTGACCCAATATACGATTTCCGCTTGGGTCAATACAGGAACTCTCAATTCAGTTGCTCGTGAGATCTACGAGGAATCGATTGGCACGGGCGCTACATCTCGAGTCAAGTTCGGTATAAGCACAAGCAACCGTTTTCAGCTGGCAGGCCGAGCCCTTGATACAGATGCCCTAACCACATGGGTTAGCCCGACCACGACTCTCTCCATCAATACTTGGTACTACGTGGTGGGAGTCTTTGATTCTGTCTCTGACATCCACCACTTCATAATAAACGGCACAGACGCTACGAGCACTGTGACAGCCTCAACGATTTCCAACACAAACCCTTATAATACGCCTACCATTGGAGCTCGGCCAAGCGCCTCCGAATTCTGGTCAGGCAAGATCGACGAGGTCCGCATCTCGAAAACCACTCGCTCAACAAATTGGAACAAGGCCTGCTACCAATACGAGGCCGACCGGTCCAAGTTCACTTATGGAACCGAAGAGGACCGCGCGTTCGACCCTGTGCTTAATGTTGTCAATCAAGCGACAGGTGCTTGGAACTTGAGCATGAAAGTCTATTCTAACTCAAACATTGCCCGCTTATCAAACGCGATAATAAGCCTCCACGACGCCACGACCTCAAGCGACCAAATAATTGTCAACAGCGGAAGCGTAACTCAGTCCCAAGGAGCACTATTCAACCTTCTAGGGGGTTCAGGATCTACGGTGTACATAAGCATGAGCAACCTTCTTGCAAACGCAACCGGATCGGCATACTTGTACGTCTACTTGAAAATCCTCACACCTAACACAACCACATACTTGTTGTACGTCATTACTTTTGAAATCACATAAAGTCAAAGCACTAATCGCAGCATGCGCTGACTATTACACTGCTACCGCGAAGGCTCTTAAGGAAGACGGAGAACTTCTCAAAGCAGGGTTCGAATATGTCACAGAACGAGACGGAATCAAAATCTACCGTAAACAAGAGTGAACTCAAAGTCGTAGGCTACGATGACAAAGATCCATTTGGACCATGCTTCACCGTAACATCGCCAACGGGGAACATTCTAAAAATTTCGGACACTTTCGCTGAGATGTTTCCCATGTGGGCTGGACGGATACTCATCACCGCCGACAGCGAAGAATGGGCTTTAACTGCAGCTCAAACTGCAACTGGCCTGGCAACCAGCGTCATCATGTCACCCGCCGAAGCAGGCTTAGAAACAACCGTATCACCAGACAAAACCCCAGACAACCGCACAGGCGTCCTAATCCAGATCTACAACCGCAACAGGTTCGAACTCAAATCGCAAATGATACTCCGCATAGGACAATGCGTAATGACTTGCCCAACAACCTCAGCCTTCGACGCCATGCCAAACGCCAAAAGAAAACTGAAAGTGGGCAGAAGCCTACGCCTATTCGCAGACGGATTCCAGAAGAAAGCCCTAGTCGGAAACAGAAAAGTCTGGAAGATCCCAGTCATGGAAGGAGACTTCATCGTAGAAGATGCTTTTGGCACGGCCGAGGCAGTTGCAGGCGGAAACCTGCTCATCCTAGCCAAGGACAAGCCTTCTGGACTCAAGGCCGCAGAAGCGGCGGCAAAAGCCATCAAAACCAAAGCAAATGAGGTCATCTTGCCTTTCCCTGGCGGAGTCTGTCGTTCAGGCTCAAAAGCTGGCTCAATGAAGTACAAACTCCCAGCTTCCACCAATCATCCCTTCTGCCCAAAGTTGAAGACGTTAGTTCCGGACACACAGGTGCCCGAGAACGTAAACTGCGTCTACGAGATCGTTATCGACGGTTTAAGCGTTGAAGCGGTCAAGAAAGCCATGGGAGAGGGCATCAAAGCTGCCGCAAGCGTGGCTGGCGTCGTGAAGATTTCTGCG